>ERZ773277.619-NODE-619-length-38193-cov-3.627904_pt1 | contig 38193 bp, 52 predicted proteins | sample MGYA00511957_ERZ773277 | MGnify/ENA primary metagenome ERZ773277 (study PRJEB29015, sample SAMEA2737800) | human gut metagenome | biome: human gut; feature: human-associated habitat; material: faeces | place: China | collected 2012 ... | reverse complement strand
TTCCCCATGTAGCAGCGTTCATTTTTTACAATGCCGAGTTTTGCCACATAATCTCTGATATCTGCCAAGTTCACCATAAGCCCGCCTCCTTTTTGTAATTCTTCTTAAAAGTATCTCTTGCAAATGTTTCGTGTTCCCCGCCTTTCATCCACGGTTCATACCACTTACCTCTTGCATTCGGGTTCTCATCCTTCGAAAATTGATATTCCGGATGATAATACAATCGTCTGGCATACGGTGTATCTGATACGATAGAGCAGCTTCCCTGACTGCTGTTGCTGTAATCCACAAAGGTGCTTTCATTTTGCAAAGCTCCGGTATCTCTCGGCATTACTTGAGTCTGCACAATCTCGGTATGAACCGCCTCTGCGGTCTTTTCCAGAGCCCTGATGCTTGCCCTTGTCAGCTTCCTTATTTTGCCCTGATCGATCTTGATCGTTGAATTCACTGCCATTACATCACATCCAATTCACTGTAATTTACTGTTCCATCCGGGTTTCTGGCTTTTCTTCCCTGGAATATTCTCCTCTTCTCCCCGTTTATCTCAATGGTTCCTCCACTGAGATTCGGCAGATCCGGAGCGATATCTCCCGGAAATAAAGCCACCCCCGACAACTGGATCAGCTTTTTCTCTGCTGTCAGCACCGTCTTTGCGCTGTCCTGATAGTTACATGTTGTTTCAATCTCCTTTGCTATTACCGGCTCTCCGTACACGCTAAGCTCCTCCTGCTCCAGAGATACTTTTACCGGCGTCTTACACTGACGTTTCTTCACCAGACACGGATAACGCACACTGCCACCTCCTAAATCATCCTGCAGCACAGTCCTGTCTTATCCAGCTCCGCATAAATGTCGGTTCGGATCACAACACCCTGCACCTTCATGACATTGACTCCACTTGAGAAGGTCATGGACACACCATTGATTCCATAGGATGACAACATAGACTCCAGCTCATCCTGATTCTCATAGATAAAATCAGCCAGCATGCAGGTCACATACTGAATCTGATCCTGCTGGAATGCCGTGAGACGGTCGAAACCAATCTCACGGATTCTGCAGAATGTCAACGTATCGATCTGCCGGCTGGCTTTCTCTAACAGTCGTGTCAGTTCTTTCTCTCCGATCAAAGATCCACTGTAGGTTTCCGTGTAGTATTCCTTATCGGCATACATCCGCATCCCCCCTAGGCGGTATACTCAGTGGTATCCACATCTGCAAAGATAGAATCGATCTTGCCATCTTTGCCGTTCGGGAACACAAATACATCCGACAGGGAACGGTTCTGATACAGATATCCGTCGCCCTCTGTATGAGCTCCCGGTGCAAAATAATAAATGCTGGAGATCTTCGGTACCGTCTTACAGGTCTGTCCACATGCCACCAGCACATTGATCTTATGCGCACCTGTCACGGCTTCTACTCCGTTGCTACTGTCTGCTGCCACCTTCTTCAGCGGAGCAAATCCACCAGCCTCCGTATCCCAGTCAAAGGCATCATAGAATCTCTCATCATCTACGACCTCCATGATCGGCACACCGTCAATTTCAGTTACGCGGGTCTCAATTCCCATGCCGCCCTCTGCGATCTGAGTCATCTCAATCTTACGGGTAAACTCCGTAGACTGTTCCAGAGCATCCATGATCTCGCTGCGGACATACATGATCAGAGCACCATTCGCCTTATAACGGCGAAGCTTACCCTTTGCCAGAATATCCTTAAGCATGCCAAAGACCTTCGCCTTGGTATACGCAGATGTCGCCGTGGACGAATGATATCCTTCCGTCTCCTGTGCTTTCTTTGCCACCTTTGAGAAAAACAGTGCATCCGTCTCCGGCACCACCTGTGTCTGTTCAAAGACTCTGCTGATATTCTGGATGGACGCTGTCTCATTGGTCTCATCCACATCTGCCTTGTCCACCAGAAAAGATACATCTCGATCATGCTCTACCGTGTACGCTACATCTGTCTGAGCGTAATTTCCACGATTCCAGCCACCATTACGAGCATGGTTCTTATAACCACTCACGCTCATCTGAGTAAAATGAAAAGTCTTTGCATCCAGCCATTTTACGTTGCTTGTTACAAACGGGGAAGTCAATGTTCCCTGCATCAGGATCTCCAATAATTCCGGACTCCACTGTTCTGCATAATTTAATGCCATATTATCACCTTATTTCACCTTTCTTTTTAATTAAAACGATTCCAACGTTTTGTCGGGATCACCGGAGTAGCCGACTGCTGCCCTACGGTGCTTGTCTGGCTGCCGGTCTGTCCGGCTCCTACCTGTACAAATCCCTTGGACTGCCCCTCCAACTTTCCCTGCTTAAGCGCCGGAACATCCTCCAGTACCTTGTTGATTGCTTCCTTGAGTTTATCTGTGTCCACCTTGCCGTCTGCCACCGCTGCAGATGTATCCACCAACTTCATCACATACGGAATTGTTTTCACATCAAGCCCCATCTCCACGCCGATCAGCACGCCCTCCTTCTCAATCTCAGACGCAACTGCCAACTGCTGTGCCTGTACCACCTGTGCCTGTAAGGCAGTCGGATCCGGTTCGGATTCCTGTTTCTGCTTCTTGTATGCACCAATGGCACTGTCCATTTCTTCCTTACTCAATCCCTGCTTCTTGAAGTAATTCTTCAGCACGGTATCCTCTGCAACTGACTTTTTTCCTTCGATCACGCTTGCAAGCTTCTCATAATCAATCTCCGGTGTCTTTGGCGGTTCCTGCTGCCCCGCCTGCGGTGCCGGTGTGCCGTTCGGCTCCGGCTGTCCGCCGGCATTCTGACCGCTTGGTTCCGGATCAGCAAAAAGCTGCAGATTCATTGGTAACATGTTCTTTCTCATGGTTTATTGCTCCTTTCAGTTGTAGGGGTGTCTCCCCATCCAGTTTTACGTGTGTCTCACTCAGTTTTGTTCTCAGGTGTCTCCTCGTAGTTTATCCCCGAACAAAGTGTTCGGTTCGCCTTCGGGCAGGGCTGCAATATAAAATCGCAATAAAAAAACACCCTTTCGGATGTCGTATACTGTTTTACCCACAGTTGGGAGATATTGGATCACCTCCTAATCTATAATTTTCCAATCTTCAGCGAGCACATCAGTCTGTGAAGCAAGCCACGGCACTAATGTTCTATTCGCACACTTCATAACAATAAATTCCTGCAAGTCATTAATCTCTTCTCCTTGTCCTCGCTTTCTCCGGATATCCGGCATATATTTTTTCATTAAAAAAGCACCCTCTTCGGATGCTTAAAATCTCTTTATTTTCACTTAATCCTCTCGATTCAATTCTTCTTCTGTCAAGGGGATCACTCTTTTTTCTCTTTCTGCTCGTCTTCCAAGACGAATAAACTTCATCAGAGTTTCTCTCGCTTTTTTTCTATCTTCCTCTGTCTGTTCAAATTCTCCTACCGTCTCAAACTTCGGAATATCCTGCCGCAACATTCTTTCTCTTTCTTCGGTATTTAATCCTTTGTATATATCCTCATAAGCCATAGTTATGCCTCTTTCATTTTTCGACTGTGATGTTCTTCATCTGCAGTTATCCTGCCTAATATTTTCAATTTATTCTTTCCCGCCATTATTGTTTGAATAATATCTTTCACTTCTTTTTCTTATGAACTCTGTCCATTCATCTCTTTGCTCTTGCGGAACTCTCTGCCAATAAGATTCGCGAATAAAAGAGCATTGATCCGTATCTGTTGGAATAAATTTCTTTTCCATTGGCGGTTCAACGCAATGGCACAATCTCGGATCAGCATCCTTCAGATGACATTCGCCACAAATAATCTGTAATTCAGGGTTATCCCATGAATACTTATCCATTCAGTATCACCTCGCACCATACTTTTAAATCTTTTTCTTCTGGAAATATAGGATTACTTCTGTATTCTGCTTTAATTATCCTATATGTATATCCTTTTTGCAACAAAAATTCTTTTTCTAGTTCATTATGGGCCTCATGTGCAATATATGCTCCATGTGTGCCTTCTGGCACTCTTATAAACAATTCTGCCTGATTTTCACCGACACCACTAAAACCACCTTCTTTCATTGGTGACGTTGCAACAAATCCAGCATCTGAAAACTCTTGACCAGTCAAAACACTTGGGTCACTTTTCCAATCACCCACCATCTTTTGAAATATCTCTTTTGTCCCGGTTCCCCTTCGGACTATAATTTCTTTTGGTGTAGCGGTTTTATTAAGGACTGTCTCAATATTCTTTGCAGCATTTTTTGAAATATCATCAACATTTATGCCAAATCTTAAATAACGATTGATATTAACATAAGTTGTACCACTCCAAAGATTCAACGCACCAAGTTCTGTGTCTGTTGCCACATCTAATAGCTGACTTAAAAATGGCTTCATGGTGCTCTCTGACTGCATTTTGAGCAAAGTCTCCCAGTTACCAGCGCTCTCTGACATTTTGGATAATAATTCCTTTTCTGTCTTTCCTGATATTCTTTGCAGTTTACTCCACTTACTCATATCATCAGACGTTCCATTCAGCATTATATTCGCCAGATTACCATACTTCTTTAAAAGTGTTATCTGCTCATTTTCAGCTTCAATCTGTAATTTTGCATTCTCAGCTTTCTTTGTCTTATCTAACCACTCTTTTCTCCGAATTGCATACACCCGTTTATTTTCCGGATCTATCGCACACCGTTCCAGACGATCAAACTTCTCCTCCTGTCTCTCGGCGTATTGCCGCCTGGCTTCCTGCTTTACATTCTTCTCTACAGCTGCAAGCTCTGATTTCTTCCACTTCTTATCCGGAGGTGTGGATATCCCCGGAAAGTATGTGGTATGGGAATCTCGGCAATTCGGATGATATAGTCCAGCTTTCATCGCCTGGCTGATCAATGGGTACCCCATTTTCTTTGCTTCTGCTGCCGTGCCTCCGGACCACACATCATCAATCATCACTCTGCCTACCCACGGTAGACATAACGGACATGGATTTCCACGTTTATTGATGATAACAGTATGTATGCCCCACTCCTGCCTCTTGGCTCCCTCTCCTGTAAGGTATGCTCTAAGTCCTGCCGTCTTGAGTGCCATTCTGGCATAGGATTTTATATTGACCTGCTTACCGTCTTTATACCGAATGCAGTTAATTCCTGCAGCAGCGTAGTCTTTCACTGCCATATCGACTGCTTTCTCATAGGTACCGGCTCCGCTGTTTGCATATACCTGTGCATTAAAAATTGCCCGGCGAACTTTATCATCATGCATTCGCAGGATTGCATTCTCAGCACGCTTCATATCACTCTCTACGGCATCCAACAGGGCGTTCATCTTCCGGTCATTGACCCGAAAGAATTCTCCCTGCAGCTTATCAGTTGCCCGGTGCAGCTTAGCACCCTTGCGGATTGCCTCCAGTATTTTCTTCTCCTGCGCCATTTTCCCTTGAGCATTCGCCTGCAGGATCGCCATCCGCATCTTGGAATTGATCGCCTCATACCGCTCTTCCAGTTTTCCTTTGTGTTTTCTGCGGTATTCTTCCAGTCCGGCAAGCTGTTTCGCCTGCCACTGTTCCCACTGAAAGCCCTCTTTCGTTTCCTCTGCACGGTGCCGTTTCATATTCCGCATCATGGAATCCAGCAGCTCATTTTCTATGGCCGCAAATGCTTTCCCCACATCATAATCCATATTCTCCATGGTGATATCTCCTATCGGTTAGAATGTACCTTGAAGCCCTGTGATTTAAACTGTCTGGTTAATGCCTTTAGCTGCGTGACGGATTTGCACCGGTCGCACCGCAACTCTGCGTAACCGGTCTTCTCTACCGCATAGATCCCAAAAGGTACCTGTTCCGATGCCACCTCAAGAAGTTTCTGATACTCCTTCCGGGACATTCCGTACATCTTTTGACTTACTTTTACTTTCACCTGTCATTCCTCCCTCGCTCTCTGCTGCCGACTGTTTTTCCACTTCAAGCCCATCCATATTCAACGCCGGCTCTTCCATCGTCTCTACTCCATCTCTGGCGTTTAAACGATTGATCTCTTCCTGCTTCCATTCCTCTGTCTTGGTATCACCATACAGCTCATCCACAACGGCCTCATTGGACATAATGGCACTGGACTTGGCTTTCCCCACAGTCTCAATCTGTGACTCGAACGATGGGTTTGCATAATCACCAAACTCCACCGATGTTTCCGTCTCCTCCACCGTTACCTGATTCAAGGTATCCAGTGATTTGAATACGGTATTGATCAGCTCCGGTATTGTGGTCTGCAGCGCATCGATAATCTTACCTCTGGTGTATAGCGTGGTCTTTTCTTTCTCACGCTGTGCCTCGGCATTATCCAGTTTCTTCACGTCAATTCCGATGGTCGAAGGACTGATAATTCCCTGCAGGCAGAGATCCAATGCGGTGATATATGTGCTCAGATACGACTCATGGGGAATGTTCGGCTGTGTAACCTCCACCTTGTCGGTATCATTTTCTCTCATTCCTCCGTCCATTGTGATAAATGTGTTGTCGAACGGGTTAGGCTTTAGAAGTGCTCCTGTTTCCGGATTCTTAGGAATAAGGTCCTGCGGAATATACTTTGTTGCACGTCCGTCTCTCATTGCCTGGATCCACTGGCTCCATACTTCATCCAAAGAATCAAAGTCATCTGTTTTACCGTCAAAGATTGACTTGCCTCTTCCTTTCGTCCGTGGGTTGCTGTAAATATAAAAAGGCACCGCCATGCAGAACGAATTATCAAAGCGGATATCTTTCAATCCGGCTAACGCAGAGACGTTCTTCGGTTCTGCCTTTTGTCCATTATGCAGAAGCTCATTCCGGATATATCCATAACCATAATGCTCCTGCAACTCATATTGTTTATTGCCTTCTTTGTAGGCAGTCTTAAAGACCACCTCTTTCATCCGCCCCCGGTCATAGATGATATCGATCCTGTCTGCCGGGTACCATTCTATGATCGGATACTCACTCATCCTGGTATCCAGTGAAATCTTAAAGGCTCCATCCCCCAGATATAATGTCTGGCTGACTGCCTCCTCCAGCAGAGACTTAAATTTATTCTCCCGGCTGATCTGCTGCCATGTGTCTTTTCTTTTATCCGGCACAGTGACTTCATCAAAATCCGTCATAATAATACTGGTCAGCATATCTACCATGATCGCAGGCAGGCCGATGTGCATCTTGCGGATCTCTCTGCCTGTACTGCTTCGTGCCGCCCAGAAGCGGAGTCTGTTCTGGCTGCTGTCAATCTGACTGTATAACTGTGCCAGCTCATCGGGATCTCCCAGATACCATATTCTGTTTTTGATCACATTTGCCTGAAAGTCCATCGTCTCCTGTATATTGAAACTATGCACGTTTGCCGGCGTGATCTGCAGCCAGCTCTGCATTCTCTGTTTTACATTCTCACTCATTCTGTTAAACCACCTCATCTATTTCCTCCATCGCTTGCCAGCGCTACACAAAAAACTATGGTTACGCATATTATGATCAAATGTAATGTGCTCATGATCGTCCTCCTATCTTGTGCTTGTATGGAATCCATGCATACTGTGTACTGTTGATCATGTGATCGTTTGCGTCCTCCGGCTCCTCATCCTTATCCTCTTTCCAACTGTAGTTGTCCAGTTCCCGGATGTAGTTCACACAGGTATCAACCACCTGATAGCACGCCTGTTTCTCATCGTCATATGCCATCCAGCCCAGCTGCAGCATAATACGATCAATGATCGTTACTTTCTTGTATGCATTGTTAAATATATAAAGGCATTCCGGGTGGGCACGTTTGTACTTTGCGCATTCCGTCAATGTTGCCTGATCTGCACTATCCACAAAAACATTCCTTGCCTGACCTCCCCATTCCTTTCGATTCCTCTCCAGAAATGCCACATAATTGACTACGGTATCGCTCGGAGCGATCGGGACCGTCTGACTGGCGTTGTTGTAAACTCTCTCATCCAGTACAATGCACCGCCCTTTGTTCGTGATCCCAACGAAGCTCATAGCAATGGTATCTGGGGATGTCGTAGAGTACGCCTTATCCAGCCCGGAGGTAAAGTATTCAAGCCATTCTGTCTGCTGCCCTGTGCTCCGGATATATTTCTTTGCCTGTTCCTTCGTGATGACATGGTGCTTTTTGCTGAAATTACAAAAGACAAGACCGGTTGCCTTGCCTCGTAACCCCTGTATTTTGTTTTTATACATCTTCGTCCCTCTCGGAACGGCATCGATCTTTTCCTGAATGTCCTCCGGTGTCATGGAAGCATTGTCATAAAATGTGAAATACCAGTGTACATACCCCTTAACCGGTTCTTCCTTCAGCTCCGCAAGAAGCTCCACAGGATAATCTGCGGCATATCTCTTCAAAGGACGGCTGTGATTGATGAATTCTTTATACACTGGCTTATCCGGCGCATCCGGGTTGGAGGTAGTCATCATATACTTGCATCGGTGGGTGATCTCACGCAGAAACTCCATATCTGCCGTATTTACCTCATCAATGTATACGCAGCCGGATTGTGAACCAAGAACCTTTTTCCAGCGGGCTTTGTTATCAAAGCCGCATACATAAATGATCTTCATTCCTTTTCTTGTCCGGTACTTGATGTGAGGGAGGCTGATCTTTCCCTGTCCTTTCGGGTAATAATCTGCCAACCCTTCCATCTGGGCGATCAGGCCAAGCTCTGAATTGATCACGTTTTTCTCCACGGTACCCAGATCTGCTCCGGCAATCACATGAAACTTAAGATCGGAGTCTGCAACCATCATCATAAATTTAAAGATTCCTACCGTGGTCTTGCCTGCTGCCGTGGTCCCTTCCAGATAATCCCGCCTGGTTCTGGTAGTCAGGAAATCTTTAAACTTTGGCGATAATACCAGTTTCATATTCTCACCATCCTCACTCCATCACTTCATCCGGATCCACATCATGCAACTGCTTCAGAATCTCTTCCACATTGTTCTCTTTCTCCTGAAGCTGTTCCTCATCTGCCCGGCTGCTGTCTTCCGCTTTCGCTTTCAACAGTTCAATCTCTGCTTTCTGCTTCTCTGTAGCCAGACTCATATGATCCGCCAGCCATTGCAATGCTCTCATCTTATCCAGTAACTCCACACTATCCGTCTTACCGAAGCTGACCTTCTTCACAAGTGTTCCATCAGCGAACGGATTGTTCAGGTCGATCTTATTTCGCTTCGGATCAATGTAATCCTTTGCATCTGCATACAGGATATCAATGTATTTCTGCACGATATCCTCCTCAGAAAGCATCTCCCGGTTGAGACGTCCCTGTTTGAGATTGTTAATTTCCTCTTTCACCTTAACATTTCTTAACATTCGCGAACCTGCTGCCGCCGCTGTTTCATATTCGCAATCATATGCTTTCATGTACGCCTTCGTAGCGTTAAAACTGCGAATATAATAAATACAGAAAAGCCTTTGTTTCTCAGTCAGATCCGAATTATCCGCCAGATTCACCACTTCCTCTGAAGGAGGCGGACTGCTGCCGGACATTTTGCATCCTTTGGAATCTGATTTTGTGTGCACCCTTTTTGTATTTTTGTGTGCACCTTTTTTTGCATCCCCGGATCTGTCCCAAGCATATCTTTTTTTCCAGCTCTTGACCGTATTCAGTGATACGTTGTATTTCTCTGCAATGTCCTTATACTTCATCCCGGACATATAATCCGCTTCCGCCTTTATCTTGACATCTGACATTTCACCACCTTCCCCACGAAAAAAAGACGCATTTCCTTCAAAGGAAATACGCCTTAATGAATTATGACAAAAACTAATTGTAAAAATTTTAACACGTTAAAAAGCATATGTCTAGGGTCGCAATTCGGGCAATATTATATCGCATCGGACCCAAATAAATAAACTGCCATCTCCTTGATCAGCTTATTCTTATATGCCCTGACCGTCTTTTCATTCAGATTCTCTGAATATCCGTCTGATCCGGCCAGCGTCCCGGCAATTTCTTCCCAAGTGTAATTATCGCCACCTGATTTACGATTAAAATATCTTGCCTCGATGACTTCATAGCCTTTCATTCCCCGGATATGCTCCAACGCCGCTTCTACTCGCTCCACGTCGTTTAGGCTACGCCGGTAGGAATCCATCCTGTCACGCAGCTTCGTATCATCATCAACCTGTCCTCCGCCGTTTTTTATGTATGAGGTGATTGACTTACTTTTCCCGTGCAGTGCAATCTCAAGGTACTCCTGCTCATTCGAGACATGCTCCTTCAGAACATTGAAACAATACAGGATCTTTTCTGTGTTCTTAAATGCTTCCTTGGACATTGCCTTTTGACGATCAATCCATGAGATGGAATTCATCTTTTGGAATACTTCGTCTATCGTGGCCAAGATCGTTTCCTTTGTCTCCTTACTTACCATTGTCTACTCCTCCATCTGTTTTGTGGTATCCGTCCTTTCTACCCTGATACCGCCTTTTGATCCCGTTTTAATGTCTGCCTTTGTTACATCATCAATCTTGACCGTGATGCTGCTGATGTCTTCATCCGCGATCAATTCCACTGCTGCCTGCAGGAAGCTTTTGACAGCATCAGACTGATCCCGTTCAAATAATGATCTGACTCTCTTCCGTCCTTTTTCTTTCTTGAGCTTGTTCAGTCGATACCAGTCTGCTTCCGGACACTTACACATTTCTGTCGCATATTCATTCTTCTCTTCGTCCAGCCAGTCCTCTGGTACCTCTATGGCTGTGATCTGTCCACAGAATTTACAAACTCCCTCTGTCGGCACCAGAGACATATGCTGCAATCTCATCTTCTTTACTTCCTCGCTTAACATCTGCTGCCCTCCTGTTCCCATATTATAATAATCGCATCTATCACTGCCTGCTGCTTCTTTTCACCAATGCCTTTGATCTTGCCTATCTCGTCACGGATCTGATCGATCGTCGGCATTTTGTTGTGTATTTGATCTGCCTGCTCTTCTCTTGCCCCGGCATCATAGCCGGACCAGTAAACACTTTCTATGTAGCACTTCATTGCGTGATGATCCATGCGTTTAATTTTCTCATATTCTTTCCTGGTTAATTCTTTCTTTGCCATGCGACCCTCCTTTAGTTAAACGGCAGCTCCTCCTCGATTGCATCCGGAATATCCATGAAGCCGTCTCCCGGATCAGACGCCGGCGCCGGTCTTGGTGTGTTTCCCGTACTGCTTCCTCTGTTTTCATGCTGCCGCTTTGCTCTCGGCAAACTCCTGTTCCTCAACAATGACCTCTGTGGTATAAACCTTATGGCCGTCTTTATTGGTGTAGCTTCCGGTCTGGATCCGTCCAACTGCCACGATCTTGGTACCCTGATGAAGATAATTCTCCGCAAACTCTGCTCCCCTGCCGAATACGACACAGTTGATAAAGTCCGCAGTCTGCTCATCGCCCTGACGCTTATATCTGCGGTCGACTGCAAGGGTATATCTTGCAATCGCTGTTGGTTCATCGCCGGAGCTGTATCTGATCTCCGGATCACGGGTCAAACGACCCATTAAGATTGTTTTATTCATGATCTCCCTCCTTTTCTCATTAACGCCTCATTCAATAATTTCGCAAGCGTTATAATTGCTTCTTTTTCTGACATAAAGCCCGTTTTGTGAGCTAGATCCATCTGTTCTTTTGCAAAATCTTCATCTGTTCTTTCTTTTAATGCCTCGTAAATGCACTTTGTAATCTCTGAATACTCTGTAAGCAATTCTCCTGCTGGGCCATTTGCCATAACTGTTCCTTTTTCTGCTTTAATCATTGATAATCTCCTTTACTATCTCAATTGCACTCTCCCCCTGAATGGTGCTTCCTGTAATGCATAATCATTTAAGTACGATACCAACTTATCCGCATCAATTAACCGCATTCTTTTTCACTCTTCTCAATTCTTTTTTCTGCCATATCATCCCTCACTTTCCTGCCGTAGCCATTCCAATGTGCATTGATAACAGTTTTTTATTCATTTCTCCGTTGCATCCGCAACTCTTAGTAAATGCCACATCGTACTCTGCTGGACACATAATAAATATTGCTAAATCTTTGTCCGACATCTGTTTGATTCTTTCAGCATTAGTCATTCTTCGCACCCGCCTTTACTATCTCGATTGCATCATTTGTGGCTTCTATTTTGTAGCCGTATTGCAGACAATCTCTGTCTTGTAATTTTTGTAATCTTTGATACAGAGATAGTCTTTCTTTCAACTGTTTCACAACCCAATCCACATCATATGCTACTGGTACATTTTTAATATTGTTAGCCTCTTTATACCCTTGATTGTACCCCTCTATATTTCCAATCTTTCTATGCTCGTTTTTTAATTCTCTAAGCATTTTCAGCTCTTCTAGCCACTCAGCCAGTTGCTTATTATAGTCGCTTGCATACGCTCCTTTTAGGTCGTGTATTGCCAAATCCAGCGTCATTCTTTCCACCGTCCTTTATTATCTTAATTGCTCTCTCCAGTCCTCTGTGGAATAGATCATCATATTCTGCATCCAAGCAGGGACTGACATCGTTTACATATGCTTCAAAATCTGCGTAAGCATATTCTTTTTCCTCTTCCAATTCGTTGATCACTTGATCCACGGTGCAGGTTGTCGGAATCCATCTGCTGCCCTCCAGCTCCTTTATGATCTTCTGCTGCGTTGGAAGTGGTATGGTGCTGTTTTTAATCTCCAATATTATTTCTTTTAATTCCTGATCTGTCATAATTACCTCTCATTTCGTTATTGCAGTTTATATTTGCCGGATCCTTTTCAGGACCCGGCTGTGATTCTCCTGTTGATCTGCTGCCAAATTATTTTTCTTTCACAATGGTATTATCTGCTCCGGAAATTGTAATCCATCCGTGCTTGAGGCGAGCTTCCGCTTCTTTCATTTTAATCAGCTCGTCCGTAATGGAATTACTGAGCTTCTTGTTTGCTTTGGCCTCCGCTTCTGCCGATATCAGCTCCGCATTTGCCTTTGCTTCTGCTTCGGTCTTCTGTACTTCTGCATCTGCCTTTGCCTTATCAATGGCAGTCTGATTATTAATTTTCTGGGTTTCTGCTTCCTGCTGCGCCGTAATCTTAGCGTTGATAGCTTCTCTGGTCTTTTGGTCTACTGTAATATCGATCAAAGACACGTTGCTGATCGTGATGCCATATTCTTCAAACTTATCAGCCAGATATTCAGTCAATGCCGTATTGACATTTGCCCTCTCAGATCCTAAAATGTCCGATACCTTATACCGTGAAATCACCTCTTTGGTCCAGGAAACAATATTCGGCTTGATAAACCTGTCTCGAACATCTTCACCGTTCTGTCCCTTAAATCTGGTAAATACTTCGCTTACCTTATCAGCCTTAAACTGATACGAATATGTAAGATCAATCTGCAGAGCTTTTCCTTCTGAGGAGCTCGCCGAAAAGCTTTCGTCCTTTTTGGAGTCACCTTTCTTCTCCTTCGTCAGGTATGACTGCTCCAGTCCTACGGTATACGTTTTTACTTTCACTGTCGGCGCAGTAATATGCCAGCCCTGTCCCAGAACCTTCTCTTCCACGCCTTTGTTAATGTTGTACTGCACGCCCACATATCCGGCCGGAATGACCTGAATATTAATCGCAAACATTACAACCACCAGCACCATAATAATTCCTGCAATAACTCCTCCAGTTTTTGTGTTATTCATTGTTTGTCTCCTTTTCTTTTTCTTTTATATTTTCATCTGCTAACCTCTTTTTCAGCATCAGGTAATATTCCCCGATTGCCGGAAATAAAGGTAACAGGAGAATCCATGTTATCGCCATAATGCATATGACTAATATTCCCAGTGTTAAATACATCTTGTTCTCCTTTCTCTGCTGCCCTTGGCAGCGGATGTACTATTCTTGCATATATTTCGTTTGCCATCACCTCCGGATGACGGTTTTCATACGCCTGCCTTGCCGTTACACTTGCTTCGCAGGCGTGCTGATATTTACTCCATAAAATCAGCTTGTTCAAATACTTACCATCCTCTTTGATCGTTCCGTTGTATTCGCAGTCCGGGCGATCACAATGAAAGCAGTCCGGCCACTTGCAGTCTGTTAATTTTCTGCTCATGTGATCACCTTTTCTTCCTGCTGCCGTCCATGTTGTATTCTGACCGGCTCTTGTAAAAGCTGCATTTTTCCTCGCAGCTGCAATAAAGCTTCTTCAACGCTCTGCACCGGCTCTGGATTGGCTTGTTGCTCATACCATCATAATGGATACAGCACATCTTGATTTTTGCCATTGTCTTTCTCCTTTCGATAATTTCAATAAAGTCTTCCGCCCATCAGCCGGCGGATAATATTTTCTCTGTCCATGGTGCCGTCCAGATTCTTCGGAACCTTCGAAAAATATTTCTCTGCTTTCTTCCGGCTCATGCCGATCCGGTCAGCTGCCAGTTCCGCTGTCAGCTCGCTTTCTGGAAATAACACTTCGTATTCCTCCTGCAGCGCACACTTCAAACGCTTGTCCAGCGCAGGATTCATATGCACCGACTCTGGAGACATATTGTGGTGATAAGGGCATAGACGGATCAGATTCATTGCGATGTCCGGTCCGCCCTGGGAACGGAATACGATATGATGGCTATGGCATCCTTCATGGATGCAGCCGGGAATTTCGCATTTAATCATTGCCGTCCTCCTTCGTGTATAATGGACTGCTGCCATCCAGAACACTCTGTTCGGTTTCGGTAAGGCTGAATCCGTAATCTTTCAGGATGGCTGCCATTTCCAGAAGTCTCCCGGCATTTTCCTTGTCGTATTTCCCATTATGGAATACGGAGTATGCATATTGGATCTCAGACCATGCAAAGATCAGCATCTGTTCTCCTCGCGGTATGGATTCTGTTTTCTCTTTCATCAGCTCTGCATATTCATCCGGATCATCTTCCACTTCCTCCGGGATATCCCAGTCAAAGAAATCCTCCAATACCACATAAGATATACTTGGTTCTTCTTTCAACAAAAAATTCCAAAGGGCATCCGTTATTTTTCCTGTCCCTCCGATGCTGTCTCCCCATCTCTTCTCTGTGATCGTTCTGTAAATAAGTGCTCTCATACTTTCTACAATCTGCTTGCACTGCTTCCGGATCCGTTCTGTATTCTCCCCCTGGAGCTGTGCTTTTGATCGTGCTGCATTCTGCTCCGCAGAGGTTTCTGTGCTCTGCTCCTGCAGTTCTCTCTTCTCCATCACATAAGCCCATCCATATTCCTCCTTCCACCCCATTTCCTTGTCTGTCTCTAATAACTCCAGCTCCTGCAGTTCCTGTTCAAAGTCTTCGTCTGTTTTAAACTTCGCCGACAGGTTTATGCTCCTTGTAATCTTCCATCCATTGGACCATGCTGCTGTTCCCTTTGGTGCCTTTTCAATGTCAAGTGCCTGCATACACTCTACAAATCTCTCCAGACGTTTTTCTTCTTTCTCCTCATCTGCTGCCTGATCGGCAAGGTATCGGAGGTTGCTGCTGCCGGTTGCTTTCTTCAGTACCTCATTTCTTTTCTCTACACTCTCAATCTTCTCCAGGGCGTACATATCGGCCATGGTGAGCTGGAAGCTTTCGTCCTCCTCTTTCTCCTGCAGAATGTCCCCGTCCAGCTTGGCGATATTGAGCCGATGGTAGATCGTACTCTTGCTAAAGCCGGTCTTTTCCCTGATATCCTCCACGGAGTCTCCGAGATCCAACATGAGCTGGAAGCTGTCCCCCTGCTCTTTGATGGTCAGGTCGTTTCTCTGCATGTTTTCCTCCAGCATGATGGCGATCTGGTCTTTCTTGGAAAGCCCTGTGACGATCCGGCAGGGAAGAGTCTTAAGCCCCGCCTGCTTTGCCGCCTCCATCCGTCGGTTGCCGATCAGCACATAGAATGTCGCATCCATTCTGATCTGTGACATGCCCGGCTTCTGCTCCACCGGAAGATCTCTGCATTCCTGCGGGATGATCGTCAGATTCTGCATGACGCCCTTCTTGCCGATGCTGTCCGCCAGCTCCGTCAGATCTCCCAGCTCCTTTCGTGGATTGTCCGGATGATGCTCAAGCTGGCTTACCGGCATCTGCAGCACCATCATTTTTATATTTTCTGTCATATGATTTATCCTTTCCGCCCTTCGGCTATCTCTTATCATCAATGGTCTTTTCCCACATCTTCGGGTCTCTTTCGCCCTGCTGCCCTTTCTCCCGTTCCTTACGCATCCAGTCCGTATAACAATGATGTTGTTCCGGTACTATGCGAATGGCATGACCTGCTGCCACTTTGAGAAGCTTATCGATCAGGTCAGCGTTCTTCGTTGCCTGATACTCCCGCTCTGCTGCCGACTGGAACCGGCAGAGGTTGAAGCCCCCGGCGAGATACCCGCTCGCCGCATGAATCTCCAGATTAAATCTTCCCCTTAGATGTGACAAAGCGATTCTGGAAATATGCAGGATCGCACGGTTCTGGGTGGTGTTTACCACCTCGCCGTGATGCACAGCGGTGTAGGTTCTTCCCTTAACCATCGTCTCAAGTACGATGGAGTAGGAAGCATCCCCCTTTTTCAAGGAGCCTTTCCAGTCCATATCAATGTATATTTTGACCGGTTTCAAATTGCTGTCCGCATCGGACGTCGTTTTTGTCTCCATGGTTTTCACCTCTTTTTTCTTTAATCTCGAATATATGTAAAATCCTCCCGTCAGGTCAGATATATAAGTCTTGGAATCAATATACCGGCAGGAGCCCTGAAAGATCTTCTCCATCATCGGACCCAGATCTGCTCCGGCGAGAACCAGATCCCGCATCTTCCGGCGGGTGAGTTTGGTCACATTCTCACGGACGATCGGTTTCTTGAGATTCCGGGAATGCTGGATCAGATGTCTTCCGTTTGATTCCAGCTTGCAGATGTATCGGGCAAAGCCCTCCAGTCCAAAGTCATCGTCTGGATCGGCATACTTACTCTCTACTCTGCCTTTTGTCCATTTGCTTTCCGCCACATCTCTGTCCATGGCAGACATGATCAGATGGTGATGGATCCGCACCTTGTTGGTGGGTCCATCCACATACTCGATCACATATATATATTTCAACGGCGTCATCCCCTGCTTTCTTCGATAACGGCCGATGGCTGCTAAATAATTCTTGATATCTTTCCGGGCACGGTCCAGAGACGGATACTCTCCATCCTTATATGTCAGCGTGACGATCAGATCACCGGCACGGAAATTGGTGTTGATGATCCGGATATATTTCTTCTGTCGGTTCTTCTGATTCAGCCGCTTCTGTGTCTCTCTGCTGGTCCGGTACTTCTCCGCTCTGGGTACATCCTTCCGGTTTAAGTAGACAGGATAAATATTGCTCTCCACATAATCTCCCGATATGATCCTCTGCAGCATGATCCGGCAGGATGCCAATGCTTTCATCCGGCGGTCTACCCTCTCCGCCTCGGACTCCTCCCCCAGTACGGAGCTGTCATAACAATCCTCTATATTTAACTGCCCGTCTCTGCTGACCGGCAGGGGGCTTACTTTCCATTCTTTCCCGTACACATCCTCGAAATCATATTGATGATATGTACACTTTTTCTTCATACGGCTCATATGGTTCCTCTGTGCTTCGTTTTATAATACTTATTACAAGGTCGCCAAAGGGCTTATAACCCTTGGCATTCCTTGACTTTTCACCACTTATGCCGTATGATTAACTTGTTGGTGTCATACGACATTTTCCGAGGGCGGCTCTGCGATAGCTGCTCTCTTTTTTCTTTCCCTCTGTCGGATGTGCTGCAGGCTCTCCTCGTCCCGATATGACAAGATGATATCCTGCTCCGGTCGGCGGTACTCCTGCCGGAGCTGTCCATCAGGCAGGAGATAGTAATCAAAGCATATCTGCCCTTCGGCCACGGTGCCGACATACTCCAGTTCTGCAGGGATGTGCGGTCGCACTGAAGGAACGTTCTCCTTCTCAACTCTCTCCTGCAATTTCGGAGGCAGCTTGTCCGCCTGCTCTGCCGGCTTGGTACCGGCGGCGTAAAATAATCTAAAATCCTCCAATATACCCCTCCAATTCAGGCAGAAGCTGGATCTGCAGAATAGCTGCAATTTTTTCCAGCTTTGATTTCTCGTCACCGATATCAACAACTACCTTGGCAACTGCCTCAAGCAAATACTCCTTGCACTGCAGATCACTGTAATACTCCGCATCAACCTTCACTACTTTCTTTCCTGTCTGTCTCTCCGCTTTACTATTTCTCAATAAATTCATCTTGTCTTCCTTTCTTTGATTCAGTCTTAAATATCAAGACCCGTCTTTTCCTTCATTCTGCTGTAATAAAACTTCACATCATGCCCTTCCGGATCCAGATTCACTTTGACGTATTCATTGACCATGTACGCCATGATCAGATCTGTGCGTCCTGTCCCTTTGTTATTGGAGGCAAATCCAAAATATTCATTCAAAACCATAAACATCACGGCGCCGGACGATATGAAATATTCATCCCGGACACTGCCATATATGGTCTCTGTCAGACTTTCTACCTTAGGTCTGATCTGTGCTGCTTGAATCCTTTCCTGCAGTCTGCCGGCATAGAACTCCAGATTAAATCTTGTTGCCTCCTGATCAAACTTCAACGCCTCCTGATTGATCTGTTTCACCATTCTCATAAGACGTTTATCGCGGAAACCGAATTGATCATAGAGGACATTGATGATAATGCAGGCAGCCAATGTCCTTCCGTCCATTCTGCCCTGCTCTGCTGCCCTTCTGGCTTCTCCATCCGGTGCCTTTCGGTGTTCCGCTTTCCGACGTTCCTTTCTCTCCCGGCGGATCGCTGCTCTCTTGGCACTCATTACTTTTCCTTTCCTCGCCGGGTGCAACAAAGGATATATCCTCTGTTGCACCCGGCGCCATATCTTATATTTCTCTTGTCTCCGGATCTGCTTCACCGAACTGAAAGTCTGCTCTTCTCTTCACTGCGTGAGGATAAAAAATGTCGTGCAGATCCAGCCATTTATCTTCGGTCGCATTTCCGATTGTATGAATCCCGCCGTTCATCTCATCATCCAGAATGCGTACAGACCTGTTCTCCAGCCAATCCCAGCTTGATACTCCAACCACATCCATGATCCGCATAAGAGCTACCACTCCTCTGGCTTTCCCTTCAAAGATCGTCGCTCCAACATGACCTCTTCCGAGCGGATATCCAGTGATTATTTTCGTAAAGTGTTGGTTTTCTCTCCATCCCTGCAGCCACAATTCAAACTGCAGGCGACCATAATCATCAAATTCAATGACGGCTTTTGTGATCACTGCCATACATGTCTCTTTCATATGTTCTTTCCCTTTCCTGCTTGTCCGGCAGGCACAGCGGAGGGCGCATCTAATATGTTTGTAGAACATTCTGTTTGGGGTAAATCTGTAATTATTACTATAGGAGAAGGATTCTGATACGCCCCCTGTTATGCCTGCCGCTCGCCTTTATGCTGTTGTCTTTTTACCTGATGGTGTTACTCTGGTATATCCAAGCCCCTCCATCATTGCGTCTGCCAACTGTTCCGAGAAATTCTTCCGGATAAGATCTTGTTCCTCCTGGGGCAGATCTTCCACGTTGACATATTTACCATCCCGTGGGATGAAAAAACGGTTCTTTACCTCTGGTTTTGCTTTCTTTGCCATATTCATCACACTCCTTCCCTTTATCCTATGCCGATAGGCTTGTTCAAGTGTTGACATCTACTCCTGACCATTTAAACGTCACATTTCGTGTCATCTTAATCAAAAAAAATTTTCTGCACAGTTGTTTTATAGTATTGAGCAAGCTTAACCTTCACTGAATCTCTTGGTATTCTTTCACCGCATTCATACATCGACAATGCTGAATCACTTATTCCCACAGCCTGTGCCACCTCGGCTTGAGACTTTTCACCTCTTAATTCCAACAATCTCTTTCCTATCACTTTCGGTTGCAAATTTATCACTCCTTTCTGTTGTCACGTTTTGTGGCATATTTATTTTATAGCACACTCTACAATTCGTGTCAACACATTTCGTGAAATTTGTATTGATTTTTCCACGAAACGTGGTATTATATGTTTATAACATAGTGAAGGGAGATGAACTGATGGGGGATTTTCCTAATATTTTCAAACACATTCGTGAAAAAAGTGGTTTAACCCAGCAACAATTAGCAGATAAGCTTGGAATTTCGCGAAGTGCAGTTGGTATGTACGAAAAAGGTGAAAGAGAGCCTAACTTTGAAACCCTGGAGCTTATAGCCGATACTTTCAATGTCGATATGAATTACCTGCTCGGCAAGAAGCCCTCCACGGAAGTCATACCAGATACTTATTATTTCAATCCGGAGACCAGCAAAATTGCACAGGAAATTTATGACAATAAAGAACTTTCCCTTCTTTTCGATGCAGCCAGAGATGCTGATCCTGAAGATCTGCAAACAGTCCATAGTATGTTAATGGCTTTGAAGCGTAAAGAAAAGGGACAATAATATAGGGGGTGAGGCTTCTGGATGATGTAAATGTACAAGTTATAGACTTCGGAAATTCGATTCCGGCAACCGTAACTATTAATGAAGATGGGAGTTTTAGCATCTTTTTGAATGCACGTCTTTCCTACGAACAGCGTATGCAGGCATATCTGCATGAAATGCGACATATTCAAAAAGATGTTTTTTTTACTCACAATACTGTAGAAGCGAAAGAATTGCACAACAAACACTAAACAACTTATATGGGAGGTATATCATGGATTTTAAAGGACTCATCAAATCGGCAGCTGATAAAACCGTCGAGATGGCAAAAAACGAGATTGAAAAAGCGCAAACTCAGAAACAGATTATCGCAGAACAAAGAATGCAGGTAAAAGTGGGATTTCGAATTACTGCCGGTGCCGCTTTAGTACATTCTCCCTTAGTATCAAATATGTATCAGCGATCAGACGGTACTATTTATTTCAATCAGAACATAGATGATAGTTTCACTTTGCTTGAATACATTTGGAATGGTCCACGTTTTCAAAAAACAACAAATTCTATTGCAAATACCAACGGAATGGCGCAATCTAGTGGAAACCGAGGCGCCATGGCTACCGGTGCTGCAATGGGAGGTGCCGTTGGCGGAATCGGAGGTGCTATAGTTGGCACAGCAATAGGTTCCGGTGGTAAGAAAAAGCAAAAATACCAGTCAACAACTATGTCAACTTCAACTCAGCAAAATGTGGAACAATTTACGCCTGCTACCATTAAATTAAAAAACAACAATACCGGAGAATATATCAGCATTGTCATCGCATGTAATACAATTATCGACAGTTATATACAAGGATTCCGTTTCTTTCCTGAACAAAAACAGACTATCCAATCTGTCTCGAAAGACACCACTGATGCGTTAAAGGGAATCAAAGCGCTGAAAGAATTATTGGACATGGGCGCAATTACTCAAGAAGAATTTGATGAAAAGAAAAAACAGCTACTCAATAATTAGTTTTATTGACCCATCTGTATTAAATATAATAACCTTACCCAGGGAGCCAAAGGGTGCTACGTCAGCTGCCGGACTTTTACTTAGGAGGGAGCTGGTGCCGATGGTTACATACAGTGATCTATTCACATTTATATATTTTATAATTTTTATAAATTTTATAATTTTTATATTTTTTATAAAGAATACTTGACAGGGTTTCTGCATATGCTATAATATCACTAATTAGTGAATGACTGGTGTCCGGTCATAAAAAGAGCCTTGTTTAAACAAGGCTTTTTTTATTTATCAAGGAGAATGTACTATGGATAAAGAAACAATTTTATACACATCGACAGAAGAACAAATTGAAAAGCTCAAATCTCAGCACTTAATCATTGCCGATGAACACGCTGCCAAAACGAGTCTTCTTTTATACGGCTATTCCAATTTAATCAAAAGCTATAGAGAGCCCTATGTTTTTCTGCAAAACGATAAAAAAATCTATAAACCAAATGTTACCTTTGAACAGATCTGCTCTTTATATCTTTTAGATAAAGGGCTTCGCAATTCCGTTATGGCTGCTATGCTCGATTTAGAAGAATACATTAAAGAAAATGTTGCCGATGTTGTTGCTCATGCTTTCGGAACAGATCCCAAAGACTATTTGAATTTTAGGAATTATCGTGACAAAAAAAGGAGCAAATACCGTTTTTCTTTACCTGGTATTTTGAAAACTCTAAATGATACCATTCAGTCTGATAAAGATCCTATACGTCATTATCGTTGTAAATACGGAATAGTTCCCCCTTGGATTCTTTTTAAAAACGTATACTTTACTACGATAATTAATTATATTTCCTTATTAAAGCCTGCCGAACAAACCGCATTAGCACATAGGATTTATAATTATAAGCTTTTAAATCTGGCTGATGAAAATATAAAAAAATTAATGATGGATACTTTATTTATCTGTGTAGATTATCGAAACAAAGCGGCTCATGGCGGAAGAATATATAATTACACATCAAGAAGTCGATTGAGATTTACTGAGATTTTTGGCAATCCGGTCACCGCAGAAGAAAACGGTATTGGATTATTATTGTTTTTATTAAATTTACTCCGTTACCATTCACCTTTTGGGCGTTTGCGAAATTCTCTTGACCGTGAACTAAACAGGCATTTAAAAGACTACCCTCAAGATGTTGATTTTATAGGAAATACATTAAATCTAAACATCACATTACAGGATACCGTTTACATATGTCCTCATAAAAACAACAAAAAATATCATCGCAATCGTCATTGTAGCGGAATGATAAACAGCCAAATATTAGAACTGCAAGAAGCCGAAGAACAAGGATATTCGCCTTGCAAAAAATGTTGTTAATCATAGAATAAAGTCAACAGCCCGGACGGCAATCCGGACTGCTGATAAAAACACTCTGATGTGATACGCAATACATACAGAATGCCCCAAACAAGCATATTGTATCACATCAGAACACCCGATTCAACGCAACAGGTGTTCTTTTTGTACCCATTTTTAGATAAACATAGGATAAGGATGTGATCGTATGAAACAATTAAAAGAAGTATGCGCCTATATTCGAGTCTCTACCGGCAAGCAGGAGGAGCTTTCCCCAGACAGTCAGCTTCGCCTGATCAAGGAATACGCACAGGCTCATGATATGCTTCTCACCCATGTCTATATGGAGGAGCACGGCATCTCCGGCAAGTCCTCTGAGAAGCGGCCGGCATTCCAAGAGATGATTGCTGCGTGCAAAGACAAAAGCCACCCCTACGATGCCGTTTTGCTCTGGAAATTTTCCCGGTTCGCCCGCAATCAGGATGAGGCCACCTATTACAAGTCCATCCTCCGGAAGAAATGTAATGTAGACGTAATTAGCATTTCCGAACCGATTATTGAAGGAATGTATGGCCGGCTGATCGAGATGGTGATCGAGTGGTCCGACGAGTTCTACCTGGTGAATCTTTCTGGGGAGGTCATGCGCGGAATGACGCAGAATGCTCTAAATGGCGGCTATAACTCCAATCCTCCTATCGGATATACCAAGAAACGTGGCGAGATACCACAGGTCGATCCGGAACGGGCGGAGCTGGTCCGCCGTATCTTCCGGATGTTTACCCAGCAGCATATGAGCCGGAACGATATCGCAAGCACATTAAACCGGCAGGGGATCACCACCAACCGGGGCGGTCGATGGGAAACCCGGACCGTTACCTATATTTTGGAGAATCCGTTTTATATCGGCAAGATCCGATGGAACTTCTACGACCGGAACCAGAACCGGCGCAAGGATACAGGAGACGTGATCCTGTCCGATGGCCAGCACGAACCCATTATATCTGCAGATACCTTTGCTGCTGCCGGACGCCTTCTTGCAAAGGCACGCACCACAAGCAGCTTCGGCCAGAAACGAAGCGTCGTGGCTACAAAGCACTGGCTTTCCAGTATGGTCCTTTGTTCCTCCTGTGGTGCTTCCCTGGGATATAACAAGGGCGGCCAGAAGAAACACGCTGCACCATTCTTCCAGTGTTGGAAGCACATCAAAGGAATGTGTGATCACAACTCCTATATCTCTGCTGCCGCCCTGGAACAGATGGTGATGGATGCCATTATCCATTTTGGACAGTCCTTCGACCTGATGTATCACTTCTCAGATGCTCCGCAGGCAGACGATGCCGTATACCTTACCGGGGAACTTTCCAAACTGTCCGAAAAGGAACGCCGGATCAAGGATGCCTATATCTCCGGCATTGATTCACTGGAGGAGTACCGGGAGAATAAAGCTCTCCTGCAGAAAAAACGGGATGAACTGGAACAGCAGCTTGCCGATACCCATAAAGTAACTCCCATCAAGGAAAGATATCAGCAGATTGATATGAATCATCTTCTGACGGTCCTGCAGGATCCGGATCAGGATTATATTGTAAAGGGAAATTCACTGCGAAAAGTGTTTGATCATTTTGTATATGACAAGGAAGCCGGAACGCTTGACTGCTTCCTGAATACTTCCATCGAAAAGATTTCAAAATAGACAAAGCTCCGAAAACAGGGGCTTTGTGCCACCCCTAAACTTGCCGAATACGGACCGCCGTATTGACTGATGATCACCATCGCCGCCTTCGGATCTGTCCTGGTAATATGAACCGGATATTCCAGTCTTTTTTCATAATTAAACATATGACAAACTCCATTCTATTTTATTAAATATGAAATTAAAATGTCAGAAACGCGAGCCGGTAAATGTCACAGCTCCCATGGCCACGGGGTTTCAACCCATGTCCAGTAATCCTTGCAGTTTACCTGATCCGCCTGAAGCGGTCCATACTTCTCGCTGTATTCCTGCACTGCCTCCTCACGCTGCTTCTTTACCATCTGATAATAACTCAGTGCTACCTTATCGCATGGGTGGGTGTCCAGATAGAGGTTTGTCTCCGTCAGAGCAAAGCTGACCTGGGAGATATATTTCAGTAATCGCATCTGATCCTTGCTCATAATCTGCCTCCTTTTGCGCAGCCCTGCGGGATGCATCCATAAAATTGCAAATTCAATTCCGGAAAGATCGTTCCATTGGCGAGACCATCTGCCGGATCGTAGATTTTGCGCCACTGCTGCCACGGGACATAGCCGATGGCGAGAGGCATGCCGTAAAGAGGATCGGTACAGCTGTCACCGGCAGAATCATTCCGGCATTGTCCCTCTGCCGTGCGGCATGCGGCGTCCTGAGGAGTCATATTGCAGGATGGGACATTGTCCGGCATGCAGTCGCAGGATTCCGGAACGGCACGACAATTTCTGTTTCCGCGGCATCCCATATTCCCGCGGCATCCATTCATTGAGTTCATAGATATACTTCCTTTCTGCTTTTTTGAAATATCAGGAATATTTCCGTGATACTTTTAATATATGCAGGAACGAAAAATCGTTTACAGATAATTGGATGACATGAATTGTCTTGACGAAATAATTATCAAAGCGTTCGCTTGAGTAAAAAGGATCAAAATACGAAAAAGGTAACACCTCCGCTTTTATGCAAGGTGTTACCTTTTATAGCAATATATTATGTCGATTCAGCCTCCTGATACTGCCTACAAACCTAATTCTTTCAGTGCAGCCTCACTCGAAACAAATTCTTTGCAATCCGGATCATCATGTATTTCCCTCAACATCACTCTGTCCCACTCGTCAGGTGCAACAGTCTCTATATTATCCCAAGAGCGTAGCGGAAAATTATGGATGATCAAATCCCACACAATCTCAGCTTCATTATCATTCATAACAGCAACCGCTCCCATAATTCGTTCCTTAATTGCTGACATATAAATATCTCCTACCCGCAAGCGGTAATTTTCTTCTCCCTGCAACTTTTTAACATCTCCAGCCGGAAGATGATTGATTGCGTTCACGATACGTTTCCTGGTAACCATATCACGTTTCTTTAAGAATTTGATTGCCTGCTTAGAATATTTAATTTCTTTCATATCAGATATACCACCCCCAATCACAACTCCATAATTACCTGATATTTAATAGAGTATACCCCTGATTCATGTAAAAAACAATATAAACATTGTTTTATCAACATATAAGTTTATCCCCCTCGATGTTAATATGATCGAGGGGATATGTAATCCATGTAAAATTTTCTCATCACCCTCCATTTCCATTGACTTCCCATTTCTTTCCCCATATACTTAAATCGAAGCATTTTGACACGAAACACATGAACAAATGAAAGAAATGAGGGTATTTATGAAAAAAAGAAACAAACTTTTCCGAAACATCATCGTCTGCGCCTTGTCCGCCGCCATGGTGATCACCTCCGGCGATTTCTACGCAGCGAAGCCACAGCATGCCGCAGCGGCTGACGTGATTCAGGCACTTGATTATGCCATTGTGGAAAACGTAGCGGATTTCCGCAGCTACATTGACAACGACTATCCGGCAAGCTCGCAGGATATCATTGAAACGGACTGGAGCGGAGATACACCTCTGTATGAGATCAATCTTCCTTGCCCGGGTACACTTCTTGTGGCACCGATCAGCCCGGAGGGCTATGCCAAAGGCACCGTCTATATGGATCTTGCCAAGACGACCCCTGTGTTTGAGGCGAAAGGCTGCGATTCCAGCCGCGACGAGATTTCTTCTTATACGATAGCCGCCGGTACATACTACTATCAGGCATCCCGCTGGAACGGAACCGATCCCCTGACAATCTCTTCCTTTATCGGCTTTATCCCGGCTAAGTCCGGTGGTCTGCGCTACACCAATGTACGCCCGGACTTTACCATTACAACCGATGTGACCGTTCCGGTCATCAGCAAGAAAGAGGATCTGACCTCCGCTGTCAACGCAGAAGCTTCCCTTACGACAGACACGATCACGACTGACTGGAAGGGCTACAGTAATGTACACAGCTTCGTTGTCGAGGAAAGCGGCTGGCTGTTGGCGATGCCTCTTTGCGAAAATGACTATATCACCTGGGAGCTTTTCTCTGACACGGCGATCACATCCCGTATCTTCAATGGAAAAACCCTCCAGAGCACGCAGGACACAATGTATAGCTGCTATCTGACACCGGGAACTTACTATTACCGCGGCAACCGCTGGAACGGAACCAATTCTCTTTCTTTTACGACATATCTTGGATTCATTCCGGATGCACCACGCTTCTCCGTAACGTCCAACACACTGAATGCCGATGCTTCCGGTGCCAACGTTACCTTCCAGGGAGAAACCGGAACGATCCGTGTTATGGAGGGAGATTATGATCCATCCATTGTAATGAGCGACACATTCTGGAATACCTCCAACCGGGTAAATGTTATCAACGGCACTTCAACAACGATCAAGAAGAACGGTAAATACGTTGCCCGCCTTGAGACGGCCGATGGACTGTATGTGATGGTTCCATTCACGGTGTCCGGCGTTATCGAAAAGGTTGTTGTGATTCCAACCGCAACACCGGCGCCAACGCAGACACCGGCTTCAACACGGACACCTGTCACGACACCGACTCCGGGCAAGACAACCACTCCTTCCACAACTGCCACACCGGCGAAGAAGGTCTACAAGATCAAGGTTGCCAAGAAGAAGCTGAAGATCAAGGTGAAGAAATCAAAGAAGATCAAATACACGATCACAAAGGGTTATGTCGGTCTGGTTCGTTTAAAGACCTCCAACCCTAAGGTTGCAACGGTCAACAGCAAGGGCGTTGTTACCGCCAAAAAGAAGGGAAAATGTAAGATTACACTGTCTCTGTCCAACGGTAAGAAGGTCGTTGTTCAGATCACTGTAAAAAAATAATTTCTCATACATCACTAGCACTTCAAAGGGGGTGTCCCAATATTGGGACACCCCCTTATCAGACCATTTGCCGCATGATCGCGCCTTCCTCTCGCATCATACTTCAAAGCACTTCTAATTGTACAGCGAAATATTATAACGAAGCTTGCGGTAAATCTTGTAGAGGATCACACCGATCATACCAACAACCGTGCCTCCTACAAGTGCAATACCAAATGTTCCTCCAATTCCTAATAATATCATTCCTAAAATTTTCATTGATTATCAACCTTTCTTTCACTGCGTGACGCAGCTTAATAAAGGCCTGCAGCCTGTCGTGACCGCAGGCGCATCACCGGCAGCAGCCGCCGGCTTCTCCACTTCCACCGCCTGCTGCCGCATTTATTCCGTTTATATTAATTCATACCTTTATAAAATTCATACTGAAAGAAGCCCCTTTCTCCCGAAGAAGCAACTCCTCATATAAAACATTGAAATGTCCGATTCCGGACGGAAAACGGCATACTGCCGTCCTTGAAAACAGAATGATGCCGTGCCTGGCAAAAGGTATCCCTGACGGATGCCTCAGATTGCCCGATTGCATCATAGATAGGAATGATATCAGCCTTTAGAACCGTCCTGCTGATGTATGTATGCGATGATCACTGACTCACACGTCACGATCGCGCCTGCGGCATTCATTGCACGGCTCCGGAATATATTGTCCGAAGCACCACCGGCAGCCACGCCCAGCTTCACAAAGGAGCTAAGCTTTGAAAAAGTACGGTTCCTCTGACCGGATGCAGTCCGTCTGAGAACCTCGCCCGTACTGCGCAGCATCGAATCGCCAAGCTGCTCGGACGAACACATATCCTGACTGTCTGTCGGATTCTGCAAACTCTGGAATACGCCGGACGTCACAGTTTTGGACACGCCAAATTCAGGATCTGTCTTGACCTTCTCAAAACACATCCCTGAGAGGAATAAAACCACGATCAGGCAGATACTCATCCACCGCTTCATCTTATAAGTCTCTCTCATCTGTGACACCTCGTTTCGAATACATTTTATCAAATTTTAAACGATTTGTCACGTCCCCTTTGTAACCACCCGCATCTCCCGTCAAGCCGGCAAAGGGGGCAAAACAAAATTCCCCTTTACTCCCCCGCCGTCGTCACTCCGTGATCTCGATCAGGTTCTCCGGCTTTGTCAGGCTGTCATAAGAAAATGTCAGACCCTTCACCTTCCGTATCGTTCCGAAATAATCCCCCTTCGCCGTCACCGCAAAATATCCCCAGCCGTTGATGCCGGTCACAATCGAGCTGTCGCTGTCCATCAAAACATTCTCCCTCCAGTCAGGCTTCCCAGTGTCATCCCTGCTCACGCTCACATAAATATACTCCTTCGAAGGATTCTGTTTCAGATACCGCGCATCCTCCAGCGTAGCTCCTTCCACATCCGCAAGACTTCGCTGATCCCCAGACTTCGTACGATCGAAGGTAAGCTTGCAGTACCCCATCTTCGACAATGATTCATCAAACACGATCAAAAGGACCTGCTTTTCGTAGACCTTGCTCTGCCCGGCATCCCAGAGATACACAGGTCTCGCTGACACATATAATTTGCCACTCTTTTTCTTCGTCAGCTCCTGTCCGACCGACCGGATCATTCCGCGAATCTCTTTCCCGTCCGATCTGCGTTCCAGCAGCTCTTTCACCGAAATCCGATAATCATCCGTCACCCGGTCCATTTCAAGCTCCTCCGCTCTTAAAATGTCATAATCTGCCCGCACATCCGTCTCCTCAATTTGATCCTCCTGCTTCTTCAACGCCTGCTGATTCCTCTGATCCACCAGCACGAACAGAAGCACAGCAACCAGACAAACCACTCCGATCACATATTTCTTCTTCATATGACCCCCTCCTTACAAGGAATTTCATCGGTTCTTCTGTTTATCTGTGTCGCTTGTCGCAGAAATGTTGCAAAAAATTTAAAAACTAAGACTTCTCATACATCAATTTATGGTATAGGAAGTCTTAGTTAAATTTTATAAATTTCCTCTCTCCTGCATCTCCTTACCCAGGATCAGGCAAATCACACCGGCAAGGATCAATGCCGCCGGTCCGAATATATTTCCGGTCTGCAGATCCAGATTATCCACTAAAATATACGAAATCCTTCCGTTCTGGAACAGATTAAAGATCAGCATCGCCAAAAAGGAAACCGCCACCGAGCGAACAAGGCATGCAATCCCATAGACCAGACACGCCGAAAAGAAGCATTGGATAAATAAACCAATAAAATCTTCCGGATAGATATAATCCGGCCATCGATTCATGATCCACAGACATACCGGCACGATCATAATGTCATACAGCACAAAGTAGATCAGGACATCCACCCATTTATTCCTCTCATATAAGCCGAACAGTTCTCCCTCCTGCCCCATGACAGGCTCTACACAAAGCGCCGTCCACCACGCCGCCATGATCGGATAGATCAGCGCTATCTGATTCCACATGGTATCCAGCAGATGATACGTTGTCCCCGCAGACTGCAGTATGTAAATCGTAACCGGAACCAGAACATAACACACCAGAAACGGAAGATACTTTAACGGTCCCATTCCTCTCCACTGTAACGCCGTCCTGTCAAAACGGTTCATTATTTTTTCAATAAGCATATATAACCATCCTCCACTGTCGACTCCAGCGCATTTGAAACAGCTTCTCTCAGAATGACACGATGCATTTTTCTTCCCTTTTTGAGATATGTCTTCTCAATCTCACCATCAATTCCCTGTTTCACCTGTTCCTCATCCACCTCGACGATCCTTCCGGCTGCATATCTGCAAAGCTCCAGGGTATCTCCCTGATAAATAAAATTTCCATCTGCCATTACAATTGTTTTATCGCAGCTCGCCTCAACATCCTCTACGATATGCGTGGACAAGATAACAATCCTTCCGTCAGAAATATTGTCAATGACATTCTTGAACCGGTTTCGTTCCTCCGGATCCAGTCCTGATGTCGGCTCATCCAAAAGAATCACTTGCGGATCTCCCAGGATTGCCTGCGCAATTCCCACTCTTCGCACCATTCCTCCGGACAACGTCCTAATCTTTGCGTCCCTTTTGTCCTCAAGATTCGTATAGGTCAGACTCTGATCAATCTGATCCTTCCACTCTCTTCTCGAAAGCTTTTTGATATTGCAGAAATATTCCAGCATCTGATATACCGAAAGCTCCGGGTATCCGACAAACTTCTGCGGAAGATATCCGATTTTCCTGAGTCCCATTTTGCGGACATTGCTTTCATTTAAAATAATATCTCCCTTATATTGATAATACCCCGTCATACATCTCATCAGAGTTGTTTTCCCTGCTCCATTTGTGCCGAGCAGACCATAAACACCATTCTCCAGATCACAGCTGATCCCATGCAGGATTTCTTTGCGCCGGAATGATTTTCTGACCTCTTTTAACTGCAAGCTATTCCTTGTTTCCATAAACTTCCCTCATTATTCTAAAGATTCTATCCGATTATCGATACCCAGTTTAACCTCTGTATCATCCTCTGCCGGATACAGCATTCCTGTGTTTAATGTCTCAATGATATCACGTTCTCCCAGCAAAGTATCCACAATGTGATCGTTTGCAACGCACCAGTTAATATAATTATAATCCGGCGATACAATAAACGTTTTCCCTTTCATGGAATATTTCGTTTCCTGATCAATTTTGCGAAAAAGCTCTTTATATTTTGAAACATTTTCTCCCTCCGGAACATTTTCACAATCCAGACGGGAACATATCACCCGCACTCCTTCTATGTTCCTCTCCACAAGATAAGAATTTCCTATCAACGTGATGCCATCACTTCTCCCGGAAAGCTTCCATACCACAAATCCATGCTCCTTTGTTTGCGCGAGCGTCTTTAGATTCGAGGCAACCGGATATTTTCCTTTGCACCGCAGCGTCACTTTAAAATCCGTCTCCTCCGAAAATACCTCCCTTGAAAAGCAGTCGTCGCCCACGATCTTTCCTTTCAGCCCCGGATACGGATCGCCACTTTCCAAAAAGATCCTGTGCCATCCCGGCATCGGATAATATGCATAATTGGCAGGTAGCATCATTCCCTGCGTCGTTGCATAAAAGCCTTTGGTCGTACCATGATAAACAATCCGGATCGAATGCAGCTTCCCACGGGAATTATGAACCAGAAGATAATCCTCATCCTGCTCAAAAGTCAACTTCTCTCCCCGCTCATCCGTCACCTGATCAACCTGAAAAATATACTGCAGCGTGAACGGATACTCCTTTTGCGTCCCATCTGTCGGAACCACACAAGCTTCTGCCTGAAACTGATCCGTCACCGTAACATTCATATCATAACTCTCCACCTGAAAAGCCTTCTTATTCTGTCCCTTTTTCGTCAGAGAAATATCGGAATATTCCGCCTGCCGGTATCGTTCCACATACGACACAGAGTCCCATGTATTCGGAATATTCATCATAAAATAAACGGCTCCTGTCGGCTGAAAAAACAACGCCAGAAAGGTCACTGCCAACATTCCGGAAACAACACTCCAAGCCTTTCGTCCCGCCTGCTTCCACAATATGATTGCCAGCATGAAAAACACAAAAAATAACGCTCGGTAAATATGTACGTTTTCTGCCGTCAACAGATAATCCGCATCCCTGCAGATTCCACGTCTGCTTTGAAAGAAAAAGCTAAATAACGTTGTCAGTTTCCACAGAAATTCATGCTTGTCCGACATACTGCTTAACAGCGACAAAAAGCTCATATCGAAAACATAAAATGTAAGAGCGATCAACGCCAGACCATATAACCGGCTGGTAACCAGTGATATTACCCAGCCGATACATATGGCCACCAGAATCATCAGAAATATGTATATAAAGATAACCCTCACCGTGTACAGGACAAGTGCTTTACAAAGCACATCCGCCTGACTGTAACACATAATGTGAAATGCAAACAGATAAACGGAGCCCAGCAGATCCGCCCCTAATAATACAACAAACTCTTTCCCCTGCGCCCGCAGCAGTTGTCCGTTTCCAAGAAGCAGCTCCTCCATATGAAAACGTTTGATGTCGTAAAAACACTCGTATGCAATCACCAGATAAACCAGAAAAATATACGGTAAAATCTCCATCATCAGATCAATCGGTCTATTGACTTCGTTCCAGTATATTTTGGTCGTAAACAGAAAATAAGACACACAGCCCCAGAAGACAAGAAGCACTCCTGCCTTGATGGGACTTTTTAGAAATCGGATCACACTGGTTTTTATCATTTCACTCTCCACTATCTATTTGCTAATACACCCTTCTCCATTTCATAGACCGCATCACATAATACTGAGATATCCTCAGAAGAATGCGAAGCGATCAGTATCGTTTTCCCCTGCTCTCTCAGGTCGATCAGATACCGTCGCATATCCTCAACCCCGTCCTTATCAAGCCCGTTCATCGGCTCATCCAGAATCAGAATATCCGGATCCTCCATGATCGCCTGTGCCAGACCCAGCCTCTGCCGCATTCCAAGAGAATACTTTTTCACATGCCGCTTCAGTTTCGGATCAAGCCCTGTCCTCTCCATCGCCTGAATAATCTCCTCTTTGCCAATCTTGTTCCGAAGCCCCGCCAGCAGCTTAAGATTTTTGTAGCCGGAATAATACGGAATAAAGCCGGGCGTCTCAATGATGATCCCCATATTTTTCGGAAAATCCACATCCTTTCCAACTCTCTTCCCGTCCACGACCACCACTCCCCGGGTCGGTCGGATAAATCCGCATATGCATTTCATCAGCATCGTTTTACCGCTGCCGTTTCTGCCGATCAGTCCATGTATCTTTCCGGCTTCCAGAGAAACCGTCACATCGTTCAATATCGCCGTTTTGCCGATCGTAAGACTGAGCCCTCTGACCTCAATAATATCTTTCATAATGATCCATTCCTTTCCGATTACAGCTCCTTATTCCACCTGTTCGACATTAAATAATTCCATCCGATGCACTGCCCGGGCAGTAAGCACCAGCATCACACCGATAGCAATCATAAAATAAGCAAACGAACACCACACCGGCATTTTCGGCGCATTCAGAATCGTATCATAATGCAGCCAGATAATCGTATTTGCCATCGGAAACAGCCACATTGTATCCGTTTTCAATGAACATGTAACAACACCGGCAGCGATCACAAAAACTGCCACAAGAAGTCCAAGTGTCTGAACATGTTTTAATTTAAAGAAATAAATGATCAGGCAGATCAGAAACAAATATGCACACATCATACACAATGTCTGTATCACCGTCACACGCAGCGGAATCTGATTATACAGATTGGACGGCAAAAGCCGGGCAGTAAAGCTGTTTGCTTCATCCGGAAAATTTGCATTGTACTTCGTAACAACATCACTCCATCTTCCGGTAAAATCACCGCCTGTCATCAAAAGACTTCCTCCAAATACAACCCCCAGATATGTAAGAATCGTCATCATAAGGAACACAAGCTGCCCTGCAAACCAGTTAAACCGCCCTGTTCTCTGCAAGAAGAATAATGTATTACCTGTCACCTTCGGATAATCACTGATCAGTACCAGAAACACACAGGGCATAAGCATGACCAGCATTCCCGAATTGCCGATTGCAACGAACGGCTCCATCCGTTCCAGCTCCGCTCCCAGCTTTGCCGCCCGGGTCAACAGCGGTTCCACCGCAAGGATCCGCATAAACACCAGCAAAACCGGCACAATGATAACTCTCGGGTTTGTAATCCATTTGATGTATTCGCTTCTGGCAACTGCCAGAATACACTTTATACTTTTATTCACCGCAATCAACCCTCCTGCTTTGCACCACCAGATACACAATATAGAAAAACAGCACCAGCAAACCATGGTATAGCAGTACTTCTCCGATCTGACTTCCACTCCCTGCCAGATCCGTCAACTGATCCGGATCCAGAAATGCAGTCATACGCCGAAGCCATGTACTTACTTTTTCCGGATCTTCCAACATACGCCATCGTATTTTTTCGCAGGTCTGGTTGATTCCATATTTTATAAAAAACGGAATGCACATTACCAGATATTTGTTGCGGATCAGAGCTGTCATCATCATAATCGGTGCCGCCCAAAACATACCATACAAAAACATTCCGCCGACTTTAACCATAATCGTCTGAATATAATGTGTGCCCGAAATTTGTATATGTATTGCTGCCATCATTTCTTTGTATTGCGTCTGCAACTCGGGACTGTATGCGTTGATAGATGGAAATAACGCATGAACGACCAGCACAAAAATGATAAATCCAATCATGACTGCAAGTCCTCCGCATAAACAGCCTGTCATAAACCGGGATGTATAATAACAAAACCGATTCGTCCGAAACACCTCGAAACGTACCGATTTCGCTTCATGTTCATCGCAGACCAGAGGCACAAAGGCAAAGGAAGCAATGATCGGGACAAACAAAAACAGCCAGTTTCCCGCACCATTCCGGACAACCTCAAAGGAGCAGAACATTGTATCATCCAACATAAACTGCCGGTCAAAGGTCAGCAGCGAGCGGAATACAGAATACTTGTTTCCTGTAACGCCATCTTCATAAATGTATGCCGCAAAACACAGCAGACAGGTAAAGATAATACACAGATAAAAACCATATCCACTCAGAATTTTCCGAAAATCCGTTTTGATATTCCGCAGTATCATTTTCCGTTCCCTTTCCACCACTTTGTCGGTATCATGGCATACCGGTAATTTTGTCCGTCTGCCGCATCCAGATAACAGACATATGTCATTTCATCGTTTGTATTTTCCAGTGTAATCTTCCATGCCGGCGTAATCTTTGCAGACGAATGCTCCGTATCAATATATCCATTCTTTGTTCTGGCAAATTGCTGTGCATAGACAAGTTCAATCTCATTCACCTTAAATTTGATATGCTCTGTCATTTGGCTGCTGACAGATTTGATCGCACTTTCTAATGATATAATCTCCGACAGATTTGTTCTATTGACCGCATTTTCCTTCAGATAAAAGCCATCTATAATATCGACATCTTTACTTTCTACCATAAATGCGTTACCGATCAGCGAAGAATACTTGTCATATCCCAGACGTCCCTCATATTCTCCTGCTCTCATATAATCAAAAGGAATCCCCTCATACTCCTTCGTCGTTATCATATTATATCCATAGATATTTTTTGTTACACGGTATACATCCACCTCTGTCACAACTGTTTTCGCCGTCTTGTCTCCTGCACCTGGAAGACTGTTTATGTACTTTTCCAGAAATTTTACCGCATCGCAGACAGCAATTTTACGATCCTCTAACTGGTACTTCTCGGTGCTGTCCGGAGAATATGATGCAACATATTCTAAGTAAGCCGATGGATCATATCCATCCAGTCCCGGATACACTTTCTCATGCGTATCATCATTTTCAACTTTACTGCCATTGAGGGCAACTGTTTTCCCTTTATTAACCGTTCCGTACCCATACCCGATCGGATTACCAAGCTCCAGACAAACAGAGGGCTTCCACTCCGTCATGTTTTCATTCCATGTATCATCATAAATATAATAAACTCGTCCTTCTTTCCCGGAAAGAATCTGATCCTTCCAGTCCTTCACCTTATTATAATCCTGAACAAGTTCTCCCGTCTCGTCATCATACTCCAGCTTCGAACTTCCGCCACTATACAGCAGGTGATTCTCATTCATAGAATGATCCGGGAATAAATATCGAAACATTTCTCGAAACTCACTGTCATAATCTTTCATATCCACATCAAAGTTATAATCGGCAGTATATTGATATACACTCGTCTTCTTTGATGGAAGCTTCACGGAAAGTTCCTTTGAGGCCTGAAGATTCGAACAGGAATTGATCGTATCTATCACCTTGTCATCGCTGATATGCAAATCTACTGCGGATGTCTTATCTACTTGCCTCCTGCTCTCTGTTCCATGATTCTTTCCTCCACCGCAGCCGGTAAAGCAAAGGAGCACGATTACTGACAATGTCAGGTATATTGTTGTCTTCTTCATAAGCTTCCCCCTAATAATACCTATATAATTTTGTCCACCAGATCCTCATAACAATGTGAATCTGGTGGATCTTGTTATTATAAAAACTTATCCTTTATTACTTGCTATTAATTTATTGCCACAATGTTTCCTTGAGAATTGTATGTATCATTTGTTGTCGGAGTATAAGCAGACACTTTATACTGTACCGAAATGTTAGCAATCGGACTTCCCACACTTGGGTTGCAAGTAGCTTTACCTGTATTCGTTATTGTTTTCTTAGTCATAGTATAATTTTCACAGCGAATATATGTATAACCCGTTGTAGCCTTGCTATTCGTGTGAGTGCTATAATTACACGTTGCAGTTGCACCTTTTGCTCGCTGCTTAACAATAATGCTTTTTGCAACACCTTCAGAACTAGGTGCACCCGAATAATTTGCATGAGAAACCGCCCAGCTTGTCGCTCCTACATTGGCACCTCCGATCCCTAATGCTGCAATTAATGCTACCGCCAAAACACTCATAGTTTTTTTAAATTTTTTCATAATACATATCTCCCTTCAAAATAAATAACTTTAATTATAAATAAGTTGCTGTCAAATATTTTCTGGCATGAGCTGTCATATAACATCAAAACTGTCATTTTACCAGATTTAAATCTTCTTTTTACATCCCTCCATTTCTCTTTGCTCTTTTTAACTAAGCTTTTGTTTCTTCTGTGATACTTTTTGAAGCTGTTTAGGAACATTCATTTCCAAAAACAAAACATAGATACCGATATTATATTGTTAATCGTTTGTTTTTCTAAACATTTACTATTCTTTCAACAGCCTTATTGATATTCTATTCCTCCTTTCTGTTTTTATGTTAACACATTTCTATTCATAAATGTCATACATCGTCTATTAGGTATCTTTTATTGACTAACTGGTTATTTTATTTTGATTTTTAGAACAATCCGTAATATAAATTTAAAGATAGAAGAAGCGCCCGAACCAGTATTTTACCGGAACGGGCGTTTCTTGGTAAGAGACTTATTTACAATCTTTTATTAAATATTTCATTCTTTGATTTTTCTGCTATGCACAATAATTCTCTGCATTTAATTCTCCGGCCAAACCAGCGATTCTACCTTAATCTTACAAACCTCTACCGTTTTTCCGTCCATTGCTGAACTCATGTCATTATGATATGTCAACTGTGTCGTTACAGTATCAATCCCCGGAAGTCTCCACGGAAGCTCCACCAAAACATACTGCGTTTCTATTACAGTTGTGACAATCCCATCTTTCGCTGTCCAATCTGCCTGCAGATTGATGACCATGTCCTGATCCTTCTGCTCTGTGGAAGTTAATGTT
>ERZ773277.613-NODE-613-length-38280-cov-3.789876_pt1 | contig 38280 bp, 27 predicted proteins | sample MGYA00511957_ERZ773277 | MGnify/ENA primary metagenome ERZ773277 (study PRJEB29015, sample SAMEA2737800) | human gut metagenome | biome: human gut; feature: human-associated habitat; material: faeces | place: China | collected 2012 ... | reverse complement strand
AATATCGGTGGTAGCCGTATCGGCTGGGGTTTGACCGGATCGCTCAGAAACATTATCCGGATATGTGATCGTATGCTGTTTAGAGCCCGTGACGTGTGCAGGGCGCCACTTTCGGATCAGAAAGAGATCTGTTCTTTGATAATGCTGGTTATGCAATTGTGTCAAAATGTCTTCGCTGCTGTTGATCACATAATGCTTCATGGGAAAATCCTTTCTAAATACCATCCAGATCGCCGTCAAAGTCGTTTTTCGGGGAAGCCGGTTTTGCCGTTTTCTTCGGGGCGGTGTTTGACTTTTTCGGAGCGGTAGTCGCCTTGGAAGAGGAGCCGCCGGAGTTTTTCGCGGAACCGGAACTGTTGCCGGAGCCGGACTTCTTCGAGGTAGTCGCTTTGGAAGAGGAGCCGCCGGAGTTTTTGCCGGAGTTGCCGGAGCCGGACTTCTTCGAGGTTGTCGCCTTGGAAGAGGAGCCGCCGGAGTTTTTGCCAGAGCCGGAATTGCCGGTTTTTTTGCCGGAGTTGCCGGAATTATTACCGGAGCTGGAGTTGCCCGGTTGGTTTGCCGGCGTGTTGGAACTGTCTGGATCATCCGGAGCATTTGCCGGTGTGTCGGTGCTGTCGGCGTCGGCGTCAGCCGGATTGTCCGAAGAATGCAGATCTGCGTCCGGTTCGGCGGAAGTGCTGTTTATAGCCGGTGTTATTGAGCTTGCCGGTGCGTGTGGGATTTGATCCTTTACTGTAGATCTGTGCTGCAGGATGCCCCAGATGCTTCCGGATAATATCAATAATACCGCAACAACGGCGCCGATAATGATCTGCTTTTTCCTTCTTGATTTCTTATGAGAAATGGAAAGTTCCATATCTTCAAGCAGCTTCTCCGTGAAGTTTGCTTCGCCGTTTTCGACCTTGCCGCCTTGGATGGTTGTATTATTTAGTATATTGGCAAGGGTGGACGGTTTGGCGGCATAGAGTGCCGTGTAAAATTCTGACATTGATTGAAAACGTTTCTCCGGTCGTACGGCAAGACCCTTCATGATGCAGGACATTGCCTGAGGCGTGAGACGGACGCCGTCGATCCGTTCCAGAGGAAGCTGCTTGTCCTCGATCAGACGCGATACAGAATCGTCCGGAACGATTCCTGTGATCATGTAATACATTGTGGCACAAATGCCGTACACATCGGTCCAGGGTCCCTGTTTGCCGCCTGCACTGCATTGCTCGATCGGAGCAAAACCACGTTTGAAAATAATCGTATATTCGTCACCCTGCGCGTTCTGCGACAGACGGGCGGCACCAAAGTCGATCAGCTTGAGTCTGCCATCCTCAGTCAGAAGAATATTGTCAGCGCTGATATCGCGGTGCAGAATGCCCTTTTCGTGAATTTTGATCAGACTCTGCAAAAGCGGTTTGATCAGAATAAGCATTTTGTCCCCACGGATACGACCATGCTCGCGCACATAATCCTTGATACTTGTGCCGTCCACGTAATCCATGATGATGCAGGGAGTTTCCTTATACCAGAAGAAATCTCTGGCGGAGGCGATGCCCTCCAGCTCATAGAGTCCGGCGGCAATTTTGGCTTCCTTCACAGCCTCGTCCATGCTGGCGCCGGTGTGCTTATGAAATGCCTTGATCGCCACCGGAATATCCAGAGAATGATCCATTGCCTTATAGGTCGTGGCAAAGCCACCACTTCCGATTTCTGCCAGAATTTCGTAGCGGTCCATGATTATTTCGTTTTTGTCAAAGCTGTTTATCGTGCTGCTCATTATTTATGCTCCGTTTGTTTTTGCTGGTTATTCATCGATCAGTATTGTTTTCTCATTCGAATAAAAGCTTCTCTGAGAAACAGGTTTCTTGTCGTAAGTTCTCAGCTTTACGGAAATCGTTGCGTTCCGGAAGCTGTAATGCAGTTTGAAAATACCTTTTTGCTGCTTGATATTATTGTTTTTCAGACGCAATAATACATATCTGCCCACATTTTTGCGGATGTAAACGTCAACATATTTTCCCTGATATTTATTCAAACGAATCTGCAGGAAACGTTGCCCGTCCACGGTTTTATGCTTTGTGAGCGAATATTTCGGCGCCATAAGACGTGGGGAAACCGTCTGGACCTTTGAGGCGGAGCCACGTACGGTCTGTCCGTTTTTCAGGACATATGGTACTGCCTTATAGCGGTATTTTGTGCCCACTGACACTTTTCTGTCAAGGTAAGTGGTTGTGCGGGCTGTGATCATTGCAATCCGTTTGTAGCCGGTTTTATTGGTGCTGCGGTATAACAGGAATCCATCGCGGTCAGCAGAATTCTTCCAGGTGATCCGGACACTTCCGGAACGATCTGCGGACGCTTTGATCGTCATCTGTTTTGGGGCATTAAGTGTATTACCGTCATCCGTGGCAGATGGAGCTTGTGGCGTGGCAGATAATGTATGAACCGGTGTTTCGGTCGGTGTCGTTGTCAGTATCGGCAGCCACGTCGGAGTGGTTGTTGGTTCTGCCGGAGACTTTGTTATGTTCGGCGCAGCCGTCGGAGTTTCTGTTGGTGCCGGTGTCAGGATTGGATCCGGAATCGGAATCGGTGTTTTGGTTGGCTTTGCTGTTTTGATCGGCAGTGTCGGTGATGGTGTGAACCGTGGTCCCGTCGTAGGCTGTCCGGTAGGGCTCACAGATGGAGTCAGAGACGGAACAGCAGTCGGGGTCACGGATGGAACCGCCGTGGTCGGAGCAGGAGTCAGAGACGGAACAGCCGTCGGGGTGACAGTAGGAGCCGTTGTGGTCGGAGCGGGAGTCAGGGACGGAACGGAGGTAATTACCGGAGGATAAGAGGCAGCCGGGTTCTTTGAGTAATCAATAACAGGTCCGACCTGATCCAGCATTTTCCAGTTAAGCAACGGATCATAGTCTTCTTTCTGACCGACGTAGCTATTTAAACAGCGCAGAAGATCCGGATAAGAATTGACTGCGGAGGAGCCAATATTTGTGGTGGTTTCCTGACCGAGCAACTGGCTTTGGGTGATTTTATAACAGTTTGTCTTATTAAGTTGACCAAAAGCCTCTCCATCGAGATCCAAATTGTCCTGCGTCCAATAGGTATACTGTATGTTTATTGTTGTATATAAATCATATCTGCCAACAAGAGAACCATATGCACCGGAATCTGAAGTTGAAACAGATGCAGAGGTTACGATTTTCGATGCAGAATAACAATTATTTATGGTCAGGGACAGGACTGTATTTTTTGACATATTCGCGCACGACAGAAGTCCAACTGATCCACCGACATATGCATTATCCGCTTTGAGTGCAGATGAGGACGTAATTGCGTTGTTTGTGATATGGTTGTAAAAACCACTGGTAGCAGGAGAAAAAACACTACTGATGATAGGAATGACAGCACCGACTAAACCTCCGGCTGCTTTGTCAGAGGAAAAACTTTTTGTAAAATATTGAAAGGCTGGAATTTTTTGTGTTTCTGATGTGGAAATAATTGATACAGTGCCTGTATTAATGCTATTTCGGATATTAAATGTATCTGTATTTCCGATGAAGCCTCCGGCGTATAAGGTTCCGGATATACTGCCGTTATTTTGGCAGTTCCAGATGATGAGTGAGACATTGCGACTTGTGTAATCAGGGGTGGTAAAGACATTACACAAGCCAATCATACCACCGACGCATAAGCCAGATATATTTCCGATATTAACACTGTTTTTGAGTTGGATGAGTACATATGAATCACCTATGGTTGGATATTCCGCCTGTCCGACAAATCCGCCGGCGATGCAGGCTGAGTGAATTGTTGTTTTATTGATACAGGAATCGAAAAATACATAGCGCGCGGTACCGCAAATACCGCCAATTTGTGCAATATTCTGTGCGTCTGTGACGGTACCTTGCGATGTACAGTTATAAAAATAGGAGTCACCCTTCGAAAGATATCCGGTGATCATTCCGAAAGAAACTCTCGGAAGAAAAGATAATTCAGTTTTAACTGCACTATCAATGTAGACGCTTGCTGAAACATAAATGGAAATAAACTGGATTCTCCGATAACAGCTTCCGGTTATGATACCGGAGTTTGGAACATTTTTGCAGGTAAAATGTGCATTGACCACGGAGCAGGATGTAATTTTATGTAAGGGGGAGTAGAGCAATGACTCGTTATCATTCTTCGGGGATCGTGCAGCAAGCACACCGATGGAATCATAGTTTCCGGCAGAAAGACCGGTATCAGAGACTGACAGAAATGCCCCATCGATCACAAGATTTGAGATGGAATCACCGACAGCGGCGAAAAGACCGGCACCGTCGGCAGCAGGGGAGTTTGTGCTCGACGTTCCGGCGGCTGCATCACAGATATTCCAGAGTCCGGTGATGCGATGCCCCTGTCCGTCAAAGGGCTGCAGAAACGGATGCTCGGCAGAACCAATCGGATTCCAGCCCTCTCCCTCAAAGGTAAAATCTGTTTTCTGATCGCCTGTTGCGCCCTTGTAGAAGCAGCGATTCGTTTCATCGTAGCGGGCAAGACATTCTCCGGAGGAATGTCTGTAAATAAAAGTAGTTTCTGTATAGGAATCATATTTGAAATCATAGTCAGACAGCGCAATATCATTGGCAAGCTCAATGGTTTCCTTGTTGAAGCTTCGTCCCTCCTCCAGATACTTGTCCAGATACACCAGATCGTCGCGGGTATATAAGAAAATAAACGAAAAGCCTTTCTTTTGGGCGTCTGTCATGTTGTAATACTCGGTCATCGAGCAAGAAGTTGCTGCCAGTGCAGATGGCGCAGGCAGATAGATAAGAAAACTGCCAAGCATCAGGCAGATACTCAAGATCACAGATATGTATTTATAATAGGATTTCTTCATGAAACAAGTCCCCCCCGTTGGTGCAGATACGCATATATTTTCAATATAAATTCGTGTATATGATGCAAGAAGTCGTCCGCGGCATCAGTCGGAGGCAAAATATAATTGCCCCAATATCATGTATATTATGCATGATTTATGTCGGATTTGCAACAAAATAGGGGCGATGGAGGCGTGGAAAAATAAGATTAATATGTAAACAGGAAAAAATGGGCGGAATATATCCGTGGAAAAAAGGAAGGGGGGTGCGAAGATGGTGTTTATGTGAAAAAAGGTTGAATAGAGTGAAAAAATCACATTCAAATGCTAAAAAAGTGCTAAAAGATGCATAAATATGTTGGCAAAAGTGAAAAAATGCACATAATATAATTATATTACAGGAAGGAGAGCGTGTTTATGCTGATTCGATTCAATGTAAAAAACTTTTTGTCTTTTTCTGCAAATGCAGAGGGAAGATCCGAGGAATTTTCCATGATTGCGGGGAAAGTACGCAGTAAGAAAGAACATGTTTATGATAATGGAAAGATTAAACTGTTGAAGCTGGCAGCAGTATATGGTGCGAATGCTTCCGGAAAATCTAATTTGGTAAAGGCATTAGACTTTATGAAGCAAACTGTTATCAAGGGGCTTCCGGATGGATATAGCAATAAATACTGCAAATCCAATGAGTCCAACAGAGATATTCCAAGCTATTTTGAAATTGAATTGAAGTTAGGCGAGAAGTATTATGCGTACGGCTTTGAAGTGCTTTTAAATCAGGGAGAGTTTCAATCAGAATGGCTGGTTGAATTAACCTCGGACAACAAGGAAAAAACGATTTTTACCAGAGATATTAAACAGGGCGTATATGAATTAGGAAATGATCTTAGTACGAAAGAACTCGGACAGAAGATGAACAACTATGCGGAGGATATTCAGGATGATGGTTCTACTTTATTTCTGACGGTTATGAATCATAATAAGAAAAATCTGTATCTGAATTATAAAGGTGCATCCATATTGCAGGATGTATATTTGTGGCTGAAAAAAGGACTTGATATTAATTATCCGGACAGACCAATTTCAAATTATTCATACATGGCAAGCATGGAAAACGTCGATGAGATCTGCGATATGATCGCTGCCTTTGGCACGGGAATCACGGATTACAAATTGGTGGAAATACCGGTGAAAAATGTGTTGGCACATATACCTAATGAAGCTCAAACGCAGATGCTGAAGAGAATGGAACGGTATTATTCAGCAGTTCAAAATATGATAGATCATAAAATATCAGAAGATAATAATATCCCGGAAAATACCGGAATTATCATGCGAAGCAACCGGGACTTCTTTATTTTGCAAATAAAAGGTCAGAAACTTGTGTGCCAAACGATACAGTTTGAACACAATAAAAATAATATACTTTTCGAATTATCCGAAGAATCTGACGGAACAGTAAGAATTTTGGATCTGCTGGAAATATTATTATCCGATGAAGGAAAGACGTATGTTGTTGATGAACTGGATCGTTGTCTGCATCCGAGTTTGACTTACAAATTTATTGAGACATATTTGAAATTGGCAGCGAAAAAGAATCTGCAATTGATCGTGACCACACATGAGTCCAGATTGTTGGACTTTGATCTGCTTCGACGGGATGAGATATGGTTTATTGATAAGCAGAACACAGGTGAGAGTGATATATATTCTTTGGAGGAATATAATACAAGATTCGACCAGAAAATTGATAAAGCTTATCTGGAAGGACGTTATGGAGGAGTACCGGTATTTAACACGATATACAGAACATGAATTGCGCAAGTTATTGCCGGGTTATCGGAAAAGCAAATACAATACAGAGGTGTTGATGGAGCACATTGACAGAGCCATTATTAATGAGAAGAAATTCTGTGAGAATATAGAATGTCTGGATAATGAACTTGGTTCTAATATTGGTACATTAATTGAAGAATTGAAAAAATAAAGGAAAGCCCAGCTAATTAGTCAATATATGAACTGATCAGCTGGGCTTTTGTCCTGCTTACTCCCGGATTCGTACCACCTTGGCCCGTGAATAGAAGCTTCCCTTCGTCCGTTTCTTTTGCTTATAAGTGCGGATGCGGATGGACAGGGTCGCTTTCCGGAAGCTGTACTGCAGCCGGAAAGTTTGTTTCTGCTGGCGGATATTATTGTTTTTCAGGCGCAGACGCAGATATTTGCCGCGGTTGTTGCGGATGTAAATGTCCGCATATTTCCCCTGATATTTGCGGAGCCGGATCTGGAGAAATCGTCTGCCGGATGCTGTCCGGTGGCGGCTCACGCGAAAGGTCGGTGCCATCAGGCGGGCAGTTGCCTTACGGATGACGGTGGTATTGCCGTAGATGGTCTGTCCGTTTTTCAGGATATATGGAATTGCCTTATAGTGGTAGGTCTTGCCGGCGGTCACCTTCTTATCCGTAAATGATTTCCGGGAAGAGGAGATGGTTGCAACCGGCTGATAGATACCGGAGGCTTTCGGACTGCGGTAAAGAACGAATCCATTCCAGACAGAGGAAAGCTTCCAGGTGATCCGGATGCCGCCGGAGCGGTGTGGTGCTGCGCTTAGGCTCATCTGATCCGAAGGTGTGCCGGTCTGTACGAAATCTGGGACAGAGGAGCCGGAAGGGGAGGCCGGAGTATTTGTTTGCTTCCCAGGGGATGGAACCGGAGAGGAAGAATCGGTTGGCAATCCAGTTGTTGAAGGAGCCGGTGAGAAAGTAACTGTCGGTGTCCCGGTTGTTGCCGGAGAGGAAGAGGTGGTTGGAGTGTCGGTCGCCGCTGGAGAGGAGGAGCTGATTGGAGCGCCGGATGGCGATGGAGCAACAGAGCCGGCCGGCGTGCCGGTAGCGGAAGGCACCGGTGAGGTCGTCTTTTCCGGGGCGAAGGAAACTATTGGCGGCTCGGTCGGCAGCGTATAATCGTCAATGACTAACATCGGTTCCTCTGACTCAGACTGCTTACTGATCCATTGCGTCTGATCATAACGAAAGCTGGAATTGATATAGCCGTTCAGACAGTAAAGCAATGCTGTTGTTTGCGTGAGCAGATCAGAGCCGATATTCTTCTCTGTTTCTGTGCCAAGCAACTGTTTTCCGGAAATATTTTCTACGGCATTAAGGGCCAGCTTGCCGCTCTGCGTTCCGAAACAGGTACTATTTACATCGGCACTTTCCGGGTCAGACTGCACGGCATAACAGTATTCCAGCGTGGCAGTTGTCACGGTGCAATCGCCGATCAGACTTCCGGAGACCGGAGTAAAGCCGGAGCTGCTTGTCGATGAGAGTGCGTTGATGGAGGATGCCTGATAGCAATTCTGCACATTCAGGGTCAGCCATAGATCCTGAACAGCACTGTATTTTGTTGTGATAAGACCGATCAGCCCACCGGCATCGGCATTATCCGGCATTAGTGTGGCAGAGGTATGATTGGCGCAGTTAAATATCGTACAGATCGGGTCATAATAGGAAGCTGCTTTGCGACCGATCGGAATGCAGGCACCGATAAGTCCGCCGACGCTTCTTTCTGCTGCGAGCATCAGCGTTTCATAATGGGAAGCCGGATAGGAACTGATCTTTGCCAGAGTGGTCGAGGACACCGTTCCGTAATTCTCACTGTTCGTGATCACAAATGCATCGCATACCCCGGTAAGACCGCCGCCAATATATGCGGAAGTAATGGCACCACGGTTGCGGCAGTAGCTGATATTTGTGCCGGTGCGACCGCCGCACTCATAACGTGCCGGAAGATAGCTGCTCCCAAAACCGCTGATTCCGCGGCACACACGCCGGAAATGTCGCCGAGATTATCACAGTAACGAAAATAACATTCATGCGCTCCCACAACATGCTCAATATACCCGGCAATACCGCCGGCGACTCCTGCGGTGCGAACCGTTGTCTGATTGACGCAATGCTCAAAACGGTCCTGCTGGCACGTTCCGCAAATGCCGCCGATCACCGCCATCCCACTCGCATCCGTTGCCAACCCGGAAGAAGCGCAGTTCGTAAACGTCGATTTATAGAGGGTATTGGAATAACCAAGCACCATACCGAAACGAAGCCCGGCGGTAAACGAATCTGCCGAAGAGGATGAGCAGTCGATATATGCTCCGGTATCGGCGACAGCAATCGAATCAAATGCTGTCGGAGAAAGACTCTGCCCGATCAGAACGCCGGAATTAGGCACGTTACTGCAGGAAAAGTGAGTGCTTTGGACATAACAGGAACGGATGGTAGTCGTAATATTTCCGGATGAATCGGAAGAGATTTTGGGAATGCGGGCAGCAAGGGCACCGATCGAATCATAACCGTCTCCCTCAACACCATCCTCCAGCCGGGAATTGCTGACGGAGAGAAATGTACCCTCCATGCGAAGATTAGAAATCGTGCCCGTCACCGCCGCAAAAAGACCGGCGCCATCCGCTGCAGGCGATCCGGTGGTAGAAATGCCCTGCGCTGCATCGCAGATATTCCAGAGTCCGTAAATAATATGTCCATTGCCATTCAAAGTCTGTGTAAAAGGATGCCTGACGGAGCCAATCGGATTCCAGCCGTCCCCCTTCATCGGAGCCTCACAGACGGTGTCACCGGTTCCCTCGTAAAACTGCTGCGTCGTTTCATCATAATGCGCAAGACATTTGCGGGTATTTCGATCATAGATCCAGGTCGTATTGGAATTCTTCTTATATTCAAAGCGATAATCAGACAGGTAAATATTATTGGCAAGATCAAAGGTCTCGTTGGTAAAATTGCGTCCCTCCTCCAGATAGCGATCCAGGCAGACCAGATCCTCACGATTGTACAGAAGGATCCGGTCAGAGCCGGACTTCTCCGCCTCCGGCAGCTTATAAAACTGCCGCATCGAATAGGACGGACCGTTCGCGTGCGCTGCCGAAGGCAGCCATGGGAGCAGAGCTGTGGTCAGCAGGCAGATGCTCAAACAGATAGATATGTATTTTAAAGAAATCTTTTTCATTATCATGTTCTCCTTGATTCGTGTAAGTGTTTGGCAGGGAAAGCCGGTAGCCGGCAAATTGTATGTAAACATACATTGTTGTCTACTTTGTATTTTAATGATGCCACGGATTGCTTCATTGCTGTCTACTTTTGCCCTTTGCATCATTATGCATTACCTTTCGGAGTTTTGCAATACGATGACAGATTATGACATCGCGACAAAAAATAAAAAAATATCGGACAGATGGGTGGTAGAATGATCATGTAGATAGGGATAGGAAAAATGCAAGGAAAAAGACAGCGGAGAATGACACCTTACAACGACATGGCGATTTGCTAAAATATTAGTTAAAGGCGGTGGAAAATAATGGAAAGAAAACAGGAGAGAACACCTGTGTATGCCGGTGTATATGAAGAGATTGCAGAGATCATCGGCGAAGAGCGAATCGGGGAATTCTACGAACGCTTCAAAGGGCAGCAGTTTGTATTTCCGATGAAGCTTTACTCCAAGGAATATGTCGTTCAGGAGATTAAACGCCTTCAGGGCAAGCAAAAGATCTCCGACATTGCGAAAAAGTTTGGTTATAGCGAGCGATACGTGCGAAAGATGCTCGCCGAGTCAAACCGTTGTGAGGAAATATGCATGGGAGAAGAAAGTTCATGAAATAAATGAACGGTCAGCACACAGGGAGGCGAGGTGTGAAATGAAAAGTACCGATCGGGGTGGGAGCCGAAAGGGATCGAAAGAAACGGAGAGCACAATGACATGGAAGGAGAAGGCGGCACTGAAACGGTTGGAACGTAAGATCAGGAACGGACACGGCGAGGTGTCGCCGGAGGTGCTGATGGAGTATGCGGAGAGAGTGATGAAGGAGTAAGACCTGCGAGGAGGAAAACATGGAGATCAAAGATACGACAGAAAAAAAGCGTTTACAAGAATATATTGCTACTATACAAAATATTGCAGAGAATACATCTGCTTTAGGAAGTGAGCAGGAGTCGTTTTTGGAAAGTGTTAGAGGTCTTAAACAAAGCTTAGAAAGTGGTGTTTATAGGGTAGCCGTTGTGGGTGAATTTTCGACGGGAAAAAGTACATTTATTAATGCACTAATGGGAGAAAAGATTTTATATGCCTCTAATAAAGAAGCAACAGGTGCCGTTACAGCGATTCGTCGAGGTGACAAAGCGTATGTTAATATCTATACGAAGGATAATTCCATGATAGAGAAATTTTCATTAGATAATGAAGAGGGAAAGAAAAAATTAAATGAATATTTAGATATTAACAGCGGGAAAAATGCAGGATATGTAGAAATTAATTATCCCATTACAGAAATTGATGAAAATATATATTTTGTCGATACTCCAGGAATAGAAAAAATGAGCCCGCAGCAGATGGAACTGACAAGAGATGCGTTAAAAAATGCAAATGCAATTATATTTCTGATAAAAAAAGAAGGTTTTACAGAACCTGCATTAAAAATAATAACAGGAAAACATGAAGTTATCGGAAAAATACCATCCAAAGATATATTCGTAGTAATGACACATATGAGCGATATATATCAACAAATGGAAAAGGATGTTTCAAAAAAAATCAGCGAATTGAAGAGAAAAGTTGAAAAAATACTGGCTGAAAATCAGTTGGAAGACGTTAAGGTTTATCCTGTGGATAGCATAGATTATTTACTTGGAAGAAATACTGAATTATATGAACAAGAAAAAGCTGATCACGATATTAGTCTTAAAGGGCAAATGCTAAGTCAAGATGAATATTTAAAACGTTCAGGGTTTGGTGTTTTTTTAGCGGAATTATTTGACTTTCTTCAGGAAGATACACGCCAAAAAAATTTACTTACAGATATCAAAGACAAGTTTTCTATTTTAATAAATTCCTTATTAGAGGAACTACAAAAAGAACAAGATGGTTTGTCTGACAATAGAAAAGAGAAATATAATAGTAATAAAAAAAATATAGAATTGGCTCAAGAAGCTAGAAGAAAGACTTATAATGCGATAATTAGAAACATTAAAGATATGCTGAATAAAACGCTAGAGGATTTGGAGGAAGAATACAAAAGTTATTATCCAATCACCCAAACAGAGCGTATTTATATCAATGGCTTATTTAAACAAATAGAAGATCTTAGTGATGATAACTTACAAAAATGCATTCAAAATACAAAAAAAGAAATTGAACAGATAATTAAAAAAAAGGAATCTAGAATAAATGAGATAATAAAAGGGATATCTGATGAATATATAAAAAAGGTGTTTCAAGATACAATTTTAAGTACTTATAAACTTGAAAAATTATATTCCGACATAAAAATACCGACAAATAGATATCATATAGATCTTAAAGATAAAGAGGATAGGGATATTTCTTTTGAAGATGATAATATAAAATTTCTTAAGGATCGTGTAGGTGAGATACAACAAAGTATTGAGCAAAATTTATCAGAAAAAAATAAGTTTTCAGAGGAAATAAAAAAATTAGAGAATAAAATAGAACAGCAAAAAAGAAAATCAGATCTGAGATATAGAAAAGGACTTGGTGAATTAGGTACTCGCCCGGAACCAAAACAGAAATATAAAACAATAAAAGTTAAGAAGTTTTTTTTTATAAAGGAAACAAAATGTGTTCCTGATGGATTAGACAGGTCAGAACAATATAAATGGGACGAACAAAAAAATCGGTTGGACGAACAACGTGACATAGATGAAAAAAACATAAACGATTTAAAGCGTGCTGTGTCAATGCAACAGCTAAGAATTAAACAACTAGTAAGAAAAGAAAATCATTTGAAAGAACAAAGGGAAAAAACAGAAAGGGCTATCAACACAATTGAGAAGGGTGAAATTGCGTTTAAAAAGAAAAATAGCGATAGATATCTGGCAAGAAAAAAAGATGATGTTGTGAGCTGTTGTACAGATCTTCGTAGAGAATTACTTGATCAGGCAATTACAGAAAGTGAACATTATTTTAATGAATACAAAAAGAATATAGAAAATAATGCAAAAGATGCTGTTGAAAAAGCAGTCAAGGAATATATTGCAAGATTGAAAAGTGATAATGAAAATATATTACAAGAGAATCCAGAAATAATACAAAATAAAGATTATATAAAGAAGATAACAGAAATTAAGGAGGAAATTAAATTATGACTGAACAAAAGAATAAATTGGCAGAATATCAGGAAAAGAAGGATAAAATTCTTAGGATGCTTGAAGAAATTCAGATCCAAATTGGCGATAACGAACTTAAAGACGCAATTGTTCAGAAGCAAACTAAATTAAAAAATGATAGATTTGTTGTATCGGTATTTGGACATTTTAGCAATGGTAAAAGTACATTTTTAAATGCATTGATGGGTTTTGGGGAGGAGATATTAACTGAAGATGATGCGGCAAGTACAGCAACTATTACAAGATTGCGTTATGCATCGGAGGATGAGGGGATATGTAATAAAGCTGAAATAGAGTTTTCTAGCGGTAATACAGAGAGAGTTGGGATTAAAGACCTTGGTGAGTATGTTGCGCGAAACAATTCCAGAGAAGTTGAAACGACTATAAAACAGGTTATTTTGTATCTTAATTCTGAATTATTAAAAAATGGTGTTGAAATTGTAGATACGCCGGGCTTTAATTCGACTTATAAGATGCACACGGAAACTGCCTTACGTCAAGTGGAAGAATCAGATGCTGCTATATTTTTGTTTAATTGCGAAAATCCGGGGAAAACTCCAGAAATAGAATTTTTAAAGAAAATACAGAAATACATGGATAGAGTCTTTTTCTTGATGAACAAATATGAAAAAAGTAATTCGCAGGGAAAGGAAGAAATGGAGGACCTAAAACGTAAATTAAAACAGCAGGAGATAGATATGGCAGGAAAAGAAATATACCCGATATCTGCTTTGGAGGCAAGAAAGGGAATTGCAGAACGGAATGAGGCATTACGCGAACATTCTAACATGGACAAATTTAAAAGCGTATTAGAGGATTATTTAGTTAGTGATGAAAATGTAACAGATCGTTTGCTTGCACCACTTACATCGATACGAGGAACACTGGGACAATATAAGAATAGTCTGAGTGAACAAATTTCGGCTTGCTCAAAAGATCATGAAGAACTTCAAACGGAAATTAAGAAGAAAAAGGACGAAATAAATAGAAAGGAAAAGGAAATTAAGGAAAAAAAGAGACATATTCGTCAAGAAGTAAAAAGTAATATATCTGAAGCAGAAGATAAATTGTCGAATGAAGTGGAGAAAATCAATCAGGATGTTAAAGAACAGCTGGATATGGTAAAGACAAAGTTTGACATGGGATTACAGGATTTTGACAGTATAACTTCAAAGGTATTTGATACTTTCGAAGAAAAGTGGAATGAAACTGCAGAAAAACTGAAAGATGAACTAATGGAGTCCTTGTCTGAAAGCATTGATAATGAAGACTATTACCAACAGGTTGAAACAGAAGTAGCGCGAATTATTCGACTGTCGCTAAAAATTAATCAAATAACAATCGAAAAGCCGGAATGCGATTTGTCGGGGCTGGTGGAAATGGAAAAGAAAGTTGAGGAAGCAAGAAAAAAATATAAGAAGATATATGAAAAAAGTATCAGTTTGGCGCAGCAAAAAGAGGAACGACAAGAGATATCTGATGAGTTGGAGCAAAGACGTAAGGAATATATGCAGAGCCGAAATGAAAAGAAAAATAGAATAGAGCAGTTAGATATGGTTCAAATTGAGTATGGAAAGGAGGAGAGATTAAAAGAAATATATGTAAGAAGGAAAAGCAAAATAGGACAGTTTTTTTTGGGAGATAAACAGATTATGACAACAGAAATGGTGGATGTGATTGATGACAGAAAAAGAAGAGAAGCGGATACAAAAATTCAACAAATCCATGGAGAAATGAGAAGTGAAAAAAAGGAGTTTAGTGATTATGAAAGAAAAATGAAAGAACAATTACGTCAAAGTAATGAGGCAAATATACAGTACCAACTATCTGAAATTGATTCAAAAGAGGCTTTGGAGGATTTTCAAAAACTAAAACAAACACAGGAAGAAAATTCTATGAAATTGGAAGAAAATCAAGTCTCAATTAGTAAAAATTCATATTTGAGAGACATTAGAAATGAAATGATAAATTTAAAACATAGAATCGAAGACTATTTGGATGAAAATAAAAAGGGATTTGTCAGTATGTTGTGTGCTGTTGTCGAGGAAGAAGCTGATCAAATTGAGAGAGAACGGAAGAATATTGAAAATCTTGTTAAGATAAATGATAAAACTCCAGAAGAAATAGAAAAAGAACTGGAAGGATTCATTTTAAAAAAACAATTATATGATGACTTTATGGATAAGATAAGTAAGATCCAAGAGGAGGTAGCATGATGGAATTGAAAGAATTAGAAAAATATGGTGTTGATATAAAAGAAATTAATATGCTTATAAAAAAAGCAAAAGAAGATACAACATATCTTGTTGTGACAGGCGAATTTAGTGCTGGAAAATCATGTTTTATTAATTGCTTATTGAACAAAGAGGACTTTTTGCCATATGGAAATACAGAATGTACTCCAATTTTGTTAGATATGTATCAGGGAGAAGAAAGCTCCTTAGTGGTTCAGCATATAGATGGCTCAGTTGATCCGATTGAGTATTCAACAGACAATATTGAAAGATATGCCAGATATGGAGCAGATGATAATAAGGAAGTTGTAGTGCTTGGAATACCGGTCGAACAGTATTGCTTTCCGAAGAATATACACCTTTTTGATACTCCAGGAACAAATACAATTCACACAGAACACGAACATATCACAAATTATATAATTAATAAGGCTGATTTTGTGATGTATATTTTTAATAAAGTAATTGGTGCATCGGATATAGAACATATTAAAGAAATACATAGATATACTAAAAATATATTGTTTATAATGTCTCATGTTGACGAAACCAATCCTAAAACAGAAAAAGTATATTCTAAGGAAGATATCGAAAAGTTATTGCAAGAGGCAAGAAAGCAGATTGGTGCGGCTCTTGAGAGTGAGAGTAATGATGTGTTAATAATGCCGATTGGATCTAAACAAGGATTTTCTGACAGGGAATATACTGATGAAATCATTGCATGCGTTAATGATTTTATAAAACATGAGACAAGTGAAAAAAGAAAAAAAGTTGTGAAAAAAGCGATTGAAAAAATTATTGATGATAGATTGCAAAAAATGATTTTAGAAAGAGATTTGAAAAGTAATATTATTAATGGAAATTTAGAAGAAATAGATGGTAAAATTGAAAAATATCATGCTAAGAAAGATGAATTTCAACAGCAGTATCAAAAACTGTTAAAAAAGACGGATTCAATGATCGAAACAAAACAGGAAAGTACTATGTTGGAATTTAAGAAGGGCATCCAAAAAATTAAAGAATATGTTATTGATAAAATTGATAACGGCAAGTCAGAAGAGATGCTGGAAAACAAAATTAAACAATTAAATGATAATCTAGGTGATGAAATTCGAAAATATCTGGAAGAATGTTTTAATGAAGTTATCGAATCAGCATACAATGATTTATCTGTTGATTTTAATGATTTGATAAAAGAGTTCCATATAGATGAAAAAATAGTATTTAAAAAACCAGATATTGAGGAAATGAGTAATTCCGGACTATGTGCCGAATTGAGTAAAGTAGAATTAGCATTAAAGGAAAATCTCAGGGAGTTAAAGGAACAAGAAGAAAATTCTACAGAGGAGGCTCGAAAAGCTCTGCAGGTTCAGATTAGGGAAAAAGAAATTCAGAAAGAAGCTGTTCGAAATCAACTTTTTGAATTGGGAGGATACAGGGCACGTTATAAAGACGTAGAGAATGAAGGAGGGGAACATGCTGGAAAAAAGATAGGTAGAGCTGCTGGAGAGGTGGCTGATATTGCATTATTGTTATGGAATCCTGCAGGAGCAGCAGGCACAGCAGGAAAAGTACTAAAGACGGCAGATACTGCCAAAGATGCATTGACCGCCGGAAAATTGATTGAAAAAAGTTTAATTGTACTAAAAAAGGGTCAGAGTGTTGTTGACAAAGTAAAAGATAAGGTCGAGGAAAATTGTGATGAAACAGAACAAACAGAATTGCCGACATTACTTGATTGTCTTTCACTTGGCTTTTGGGCAGAAAAAGTAGGTGGGATGATAGGAGAAAAAATTAAACCGACAACTCATAGCAAAATAGAAGATGAAGAATGGAAACAGCAGTATTTGGATCAGCAGAATAAGATAAAAGAGGAAATTAATTCAATTACATCAGATATAAGAAATAGAGAGGCTGAATTAAGCGAGATGGATGATTATGGAAAGGAAAGAAGAATCCGCAAAGAGCTCGATGTACAGCGGAGATTATTGCAGGACAAAAAGGATAATCTGGAAAAAATGATTGCTCAAGAGAATGAAGCAAATAAGAAAAAAAAGGAAAAAAATTATTATAGTGATACCATTGATTCTTATTTGAACCGGGAAAAACAGAATGCCAATGAAATGATCCAATCGGCATATAATGAATTTAAAATGCGTTTGGTTGAGGATATGAGATGTAGATGTCAGCAGAAAATCGAAGAAATTGAAGATTTATTAGATGAAGTATCTTGCAATCGGGAACAAAAAAGTTCTCAGATTGATATGTTAGATGCTGACATTGAACAGTTAAAGTCGGGAAAAGAAGATATTGAAAAGTGGTTGTCAGTATGATTGCATTTGAAGAAAATATTAAATTTCAAAAGAAATATTTCCCTGATATATATGATTCATATGAAAGCGCAGGGAATGAAGAAGCTAAGGCAAAAGTAAGAAGCAGACTAGAAATTTTAGCTCCAAAATATATTTATTTTTATTTTGGAGCTAAAGAAAATAAAGCTATGCAGAAAGTCCTTGAAGATATATTTTTCCTGAAAAATGTTGATGGGTCTTCTTTTATGATTATGCGAGGAATGGATGATGAAGTTGATTATCAGAATGGCGTTGCCAGGCTGTTTCATCCATATGTCGGCAAAAGCTTTAATTATTATTTTTCATTAGAATTGGAAGAAGATAAAATTAACAATTCCTATATGGTATATATCGTAGATACGGATATTGAAAGAATAGATTATTTGGAAAAACGTAAGCTTAGTAAGGCAATATCATTAGGACGAGTAAAATCTGTAGAAGTGTGCAATGAAGAACTATTTGAGCAAATTGTTGTCTCATATTTTTATAACAAGCCTATGTCTGAAGAAAATAAAATGAATATATTGTTTCAAAACAGTAATTTTACAGATACTTCTATGGAGTTACAATCTTATATTACCAATGTACTGTTTGATGATAAAGAAGACAGAACAGAGATGATGTGTGATATTATGCAAACAATTTTGTTGCATTTCGAAATAGATTGTGAACGCATTCTTGAAAGTAAGATGGAATTAGGAAAATTAGAAAAAAATTTTATACTTATTGAAGAGTATCTACGTCAATATAGGAAAAATAAAAATCGATTTCGGAATTTTTTGTATGGCAGATTGGATTCTGAAATTGAAAGGATACAGAAACAATATGAGACTAAGAGCGACCGGAAATCAGAGTATTTAAAAAGTAATGTATTAAAACAGTTGATTGAGACGTATAAAGAGATGATACAGGATTTTCAAACAGAGGAGGAAAGATTATGCAATATAATAGATATGCAGTAGAGGTTTTAATATGTATTATTGCCACAACATGCTTGAAATTACTTTTTGGAGGGATTGATAACACTTTTTTACTTGCATTTATGGTGAGTAGCGGAATGGTGTGTGTGGGTACAAGCATATTTTGTGATATTACACAAAAAAAGGAAAGGGCTGCAAGCGAAAAGGATTGTGTAGAGCAAAATAAATTACATACAGCTGAATTAAAGAGTGTAATAAGGAGTAACGAAAATCTTATAGAGATTATCAATCAAATTGCAAAAAAACAACAGGAAGAATACGAAAACAATAATGTGTTTAAACAGGATTTGTTGGAAACGGTAAAAAGACTTTTGATAAAACATGATGAAATTGAAGAAACAACCGAAAAAAAATTAGAGGATATAATTGATGGAATGCTAGGAATAAAAAAGCAGAATCATGAATTTTCTGATTATTTAGAATTGGTTGAGAAAAGTCAAGAAAAAGAAATTCAAATAATAGAGAGAATTGAAAAATCAGAAAATGAGCATCTTGAGAATCTGGTTAATTTAATTGATTCAAAAATTATAGATAAACTAATATCAGTTGATAATAATATTACGAAGTTTAACAGTCGGACTGAAAAAATACAACAAGTATTGGACGATACTGTAGGTGATTTGAAAATTCAAAGCGAAAATATATATAACATTTTAAATGAAAATGTAATAAGTATGCTGGAGGAAGATGGGGCAATTTGCAATAAATTAGAGGAAGTAGATGAAAAATTAGAGAATATAGATGAGTGTCTGGAAGATGCGATAAAAGATGCGATACAGGAAGGGCTGGAAATGGGGTCGGATAAAGTGTTAGAGTCTATAGACAATGCTATTGAGGATTTTAACCAAAAAAATGATGGTATGATAAACAGCTATGATAATTTATTAGAAAAAATAAATGATGTTGTAGCACGATTGACGGAGGATGAATGTAAAATAATTCATGAAATAAGACTCGCATATAAAATCTTAGAAAGAAAAAATAATACCAATAATTAAATGAGGAACAAGAATGGAACAAGAAGATATTTTGAATTGTTATAGAAACGAGAAAAATAAGGAAGAAAGTCGGAAAAGATACAGAGAGTATAATGAAATTACAGGGAGAGTATACGAAGTACTCAGGCGTCATATACAGAGAGATGATGCTCGAGAGAATGAAAAATTGAATGAAGAAAGAGAGCTGATAGAGGATATCAATAAAATAATTGGTTCAGAAGAATTTTTTTACATAATAGAAAATGATAACTATAAAAGAGAAATACATGAAATGTTAGAAAAATTACAAGAAAATAAATGTATTGTAGGCAGATCAGGAAATCAATTAAGAAAAATGAAGGAAAAAGTTAATCATCTAAATGCAAAGTATGAAAGAGATTATTTGTTATATAAACAACGTATTCAAAAAAATATAAAAACGGATGAACAAGATGAAAAAAGTCAATTTATAAAGGAAAGAATATTGAGTAAAAAAATGTTTAATATTTTCTGCAATGTAAAATGGGATTTTGAAAACTAGAGGATAGAACAAAAGGAGAATTCTACAATGAAAAATACAAATGATACAACCATATCCATTCTGGTTGACCACATAAAATACAATTCTAAAGCCGTCCACAACATATCCCCCGGCAAAGCACAGCTCTTGACAAAGATGCTGACCAGTTCAGTTGGTATGCAGCTGGGAATTGTATTTTCCAGATTCAAGAAGCTGGATCTTCGTAATATGGAGATCAAGAACAAAGGAAGACGCATTGGTACGGTTTCGGTTGAACGTAAAAGAATTGTCATTAATATATTTAGTCAGACAATGATCATTCCGATGGACAAGGTGATCGTACAGGCAATCAGGAGTGGTGAAGAGTTGCGGGTTTCTGCAGAGATTGAAAATGTGGATCTTGACGGTCTCGTGGAGAGTCTTGCAAGGGAATATTGCAGTGGAAATATCATTATTTCATGTCTGGTGAAGGCACTCAATGAGAAATCGAGAGGAAAGAAGGTAAAGATTCTGCAGAAAATCCTGACTGAGATGCTGAAACAAGGAGTGGTGGATGCATTCTTAGATAACTTGAAGAAACGGAAAGATAGTCTGGGACAGAAACTCAAAGAGCTGGAACTTGAAATCGGTAATATTGCAATTGACGATCTGAGCATAGATGCAGCGGAGTAGGATCATGTTACACAGGAGGAGCTGAAAAATGTTGAAAATGATAGATAAGAGTGTATGCGACCAGTTTGTGGAGGAAGCACGACGGGCGGTCAAGGATGAAAGCAGGACGATTCATTCGCCAGAAGTTTCGTCAACGATAAAGGGAATTTATGATTGTTATCTTAGCAAGGGGATAGATGGTGTAGCTGCATGCGTTCGAAGAAAAACGAGACACAGGGCACTGTTTGATTTGTTGATGATAAATACGCTTTTTCCTGCAGTTCGATGTGCATTTATAGAGAAAATATTGATATGCTGTGATGAAATCGATCAATTGCTAAAGGCAGATGAGCAGGTACCGAAATTATCGCAGGAGAGAAGACGTTATTTGATGTTTCTCAAGGAGGTTCTTGAGTGTATGAAACCAACACTTTAAGTGCAGAGCTTGTAGAAGATAGTTTATAATTTGTTTTGTCGAATGAGGGCGGCTTAAAGAGTTGTCCTCGTTTGCTTTATTAGTCGTAACCAATATGGATCTTATTATGTCGTAGAAAATGTCACGGATATTTCGGGAAAAATTAAGCATTTAATGTCGGAATAAGCTGAAAAAGATTACCCCAATACCCTCTGTAGACAAGCTGTTCGGCCGTTTTCACTTTGGAATCTGTCGTTATATACATGGCAATTTCGCAATAATGCATGTTGTGACACGGCAATTATCTGGATCGTATTGAAGTTCTCATGGAAGCATGATAATCTTTGCTTAAAATAAAACAAGAAAGAGCCGGCGTTGATTTGCAGGACGGATGATGGTATGATATAAAATAACAATACTAGATTTTAAGTGGTCTTTCGGACAGAGGACAGATGCTCACGCATGTGAAGTATTGCATGGAAACAAGAGAAGGATTTGTTCCTGTAGATGACGGGGAGGATATCTATTTTGTCAATACAGTGGTCAGGGATGGCTCGGATAAATCTGAGCTGCTTCAACTGTTTTTGCGAAAAGATGTGTTTGAAGAGACAAAATTCCCGGAATTAAGCAAAGCAGTAAAGTATTTCAAAGAGACAGAAGGAGGTTTTGGAGAAATGTGCAAAACGGTAGAGGATTATGCGAAAAACTATGCGAAAGATTATGCTGAAGAACGTGAAGAAATAGTACGTGAAGAGGAAAGGAAGAATGCTGAGAAACGTGAAAAAACAGCACGCGAAGAGGAAAGGAAGAATGCAATTCGTAAAATGCTGGGAAGTGGATTATCCAGAGAAATGATTCTTTCTATGAATTATTCCGAGAAAGAATTGAAAGTGGTTGAGAAAGAACTGTCATAATGGGCGTAAGGCTGATTATTTATTATGATCTCATGGCAACAGGTTCTATGTAAGGGGAACGTAGAGGTGGATATATATGCTCGAAAAGAATATTCCAATTGGAATCTCAGATTTTGAAGAAATACGTGGGAATCATTTTTATTATGTGGATAAAAGTGGATTGATTGCGGAGATTTTGAGAAGCGAGTCGGTGAAAGTATCTTTGATCACACGCCCGAGGCGCTTTGGTAAGACGCTGGGCATGAGTATGTTGGAAAGCTTTTTTGATATTCGCAGGCAGAGTAGGAATTTATTTGAGGGATTGGAAATTACTAGGTATACGGAACTCTGTGATCGGTGGATGAATCATTGGCCGACCATTTTTGTGTCGTTTCGCCGGGTAGATGGTCTGGATTTCCAGGGGGCTTATGATATGCTTTCTCTGGTGATCTCCGAGTTGTTCAGGAATCATTTATATTTGCTTGACAGTGATCGCGTGAATGATTATGATAAACGGACGATCAAACGGATTGCGGAGGGTGAAGCAACCGTTAAAGATATGAAGGACAGTCTGGTACTGCTGATCGGTGCGATGAGGCAGCACTACAACAAAAAGGTCATTCTGTTGATGGATGAATATGATGTGCCGATTGCCAAAGCAAACAGTCACGGATATTATCAGGAAATGCTGGATGTGATCAAGGGGATCATGCAGGCATTAAAGGATAATTCGGCACTGCAGTTTGCTGTGATTACAGGATGTCTGAAGATAGCGAAGGAAAGTATATTTAGCGGAACGAATAATTTTGTGTCGGATACGATTACAGATTCCAGATTAAATGAATATTTTGGATTTACGCAGGAGGATATGGCATATATTCTGAGAGATCTGGACGCGCAGGAGTATGCGGATAAGATAAAGAACTGGTATGATGGATATCATTTTGGAGATTTTGATGTATATTGCCCGTGGGATGTAATGAATTATTTGCATGATCTGCAAAGAAACCCGCAGGCGGAGCCATGTGGTTATTGGAAGAATACAAGTGATAATGCCATAATTCGTTCCTTTATTGATCATGCGGGAAGCACGATTACGAAAAAGCTTGAGACATTGCTGGCAGGTGGTTATATTGTGCAGCGTATTGATGAGGATCTTACTTATGATTATCTGCATTCATCCGAAGATAATCTTTGGAGTGTTTTGTATCTGACGGGGTATTTGACCAGAGTAAGGGAGGAAGAGCTGACGGATGCAGTGCCGGAAGGAATGACGGTGCTTGTCATTCCGAATGCGGAGATTAAGGAAATATTTGAAACAACAGTGATACAGTGGTTTGATGACAGCACGAAGCAGTGGAGCCGCAGAGAGCTCTTTGACGCGGTATGGAATGAGGATAGTGAAAAGGTTGCGGAGGAGATGAGTAAACTTTTGCGCAAAACGATCAGTTATCACGATTACAGGGAGGACTTTTATCATGCTTTTCTGGCGGGAATCTTTGCGGGGGCTGGATATGCTGTGGAGTCAAACAGGGAACATGGCGAGGGAAGAAGTGATGTTGTGGTTAGCGATCCGATGAACGGCAGAGTGGCTGTGTTTGAAGCGAAATATGCGGATTCGCTGCAGTCCATGGAGCGCAAATGTGATGAGGCACTTTGTCAGATGGATGAGAAAATGTATGCCAGAGAGTATGAAGATGATTATGATCAGATTGTGTGCTATGGCATCGCATTTTTTAAGAAGAGATGTCTTGTGCGTAGCAAATAATACGTCCACAATTTACCAAAAGGTACGGATCATCGGATCCGTACCTTTTTCACTTTGGAATAAAAGCTTCCCTTTTTGCGTTTCTTTGTCTGGTAGGTTCTCACGCGCACCGAGAGTGTGACATTTCGCATGGAATGGCGGAAGTTGAAGGTTTTCCGGCGTGGTGAGATTTTATTGTTTTTCATGCGGATGTAGACATATTTTCCGTTGTTTTTGCGGATATAAATACCGGCGTAGCGTCCCTGATATTTGCTCAGCCTGATCTGCAAAAACTGTACACCCGGGGTGGTCTTTTTCTGACGTACGGTGATGGTTGGCGCACGCAGACGGGAGACGGCTTTGACGGAGGTGGAAGATGTGACTGTCCCATTTTTGGTATAGGAAAGTATTTTGTAATAATAAGTTTTGTTTGGTTTTGCTTTCTCGTCCGAAGTGGGCGACAGATTTAGTATTTCAATTTTGTACAGCTATTATTATGAACCATTTTTTGTGAAATTTCTATACGATATTTCCAAATTATGTTAATATGTTATGATGCAGGGGGTAAAAGCAGATAGCATGAGGCAATTCGTGTTATCCGTTGAGCGCAAAATATTTTTTACCCCGATATCTGTTACATTATGACAATGACTTTTAAGGAAGAGTGACGATTTTGAATGAACATAGATATTGTTTTGGTTGTATGAAGCCGCTGACCTGGGATGGCAAATGTACCTCCTGCGATTTTGACCGGGACAGCTATCAGGAGAAGCCGCATCATTTGCCGCTTGGGACGATGCTGCATGGCGGCGAGTATATGGTCGGCAGGGTGCTTGGTGAGGGCGGCTTTGGCATTACTTATATTGGTCTTCATCAGAATCTGCTGATCCCGGTGGCGATCAAGGAGTATTTCCCGAATGGAATGGTTTGGCGCAAGTGTGAGAAGGAGAAGCAGTCTTACAGCGTTGTGCCGTTTACAGCGGAGTCGGAGCAGCAGTTTGACCAGGGGAAAAAGGACTTCCTGCGGGAGGCAAGAGTGCTGTCGCAGTTTGGATTCATGGATGGCATTGTGCGGACGAGGACCTTTTTTGAGGAGAATAATACCGCATATCTTGTCATGGATTATATTGAGGGGGACAGTGTCAAGAAGTACGTGACGGAGAATGGCAGGGTGACGCCGGAGGTCTGCCGGAGGATTATGAGACAGCCGATGCTTGCGCTGATGAAAATGCATGAGTCCAATCTTGTGCATCAGGATGTCAGTCCGGATAATATCATTATTAATGCGCAGGGCAGGGGGGTACTGATCGATTTTGGAGCGGTACGCCATGCAAATGCCATTGATGACCGGACGCGGACGGCGATTTATAAGCAGGGCTTTTCGGCGTACGAGCAATTGGAGAAAAAGGGAGGCAGGGGACCGTGGACGGATGTGTACGGTTTCTGTGCGACTATTTATTATATGTTGTCCGGCGAGAAGCCGTTAGATGCGACGGAGCGGGTTTTTAACGATCGTCTGGTGCCGCTGACGGAATATGTGCCGGAGCTTGATCCGCAGGTGGACCGGCTTTTGATGAAGGGACTGGCGGTGGAAAGCACTTCCAGACTGCAGAGGCTTGATGAATTATATGATCTTCTATATGAGAGCGAGGAGGCGGAATACTGGAACGGGGAAGCAACCGGGGTGCCTGAGGAGCACCGCAGACTGCCGAAGACGAGCAATACGTTAAATCTCACGATGGAGATGGAGCGGCGTCTGCAGGAGATGGAGGATCAGCGGGCGAGAAAGAAACGCAATAAAACGATCCTGACGATTGTGCTTAGTGCTGCGGTGGTCGTTGGAATTGTGATACTGCTTGCGTGGATTGCGATGCCGGGCCGGACAAACGGACCACAGAGGCAGCCGGCGGTGACAGCAGATATGATGAACGGGAACGCATCTTCGGGAGCCTCTCCGGACGACGCAGCCGGGACTGCGACGGCAGATCCGGAAGATCCGGCAAATGCAAGCGGGGCTGCTGATCCTGAGAATACCGCAGGCGCAGAGGAGACCATACGTCCGGAGGCATCTAAGAAGCCGAAGAAAACGGCGACACCAAAGAAAAAGAAGAATAGGAAAAGCACGAAAGCGACAAAGGCACCGGTTGCGACCGCTGCACCGACAAGTGTCCCACAAAAGGTACAGGCGACAAAGAAGCCTGCCGGGACAGAAAGCAAAAAGAAAAATAATGTGAAGATGGATGGCAATCTGGATGACTTCTTCCAATAATTTTTAATAATAGGAAGCTGCATGAAATGCGTGAAAGATGCTTTAAAAAATGAAAAATATATGAGAGATTGACAGATAGATAACTGCGTGGTATGCTTTGCTTTGTTCAGTGATTTATCAGTGTGCCTGCGCCGCAGCAGGTGATACGGGATAGATTGAAAAGGGAATGCAGTGAGATGCTGCAGCAGCCCCCGCTACTGTAAGAAGGATGACTCTTTCGCCGGAGCAAGATCCGGAACCACTGTACTGCGTCAGGCGGTATGGGAAGGGAGAGAGGAAGATGATTTCGAGCCAGGAGACCTGCTGGACAGAGACAGACATATGGCGTTTTGATGAAAGCAGCCCTCGGTGGGAGGGAGCGGACACGGAAACGTTTCTTTTGTGTTGAATTTTTTCAGAATATGAAGTCTCTGTACAGCCGAATGTACAGAGGCTTTTTTATGGTATAGGAAAATGCTCGTAACGTAGTGTTATGTCAACGAGAATTGCGAAGCAATTCTTGGAGGGCAAAACGCTGGTTTTGCCTTTTTATAATATTAAGAAAGAGAATAAGATGAGACAGAGAAGATGGAAATATATTGTGGTAGCATTGCTTGTGGTATTCGCAGTGGTACTTGGAATACGTCAGACGCATTTTCAGTCGGTGGATTCCTACCGGCAGGAACAGAAGCTGGTCCGGAAGGATCTGACGGGGGATGATGAACTTTCTTCTATGTATAAGGAAGAAAGTGAGGAGACGCAGCAACCGGAATTGACGAATCAGCCTGCATCGACCGCACATGGTGGGAAGGCGGATCAGAAGGCTTCTGATGGAAAAGAAAAGTCAGGTAAGAACACAGATGACAATACGCTGTCCGCAAAAGCGGACACGTCATCAGGAGAGCCTTCGTCAAAGAAGAATACGTCCGGAAAGTCTTCGGACAAGAAGGGGAAAAATTCCACCTCCGGAAAGCATTCCGACAAAAACAGCTCCGGGAATCCGTCGGCGACAGCGGGGACTTCCGGACAAAATGCAACGGCGGGTCAGACACCGGGGCAGAGCGACGCGGCGGATGCGTCATCCGGTGGCGGAAATGGAGATCAGGCATCCTCCGGACAGAATGGAACGCCAGCAACGCCGGGACAATCGCAGAGTAGTTCGATGGCAACTGCAAAGCCGGGAGGAAGTACAGTGACCACGACACCGGAGGCAGAGAAGATCAGCTGTACGATCGAGATCCGCTGTGACAGTCTGGTGAAGAATAAGAAGCAGGCACAGGAAAGCATTTGGAAATATATTCCGGACGATGGCGAGATTCTTGCGAAGGTGACGGTACAGATGGAGAAGGGTGCCACGGTGTACGATGTACTGGCGAAGGCGTGCAAGGCGAAAGGGATCGCCGTGGACGCGGAATATACGCCATTATATAAAAGCTACTATATTAAAGGAATAGCACATCTTTATGAGAAGCAGGCGGGTGATATGAGTGGCTGGATCTATAAGGTCAATGATGTTGCTCCGAACAGAGGGGCATCAGCCTACAAAATATCAGACGGCGATGCGATCAGCTGGCGTTATACCTGCGATGGGAGAACAACATGAGCAGAGAATCAGAGTTTGCTAAACGGCATCCGGTCGTTATTCTGGTCTATGTGCTGGCATGCATGATCTGGACAATGGTGGTAAGACACCCGGCTGCGATCGTTGTCTCCTTTGTCGGCGCCTCTGTATGCTATGTGGCGCTGGCGGGGATCATACGCTGGCTGCAATTATGGATTCCGGCAGGGATGATGCTTGTGTTTGCGGCGGTGATCCTGCCGTTATTTTCGCACAGAGGTGTGACACCGCTTTTCTATATGAATGGTATGGCGGTGACATGGGAGTCCGTCTATTACGGGATCATGATGACGCTCATGCTGTTTGCGCTGCTGCAGTGGTGCGGCGTGGCGGCGAAGCTTCTCGACAGTGAGAAGGTGCTATATCTGACCGGCAGGGCGATCCCGACGATCGGTCTGATGCTGATGATGATCTTTCGCTCCATTCCGGACATGAGAGATCGTTACCGGCAGATACATGAGGCGCAGATCGGTCTTGGCTGCGCGGGTGGAGAGGCATCGAAGATGCAGCGGATGCGAAGCTTTTTGAGAGAGCTTTCGATGCTGATCTCATGGTCGTTAGAGGATTCGATCGAGATGTCCGTATCGATGGAGTCAAGAGGATACCGAACCGGATCGAGAACGTGGTTTCATTTGTTTTCGTTTCACCGGGAGGATCTGGTCTGGTGTATCTATTTTGTGGTTATGTTTGCCGGTGTATATATTTGCCGGTTTCGAGGAGATTTTAAGGCATATTATTTCCCGGAGATCTGGCAGAAGGCATTGTCCGGCTGGTCTGTTGCAGCACTGGTCACGGCAGCGGCCGGCATGCTTGCGCCGGTGGCCTATGACAGTTACTTTTTGATGTCTGTACGAGATATGGGACAGATGGGAGACGGTGAGAAAGGAGACGCATAATGGAACAAAAAGCAGTTTTATCCTGTGAACATGTGTCGTTCTGTTATCCGAGACAGACGGACAATGCGATCGAGGATATCAGTTTTTCCATTGGAGAGGCGGAGTTTGTCGTGCTCTGCGGACAGTCGGGCTGCGGCAAGACAACGCTTCTGCGTCACTTCAAAAAGAATCAGATCCCATTTGGAACGGGCTCGGGTAAGCTGTATTACCGGGGGAGTGACCTGGAGACGATGGATGACCGGGAGAGCGCGGCACGGATCGGCTTTGTCGGACAGAATCCGGATACACAGCTTGTGACAGATAAGGTGTGGCATGAGCTTGCTTTTGGACTGGAGAATCTCGGCGTGCCGGGAGAGCAGATCCGGCGGCGGACGGCAGAGATCGCCCAGTATTTCGGGATGGAGTCGTGGTTTCGCAGACCGGTCTCCGAGCTTTCGGGTGGACAGAAGCAGTTGTTAAATCTTGCCTCTGTGGTGATCATGCAGCCGGATGTGCTTCTGCTTGATGAGCCGACGGCGCAGCTTGATCCGATCGGCACCGGAAGATTTCTGGATACGCTGCGGCGGTTGAACCGCGATCTGGGAACGGCTGTGCTTTTGTCGGAGCAGCGGCTGGAGGAGGTCGTTCCGATGGCAGACCGGGTGCTGATCATGCATCAGGGGCATCTGGTGGCGGACGCGGTGCCGGGGCAGTGTGCGGCGAAGCTCGAAGCGTATGAGAGGGATCATAACGAAGCACTTCCGATTGCTTCTGCAATGCCGGTGGCGGTCCGGGTATGGAAGGCATGCCATTACAGGAACGAGGCGAGCTCTCCGGTCAGTATTCGGCAGGGAAAGAGCTGGCTGGCTGATCATGTCCGTAAAACAGGACAGACCGGTGAGCCCATCAAGTCTGCGGTATCCGACAGGCATCCCTGCCATACGGCGAAGCGTGCCGTGTCAGAAACGGCACTTTTTGTGGACAGGCTCTGCTTCGGTTATCAGAAGGATCAGCGTGTGCTGGAGGATTTTACCATGCGTGTTCCGAAGGGGATGCTCTATGCGGTGGTGGGGGGCAACGGCTCCGGCAAATCAACGGCATTAAAAGCGATCATGGGGATCTGCAAGCCTCGGCGCGGCAAGGTGAAGGCGGCGGGCAAGATTCGTTTTCTGGCACAGAATCCGAAGAGCCTTTTTACGGAGCTGACGGCTGCCGAGGAGCTGATGGCGATGCTTCTTCCGGAAAACGGAGGGGCAGGCTTGAAGGAAGCGGACAGGACGCAGAGAGTCGGGGAAATGCTTTCTTATCTGGAGCTTACTGCGCAGCGGGAGCAGAATCCGATGGACTTAAGCGGCGGGCAGCAGCAGCGGCTTGCGCTTGGAAAACTGCTTCTTACAGAACCGGATATTCTGTTACTTGATGAGCCGACAAAGGGACTTGATGGTGCATTTAAGGAAAAGCTTGCAGAGTTTTTGAAGGATCTGTGCAGCAAAGGGAAAACCGTTGTGCTTGTATCGCACGATATGGAATTTTGTGCGCGCTATGCGGATCAGTGCGGTCTGTTGTTTGACGGGCAGCTGATCAGTGAAGGGGAGACGAGAGCATTTTTCAGAGAAAATGTTTTCTATACGACGGCGGCACAGCGGATGAGCCGGGGCGTCTGTGGGGATTGTCTGCTGGCGGAGGATATCGTCCGGGCTCTGCAGGAAGCGGGGTGTGCCGGATGAAACAGTCAGGACAAATCTCCGGACGTCAGTTTGACTGGGAGGAATATTTGCGGCAGCGGTCCAGGCGCCGTGTGACAAGCGGCATTTTGCTGCTGATGTCGGTTGTGGCATTACTGTTTGTGTCGACGGTTTTGTTGCGCGGCAGATATTATCTTTTGATGGGATTTGGCGTTGTGCTTCTGATACTTGTCCTGTTTTTTGGTCAGTATGAACGGCGCAAACCGCAGGCGAGAGAAGTTGTGCTGTTGTCGACTCTCACCGCATTGTGCGTGGTGATGAATGAGATCTGTGCACATACGATACCGTTACATGCCGGAACTACGATGGTGGTGATCTGTGGCATTGGTCTTGGTCCGGAGGCGGGTTTTCTGATCGGTGCAATGAGCCGGCTGGTGTGTAACTTTTTTGATGGTCAGGGGCCATGGACTCCTTGGCAGATGGCTGCCTGGGGGATGGTTGGATATCTGTCCGGCATGGCTTTCAATAAAATAGAACGCAGACGAACTGGAGAAACGCTTGCCAGACGGCTTTCTCTGGAGAAGGGACGCAGGTTCCGTGTGGTAATGGGACCGGTTCTTTGCATTCTGTCTGCGTGGGTGCTTGCTTATGTGGTCTATCTGTTTCGGAGAAGCCCGGGAGAGAATTTCTTTGGATGGAGATTGTACTTCTACGGACTTGCCGGAATGGCAGCGGGCTGTATCCTGCAGAGGAAAAAACTTCCGGTGGATGACATTACAACAACGGTGTTTACGTTTTTTGTGGTGTTTCTGCTGTATGGAGGTGTGATGAACTTTGCGGCGATGCTGATGACGAATTCGATGGATCCGTCATCCGGGCAGATCAGCTGGGAGACCCTGAAAGCATTATACCTGACAGGGGCACCCTACGATGCAGCGCATGCCGGTACGGCGGCGTTGTGTATGTTCCTTTTCGGGGACAGCATTTTACAAAAGCTGGAGCGTATACAAGGGAAATTTGGGATTACACTGTAGACAAAGCATCAGGATTGGAGGATCAAAATGATCAAGAAGAAATGGATGAGCAGCCTTTTGGCAGCTGCCCTGGCATTTACGACCGTATTTGGCGCAGGCGTGACTGTAAAGGCAGCAGACGAGACAGATGCCGACCAGACCGGTAAGATTACCGTTTATGTGGCAGCAGAGGGCGAGGATGACAAAGGACACACTGTGGATACCGGCAAGATTGCCGTACAGGTGGACAAGGGAACAAAGGGTGACGTAGCGGTTGAACAGGCACTGCAGAAGGCAGGCTATACAGATTATCTGATCGAGGATACCGGATATGGCGCAAACTTAAACAAGATCGGCGATATCGCCAACGCAGCTGACTGGAGCAAATACTGGGGTTTTTATATCAACGGTGCCTATGCGCCTGCCAGCCTTGGAAACACAACACTGCAGGACAACGATAAGATCAGCTATCTTTATACTTATTACGGAGATACAGCAGTACAGGCAAAGGTATTTGACGATGATGCTTCTTTGAATCCGGATAGTGATAAGACAGCATCTCTTCTTGCAAATGCAAAGGCACAGCAGGAGGTTCTGGCAGATACGATCTTCAAAAAGGTATTTGGCGATGGTCAGACCGTCTATGGTATTGAGACACCGGATGCACTTTATGTAGCATTCTCCCTGCTTCGTGCAGATTACAAGTCTGATTATTTCGACAAGATGTACGCCAATGTGGAGAGTCAGCTTAAATCACTGGCAGATACAGGATCTGTTACTGTTGAGGGTGAGGCAAAGGATGAGGCTGTCATCGCGGGCAAATATCCGGAGTTTACTTATGCGAAGATCGTTCTGTTTGTGACAGCAATGGGTAAGGATGCAAGAAATGTTGGCGGATACAACCTGATCGAGAAGATGGCACAGAAGAGTACCTATGAGGCATCTTCCGAAGCGTATATGCTGGACAGTACAATGCTTTTGGCACTGGACAGCGGAAATTACTTCCCGCCGGCAGGCGATGATTATATTACAAAGGATGATCTTGTAAATAATATTGCCGCAAAGATGGATGACAGTATTGCACAGGCACTTCAGTGGAACTCTGTTGATTCTGTTGCAATGGCACTTCAGCCACTGTACAAATATGCAACCGATGACATTCTTCCTGAGGATGCAAGCAGTGACCGTGCTGCAGTGCAGGAAGCATATGCAAAGGGAATCCATTTCCTGGAGAGCACCCAGAATGCAGACGGTAGCTGGAGCGGATACGGCACAGAGACAAACAATGTATGGACACTTGCGCAGATCATGACCGCAATGGGACAGCTTCGGATTAATCCATGCAGCGAGACAGACGGCACAGACTTCATCAAAAATGGTGTGACTGTTCTTGATGATGCAGCTGTATTTGTTGATGTAGAGAATAAGAAGGTGGATGACGATCTGATGTCATATCAGCCGGAGCAGCTTCTTCGTGGTCTGACAGCAGTGATCCGTGCAATGGAGGGAAAAGATTCTCTTTATGATGTGAGATATACAGGAGTGACTCCAAGTGTGACACCAAGCGTGGTGCCAAGTGAGGCTCCATCAGCAGCACCGAGCCAGTCACCGGCAGTAAGCCCAAGCAATGTGCCAAGTCAGACTCCGGCAGCTTCTGCACCGGCTAAGACGGCAACACCTGCTGCAACCGCAAGTGCAGCACCGGCTAAGAGCAAGGTTAAGGTCACAAAGGTTAAGGCTGTGAAGACAAAGGTAAGCGTTAAGAAGGGCAAGAAGGCAGTTGTAAAATGGAATGTAACAACTGCAAAGAAGGCTTCTGCAGCATCTGTTGCCAAGCTTGTGAAGGTTTCTGTCAACAAGAAGAACGTAAAGGTTGTGAAGAAATCTGCGAAGACAAAGAAAGCGAAAGTAACACAGATTACGGTAACCGTAAAGGGTGTTAAGAAGGGCAATGCAGTCGTTACCCTGAAAGCCGACAAGAAAAAGAGCAAGGTAAAAGTTGTTGTGAGATAAGCGGAAAAGCTCTGAAAGAGCGAATTTGCGAGTTTTTAGTAAATATTGCCAATGAAATAGAGAACCCCACTCAAAGAGATTTGATAATCTTTGAGTGGGGTTCTTTTTATGGCATAGGAAAATGCTCGTAACGTAGTGTTATATCAACGAGAATTGCGAAGCAATTCTTGGAGGGCAAAACGCTGGTTTTGCCCTTTTTTAAGTGTATAGAAAGACTCTATTTCGTCATTGCGTCTGCAAGCTGCTCCATAGCAGGAAGATCACTTTCCTTCATTACGGAACGGATCGTGACAACAGGCTCAACGATCTCGATATTCTTCATTGTCTCAAGAATAGACTTCATTGTGCGTGCAGCAGTTGGCGCCCAGGAGCCGTTCTCTACGATGCCAACCTTACGGTTCTGGTAGGCTTTGCTCTGCAGATGGTGCAGGAAATCCTGCATACATGGGAATACGCCGGCATCATAGCTGGCAGCAGCCAGAATCATGCGGTCATAGCGGAAGGCATCCTCGATCACCTCAGCCATATCTTCTCTTGCAAGGTCACTGACAACAACCTTTTCTGCTCCTTTCTCGCGAAGGATCTCAGCAAGCTTCTCGGCAGCTTTGCCGGTGTTGCCGTGGATGGAAGCGTATGCGATCAGGATTCCCTTATCCTCCGGCTGATAGCTTGACCATGTATTATAAAGCCCCAGATAATAGCCAAGATTATCCTTTAAGACCGGTCCGTGAAGAGGACAGATCATTGCAATGTCCAGAGCGGAAGCCTTCTTGAGAAGTGTCTGGACAGGAGCACCATATTTGCCGACGATATTGAAATAATATCTGCGTGCCTCACAAGCCCAGTCATCTTCGCCCTCTGTCTTGGAGAGGGCACCGAACTTACCGAAGCCGTCTGCGGAGAAAAGGATCTTTTCTTTGGACTCATATGTAACCATTACCTCCGGCCAGTGAACCATTGGTGCCATGACAAAGGTCAGTGTATGCTCGCCGAGAGAAAGGGTATCGCCTTCTTTGACGGTGAGACTGTGTCCATCTAATGGGATATCGAAGAACTGTGGAAGCATCGCAAAGGTTTTTGCATTACCAACGAGAGTCACATCCGGGAACAGCTCAACAAGACGGGCAATGCTGCCGGCATGATCCGGCTCAAGATGCTGTACAACAAGATAGTCAACGGTTCTGCCGTCGAGAGCAGAGAGAAGATTCTTCTCCCATTCCTCCATGCCTCGTGGATCAACAGTATCCATAACAGCTACCTTTTCGTCCAGGATCACATAGGAGTTGTAGGAAACGCCCTCCGGGACAACGTACTGGCTTTCAAACAGATCGATGGTAGTGTCATCTACACCGATATACTTTATAGAATCTGAAATAACTACGCTCATAGATAACCTCTTTTCTGCGCACAATGTGTTGTATTTTGTGATTTTATCGCTCATAAATCGTAATGCATGTGAATAAGCACATCTGCGCAGGTGATTTATGAGTTTTTCGGACGGAGATCCAGTGCGCCGGGATGCCGCCGATGTCTGCATTTATTCTAAAATGAAGCAGACCTTCTGTCAACCGTCGGATTGTTTTAATCCAACTTGATTCCCTGAAGAAGCTTTGCAAACGGGCTTGTATCGGACGCATCCTCTGGGCTGTCTGCCGCATATTCGGATGGAATTTCGTAGGACTCGTCCTCCGTGTCCGGTTCATCCTCGCGCAGAGCCTTGATGCTCAGGGAAATGCGGTCGCCCTCGATCTTTAAGATCTTTGCCTTTACCACCTGTCCCATTTTAAGCTCTTCCTTTGGCGACTTGATGAACTTGTTGGTGATCTGGGAAATATGGCAAAGACCGGTCAGTCCCTCTCCGATATCGATAAATACACCATAGGATTCCATTCGTGTAACAGGCCCTTCTACAACATCGCCGGTGGTCAGTCTGCCGATCCGCTGTGTTTTCTCGACAATCGCCTGCTCGCGTTGGATCATTTTGGCGGAAAGGACAAGCTTTTGAATATCCTTTTCCACGGTGATGATCACTGCCTGAACGGTCATGCCGACATATGCCTCGGTATCCTCAACATAAGTCAGTGCAAGCTGGGATGCCGGGATAAATGCGCGGATCCCCTTGACATATCCGGTCACACCGGCAGGAACAGCTTCGGTGATCTTTACGGAGAAAACGGTACCGTCTGCCATGTCTTCCTTAAGCTCGTCCCAGACAAGAACACGGTTGGCTTCACGCATGGAAAGGATTACGTTGCCGCTTGCATTTTCCGGATCCAGAACCATTGCCTTGATCGTGTCGCCGATCACCATATCTTTTTTGATGGAGAAGGACGGATCATCGCTGCATTCCTCGATTGGGATAATGCCCTCGGTGTAGTAATTCAAGTCGACGGTGACTTCGGTGTCGGATATACCGATCACAGTCACATCGAGGATATCGCCCTCGCGCAGAACCTGAAAGGAACGTTCCAGTTCGTTTTCGTAGTCTTTCATACTCTTTTCATTACTCATATAACGCACCATACCTTTCTGAAAATGTATGGCTTCATTATAACAGTAAAATGTGAAGAAACAAATAACCTTTACAACATTTCTCTCTATTGTTTACAGTTGGAAATACTTATTTCCTGACTTTGACGGTGCAGGTCTCGCGGGTGCCATCCTCCGTAAAGGAGATGACAGCGGTTCCGACGCTTCGTGCGGTGAGATTACCGAGTTGGTCAACCTGTACCACATTTGGTTTGCTTGATTTGATGAGAGGCGCATTGCCGCTGGATATTTTGTAACCGAGTGTGCGTGTTTTGCCCACTTTCATGGTCAGAGAGGATGCAGATAATCTGATGGTTGGAGCTTCGACCTCGATCTCACAGGTTTTGGTGACGCCGTCGGCTTTGGCGGTAATGAGTGCAGTGCCATGTTTCTGGGCGCAGACAAGACCGGTATCGCTGACGGTTGCAACGCTGGAACGGTTGGATTTCCAGGTCGGAGTGATCCCGGAGGACACATCGGCGGTAAGTTGAACCTGCTGGCAGCGGAAAAGCTTCCGGTAAATATGGTTCAACGTAATGGAAGGCTTTTTGACGGTGACGCGGCAGGTGGCTGTTGTCTTGCCGGCTGTGATAGAGATGATGGCAGAACCCGGTTTGCAGGCGGTGATCACGCCATCACTGTCTACTACGGCAACACTCTTTTTATTGCTGCTGAAGGAGACCGGCTCGCTTCCTGTTGTGGAAGCCTGAAGACGCTTTGTCTCACCGTTTTCCATAGAAATACTGCGTGTACTCAGCGTAATCTTCGTGCGGGCGACCGTGACTCTGCAGGACGATTCACTTCCATCCGCCTTTGCTGTGATGCGGCAGCTTCCGGCGTGCTTTGCGGTGACAAGACCGTAGCGGTTGACCGATGCGACTTTTGCATTCGAGCTCTTGAAAGATGGCAGTCTGCCGCTTGAGACAACGGCACCAAGATAAAACTCCTGACCGGCAGACAGGGACGCCTGATACTGCGTCAGTACAATGAAAGTACGGGCGGCAGAAGCGGTCCGGGTGGCAGCAGGAGCGAAAAGAAGCCCTGCAATGATTGACAGTGTCGTGAAAATGGCGGGAAAAATCCGCCGGAATGATGATTGATATTTCATAGAACTCCCTCCTTATCGGAGAGAAATGCTGTAAAGTGCTCGTAGTATAGCAGGCGTGTGCTTGCGGTGTCAACCGCTTCGGATCATTTTCGGAAAACTGCACGAAAATAAAAAATATTTCCGGGAAAATACACAAAGAAAATCGAAAAGGAGAGAATCTCATTTGTGCATCATGTATTTTTGTGGTATAGTTAGGATGAGTAATGTTTGATTGCATACAGGTATACACGACCGTACTCAAACTTCCCACAGGAGAACGATCCTGTTCCGATAATATTTCTTATTCCAAACGGGTTAAGAATACGATTTTTGATTATATAACTTACCGAATCCGTAAGACTGTGTCTGAAAATGATCGCAGATCACTAGGTTTTCCGGAAAGTCTTTGCTTTGCAATGGTTCGATGGATACGTGTCCGAACGATCGACCCCCATAGACGGGGTCAACTATTTCGGTCGGCACGCTCCCGCTGCGTTGCCCCACGCAATGGTGCATAATGCCCTAAAGCACAGGGCATAAGCACCAGCGGGGGCAGAGCGCCTTACGAAACACTTGATCCCCGTCTTGGGGCGAGTACGGCAGGACGCGTTCATCGATCATCGAAACAGCAAAGCAATTAGACTTTCTGAAAACCGTAATGTGACAAGAGCATTTTCAGACACAGCCTACGGATATTTAAGTACATTCAGACAAAAATCTGTATTTATTTCTTTGGAATAAGAAATATTATCGGTACATTTTCTTCCTGTGTGGGAAGTTTGAGCAACATATTAATGAAATTGGAGGATAATGACATGGCAAAGATCGAGATGAAGACACCGTTGGTGGAGATGGATGGCGATGAGATGACCAGAATTCTCTGGAAGATGATCAAGGATGAGCTTCTGTTTCCTTTTATTGATCTGAAGACAGAGTATTATGATCTCGGACTGGAGTATCGTAATGAGACAAACGATCAGGTGACGATCGATTCCGCGGAGGCAACCAAGAAGTACGGTGTTGCTGTTAAGTGTGCAACGATCACACCTAACGCTGCCCGCATGACAGAGTATAATCTGAAGGAAATGTGGAAGTCTCCGAACGGCACGATCCGTGCAGCACTGGATGGAACTGTTTTCCGCGCACCGATCCAGGTAAAGGGCATTGAGCCTTGCGTGAAGAACTGGGAGAAGCCGATCACACTGGCACGTCATGCCTATGGTGATGTTTACAAGAATACAGAGATCAAGGTGCCGGGAGCAGGTAAGGCAGAGTTAGTATTTACCGGTGCAGACGGCAAAGAGATCCGTCAGACGATTCAGGAGTTTGATGGTCCCGGTATCATTCAGGGTATCCACAATACAGACAAGTCCATCACGAGCTTTGCAAAGGCATGCTTCAACTATGCACTG
>ERZ773277.611-NODE-611-length-38310-cov-46.171246_pt1 | contig 38310 bp, 30 predicted proteins | sample MGYA00511957_ERZ773277 | MGnify/ENA primary metagenome ERZ773277 (study PRJEB29015, sample SAMEA2737800) | human gut metagenome | biome: human gut; feature: human-associated habitat; material: faeces | place: China | collected 2012 ... | reverse complement strand
AGGCCGTGTTCTTTGACAGACTGAAATGAGCGCAGGAATATTCCTGCGCTCATTTTATTGTAAAAGCAATCCGGGAACGGTATTGGCCTGCCGATCAAAGCCTTCCCGCAACAAACAACCGTCGATTCGCCATCAGACGATGCAGAGATATTGCGCTGCCGAAGCAGAGGGTTTGCCGAAACGAGCGCCAGATTCCAGGAAGCTACCCGATATCATACTTGCCGATATCGACGTCCTGAAAGCTCACGAGCGTATAGGATTCCGGCTTCGGCACGGGATACGTACAGTCAAAGCCCATCTTTGCTGCAAGGTTGTCCTTGACGACAGGGTTCAGCTCATGTCCGAATGCCCCGGGAATGATGATGATATCCTTGGCCGGGTCGCAGCGCGTAACCATCGCGCGCTCGATCTGTTAAGCTCAAATTTTAGCTGTCCTAGGTGCTACTGCAATGATTAAAAGAGTTAACATTGAATAGGGTTGAGTCAATTCTGCATTATAATATCATCTGATAAATTTTTACAACCCTTGCGTTTGGAAATGCGTCCTTAAAATCGCAGAGCTTAAATTATGCAAAACACTTAGCTGTATCACACCGCGCATCCGACCGGAAAACCATATTTTGAGGATTTGTCATCTCCTGCACCTGCACCCTTTGCTTGACATCGCTGCGGCTGTTTGCTAAACTGCTAAAGCGACTCGCTCGCAAAAACAGCAAAAGGAAAGAGAAGAAGAAAGAAATGAAACTCGTCAAAGCCTACAACAGCGTCAGCCTCGTGCTGCGCATCGTCATCGGCATGGTCATCGGCACGGCGCTCGCCCTGCTGATCCCCAACGCCGCCGTGACCGCTCCCGGCATCGGCATCCTCGGCAAACTGTTCGTCGGCGCGCTCAAAGCGATCGCCCCGCTGCTCGTGTTCGTGCTCATCATCAGCGCGCTCGCCCAGTCCAAGGAGAAAATGGGCAAGCAGTTCGGCACCGTCATCGTGCTCTACCTCGTGTCCACGTTTCTCGCGGCCGTCATCGCCGTCGTCGCAAGCTACCTCTTCCCCGTGACCATCACGCTGACCGAGGCCGTTTCCGACAGCGCGCCCGAGAGCTTCGCGGAGATCTTCACGAACCTGCTGACCAACATCGTCTCCAACCCCATCGGCTCGATCGTCAGCGGCAACTTCCTCGGCATCCTGTTCTGGGCCATCGTGCTCGGCTTCGCGTTCAAGGGCGCTGCGGATTCGACCAAGCGCTTCCTCGCCGACGCCTCTGAGGCCGTCACGAAGGCGGTGCGCTTCGTGATCAATCTTGCCCCCTTCGGCATCCTTGGCCTCGTGTTCACGGCCGTGTCCACGAGCGGTCTGGCCATCTTCACCGAGTACGGCAAGCTGCTGCTCCTGCTCGTGGGCTGCATGCTGTTCTCGGCGCTCATCGTCAATCCCGTCATGGCTTTTGTCGCCATGCGCAAGAACCCCTATCCGCTGGTGTTCAAATGCCTCAAGGAGAGCGGCGTGACCGCTTTCTTCACGCGCTCGTCCGCCGCGAACATCCCCGTGAACATGTCCCTGTGTGAGAGCCTTGGTCTGGATAAGGAGTTCTACTCCGTGTCCATCCCGCTCGGCGCGACCATCAACATGGCCGGCGCCGCCGTCACGATCACGATCATGGCGCTCGCCGCGGTGCACACGCTCGGCATCACCGTGCAGCTGCCCGTCGCGATCATCCTGTCGGTCATGGCGGCGCTCGGCGCGTGCGGCGCGTCCGGTGTTGCGGGCGGCTCGCTGCTGCTCATCCCCATGGCCTGCTCCCTGTTCGGCATCTCCAACGACGTCGCCATGCAGGTCGTCGGCGTCGGTTTCATCATTGGCGTCATTCAGGACTCGCTCGAGACTGCCATCAACTCCTCGTCCGATGCGCTGTTCACCGCCGTCGCGGAGTTCAAGCAGTGGCGCAAAAACGGCAAGGAGATCAAGTTCTGAGCCGTCAGACCCATATGCCCCAAAGCCCGACCGGGAGACCGGCCGGGCTTTTTTGAGACTGTCAAAAAGTAATACTTTTTGACAAGGCGGCCGCAGTCTGCTTCGCGCATAATTTGTGCGTCTACGGCGCACAAATTCCACACTTGCAGCCTGAGAAGTATTTTCTTCGCCGCACATGTCGCCGAAGAAAATGATCGGACTTTCTTTCGCCGCGTCACTGGCGAAAGGCTGTGAGGTTCTTTGACAAGCTGCCAGAGCCCGACCGGGAAACCGGCCGGGCTTTTTTGCGCTGCGGCGGATACCGCCGCTGCGCGCTTTGCGGCGCAAAAATTTTCGCACCGCAGCGCATATCCGCGCGCGGTTTCGCCGACAATAACCGGGAAGCAAATCCCGAACTTGCGCCTTTGGAGGAATGGATATGTACAAAAAGGACTTTATCGACACCAACGACTTCTCCCGGCAGGAGCTGCTGGACATCATCGAGCTGTCGCTGGCCATCAAGCGCGCCATCGCGCAGGGGTATTATCCCCCGCTGATGAAAAACCAAAACCTCGGCATGATCTTCCAGCAGTCGAGCACCCGCACGCGCGTGTCGTTCGAGACGGCCATGAGCCAGCTCGGCGGCCACGCGCAGTATCTCGGCCCCGGCATGATCCAGCTCGGCGGCCACGAGACCATCGGCGACACGGGCAGGGTGCTCTCGCGGCTGGTCGATGTGGTCATGGCGCGCGTCATCGAGCACCGCACGGTCGTGGAGCTTGCCGAGGCGTGCACGATCCCGGTCATCAACGGCATGAGCGACTATAACCACCCCACGCAGGAGATCGGCGACCTGTGCACGATCTGCGAGCACCTGCCGGCGGGCAAGCGGCTCGAAGACTGCAAGGTCGTCTTTGTCGGCGACGGTACGCAGGTGTGCGCATCGCTCGGCTTCATCACGACGAAGCTCGGCATGCACTTCGTGCACTACGGCCCGGAGGGGCATCAGCTGAATGCCGAGCACAAGAAAATTCTGGAGGCCAACTGCAAGCTCTCCGGCGGCACATGGGCGGTCACGGACGAGCGCGACGCCGTGCGCGGCGCGGACTTCATCTACACCGACGTCTGGTACGGGCTGTATGAAAACGAGATGCCCAAGGACGAGCGCGTGCGCGTCTTTGCGGATTTTCAGGTCAACCGCGAGCTCATGCAGCTCGGCGCGCTCGGCTGCAAGTTCCTGCACTGTCTGCCCGCCACGCGCGGCGAGGACGTGACCGACGAGGTCGCCGATTCCGCCGCCTCGCTCTGCTGGGAGCAGGCCGGAAACCGCCTGACGGCGATGCGCGGGCTGCTCGTATACTTCACGCGCTGCCGCCGCAGCCCGTCGGAGCTGGCGCTGGCCGCGGCGCGCGAGGAGCTCGACACGTTTCTGGCCGCGCGGCTCGGCGGCTGCTGACCGGCGGATAAAGGAGCGGACGAATGGACGAACGCAAAAAGTTCCGCCTCGCGGACGTCATCCTCTCGGTCATCTGCGTCGTGTTCGTGGCCGAGGCCGCCGCGCCCGTCGCCTCCATCGGCAACAGCCAGTATTTCTGGTGGCTGTTCATGATGGTCGCCTTCCTGCTGCCCTACGGCATGATCTCGTCCGAGCTCGGCACGACGTATCCCGGTGACGGCGGGCTCTACGACTGGATCCACAAGGCGTTCCCGGAGACGAAGTGGGGCGCGCGCGCCTCGTGGTATTATTGGATCAACTTCCCGCTGTGGATGGCCTCGCTCGCGGTCGTGTGTCCGGAGCTGCTGAGCGTGCTCACGGGGCTGCGCTTCAGCTGGGCGGCCAAACTGCTCATCGAGCTCGCCTTCATCTGGATCGTCACGTGGATCGCGTGCTACCCCGTGTGCGACAGCATCCTCATCCTCAACATCAGCGCCGCCATCAAGATGCTCCTCGCGCTGACGGTGGGCGTGCTCGGCATCGTCTATGTTGTGCGCAGCGGCTTTGTCAACGACATGGCGCCGCGCACGTTCCTGCCGGGCTTTGACCTGCACAGCCTGTCGTATATCTCGGTCATCATCTTCAACTTCCTCGGCTTCGAGGTCGTGTGCACCTACGCCGACAATATGCGCGATCCCAAGCGCCAGATCCCGCAGGCCATCGTGAGCGGCGGCATCGTCATCGCGCTCATCTACCTGTTTTCGGCCTTCGGCATCGGCGCCGCCATCCCCACGCAGGAGATCAGCGAGGATTCGGGGCTCATCGACGCGGTCGCGCTCATGACCGGGCGCACGAGCGGCTGGTTCGTCGGCGCGGTGGCGCTGCTGTTTCTCATCACGCTCTTCGGCAACATGATCTCGTGGTCGATGGGCGTCAACGCCACCGCCGCCTACGCCGCCGCGCGCGGCGATATGCCCGCGGTCTTTTCCCGCCGCTGGGCGAAAAACGATATGCCCGTCGGCGCGGCGCTCACGAGCGGCGTCGTTGCGAGCGCGGTGTGCATCCTCGGCGTGGTCATCGAGCTGCTGTCTCCCGCGTCGTCGCTGTTCTGGAGCTTTTTCGCGCTCAACCTCGTCATGCTGCTGCTGAGCTATGTGCCGGTGTTTCCGGCGTTTTTGCGCCTGCGTGCGCGCGACCCGGATGCCGAGCGGCCGTTTCGCGTGCCGGGCGGGCGCGGGCTGCTGCGCGCGCTGGCCTATGTGCCCATGGCGCTGATCCTCATCTCGATCTTTTTCACGGCCGTTCCGCTGTCCACGGACAGCGAAACGCTCTCGTACTACCTGCCGATCACGGTCGGCTCGCTCATCAGCATCGCCATCGGCGAGGTGCTCATCGCGGCGCGTGCGCGCCGCCGTCCTTAGGAGGGGATACTATGGCAAAACGAATCATCGGCTCGACGCCGAAGCGTGACGGCTACCGGATGCCCGCGGAGTTTGAGCCGCAGTCCGGCGTGTGGATGCTCTGGCCGGAGCGCAACGACAACTGGCGTGACGGCGCCAAGCCCGCACAGCGGGCGTTTCTGGATGTGGCGGAGGCCATTTTGCAGTTTGAACCCGTGACGGTCTGCGTCAGCGCGGCGCAGTACCAAAACGCGCGCGAGCGCCTGCCGCGCGCCGTGCGCGTCGTCGAGATGGCGAGCAACGACGCGTGGATCCGCGACTGCGGCCCGACGTTTCTCGTCAACGACCGCGGCGGCCTGCGCGCCGTGGACTGGACGTTCAACGCCTGGGGCGGTCTGGTCGACGGGCTCTATTTTCCGTGGGATCTCGACGATCAGGTCGCGCAGAAGGTCTGCGAGCTCGAGCGCGTCGATTCCTACCGCACCGAGGGCTTCGTGCTCGAGGGCGGCTCGATCCATGTCGACGGCGAGGGCACGGTGCTCACGACCGAGATGTGCCTGCTGTCCGAGGGGCGCAACCCCTCCATGGACCGCAGCGCGATCGAGCATATGCTCTGCGACTATCTCGGCTGCGAAAAAGTCCTCTGGCTGCGCGACGGCATCGACCCCGACGAGACCAACGGCCACATCGACGACGTGGCCTGCTTCATCCGTCCGGGCGAGGTCGCGTGCATCTGGACGGACGACCCGCAAAACCCGTTTTACCAGCCGGCGCACGACGCCTACGATACGCTCTCACAGGCGACGGATGCCAGGGGGCGCAGGCTGAAGGTGCACAAGCTCTGCCTGACGCAGCGGCTGTGCCTGCTCGAGGGCGCGGCGACGATCGACGCTGTGGAGGGCACTATTCCGCGCGCGGACGGCGAGGTCGCCATCGCGTCGTATATGAACTTCCTCATCGTCAACGGCGGTATCATCCTGCCGCAGTACGGCGATGAAAATGACGCGCTTGCCGTGCAGCAGGTGCAGGCCATGTTCCCCGAGCGCCGCGTGGTCGGCGTGCAGACGCGCGAGGTCGCCTTCGGCGGCGGGAACATCCACTGCATCACGCAGCAGCAGCCCGCGCCGCAGCGCAGGTGACGCCATGGCAAGGATCGTCATCGCGCTCGGCGGCAACGCGCTCGGCAATACGCCCGCCGAGCAGCGCGCGCGTGTGGCCGCCGCCTGCCCGGCGCTCGTCGGGCTCATCCATCAGGGACACGAGATCATCGTCAGCCACGGCAACGGTCCGCAGGTCGGCATGATCCAGACGGCGTTCGACGCCGCCGCGAAAACGAACCCCGCCGTCGCGCCCATGCCGCTGCCGGAGTGCACGGCCATGAGTCAGGGCTATATCGGCTATCATCTGCAGCAGGGGCTGCGCCGTGCGCTGCGTGCGCAGGGTATGCCGTGGCAGGTGGCGACAGTCGTCACGCAGGTCGTCGTCGACCCGGACGACCCCGCCTTTCAGACACCGACAAAGCCCATCGGCGCGTTTTACGACGCGGCCGCGGCACAGCGGATGCAGCACAGCGACCCGACCCTGCATATGCGCGAGGATTCCGGGCGCGGCTGGCGGCGCGTCGTCGCCTCGCCGAAGCCGGTGGACATCGTCGAGCGGCGCTCGATCCTGAACCTGCTCGACAATGAGTATATCGTCATCGCCTGCGGCGGCGGCGGTGTGCCGGTCGCGCGCGACGCGCACGGGGATTATTATGGAGTCGACGCCGTCATCGACAAGGACTTTGCCAGCGCCTGTCTGGCCGAGGCCGTGGGCGCGGACTATCTGTTCATCCTCACGGCGGTCGACCACGTCTGCCTGAATTTCGGCACGCCGGAGCAGCGCGCGCTTGACGTGCTGCACGCCGACGACGCGGAGCGCTACCTGCGCGAGGGGCAGTTCGGCGCGGGCTCGATGCAGCCGAAGGTCGCCGCCGCCGTGCAGTTTGTGCGCAGCGGCTGGCGGCGGCGCGCCGTCATCGCCTCGCTCGCGCAGGCACCGGCCGCCATGCGCGGCGAGAGCGGCACGCGCATCGTGCCGTAACAGGCGATAGACGCAGCAAACGCCGGTCTTTCCCACAAGGGAAAGGCCGGCGTTTTTTCACGCCTTTTCAGACGTGCACGATGTAGTTTTCCTTGCGCGGGGCGGCCTCGGGCGCGGGAACGGCGGCGTAGCCGAGCGCGATCGCGCCGACGCCGCGCAGCGTCTCCGGCAGCTCCCAGTCGCGCAGCAGCGCCTTGCCGTCCGGACTGTCAAAGATCTCGCGCTCGCGGTTGACCCATACGGAGCCGAGCCCCTCGGCGTGCGCGGCCAGCATGAGGTTTTCGAGCACGCAGCTGCCGTCGGCCATGTAGTTCGCGCTCCCGCCGTCGCCGAGCACGACCACGATCACCGGCGCGCCGTAGTAGGGGTCGACATCCTTGCCGATCACGGCGGCGTTGAGCTTTGTAAGCCGGTCGCGGTAAGCCTTCGTCTCCACGGCGACGATCGTCGCCGACTGCTCGCCCATGGCGGACGGGGCGTAGGTGCCGGCCTCGAGCACGCGCGCGAGCACGTCCGCGGGCACGGCGTCCGGCTTGTAGGCGCGGATGCTGCGCCGGGTTTTTATCAGTGTCAGAAAATCGTCTTTCATCGGGTAGCCTCCTTAATATGTTTATTTAAAAATGTTTGAAATAAGCATACCACATTTTTCGCCGATGTGCTATAATATTCAATTGACTCTAGCCATTGGTTTTTTGCTTTTTGACTACCTGCCGGCGCGCGAAAGGAGTTTCCCCAACCATGCAGAAGATCGCAGCTTTCATCGTCAAAAAACGCAAGCTATTGCTTGTTGTCATGCTGGCTCTGGCGGTGGCCTGTGCGGCGCTGATGCCCTTCGTCGGCGTCAACACGGACATGACCAAGTATCTGCCGAACAGCTCGCAGATGAAGATCGGCATGGATCACATGAACGAGGCGTTCCCGGATGCGGTGCAGACGTATACCATCCGCGTCATGTTCCGCGGGCTGGATGCGCGCGAAAAGCTCGCCATCCGCGAGAAGCTCGCCGAGATCCCGAACGTGGATACGGTCGCCTACGAGCCGGACAGCAGCGATTATAACCGCGATGATGCCACGCTCTACAAGCTCTCGACGCTCTATGACTACAATTCCGACGAGGAGGCGCAGATCGAGCGCGACGTGGCCGAGCGCTTTGCCGGCTATGATGTGGCCGTGCGCAGCGACGATACCTCGACGCCGAGCATCCCGCCGATCGTGTTCATCCTCTCGATCGTGCTTGTGACGACGATCCTGCTCATCGCCTGCCCGTCATACTTTGAGCCGGTGCTGTTTTTGCTGACGATCGGCGTGGCGGTGCTGCTCAATCAGGGCACGAACATCATCCTCGGCGAGACGTCGGACGTCACGGCGAGTATCTCGGCCATTTTGCAGCTTGCGCTCTCGATGGACTACTCCATCATCCTCATGAACCGCTACCGGCAGGAGCTGGCCAAGGGCGACGACCGCGAGAGTGCCATGACGCGCGCGCTCACGGCAGCCTTCGGCTCGATCACCGGCAGCTCGGTCACGACGATCGTCGGACTGCTGATGCTGGTGTTCATGCGCTTTAAGATCGGCTTTGACCTCGGCATCGTGCTGGCCAAGGGCGTGCTGTTCAGCCTGCTGTGCGTGTTCACGGTGCTGCCGGGGCTGATCCTGTGGGCGGATAAGGTCGTCCGTAAGACGATGAAAAAGCCGCGCGCACCCAAGCGCGAGCGCAAGAGCGTGCTCGCGGGGCTCGGGCGCTTCAGCTACCGCTGGCGCGGCGTGATCGCGGCGGCGTTCGTGCTGCTGTTTGCCGGAGCGTATGTCCTGCAGCTGTCGACGCAGATCTCCTACACGCTCACCGACCCCGACCCCGTGGCCGAGGTGTTCCCGCCGGACAACCCGCTCGTGGTGCTGTATAACAATCAGGATGAGGATGCCGTGGCGCAGCTGGCCGACCGGCTCGAGGACGACCCGAATGTCAAGAGCGCCATGTCCTATTCCACCACGCTCGGCCGCCAGTGCACCGCCGAGCAAATGGCCAACGCCATCGGCGCGCTCGAGGCCGGCATCCCGGTCAGCACCGATATGCTCGGCATGATCTATTATGACGTGCACGGCAACGGGCAGAGCGTGACCATGACGGCGGCGCAGTTTCTGCGCTTCCTGTCGCAAAATGTCGCCAACAACGCCAGCTTCGCGCCGTACATCGACGAGAGCCTGACGGCAAACCTCCAGACGCTGATGAAGTTCTCCGATCCCGCGGCGCTCACGCAGCAGCGCACGGCGGAGTCGCTGGCTGATTTCCTCGGCATGGACGCAGCGGACGCAAAGCAGCTGCTGCTCTATTACTACATGCAGCACGGCGGCGCAAACGGCGGCGGCACGCTGACGATGCCGGCGTTTTCGAGCTTCCTCAACAACGAGGTGCTCACCGACCCGACCATGGCGGGCATGGTGGATGACGCGGCGCGCGCACAGGCATCTCAGCTGCAGACGTTCACGGACGTCACCGCCATGACCACGCCGCGCGACACCGCCGGCATCGCCGCGCTGCTCGGCATGGACGAGTCGACCGTCAACACGCTCTTTGTTGCCTACCACATCTCCAAGGGCGACCTGCTCTCGGGCGGCCGGTGGGAGGTGTCGATGCAGAACATTGTAAACTTCCTCGTCGAATGCGGCGGCCTGCTCGATGAGGCGCAGGAGCAGCAGATCACGCAGCTGAGCTGGATCATCAACGGCTCCGTTTACGGTACGCAGTACACGGCGCCGCAGCTTGCGAGCATCCTCGGCATGGACGCCGGGCAGATGCAGCAGCTGTACATGCTCTATAACAGCCGCCACGGCGATACGAGCGGCTGGACGATGTCGGTGCAGCAGTTTGTGAACTTCCTCTGCCAGGAGGTTCTGCCGGACGCGCGCTTTGCCTCCCAGCTCAGCGGCATGGACACCGCGCAGCTGCAGTCGGCGCGCACGGTCATCAACGCCGTCGCCTCCGGGCAGGCGTACACGGCGGCGGGGCTGGCAAACCTCTTCGGCGGTCTCTCGAGCCAGATGGACCGCGGCACGATGGAGCTGCTGTTCCTCTACTATGCGAGCGTCAACCGCGGCGAGGCCGACTGGACGATGTCCATGCAGGAGCTGTTTGACTACCTGCACAACCGCTTCCTCACCGATGCGCGCTTTGCCTCCTTCCTGACCGACGATATGCGCGCACAGATCACCGGCGCGCAGACGATGCTCACCGATGCGGTCACGCAGCTGCGCGGCAGCAATTACTCCCGGCTCGTGCTCACGACGACGCTGCCGGTCGAATCGACCGAGACGAGCGCGTTCATTTCCGGGCTCATGCGCGAGCTTGACGCCGACACGACCGGGGACCATTACCTCATCGGCAACAGCGCCATGGGCTACGAGATGGAAAACAGCTTCCACAGTGAGCTGCTGCTCATCACGCTCCTGACGGCGGTGTCGATCTTCCTCGTCGTCGTGTTCACGTTCCGCTCGCTGATCATTCCGGCGCTGCTGGTGCTGCTGGTGCAGTGCGGCGTGTACATCACGGTCATGGTCGTCGGCCTGCAGGGGCTGGAGATCTATTACCTTGCGCTGCTGATCGTCGAATGTATCCTCATGGGTGCGACGATCGACTACGGCATCCTCTACACGAGCTATTACCGCGAGATGCGCGCGAGTATGCCCGTGCGCGATGCGCTCATCGCGGCCTACCGCGGCAGCATCCACACGGTGCTGACCTCCGGCTCGATCCTCGTGCTGGTCACGGCGGTCGACGGGCGCTTTTTCGGCAACCTTGCCGTCGAGCAGATCTGCCGCACGATCTCCATCGGCGCGTTCGCGGCCATTTTGCTCATCCTGCTGTTTCTGCCGGGTGTGCTCGCCCTGTTTGACCGCTGGGTGCTGCCGCGCGCGCTGCGCCGGCAGCTGTATCCGCCGAAGGCGCGCGGCGCGCAGAGCGCAAAGCAGGAGCACAAAATTTAACGCCGACAAAAAACAGCATTTAACGTCAACAAAAACAGCGAAGCACGTGTGTGCTCCGCTGTTTTTCAGCCTGTCAAAAAGCCTCGCAGAGTTTGCCGCCCGCAGGCGGCAAAGCGCGTGGAATCATTTTCTCCGGCGACATGTGCGGCGGAGAAAATACTGCTCAGGCTGCAAGTGTGGAATTTGCGCGCCGTTGGCGCGCAAATTATGCGCGCAGCAGACTGCAAACCTCTTTGTCAAAAAGTAATACTTTTTGACAGTCTTAAAAGTGCAGGATCTCGATCAGCAGCAGCCACGCCAGCCCGTAGTATGCGGTCACGGCGACAAGGTCGTTGACCGTCGTGATCAGCGGGCCGGAGGCTACGGCGGGGTCGACGCCGAGCCGCTTGAAGAGGATGGGCACGGTCGTGCCGATGATGCTCGAGAGCAGCATGGACACCAGCAGCGCCGTGCCGGTGCAAAACGACACCGAGAAGGCAAAGGCCGCGGCCGCGCCCTTCGCCGCCATCAGATACAGGCCGATCGCGCCGAAGGACAGCAGCCCCAGCAGCAGGCCGTTCATCAGCCCGACGCGCGCCTCCTTGCCCACCAGCGCGAGCTTCTGCCGGGGGCTGACGTCCTCGTCCATCAGCACGCGGATGGTCACGGCGAGGGACTGCGTGCCGACGTTGCCGGCCATATCCAGCACGAGCGACTGGAGGCAGATGATGACGGTCAGGTGCGTGACGACGCGCTCAAACAGCCCCACCACGCTCGAGACCACGAGCCCCAGCCCCAGCAGGATCACCAGCCACGGCAGACGCTTGGCCACGCTGCGGCGCAGCGGCTCCTCGAGATCTTCTCCGGCGGTCAGACCGCCGAGCTTTGCATAGTCCTCGCCGAGCTCGTCGGCCACAAGTTCCGCCACGACCGGCGCGGTGAGCGCACCGCACAGGCGGTTGTCGGCGTTGAGCACGGGGATGGAGTCCTCGGAATAGGCGCGGATGCGCTCGACGCAGTCCTCGATCAGCTCGTCCGCGTAGACATAGGGGTAGGACGTCATGAGAATGTCGTCGAGCGCGGTGGTTTCGCGCGCGATGATCAGCTCCTTGAGGTCGATCGCGCCGACGAGCACGCCGGTCGCGTCCACGGCGTAGAGCGTGGAGATGTTGTCGGTGTCGGCGGCCTGACGGATCAGCTCCTTCATCGCCTGGCGCACGGTCATGTCGGCGCGGATGCTGACAAAGTCCGTGGTCATGCGGCTGCCGATCTCGTCCTCGTCGAACGAGCTCAGAAACGACAGGTCGCGCCGGACATCGTCCTCCATGAGGTCGATGAGCGCGCTGCGCTGCGCGCGTTCGAGCCCCTTGAGGTAGTCCGCCGCGGTCGACGGGTCGAGCAGCGGCAGGATCTCGAGCTTTTTGCGGATGCCCAGCTCCTCGAGATAGGTGGGCATATCGTCCTCGGTGTATTCGAGCACGCCGGCCAGCGTCGGCGCGTCGAGCAGGGCATAGAGCCGGCAGCGCTCGTCCCGGCGCAGCAGCTCGAGCGCCTCGGCGATGTCGCGCTCGTGGTAATCCTCGAGCCTGTTTCTCAGCTGCCCGGGCGCAAGGTTGCCGCGCAGCAGCGCCGCGATCTCGCCCTTGTAGTCCGGGTGGCGGTCGCCGGGGATGATCTCCGGCAGGATGTTGTTCTTTTCGGACATATCGTCTTCCTCCTTTGTGCAAAAGCTTCCGGGGTCAGAGGAAAACGGGCATGAAAAAACCGCCGTCTCATTCCCTCTCTACCCCTTGGGTATGCAGCTCGGGAAGGACAGCGGGTCCGGTCGCGCAGCGAGGCCCTGTCAGAACACGAACAGCGCCTGATGATTGCCTGTGCACCGGAGCTCTCTGCCCCTACTGTGACCCTGACTGCAGCTGTCCATGTTCTCACCTCACTTGTGGTGTATTCGGTCTGAAACCGAGGTCATTATAGCATCGTGCCCCGGAAAGTCAAGCCGCTTTTTGCAGGGGACTGGACATTTGCCCCGCGCCGTGCTATCATGGCGCATCCGGACGGAAAGGAACGAATGTTTTGATGATCAATGTGCTTTTTATCTGCCACGGCAACATCTGCCGCAGCCCGATGGCGGAGTATATCTTCCGCGACATGGTGCAGCGGCAGGGATTGGCGGAGCGGTTTCACATCGCCTCGGCGGCGACCAGCCGCGAGGAGATCGGCAACGACGTCTACCCGCCCGCACGCGCCGAGCTGCGCACGCACGGCGTCCCCGTCGGTCACCGCGCCGCCGTGCAGGTCACGCCGCGCGACTACGACGCCTATGACTGGCTGCTGACGATGGACGAAAACAACGCGCGCAACCTCCGGCGCATCCTCCCGCACGACCCGGATGGCAAGATCCGCCCGCTGCTGTCGTTCGCGGGGGAGCAGCGCGGCATCGCCGACCCGTGGTACACCGATGATTTCGGCGCGGCATATGCCGACATCGTGCGCGGCTGCACGGCGTTTCTGGAGCACCTGCGCCGCCGCGGCGATATTTAAAAGAATGACCGCCCCGTCCGGGGCGGTCATTCCTGTTTATGGTGCAATATCCGGGAGCGAAAGGCCAAGTCTTTCGGCTAGCCCGGCCAGATAGCGGACGTGGCCGTCATCCGCGCCGCGGATGGTGAAATATCCGGATTTGTCGGCCGTGATGTTCTGCCCGCGGCAGACCACCCGCTCCCCTTTTTGCAAATAAACCTGCTTGCCATGGACTTTGTCGTGCTGGTATGCACGCACAGCGTTCACATAGTATTGGGCGAACAGCGCCTGTGCTTTTTCCAAGTCGCCCAGATGGCCGCAGATCATTACTTCGTCGAGCAGGATCAGCTGTCGGCCCATCACATCGAAGTGCGGATAGTCACGCCGGTGTGCGAGGATCGCCTCCCGGGAGGACAGCACGTCATAGACAGGCAGCACCTTTGTCAGCACATCGGGCAGGATCTGCTTCAAGAGCTGGGACGGCTGCTCTCGCAGGTCAAAGCACAGCTCCTGCCTGCCGTCAATGCTCCCGAGGCGGGAGCGCAGGGTGCAATTGTATTCGTGGTAATACCGCTTCAGCGGCGACGGGGAAAAGGTGCGCTCGTCGCATTCCGGTATGCGGATGCCGAGATTGACCCACATTTGCTGTGCGGGGCCCGCGGACGGCAAACCGCACTGGAAGTGGATGATCTGCGACAGGTCGCCGGAAACAAAGCGGTGCAGTGTCCGCCCGTATTTCCGGAAGCCGAGCGGCCTGAGCTGCGTGTAGACGGCGGCCTCGATCTCGTCAATACACATGGCTGCTTCTGTTTTTTCGTTCATGTTCGTTCTCTCTGGCGAAATTGCACTTTCATTCAAAATCGCCCGAAAGGCTGTGCTCTCCGGGCGGCTTTGCGCACATGTTGCGGCAGTTACACCGCCCAGCGGCGGCGGTCAAAGAGCGCGAGCGTCATGGCGATGGCGGTGGCGAAAAACACCAGCGCCGGCCACGGCAGACCCAGTACCCGCGGCAGCGGGGCGAGACACGTGATGGCCGCGCAAAACAGCAGCGAGCAGTCCAGCAGCGCGAAGATGAGCCGGCCCAGCAGCTTCGACTGCGCGGCGCGCGCCGCATCCGACCACGACTTTTTCACGTTCACGGTCAGCTGTCCGGCGTTGGCCTTGCCGAAAAACTCCGACAGCTGCGCCGGCAGCACCGTGAGCTTCTCGCCGGAGCGGACGAGCTGCTGCGCAAGCGTTTTGACCTTCTTTTCAATGTGCTCGCGGCTCAGGGCGGTGTTTTTGACATACTCTGCCACGATCTCGATGACGTTTGCGTCCGGCGACACGCTCGTGAGCATCCCCTGAATGACGAGCAGGCTACGCCCGAGCATCGTCAGCGAGCCGGGCACGGACACGCCGTATTCATTGAGGATCTGCACGAACTCGTCCACCAGCACGCCCATGTCCATGTCGGCCATCGGCATGGCCTCATACTTGTGCAGGAAGATGCCGATGCGCTCGGCGAGCGCCTGCCGGTCGGGCATACGCGCATATTGGCCGAGCGAGAGCAGCGTGTCCGTGAGCGCGGGCACATCCTGCTCATAGATCGTGCGGATGATGCCCAGATACAGCTCCGCCTCGCGCGGGCTGATGCGTCCCATCATGCCGAGGTCGAGCCAGACGATCTTCCCGTCCTGCACGCGGATGTTGCCGGGGTGCGGATCGGCGTGGAAGAAGCGGTAGACCGTGATCTGGCGGATATAGTTGTGCACGAGCTTGACGGCGATCTCGTTGAGGTCGTAGCCGTCGGCGCGCAGACCGGCGGCGTCGTCGATCTGGTGACCGCCGACATACTCCATGACGAGCACGTTCTTCGTGCACCACTTCGGGTATGTGGCCGGGCAGTCGGCATAGACGATGCCGTCGTTGAGATGCTTGAATTCGGCGATGTTGTCCGCCTCGATCGTGAAGTCGAGCTCCTCCTGCACGGTGCGCCAGATCTCGTCGAGCACGGCGTGAAAGTCCAGCGCGCTCGCAAGCGGCGTGTACTTGAGCAGCACGGCGGCGCGCTTGAGCAGGCGCACGTCGCGGCTCATGATCTCATACAGGTCGGGGCGCTGCACCTTTACGACGACGCGCTGACCGTCGGTCAGGGTCGCTGCGTGCACCTGCGCGATCGAGGCCGAGCCGAGCGGCCGGATGCCGATGTCGGAAAAGACCTCCTGCCACGGGCGGGCGTAGGCCTGCGTGAGGATGTCCTCCACCTCGGTCAGCGGCATGGGCGTCACGTCCGTGCGCAGCGTCTCGAGCGCGAGGCAGTATTCTTTGGGCAGAATGTCCGAACGCATGGACAGAATTTGTCCGAATTTGACAAACGTCGGCCCGAGGTCCACGAAAATATCGCGCACCTTCTCCGGCGTCAGCCCCTGAACGAGGTGATGCTTTTGCAGTATGGCAACGATCTCGGCGAAGCGCTTGGCCTCGTCGAGCTGCGCGGCGGGGCCGGCCATCAGTCTGCTTCCTTCTTGGCCAGCAGCTTTTGCAGCAGCGCCTCGCGCTCGTCGGCGCTCATGGCGTCCACGTCCACGGCGGGCTTTTCGTCCGCGTCCCTGGCGGCGGCCTGCTTGCAGGTGCGCTTGAGCTCCTCGTTGAGCACGCGCCCCTTTTCCACGGTCACTTCGCCGCGCGCGACGCACTCGTCGAGCAGCTTGCCGAGCTTTTCGCAGCCGAGGTCGGCCGCGCCCACGGAGGCGACGATCAGCTTGCGCAGATAGCTTTCAATAGAATCCATAATCTATACACTCCTTATCTTATCTTGTGCACTTTGCGGTATCGTATGCCCGGTCCCGGGCGGGGATCAAGAGTTGACGCCGGCCGCGGCGGCCGCGTCGAGCAGCGCCATGACCCGGCGGTAAAACATACGTGTGCGCACGATGCCGGTGTTCATCACGCCGCCGATTGCGGCCAGATGGTCCAGCTCCTCGACCGGCAGCACCTGCCACACGCCGCGCTGCGGCGTCTGACCGGGCGCAAAGTCCGTGTGCGGTGCGCCGCCGGGACAGCGGGCGGAGACGGTGTTGACGAGCCCGTCGTTCGGCAGCCAGTCGGACGGCACGGCGCTGCCCGCGCGCCCCATCGCTGTCGAAAACGGCCAGAGCAGCGGCGTCATGGCCGTGTCGGGCTTCTGGTCGTGCGTGAGCAGACGCGGCAGCGTTCGGCAGCAGGGGATGGAAAAATACCAGGCGTCCGGCAGCGTGCCGATGCGCGCATTGAGCGCGCGCGCACCGGCGCAGCACAGGTCGTCAAAGGCGTTGTCGCCCGCCGGGAGCGGATTTTGCGCCAGCATCCGCAGCGCTGCCGTCGTGATCGGCTCGTCCGGGTCGCGGCGGATGCCGAACTGGTCGAGCCGGAAGTCATATACGTCCTTGAACGCCGAGATGCCGAGCGCGCGCGCCGCGCCGAGAAACAGCGTCGAGAGCGCATTCGCAGCATCCGGCTGCACGTCGAGAAACGTCGACCCGTCGTGCGGTGCGGCGATGGCCACCAGCGCGTGCACCCAGCCGGTCTTGCCGCCGGTGAACAGCGGCGAGGGCGTCTCACCTGCGGCCTCGGCCGCCTGCACCTCCTCGGGGCAGCCGTGCGCGAGCAGCTGCATGAGCAGCCGCGCCGTTGCGCCGCCGAAGCTGTGCCCGACGAGATCGACGGGCTTGTCCGCGCCCCAGCCGGGCACGAGCGGCGCGGGATATGCCGTGCCGAAGCGCGCGTGACCGAAGCGCTGCGCGTGCGCAATGCCGTAGTCGGCCCTGCCTCCGGTGAGCGCGGCGTAGAGCTCGCACGCGCGGTCCCACGCGCTCGAGATGATGCCGACCGAGGCCGCGCGGCAGTCATACCCGCAGCGGTTGAGATAGCCGAGCACGTCGCCCGCCGCGAGTCCCCAGTAGGGCACGGCGCGGTAGAGCGCATCCTGCGCGCCCCAGCCCAGCAGCCCGTGCACGAACACGGTCGGGTGCGCGCTGCGTCCGCCGGGCGGTGCGTCCGGCAGCAGGCATTCGCCCACCTCCAGCGCCTGATGCAGCAGCTCCTGCGGTGTTTTCATGGCGCGCCTCCTTCCGGGTGAAAATCCTGTTCTTAATATAGCACACCGGCCGGAGAGCGTCAATGCTGCGCCGGGAGGAAACAAAACGCCGAAAAACGGAGCGAAAGCGCGGCGAGGAGTTGTGCGAAATGCTAAAAGTGAAGTTTTTTGCCAAATGCGCTTGACTTCAGCAGCTAAAAGCGCTAAAGTAGGCACATCTTCACTACAGGAGGCCGCAATCATGCGTCTGGTCCGATTTGCAAGCGCATATTCCTACTATTACTTTATCGAGGGTAATAGTCGTTTGTGCTGCGATCATACCAGAACCATCTGAGACTTCCCGATCCGGTTTTGACAAGGCTGCACAGACGACTGTGTGGCTTTTTTCTTTGCCGGAACTTACATTTAGGAGGAGAAAACACATGAACATCAAAAAACTCACTGCTCTGCTCTGCGCCGTGGTCATGGTGCTGTCGCTGGCCGCCTGCGGCGGCAGCGGCGACAAGGCCGAGAATAAGCACTACACCGTCGGCATCTGCCAGCTCGTGCAGCACGACGCGCTCGACGCAGCCACCAAGGGCTTCCGCGATGCGATCACCGACGCGCTCGGCGCCGAGAACGTCACCTTCGACGAGCAGAACGCCGCCGGCGACACGCCCACCTGCGCCACCATCTGCAACGGCTTCGTGTCCAGCGGCGTGGATCTGATCCTTGCCAACGCGACCGGCGCGCTGCAGGCTGCGGCCGCCGCCACGAAGGACATCCCGATCCTCGGCACGGCCGTCACGGAGTACGGCGTTGCGCTCGGCATCGACAACTTCTCCGGCACCGTCGGCGGCAACATCTCCGGCACGTCCGATCTGGCCCCGCTCGATCAGCAGGCGGCCATGATCACGGAGCTGTTCCCGGATGCCAAGAGCGTCGGCATCATCTACTGCTCCGGCGAGCCGAACTCCGTCTACCAGGCGGACGTCGTCAAGGCCGCGCTTGAAAAGGCCGGCTGCACCGTCACCATCTACACTTTCGCCGATACGAACGACGTCGTCTCCGTCACCGGCACGGCGAGCGACGCCAACGACGTCCTCTACGTCCCGACCGACAACACCGCCGCCTCCTGCGCCGAGGCCATCAAGGGCGCTGCCACGAAGCCCATCGTCGCCGGCGAGGAGGGCATCTGCAAGGGCTGCGGCGTTGCGACGCTGTCCATCGACTACTATGAGCTCGGCCGCACCACCGGCGAGATGGCCGTGAAGATCCTCAAGGGCGAGGCCGACATCTCCACCATGGCCATCGAGTACTACCCGAACCCGGTCAAGAAGTACAACCCCGAGATGGCCAGCCTCTACAACCTCACCATCCCGAGCGACTACGCGGCCATCGGCTGATTTTCAACACGATTCCCGGCTCCCTGCCGCAGCTTCTGCGGCAGGGATACTCCACGATATGAGGTAATATTATGAATTCACTGGTTCTTGCGTCCCTGAGCCTGCCGAATCTGGTTTCGCGCCTGCCCGGCGGCGTTGCGCAGGGCATCATCTGGGGCATCATGGCGCTGGGCGTGTACATCACGTTCCGCCTGCTCGACGTCGCCGATCTGACGGTCGACGGGTCGTTCACCACGGGCGGCGCCGTGACGGTCGTGCTCATCGTCGCGGGCTGGCCGGCGTGGGCTGCGCTGCTGGTCGCCGTGGCTGCGGGCCTGCTCGCGGGCTTTGTGACCGGCCTGCTGCACACGAAGCTCGGCATCCCGGCCATCCTCGCCGGCATCCTGACGCAGTTTGCGCTCTACTCGATCAACCTGCGCATTATGAGCATGAAGGCCAACACCCCCGTCAACCCGGATAAGTACGACCTGTTTCTGACGCTGCGCAGCGTGCCCGGCGCGATCTGGAAGGGACTGCTGCTCGCGGCGGTGCTCATCGCGCTGCTGTACTGGTACTTCGGCACCGAGCAGGGCAGCGCCATCCGCGCCACCGGCGCCAACCCCGCCATGAGCCGCGCGCAGGGCATCAACATCGACGCCATGAAGGTGCTCGGCCTGTCGCTCTCCAACGGCATGGTCGCGCTCTCCGGCGGCCTGATGGCGCAGTATCAGGGCTTTGCCGACATCAACATGGGCCGCGGCGCGATCGTCATCGGCCTCGCCGCCGTCATCATCGGCGAGGTGCTGTGCGACGCTTTCTTCCGCAAGGGCTGCAACTTCTCGGTGCGTCTGGGCTTTGTCGTGCTCGGCGGCATCGTGTATTACCTCGTCATGGTGCTCATCCTCTGGCTCAAGCTCGACCCGAACGATCTCAAGCTCTTCACGGCCGTGATCGTGGCGGCGTTTCTGGCCGTGCCATATCTCAAGGGGCAGGCCAAGAGCTCGTTCCACCGTCTGAAGAAGGGAGGCAAGTGATATGCTGACACTGGACCATATCTCCAAGACCTTCAACCCCGGCACGATCAACGAAAAGCGGGCGCTCGACGGGCTGTCGCTGCACCTGAAGCCGGGCGATTTCGTGACCGTCATCGGCGGCAACGGCGCCGGAAAATCCACCATGCTCAACGCCGTCGCGGGCGTCTGGCCGGTGGATGACGGGCGCATCATCCTCGACGGCGTGGACGTGACCGCCATGCCGGAGTTTCGCCGCGCACAGTACATCGGCCGCGTGTTCCAGGACCCCATGATGGGCACGGCCGCGAACATGCAGATCGAGGAGAACCTCGCCCTCGCCGCGCGCCGCGGCAAAAAGCGCACCCTGCGCTGGGGCGTCACGAAGGCCGAGCGCGAGGAATACCACGAGCGGCTCAAGACCCTCGGCCTCGGGCTTGAGGATCGCATGACGGCGAAGGTCGGCCTGCTCTCTGGCGGCCAGCGTCAGGCGCTGACGCTGCTGATGGCCTCCCTGCAAAAGCCGAAGCTGCTGCTGCTCGACGAGCACACCGCGGCGCTCGACCCCGCGACGGCGGCCAAGGTGCTCGAGCTCTCGGACCGCATCGTGCGCGAAAACGAGCTGACCGCCATGATGATCACCCACAACATGAAAGACGCCATCGTGCACGGCAACCGCCTCATCATGATGAACGAGGGGCGCATCATCCTCGACATCGAGGGCGAGGAAAAGCAGCACCTGACCAAGCGCGACCTGCTCGACAAGTTCGCCGAGGTCGCGGGCGCGCAGGTCGAGTCCGACGAGGTGCTGCTGAGCTGATGCGTGCGCCTGCACGCAAAAACATCCGCATATCCAGCCGCTCCGGCGCCGGTCGCGTACCGACGCCGGAGATTTTTTCTTCCGCCGGCTGAGATTTCCTCCCACGCGGCAACTACCACGAAAACTACCAAAATTCGACCAGAAAGTTTGTGCAGTTTTTTTGCCGGAAAACACACACAAACACCGAAATTTATGATACCCTTTCCATGCGAATTTGTTATGTAAATTTGCTGTTTTGTTTTTGAGGTTCAGGAGGAGAAAGGTCCGTGGTTTTCAGCAGCCTGTCGTTTTTGTTTTGCTTCTTTCCGGCGTTCTTGCTGGTGTACTATCTGACACCGTCGCGGCCGGCCGGCGCGCGCAATGCCGTGCTGCTGGTGGGGAGCAGTGTGTTTTATATCATCGGGCTGGACGGTCAGTGGGCGTATTTTGCGCTGCTGGCCGCATCGGTGTTGGTCAACTACGGGCTGGGTCTGGCTATCGTGCGCGACAAGCCGCGCGCGAAGCTGTGGCTCATCCTCGGCATCTGCTACAATTTCCTGTGGCTGTTCCTATTTAAATATCTCAACTTCGTGCTCACCGGTGTCAACGGTGCGCTCGGGCTCGTGTCCGGCGGCAAGGCGGCGATCCCGCTGCTGCGCTGGGCGCTGCCGGTCGGCATCAGCTTCTACACGTTCTCGGCGGTGGGCTATCTCATGGATGTCTACCGCGGCACGGTCGCACCGGAGCGCTCACTGCTCACGTTCGGCACATACCTGACCATGTTCCCGAAGCTGGTCTCCGGCCCGATCGCGAGCTATACGGAGCTGCAGCCGGAGTTCGGCGCGCGCAATGTGTCGCTGCGTCAGGCGGTCGACGGGCTCAAGCTGTTTTTGTTCGGCATGGCGCTCAAGGTGCTGCTTGCAAACCAGCTCGGCGGCCTCTGGAGAGATGTGACCACCATCGGCTTCGAGAGCCTCTCGACGCCGCTTGCGTGGATGGCCGCGTTCGCGTATTCGTTCCAGCTCTATTTTGACTTCTGGGGCTACTCGCTCATGGCCATCGGCATCGGCCGGATGCTGGGCTTCCACATCCCGGAGAACTTCCGCTGCCCGTATCTGGCGCTGAGCATGACGGAGTTCTGGCGCCGCTGGCACATCACGCTCGGCACGTGGTTCCGCGAGTATCTGTATATCCCGCTCGGCGGCAGCCACTGCAGCCGCAAGCGCATGATCTTCAACCTCCTCGTCGTCTGGCTTGCGACCGGCCTCTGGCACGGCGCGCACCTGAACTTCCTGCTCTGGGGTCTGGGGCTGTTCGCGGTGCTGGTCGTGGAAAAGCTCTGGCTCAAGCAGTATCTCGACCGCTGGCCGGTGCTCGGGCATCTGTACATGCTCGTGCTCATCCCGGTGTCGTGGGCGGTGTTCTCCGTGTCGGACTTCGGGCAGCTGGGTGCGTATTTCGGCCGCCTGTTCCCGCTGTTTTCGCGCACGGCGGCGGCCTACCCGCTCGATTTCCTCAAGTACGGCAAGACCTACGGCGTGTTTCTCATCCTCGGCCTGCTGTGCTCGACGTCGCTGCCGGCGTATCTGTACCGGCGGCTCAAGGGCACGTGGGTCGGCGCGGTCATTCTGGCCGTGCTGTTCTGGCTGTGCCTGTACTGCCTGAGCAAGGGCATGAACGACCCCTTTATGTACTTCCGATTCTAAGGAGCGTAGACGCATGAAACGCATCAAACCGCAACAATTCCTCATCCTGCTGCTGGTGGCCGCGCTCGCGGCGGCGCCGTTTCTCATCCGCGGCCTGATCGACCGCAGCGACACCGGCAAGGAGACGACCGCCGCCGTCACCCCCACGCCGGAGACCACGGCCGAGCCCACGCCCACGCCCGAGCCGACCCCGCTGCAGTTTACGACCGTGGACGCGTCGTATTTTGACGACGCGCTCTTCATCGGCGACTCGCGCACCGTCGGCATCGCCGAATACGGCAACCTGAAAAACGCGACCTATTTTGCCGACGTCGGCCTCAATGTCTATGTCGCGCAGACGAAGGCCGTCGCCGTGAAAAACGTCGGCACGGTCACGCTGCCGCAGCTTTTGAGCCAGAAGACCTTCGGCAAGGTCTACATCATGCTCGGCATCAACGAGCTCGGCAACGATCTGGATGACATCACGGCGAAGTTCTCGTCGCTGATCGACACCGTGCGCGCCGCGCAGCCGAACGCCATCGTCTATGTCGAGGCGAACCTGCACGTCGGCCCGTCGCGCTCGAGCACGGACGCGACGTTCAATAACCCCCGCATCAACCGCCTCAATGAGAAGCTTGCCGCGCTGGCCGACGGGAAGGACATCTTCTACATCGACATCAACGAGGTGTTCGACGACGAAAACGGCAACCTGCGCGCCGATGCCAGCGGCGACAGCACCCATGTCTATGCAAAGTACGATCTGGACTGGTGCGACTGGCTGTGTACGAAGGCGATCGTCCGCTGAAAACGAAAAAAAGCCAGCCGGAAACCGTTCCGGCTGGCTTTTTTGTGACTGTGCGGTCACTGTGCTCTCTCATGGTCTCTCTCGACGCGATGTGTGTCAGCGCTTGAGGATGTACCACACAAATCCACCGCAGGCAAGGATCATACCACCGCCGACTGCTGCAAAGATCATGTGTCTGCCTCCTTTCCCCCGAAAGCTCCGGCCGGTGTCCGGCCGGGGCAACAAAGTGACTTACCTTGAAGTTACTTCATTATAAGATGAACCCGCGCTAAGTTTCCGGAAAGACGCGGCAAAAACGGCACGCAGTCGTTAAGAAGGCGGAAAGAAATCGGCGCTGCGCTGCAAAGACAGTCGCGCGCAGGCGCACATTGTGCTATGCTGAACGTGGGAGCAGAGACCAAACAACGAGAGGGACAAAGAGGGGTGCTTATGCAAAGAGCGAGCAAACGCGCGCCGCAGTGGCTGCGCGATCTGGGTGTTTTCATCCTTGTCATGGGCGGCGCGGTCGGCATCTGCATGCTGCTGTCGGCGTGCTATGACGACAACAATCCGTTTGCCACGTCGGTGTTCATTCTGGCAGTGGTGCTCATCTCGCGCTTTACCAACGGCTATCTGCCCGGCGTGCTGGCGGCGGCGGTCGGCGTGGTGGGCGTGAACTATCTGTTCACCTACCCGTTTCATGAGTTCAATCTCTCCATCGACGGCTACCCGCTGACGTTTGCGGTCATGCTGGTCGTGAGCGTGCTCGTGAGCACCCTCACCACGCAGATCAAGCGGCAGGAGCAGCTGCGCTACGAGGCGGAAAAGGACCGCATGCGCGCCAATCTTCTGCGCAGCGTCTCGCACGATATCCGCACGCCGCTCGCGGCGATCATGGGCCTGAGTGCAACGGTCGAGGAGGGCGAAACGCTCTCGGACGAGGGGCGCGGCATGGTCGAGGAGATCCGCCAGAACGCGCAGTGGCTGCTGCACCTGGCGGAAAACATCCTGTCCGTCACGCGCTTCAGCGAGGAGGGCGTCGTCATCGAGAAGTCGGACGAGGTCGTCGAGGAGATCGTCGGCAGCGCCATCCGGCGCTTTCGCAAAAACTGCGCCACGGACATCCCCATCGCGGTCACGAAGCCGGAGGAGATCCTGCTCGTGCCGATGGACGCCACGCTCATTGAGCAGGTGCTGCTGAACCTGCTGGAAAACGTCGCCAAGCACAGCCCGTCGGCGACGGAGATCTTCATCGAGATCCGCGACGAGGGCAGCCGCGTCTGGCTGACCGTGGCGGACAACGGCGACGGCATCCCGCCGCAGCTGCTCGGCGTGCTCTTTGACGGCTATCTGCCGCTCGGCGCGGTGGAAGCGTCCGACCGCAGCCGGCACATGGGCATCGGCCTGAGCGTCTGCCGCGCGATCGTGCGCGCACACGGCGGGGAGATCTATGCAAGAAATCGAGTCGGCGGCGGCGCGGAATTCCGCTTCTGGCTGCCGGCGGAGGAGGGACACACATGATCCGCAACAAAATCATCATCGTCGAGGACGATCCCGGCATCAGCAAATATCTGCAGGCGGCGCTGCGCGGCCGCGATTACGAGCCCATGCTCGCGACCGACGGCAAGACGGCGCTGGAGATGATCGCCTCGCACTGTCCGGATCTGCTGCTGCTGGATCTCGGCCTGCCGGATATGGACGGCAGCGAGATCATCCGCTCCGTCCGTTCGTGGAGCCGCATGCCGATCATCGTCATCTCGGCGCGCAGTGCGGAGCTTGACAAGGCCGCCGCACTCGACATGGGGGCGGACGACTACCTCACCAAGCCCTTCGGCACGGTGGAGCTGCTGGCGCGCATCCGCACGGCGCTGCGCCACACGCGCACCGACGGCACGAGCGACGCGCTGGCCATGACGGGGGAGTACCGCGTGGGCGATCTGTGCGTGGACTACAACAAGCACCGCGTCTTTCTCGCCGGAGAGGACACGCGCCTGACGCCGAACGAGTATAAGATCGTCGCCTTGCTCGGCCGCCATGCCGGGCAGGTGCTCACGTATAAATCCATGATGAAAGAGCTCTGGGGTCCCGGCGTCGGCGGGGACAACAAGCTCCTGCGCGTGCACATGGCCAACATCCGCCGCAAGATCGAGCCGAACCCGGTCGAGCCGCAGTATATCTTCACCGAGGTCGGTGTCGGCTACCGCATGGCCGACAGCCACTGAGCCCATAGCGAGAAAAAACGCCCGGAGCACTGCTCCGGGCGTTTTGGTGTTTTGGGGTGCTTTAGTTTGCCGTGATCGTGATGCTGCGGGAGATGGACTTCGCCATGTCGTTGCCGCCGAGGATGTAGGCAGTCTGGCGGTACGTGCCGGGCGCGGTGGGCGCCTTGCTGCTGATGTACAGCCTGTGCGTGTCCGTCGTGCCGATGTAGCGATAGTGCACGCCGTCCTGATTGTGGGCGGGGGTGTCACCGCGCATGAGCGTGGCGCCGAGCGGGCTGCTTTCCAGCTCGCTGGTGGTGTAGGTCGTCTGGTCGTTATCCCAGGTCAGGCTCGCGCCGCTGGCGCGCATCTTCACGACGAGCGTGCCCGTGCCGACGCCGGTCTTGTAGTTCGGGTTGGACGTGATTGCCGTCACGAGGTACATACCCGCGCGGTTCGGCGAGCCGATGGCCACGCGCGTGCTGTCAAACACGCCGGGGATCTTGTTGATCACCTTGAGCAGCTCCGTGAACGAGGAGATGTCGATGTTGAAGATCTTCAGGAACTTGGCGAGGTCATCCGTCGGCTTCTCGAGCTTCTGCAGCAGCGCGCGCAGCTCGCCGAGGGTCATGCCGTCGTTGAGGATGTCCGTGAGCGTCTTGCCGCAGAGGAGCTTGACGGCCGGGTCGATCTTTGCCAGTGCCTCCGGGGAGAGGATGCTCTCCGGCAGCTGCAGGTAGACTGCGCCCTTGACGCTGCTGGTCACGCCGCTGTAGATCTTGAAGATGGTGAAGTCGTCCTCCGGCTTCGTGGTGACATACTGCTGCGTGGTCGGCTTTTCATCGTAGAAGATCGCGGCGGACTTGACGTGCACGCGCACGAATGCCTTGTTCACCGTGAGCGTTCCCTCGACTGCGTCACAGCCGTGGTAGTCGGCCGTGGTCGGGAAGCTCGCACGGATCTGCTGGTTTTCGCCGGCGCCGATGCTCGGCGCGGTGTAGTCGATGCCGAATTTCACCGTGCCGCCCTCGACCGGGTACCAGTCATCGTGCGTCAGGAGAGCGTGCTTGCTGCTGCCGGTGCCGTAGTACTCGATGACCATGCTCTGGGCAGCGGCCTCCTTGCTCACGGTGGTCTGCGACCAGTCGATGAGCTTGTCGAGGATCTGCGTGCGCATGGCGGCGGCGTCCTTCGTGTAGCTGAGGGAGACGCCCTCCTTGAGCACGATCTTCGCCTGCGTGCGCGCGTCGACCAGCGTCACGGAGACGATGGTGTCCGCACCGTTCACGGTGAGCTTGACGTTGTACGTGCCGACGGTGATGGCCGGGAATTCACGCAGTATGGGGTTGCTGTCCCAGCCGCCTTTCAGCGCGACATAGCGCGGTTCGTACGGCCAGAGCTTTGCCTTCGCCTCATAGGTCACGGTCACGTCATTGACGTCCGTGCCGGGCAGGACGGCGGCGACGATGGCGGCGCGCAGCGCGTCAAAGTCGATCTTGCCGTCGGCGGTATAGGTCATGTTGAGCGTGTAGGTGCCGGGCGCGTCCTCGGCCGTGCCGGCCGCGGTGCTCAGCGCGGCATCCGGCGCGGTGTCGGTGTCGGTGTCCGGCGTCACGGTGGGATCAGCACTCGGCGCGGCGTCCGGCGTCACGGACGGGGCTGCGGCGTCCGCCGCGGGAGAAGCCAGCTTTGTGAACGTGTAGACCGTGCTCGTCCCCTCAATGCGCACGGCGTAGCTCTGTGCGGCCGATTCACTGTTGAGCGCGGGATAGCTCGCGTTGAGGCGGTCGCGGAAGAAGCTTCCGGTGGTGTCAAAGCCGTTGACCGGCGTCCACTTGACGGCGTAGTCCGACAGGACGCTGGTCGCGCGGTACTCCCATTGCTGGCTGCCGACCTCGTCATAATTGCTCAGCAGGGTCTGGCTGAGCAGGTTGTTGACGTCTGCTCCGGCGGGGATATAGGCCGCGCCGTCGTGGCCGGCCGGGACCGCACTCGCGGCGGAGACCGGCAGCTGGAATGCGGCGAGTTGGCCGAACAGCAGCACGGCCAGCAGCAGGGCAAGGATTCTGGTTGCGTGTTTGCGGGATATCATTGCAAATGAACCTCCTATTCCGGTATTTCTGTGGGGTCGTGCCCGGGGTGGGAGCCCGGACACAGCTGCATTATACGGTGCATTTCCGGCATTTTCAAGGCCTTTGGCAAAAATGTATCAAAAAGCTTAACATGTATAAAAAATTAACGCGTATTCATTTACAGGAATGCAGAAAAGCTCCCGTCCGTAAAATGTGGACGGGAGCTTTGATAAAATCGTGTTTATTTTCCCAGCGCGGCGCGCATTTTGCCGCAGATATCCTCCGTGAGCGCGTTGGTCGTGGTGGCCTTGACGGTCGTGGCGGGGATGACCTCGCGGATGCGCACGTACACGTGCGAGCGCCGCCAGGGGACGTTGCGCGCGATGCGCTCCGTGCCCTCGATCGTGCCGACCACGATGGGGACGCCGGCCTTCTGCGCGATCTTGAGCGAGCCTGCGTGCCACGGCAGCAGCTCGGCGCTTTTGCTGCGCGTGCCCTCGGGGTAAATGGCGAACGAGCACACGTGCGCGCGGATGAGATTGGCGGCGGCGTTGATGGTGGTCAGGGCGTTGCGCGCGTTTTCGCGGTCGATCGGCAGAAAGCAGCACCGGCGCACGAATGGGCCGATGACGAACTTGCGCATGTTCGACGGCTTGGACACGAACGCCAGCGGCCAGCGCCGCAGCACCCACCACTGAACCATGGGGTCAAAGTTCGAGCGGTGGTTGCTCACGAAGAGAAACTCCGAATCCGTCGGGACCTTTTCGAGCCCCTCGACGTGAATCTTAATACGGCAGAGCGCGAGGATCCAGCCGTCGAGCGCCAGCGTCAGCGCAAGGTAAAACGGGCTGATGCGGTCATACATCCTGTTCGGCCCGGCAAAGAGCGAGCACACGAACATCAGCAGCACGTACACAAGGTTCGCCGCCACGAAGCAGCCGAGCAGCACGGGCAGCAGCCACCAGTAGCTGAGCGCGGGAGACAAAAAATAAATCACCGCAGTGCTGAGCACGGCGGGAACAAGCATCAGATAATAGAGCATGGCCGGACACCTTTCCACACGGGATGTGACGAAATCCTGTCAATAGTCATTGACGGCTGGGTATCACATCCATTATAATTACTGTACGGGACCGTGTCAATGAACGGGGTGTAAACTTGCGCGGATCTCGAAATTTTTCGATCAGAGATAGGATGGATAATGAGATGATCGTATTGAAATGGTTGTTCCCGGTGTTTCTGGCGGCACTCGCCGTCGTGCACCTCGTCAGCTGCTGGCGCGGTGATGACGATCTGCGCAAGCCGACGAAGGTCGCGCTGATGCCGGTCGTCGCGCTGACGTACCTCGCCTTTGCCAACACGCCGTCGCTTTGGGTGGTCGCCGGCCTGCTGTTCGGCTGTCTGGGCGATCTGTTTTTGCTGCGGCCGCTGCAGAAGCATTTCTTCGCCCTCGGCACGGCGTCGTTCTTCCTCGGCCACGTGTGCTACCTTGTGTACATCTACACGACCTATGCCGTGCACGTGCGCTGGTTCTGGATCGTGCTCGTGTGCGCGGCCTATGCCGCGGGCATCGTGGTCGTCTATAAGGGCAGCCGCAAGAGCATCCCGCGCGCCCTGCGTCCGCTGGCGCTGGCGTACATGGTCATGCTCTGCACGCTGAGCATCAGCGTGTTCCTGCCGCTGGTGACGGCGTTCACGTGGGGCAAGCTCGCGTCGTTTCTCGGCGCGTCGTTCTTCCTCGCGTCCGACGGTGTGCTGTGCGACATGCTCTTCACCAAGAAGGCCGAGCCGACCAAGCAGAACTTCGCCGTCATGGGCACGTACATCCTTGCGCAGGTGCTGCTGACCATGGGCTTTGCATTCTGAGCCGGCACAAATCATCGAAAAAACGGGGCGCTCCGGTCGTGAGTGTCCCGTTTTTTGTACAGTCGTGGGAAAATATTTAAAAAACTGTTAGAACCGCTTTACATTTGTCGGAAAAAGCAATACAATCTGTAGCATCACCAATGGTCTCAGGGGGGAGAAGAGAGCATTATGAAAGCAAATGAAAGGGACAGCAGGACAGAGCAGGAGCGGTTCATCGACCGCATGCTCAAGGAGATCCTCGGCGGGCAGCGCAATCCGGGCGACCGGCTGCCCACGGAGAGCGAACTGGCCGCGCAGTACGACCTGCGCAAGACGAACGTACACCTTGCCCTGAAAGAGCTGGAGCGGCTCGGCTTTCTGGAGATCGTGCCGCGCCACGCCACCTATGTCGCACCCTACTGGGAGAAGGCGAATCTGGAGACGCTGGCGGTCATCATGACGCACGGCGGCACGCCGCATCCGGAGCTGGTGGACGCGTTTCTGGAGCTGCGCGAAATGGTCGCGCTCGGCTGGTTCTGCTGGGTAGGGCGCCGCCCGGACGCGGCGCAGATGCAAAAGCTGTACGGTCTGCTCGCGCAGATGGACGCCATCGCCTACGTGCCCGACGGCGACAAGGCGGCGTTTCTGGAGCTGCTCAATGCGTTTCTGGTGTGCATGTTCCGCGAGTCGGACAACATGATCTTTCGCGTCATGCTGCGCTCGACGCGCGAGCTTGCACACGTGGCGTACTACATGGTGGCCTACACGCTCGATATGCAGGAGCTGTGCAGGGTCTACCGCGCGGTGCTTGACGGACTGACGGACGGATGTGTGCCCGAGGCGATCACCCGCTGGTGTGCGTGGAGCGACCGGGTCACGCTGCGCTACCGCGAGGCGCTCGAGCAGCTGCAGAGCGCATGACCGGCCGCTGCCCCGGCGGGCGCAAAGGCTACGAGGTTCTTTGACAAACCGGCTGCCCCGGCGGGACAAAATGTCCCGCCGGGGCAATCGTTTTTTCGCGCCGCGGTTGCGTGCGGCGTGCAGACGTGCTAAAATCAGGTAACAATATTGAAAGGGAGCGAGCCCATGAAGCTGACATTTATCCGCGCCGACCACGAGGTGACCGGCAGCTGCACCCTGCTCGAGATCGGCGGGCATTACGGCCTGATCGACTGCGGCATGCAGCAGGGGCGCGACCAGTTTGAGAACATCGACATCCCCGTCCCGGCGGCGCAGATCGAGTTCGTGCTCGTCACGCACGCGCACATGGACCACACCGGCCACCTGCCGCTGCTGTATAAGCAGGGCTTTCGCGGCACGGTCTACGCCACCGAGGCGACGTGCGACCTGTGCGGCATCATGCTGCGCGACTCGGCGCACATCCAGATGTCCGAGGCCGAGTGGCGGGGGCGCAAGGCTGCCCGCGCCGGCCGCGCCGCGCCCGAGCCGCTCTATACGCTCGAGGACGCCGAGGGCGTGCTCACGCTGCTGCGCCCGTGCGCCTACGGGCAGCGCGTGCAGGTCGGGGAGAACATCATCATCCGCTTCACGGACGTCGGCCATCTGCTCGGCAGCGCGTGCATCGAGACGTGGCTCACCGAGGGCGATGTGGAAAAGAAGATCGTCTTTTCCGGCGACATCGGAAACGTGAATCAGCCGCTCCTGCGCGACCCGCAGACCGTCTCGGGCGCGGACTACGTGCTCATCGAGTCGACCTATGGCGACCGCAGCCACGGTGAACGGCCGGACTATCTCGGCGCGCTCGCCGACTGCATCCAGCGCACGCTCGACCGCGGCGGCAACGTCGTCATCCCGTCGTTTGCCGTCGGCCGCACGCAGGAGCTGCTGTATTTCATCCGCCAGATCAAGGACGCCGGCATGGTGCACGGGCATCCGCACTTTCCGGTCTACGTCGACAGCCCGCTCGCAAACGAGGCCACGCGCGTCTTTTTGCAGACCGACACGAGCTTTCTCGACGACGAGGCGCGCGCGCTTATCCGCAGCGGCGTGAATCCGCTGTATTTTGACGACCTGCACACCGCCGTCTCCAAAGAGGACTCCATGGCGCTCAACAACGACCGGACGCCTAAGGTCATCCTCTCCTCGAGCGGCATGTGCGACGCCGGACGCATCCGCCACCACCTGAAGTATAATCTCTGGCGGCCGGAGTGCACCGTGCTCTTCGTGGGCTATCAGGCGGTGGGCACGCTCGGGCGCAAGCTCAACGACGGGGAAAAGACCGTGAAGATCTTCGGCGACGAGATCGCCGTGCACGCCGAGATCACCGTGCTGCCCGGCGTGAGCGGTCACGCGGACAAGGCCGGGCTGCTGCGCTGGCTCAACGCCATGGAGCAAAAGCCCGCGCACGTGTTCGTCAACCACGGCGACGACGATGCGTGCACGGCGTTTTCCGCCTGCCTGCGCGAGGAATACGGCTACGAGGCCGACGCACCCTACAGCGGCAGCGCGTTTGACCTTGCCGCCGGTGTGTATACGGTCGTTGCGCCGCCGCGCCCCATCCGGCACGACGAGCAGCGGCAGGCTGCCGCCGCCGGCAAGCGCCGCGAGAGCGCGGCCTTCGAGCGGCTCAAGCGCGCGCTCGGCGAGCTCACGGCGCTCGTGCGCCGCTGTGATGGCTGCCCGAACAAGGGGCTCAACGCCTTTGCCGAGGAGCTCGAGCGGCTTACCGCCCGCTGGCGCGACCGCATCGCACCATAAATATATATTGTATGTGGCAACTGCCCTGCCGGATGCAGCGCATCCGGCAGGGCTCTCGGTTTGTCAAAGAACCTCGTAGAGTTTGCGCCCGCAGGCGCAAAGAAAGTCCAATCATTTTCTTCGGCGACATGTGCGGCGAAGAAAATACTTCTCGGCCTGCAAACGTGCGCGCCGTACGCCTCCGGCGGACGGCGCGTGCGCTGCAGTCAGGCCGCAAACCCTTTGTCAAAAAGTAATACTTTTTGACAGCTTCAATCGCCCTGCCGGCTTTCCGGCAGGGCGTTTTTGCGCTCAGATCGTTTTGCGCGCACGGCCGGTCAGATATGTCCCGACCGTGCCGAGACCGAGCAGCGCGAGATTAAGCCGCGGCACGACGTTTGTCTGCAGCGCGTCCGTGCCGAAGGCATTTTGCGCCAACAGCAGCGCACCCGCGCCGACCGCCGCCGCGCACAAAAGCACGAGCGCGGGCGGGTTTTTGCGCGCAAAGAGCTGTGCATTGCGCGTGCACGCCGCGCGCAGACAGTTGACTGCCAGCGTCAGCAGCATCGCCACGAGCACAAAGTCCGGCAGCACCCACAGCCCGATCACGAGCGCGCCGAAGCGCTCGACCGCGTGAAAGAGGCTGATGTTGCGCAGCAGGGTGAAAAACGGGTGGTTGAGCTGCGCCGTCAGCCCCGCGCCGAGGTTTCCGATCGTGAACACGCTCAGCAGCGTCACGAGCACGCACGTGCGCACGCACCAGCGCATGGCGCAGCGCGCCCGCCCTGGCGTTTCCGGTGTGGCGCCGCCGGTGAAGGCCGCAAAAAACAGCACCGCCGCTCCCGCACCGAACACCGTCAGCGCGCTGCGCGCGATGCCGGGCGCATCTGCCGCCGTCACGGGCAGCAGGTTTTTCACGTCCAGCCCCGGCAGGGCGAACACCAGCACCAGCGTCAGCACGCCCGCGAGCAGCGGCCAGAAGATCTCCGCGGCGCGAAAGAGCGCCTTCGGCTCACCGAGCGCGCCGCAGACCGCCATGGCGAGGATCGTCACCACGAACGGCCACGGCTGGCTCAGCGGGAACACCGCCTCGATGAAGCGCTCCGCCCCGATGCGCAGCGCGAACGCGCCGTAGAGCAGAAACCACAGGGCGTACAGGCACAATGCCGCCCGCCCCGCGACCGGCCCGAGCGCGCGCAGCGTGATCTCGCCGATGCCCTCACCCGGCCGGCCGCGGCGCAAAATGCCCTCAAGCAGCGCCGCAAACAGCAGCAGCGGCACGAGCGCCGCCGCGCCGCTCAGCCACCCGCCGCAGCCGGCCTCCGCCGCCGTCTTGCGCGGCACGAGGTGCAGCAGCGGCGAGAGCAGCACCATCGTGCACAGCGCGTAATACTGCCGCCGCGTCAGGGAAAGGTGCATCATCTTCCGCCTCCTGTGGTGTCGATGCCGTCGCGCAGGTCATACGTGCGCCCGACGTCGGCATCGACCGTCACGCGCACCGGCACGTCCGGCCAGAGCTCCGCCCAGCCGTCGCGGATGGCCGCCCATCTGCGCCCGCTGCGCACGGCGACGGCCTGCCCCACGCCGAGAAAGTCCGCCTCCAGCGCCTGCGATGCCGCGAGCGCATCGCGCACCCAGCCGCCCACGCACGCTGCGAGCGCCGCATTGAGCTCGTCCTGATAGGCCTGCGCCGTGATCCGGCGCGGTGTGCGCAGCTCGGAGATGCCCGCGCGCAGCCGCAGCGTCACGTCCACGCGCGCAAGCGTGCCGCCGTCCCAGACCGGACGGATGGCCGCCCTGCACGTGTCGAGCGTGAGCATAACGGTGCTGCCGTCGCCGTCACGCACCGCGATGTCGCCGTTGGTGACCACGCCGAGGAGCATGCTCGCCCCGCGCGCGGTCTCGGGCGCGATGCAGCCGAGATAGTCCCCGCCGCGAAAGATCGCATACCCCGCCGGGGCGAGCGCGAGCTTGCCGCCCTCGCTCTCCGGCGTGCGCACGCACGCCACGGCGCCCACGACGGCGCAGCCGCTGCCCGCGAGTGCGCGGGCGATGTCTGCACAGGAAAACGCGTGGCTCGCGCCGCTGAGCGCGATGTCCTTCTGCAGCGCGGCCAGTGCCTCGGTCACGTCGGTCCTGTCGTCGCCCGTGTCCATGACCGCCTGCTGCGCCGCCGCCCCTTGCACGAGAAACAGCGGCGCACTCAGGCGCATATCCGGATTGCGCGCGATGAAATCCAGCAGCGGCGTCAGCTCGCCCGCAGCGGCCGCCTCCTCGCCGAGGAGCAGGTAGCTTGTCTGCGCGTAAAACAGCTCTGCATTCGGTGTGCGGTCCTGCAGCCGGTCGAGCGCGGCGAGCACGGTCTCGCCGGTCTGCGTCATGCGCTGAGGCGGTTCATTTTCGCACACTCTGCCGGTCGACGCGCTCAGGCACACGCCCTCAGGCGCGCGATCCACGCCGATCGTCTGAACGAGCGTCAGGTCCTCGACCGGCCGGTAATTGCTCGAGATCGCGCCGCTGCCGCACCCGCTGCACAGCAGCCCCGCCGCCAGCAGTAGCGCGAGTGTTTGCGCGCGGTGCATACGCAGCCCTCCTTTTATTATATGGTGTGCCTCATCTCTGCCGCCGCCGGTTTTCGCTGCCGTATTCCGGCGGACGGAACTTGTTGTCCGGCTGCGGCCGGCGCAGCAGCGTGCGCCAGAGCGCCGGGCGCTCGCTGTCCACAAACGGGGCCATATACGCCACGCCGTCGCTGTCGATCGTGCACAGGTACCAGATCACGAGCCCCAGCATTGCCAGAATGCCGAACAGTCCGGCAAGCGCTGCCGCCAGCACCAGCGCCAGCCGCAGCAGGCGCACGGCGTTGCTCAGCTCCTGATTCGGCAGCGTGTAGCCCGCGATGCCCGCGAGCGCCACGACGATGATCGCCACGGGGCTCACGATCTTCGCGTCTACCGCCGACTGTCCCACGAGCAGCGCCCCGATGATTGACACCGTCTGGCCGATGGAGTTCGGCAACCGCAGCCCGGCCTCCTGCAGCAGCTCAAAGGCGATGAGCATGAACAGGATGATCGCCGGCACGGAAAACGGCACCTGCTGCTTTGCCTGGATGACCGACAGCAGCAGCTTCGCCGGGATCATCTCCTGGTGGTACATCGCCACGGCCACGTACAGCGCCGGAAACGTCAGCGACAGCGCCAGCGCAAAGTAGCGCAGCACGATCAGCGCCGAGGCCAGCAGGTAATTGTGCGCCTCGTCCTCCGGCGTGTGCATCAGCAGCCGGAACGTCGTCGGCAGCAGGTAGCCCATCGGTAGCCCATCCACCAGCAGCCCCACGCAGCCGTCGAGCAGCGCACCGGCGAATTTGTCCGGGCGCTCCGTCTGGCCCAGCTGCGGCAGCAGCGCCCGCGGCCGCCGCGTCAGATACGGTTCGAAGTCGCCGCGTCCGAGCAGCGCCTGCTCGTCGATCGTGTCGAGCCGGTCAAGTATGCGCTGCACGCGCGCAGGGTCTGCGATACCGTCGAGATATACGACCGCGACGGTGGTCTCCGATTGCCGCCCGACGACCGTCTGGCGCAGCTTCAGCGCCGGGGTGTGCAGCCGCCGCCGCACGAGCGAGGTGTTGATGCGCAGCGTCTCGACGAAGGCGTCCTTGGCACCGCTGACGGATTTCTCGATCGTGGGCTCCGATACCGCGCGCACATTCGCCGTGCGCGCCTCAAACGTCACGGCCTTGCGCTGCGCGTCGAAGATGAGCGCGGCCGAGCCCTTGGTGAGATCGGCGACGAGCGCGTCCATCTGCGTGCGCGTGCGCGTCGCGCAGCTGTACACCGCGCCCTGCTCGATGCGGCGCACCGCCTCGCGCGAGCCGGTGACATCGGCCAGCCGCCCGCCCTCGGTGAGCGGGCGCAGGATGTCCGCCGACACGTCGCCCGCCGCGACCACGCCGTCGAGCCAGCAGACGCACACCGTGAGCCGGCTCTCGAGCCCGATGCGCACGGTGCGCATTTCAAAGTCGTCGCAGTCGGAAAATATTTTTTTCACTTCGGCCGCCGTGATCGGCACGTCAAATTTCGGCTGCGGGCGCGGATGCGGCGCATCATCCCGGCCGCGATGAAAGCAGTTCGTTTGCATATTGCGTAGTATACCCGGAAAAAACCACAATATTTAGTGGGCACGGAAAAAGCCGAAAAATTATTGCGAAAATGTGAAAAAAGTTGTTGACATCGGTCGTTTCCGGTGGTATATTAGCAAAGCGCTCGCGGGGAGCGGCAAGAACGAAAGAAACTTCCGAAAAAAGTTGAAAAAAGTTCTTGACAAAGCGAACCGCGTGTGGTAAGATAAACAAGCTGTCGCCGAGAGGCGCAGCGGCGTGTACCTTGTAAATTAAACAATGTAAGAACACAAAACTTGATAAGTTTTGTAGCTTATGCAAAATAAGCACCAGAAAAGGGTTCTTAACATCAGAGATGATGTAAAACAATTCTTTTGAGAGCTAGAAAGCGATCTAAAAGATTATATCCGCTTCGGCGGTTATGATATGATTTATAGAGAGTTTGATCCTGGCTCAGGATGAACGCTGGCGGCGTGCCTAACACATGCAAGTCGAACGGAGTTACTTTGGTGAAGTTTTCGGATGGATCCGATTTAACTTAGTGGCGGACGGGTGAGTAATGCGTGAGCAACCTGCCCTTCAGAGGGGGACAACAGTTGGAAACGACTGCTAATACCGCATAATGTATTCGGAAGGCATCTTCTGAATACCAAAGGAGAAATCCGCTGAGGGATGGGCTCACGTCTGATTAGTTAGTTGGTGAGGTAACGGCTCACCAAGACTGCGATCAGTAGCCGGACTGAGAGGTTGAACGGCCACATTGGGACTGAGATACGGCCCAGACTCCTACGGGAGGCAGCAGTGGGGAATATTGGGCAATGGGCGAAAGCCTGACCCAGCAACGCCGCGTGAAGGAAGAAGGCCTTCGGGTTGTAAACTTCTTTTAAGAGGGACGAAGAAGTGACGGTACCTCTTGAATAAGCCACGGCTAACTACGTGCCAGCAGCCGCGGTAATACGTAGGTGGCGAGCGTTATCCGGATTTACTGGGTGTAAAGGGCGCGTAGGCGGGAATGCAAGTCAGATGTGAAATCCAGGGGCTTAACCCTTGAACTGCATTTGAAACTGTATTTCTTGAGTGTCGGAGAGGTTGACGGAATTCCTAGTGTAGCGGTGAAATGCGTAGATATTAGGAGGAACACCAGTGGCGAAGGCGGTCAACTGGACGATAACTGACGCTGAGGCGCGAAAGCGTGGGGAGCAAACAGGATTAGATACCCTGGTAGTCCACGCCGTAAACGATGAATACTAGGTGTGGGGGGACTGACCCCCTCCGTGCCGCAGTTAACACAATAAGTATTCCACCTGGGGAGTACGACCGCAAGGTTGAAACTCAAAGGAATTGACGGGGGCCCGCACAAGCAGTGGATTATGTGGTTTAATTCGAAGCAACGCGAAGAACCTTACCAGGGCTTGACATCCAACTAACGAAGCAGAGATGCATTAGGTGCCCTTCGGGGAAAGTTGAGACAGGTGGTGCATGGTTGTCGTCAGCTCGTGTCGTGAGATGTTGGGTTAAGTCCCGCAACGAGCGCAACCCCTATTGTTAGTTGCTACGCAAGAGCACTCTAGCGAGACTGCCGTTGACAAAACGGAGGAAGGTGGGGACGACGTCAAATCATCATGCCCCTTATGTCCTGGGCTACACACGTAATACAATGGCATTTAACAGAGGGAAGCAAAACCGCGAGGTGGAGCAAATCCCTAAAAGGTGTCTCAGTTCGGATTGCAGGCTGCAACTCGCCTGCATGAAGTCGGAATTGCTAGTAATCGCGGATCAGCATGCCGCGGTGAATACGTTCCCGGGCCTTGTACACACCGCCCGTCACACCATGAGAGTCGGGAACACCCGAAGTCCGTAGCTTAACCGCAAGGAGGGCGCGGCCGAAGGTGGGTTCGATAATTGGGGTGAAGTCGTAACAAGGTAGCCGTTCGAGAACGAGCGGCTGGATCACCTCCTTTCTAAGGAGACATGTTGGTAACCATTCCAACAGACGTCCTAAGGTCAGCCTTTTCTGTCTTACATTGTTTAATTTAGAGGGTACACCCTCGATCGGATGCATGGGCCTGTAGCTCAGCTGGCTAGAGCGTACGACTGATAATCGTAAGGTCGGTGGTTCGAGCCCACTCAGGCCCACCATTCTTCTATGGGGGTATAGCTCAGCTGGGAGAGCACCTGCTTTGCAAGCAGGGGGTCATCGGTTCGAGTCCGATTATCTCCACCATTGAGACTTGAATTAAATACTCAAGCTCTTGAGTATTTAATTCTGGCCTTAAGCCGGAAATCTGCACCTTGAAAACTGAACAGAGAATGATTATGAAGAAGCAAGGCAACAGAG
>ERZ773277.591-NODE-591-length-39302-cov-21.089026_pt1 | contig 39302 bp, 28 predicted proteins | sample MGYA00511957_ERZ773277 | MGnify/ENA primary metagenome ERZ773277 (study PRJEB29015, sample SAMEA2737800) | human gut metagenome | biome: human gut; feature: human-associated habitat; material: faeces | place: China | collected 2012 ... | reverse complement strand
CCCCGCCGCAAAGCGGAGCATAATTTTGCAATTTCATTGTACCACAGCCCCTACGCCAAAATCAATACCCAGCCGTCGAGAACGGCCTAAATTGAACAAAAGTACGCCTGCCGTCACATTTGATCGATGCCTGCATAGAATGGGTAAGAAATAACGGCAAAGAAGGGGTAGTATGGGCGAGCGTACCGTGGTATTGGTGGGCGGCAACAATGGGGGTAAGGAGAACTTGCTGCAGGAGCTTTTGGGGCGGCGGCAGGGGGGCGCCTGGTGTTATTCATACCGGCATATTACTTATGACTTGCGGCTGCTGCCTCTGTGCGCTCTGCAAAGTCCGGCGCTGCGCGGGTCGGACTGTACGGTGCTGGTGACCCCGGCGCTGGATCTGCAGCGGGCACTGGCGGCGTTGCCTGCCCTTTGGCAGCGCAGTCATCGGTTGGTGGTGTACATCACGGATCGGGGTGCCGCCCGGCGGCGCGGTGTTATCATTGACCCGGCAGCGTTGTCTGCCGGGCTGGGGTGCCCGGTGGTGGTGGCCACCCCTTACAGCAGCCGTGGGGTCAATCGGCTGCTGGCTGCGGTGGACCGGGTGGTACATTTTCCGCCGGTGCCCCATACCCTGGGGGATACGCATATCCAAACGGTACTGGTGGCAGCGGTGCGCCCGGGGAACCGTGTGCGCACATTCCGTCGGTACCGGGTGTGGACGGCGGCGCTGTGCGTAACCCTGTGGGCGTTGGCTGCTTTGCTCTTGGCGTTGCTATTGCATTTTGGCAGGGGATAGAGCGTTTTTCAGTCCTATATTTGAGAGAGAAAACCGCAGCCCTGACATTCTCTGCTAAAAGAATCGGGTTCGGCACGACGTCTCCACAGTTCAAAGCGGTAGCAAATGCTGCCGCTTTTTTCTTAGCTGTACTGCTTTAACGCTGTGCTACGCTACAATTTCCTGAATTTGGCGAATATTTATGCAAGATCATGAATTTCTGCTTGCATTTTTGTCAGAGTTATCTTAAAATATAATTATCTTTTTTCAAAATCTGAACAGGAGGCCTGAACATGAGAGAAGAATCCAAATCCTATGCCCGCGAAGCTATGGACATTGTGGAACACGCCGCACACAAGATCGGCTCCCGCTTGCCCGGCTCTGACGGTGAAATCAAATTCCATCAGTATATGGGCGACAAGCTGCGCGACATCGGCATTGAGCCTAAGACGGAGGAGTTCGCCGTTTCACCCCGTTCCGGTATCGGCGGTCTGTCCTATGCCGGTTGGTCCGGCGTGATCCTGAGCATCGGCGCCATTATCGCCCTGGCCTGCGGCTTTAATAAGCTGTGGTACGCCCTGGCTGCGCTGGGTCTCATTACGATCTTTTGGCTGGTGATGAGCTGCTTTTTCTACAAGACCTGGTTTGATATGTTCTTCCCCCAGGAGATCAGCCGCAATACCCTTGGCGTGCTGGAGCCGGAGGACGGCAAGTATGACTATACCATTATCCTGTCCGGCCATACGGATACGTCCTGGTGCTGGCGCCACAGTGAGCACGCATATAAGTATGCCAAGACCAAGCCGATTATGGGCTTGATTGCTACATACGGCAAGGTGGGCTTCGGCGCGGTTTGCTTTTTCTTTATTGCGCTGTTTTCTGTGTTTATGGCTGTCGTGAACATTTGCGATTACGCCGGCGCCCAGTGGGCACAGACCATGCTGGCCTCTCAGGGCTGGGACACCTTTATGTTCATTATGAACTTCGTGCCTATCGTCACCGCCATTGGTTCTTTGTTTGTGGTGATGTGGGGCGATCCCAATCCCCGCAACGCTTCTCGCGGCGCTATGGATAACGCCACCGGCATCGGCCTAAGCTATGCGGTGATCAAGTATTTCAAGGAGCACCCGGAAAAGATGCCCAAGAACTGCCGCATTGTAGACGCCAATATCGGCTCTGAGGAGGCGGGTCTGCGCGGCTCCATGCATTTTGCCCAGGAGCACCGCTTTGACGATCTGTCCCAGAACGCCTGGAACATTAACATTGACTCTGTGGCAGATAAAGAGTATTTTGAAGTGGTGATCAAGGACGACTGGCAGGGCGTGCGCTTTGATACGGATATGGAAAAGATGTTTAAGGACACCTTTAACGAGTTGGGTATTGAGAGCAAAACAAACGGTTGTATCCACAATCCTGTTGGCGGCTGCGACTCTACACCTATGACCCGCGCGGGTATTAAGTCCGTGACCTTTGCGGCCCAGAACCCCATGCTCACCTATTATTACCACACCTGGCGGGATATGCCGGAGCGGTTTGAGATGGAGACTGTAGGCGACGGCTTTGATGTGATCCTTGGCGTGATCGACAAGATCGCCGCTTTCCAGGAAAAGAACGGCTACAACGGCCCTCAGAAGAAATAAGAATACCCATGAGAACACCCCAAGGTTGCAGCCTTGGGGTGATTTTTGTATAGATAAAAAGAACGGATGGCTATGTACCATCCGTTCTTTGCGCTGTTTAGTTGTTGTGAGGGAAGATGACGGTCAGCATCCACTTGAAATTCTCTGGGGCGTACACCGAATGGGGCTTTTTGGCGGGCATCACCAGCGCCTCGCCGGGTTTTACCAGGTAGGGCACACCGTCTATGGTGAACTGACCCACACCCTCCAGCACGGTAACCATAGCGTCGCCGGTGGAATCATGGGTGCCGATCTCCTCACCGGCTGCAAAGGCAAACAGGGTCACGCTGACGGCGTCATTCTGCGCCAGGGTTTTGCTGACCACCTGGCCGGGCTGCACCTGGACTTGATCCGCAAGACTGAAAATCGCCTCATGAGGTACATTCTTAATATAAGGCATCGTTGCACTTCCTTTCTTTGATCTTATCTCTATTATAGCAAACCCGCAGCCAAATATCCACCATAAAATAAAACCCGCCGGCAGAAGTCGGCGGGTCGTTTTGGTATGGCCGGTTATTTCAGCTTTTCTGCCCAGGCGGTGACGACGGGCATGGGGGGCTTCTGGCGGTCGCCGCCCAGGGTAGACGCAATTTCCCGGGCGATCTTTTTGGTATTGTCCCGGGATTGGGAATAATAGACGACCAATGTTTTTGCCGTTTTGTTTCCCTTACAGGTTTTGCAGGTCGTCGCTGATTTGTGCGGCGGTCAGGCGGTTTTTTTCCAGCACCGCCTGCACATCGTAGCGATCCAGGAATTCTTTTTGCAGGCCGTAGCACAGCACCTTGGTGTCTGTTCCGCCGTAGTAGGCTGCGATCTTTTGGCCAAAGCCGCCGTCCAGCACGCCATCCTCCAGGGTAACTACGGTTTTATGGGTCTTGCCCAGCTGGGCCAACAGTTCCTTGTCCAGCCCGGTGATATAGTAGGGGTTGATCACCGTGGGGCGCATGCCGGTGCGCTTTTCATATTCCGCAGCCGCTTGCTGTGCCAGGGGATAAAAGCTGCCCAGGCCGATAAACGCCACATCGCTGCCCGACTGGGTCACTTCATAGGTGTTTAACTTGCCAAAGTCCTTGGTGACTGCCTTGCCGTCGGAGAGTACGCCGCAGGCCGGTACGCGAATGGCTACCGGGTGTTCCCGCTGGGTCATGCTCCAGCGCAGCATGGCAAAATACTCCTCCTTGGTGGTGGGGGCCAGGTACACCAGGTTGGGAATGTTGGAGATCATGGGAATGTCAAAGATGCCCAGGTGGGTCACATCGTTCATACCGTACACAGAGGCGGCGAACACCAGCAGGGTGGCCGGGTTGTTGTTGATGCACAGATCCTGGCTCAGCTGGTCGTAGGTGCGCTGCAAAAAGGTGCTGTACACGCCATACACCGGCTTGGCACCGCCGGCAGCCAGTCCGCTGGCCAGCGCTACGGCGGTCTCCTCGGCAATGCCCACATCCATGAATTGTTTGCCTGCCTGCTTACGCAGATCCTCGGTAAAGCCGAATACGGTGGGGGTGCCGGAGGTGATGGCCACCACTTTGGGGTCCTTTTGCATTTCCTCCAGCAGATACCGGGCGGTCAGATCGCCGTAGTCCTCGCCCTCAAAGTGCACAGTGCTCTCGCCGGTTTTAGGGTCGAAGGGCATACACCAGTGCCAGTTCTCCTTGTGGGTCTCTGCCGGGGCGTAGCCCTTGCCTTTCTCGGTGACAATGTGCACCACCACCGGGTGGTCGCAGTCCTTGACCTGCTGAAAGGTCTCAATCAGCGCGTCTGTGTGATTGCCCTCCGGTTGGAATATATAATCAAGCCCCATAGCGCGGAACAGGTTGCACTCTGCCTTGCCGCCGGTTTGGCGCAGCAGCTCCAAATTTTTATAAATGCCGCCGTGGTTCTCTGCAATGGACATACCGTTGTCGTTGACCACGATGATCAGATTGCTGTCCATCTCACCGGCCAGGTCCAGCCCCTCCAGCGCCTCGCCGCCGGACAGAGAGCCGTCGCCGATAATGGCCACCACATTGTGGTGCTCGCCCTTGGCGTCCCGTGCTTTTGCCAAGCCGCAGGCCAGGCTGACGGAGGTGGAGGTGTGGCCCAGCGTAAAGGGGTCGTGGGCGCTCTCCTGGGGCGCGCTGTACCCGGTAATATCGTCATACCGGGCCGGGTCTAAGAAGCCGTAGCTGCGCCCGGTAAGCATCTTGTGGGGATAGGTCTGGTGAGACACATCAAAGACAAACCGATCCTTGGGGGAGTCAAACACCGTGTGCAGGGCAATGGTGGCCTCCACCAGTCCCAGATTGGGACCGCAGTGGCCGCCGTGGTGGCTGAGTTTTTGAATCAGCGCGGTGCGCATTTCTGCCGCCAGGACTGTGCGCTCTGGGCTGTTTAAGGCTTTTACATCGGCAGGGCCGTTGATCTTTTCCAAATACATTTTGCGTTTTCTCCTTTTGTTAATCCCAGGTGAGCTTGCCGGTTTTTACCGCCACCCGGTAGCGAGAGATCTTGTACTCCAATTTGTCCAGCATACGCTGCGTGTCTGCCATTTGGGCCTCCAGTGCGACTTTTTGGTCCAGCAGCAGTTGCAGCCGGGCGGGAATGGTGCTGTCGCCCTGCATATAGAGCCGCACATACTCGATCATCACCTCTACCGGCAGACCGGCGCTGCGCATACAAATGGCCAGTTCTACCCAGCCAAGATCGTCCTCTTGATAATCCCGAATGCCGCCGCCTGTGCGGTGCACCTGGGGGATCATACCCACCCGCTCGTAGTAGCGCAGGGTGTCTTGGGAAATGTTGTACTTTTCGCTGACTTCTTTAATGGTCATAGGCTCACCTCGTTTCAAGGGTAGTATATACCTTTGAGTTGACTCTAAGTCAAGACTTTTTTGAACTTTTTTTGATTTTCGTAAAAAAAGCAGCCGATTTTTATCGACTGCTTTATGTTTGGATTTACTTGATAATCAGCTGCCGGTGGTCTGCCGGGGTTAGGCGAATGTTCGGCGCAAAGGGGGTGTCGCCCCGATTTTCTACCTGCACGGTAACGGTATCGGCAGCACAAGCAACGGTAAAGACCGCGTCCACGCAGTGACCGTCCCGGTAGGCATAGGTGTGGCCGTCATCATCAAAGTAGCGGCTTTGGAAGGTGCCGTCGGCAATGGGATAGACGGTGAACTGCACCTGACTGGGCTTTTGGAACCCGGTAGGCCCAACATCCAGAGGGAATACGCAGCCGCCACGCACAAAATAGGGCACGGTGCCGGTAGCGGGAATGTGCAGTGCCACTGTCTGCCCGCCGGTGTAACACCGGTCGTCCTTGTACCAGATCTCACCGGACGGCAAGTAGACTTCTATATCCTCTATGCCCGGATCCAGTATGCAGGCTGCCAGCAGGTCGCGCCCCAGCAAAAAGGCAGGATCGTCCGGATGGATTTGCCGGTCGTCATAATAAAGACACAGGGGCGCCTGTAAGGGCAGCTCCTCCTGCACGCTGCGGTAGGCGGTGCTGTAATAGTAGGGCAGCAGAGCCTTACGCTGGTCAAACAGGGCGTGCACACTGTCCATCACCTCCGGATAGCTCCAAGGCATGGTGGCGGAGCCGTCCGCGTTCCAGGAATGAATGGTAAAGCGGGGCTCAAATACACCGTGCTGGATCCAACGCAGCAGCAGCTCCTTGGAAGGCATTTCCCCGGAAAAACCGCCCAGATCGTGGCCGTAAAAGTAAAAGCCGGACAGGCTCAGGGTCATGCCTACATAGTGACAGTAGCGCAGATCGTGGAAGGATGTATAGTTGTCACCGCTCCAGGTTTGGGCCAACCGTCGCAGACCGATCCCGGCACTGCGGGTAGAAAGGAACGGCCGTTCTGCCGGGCGCATTTCCATTTGAGCCTGATAGGAACTGAGCACCATTAAGTAGGTGAGCGCCGGGCGAATATGGGCAGCCGGGGCCGCCTTGCCGCCAAAGCCCACAGCCACAGCGGTGGGGTCCTGAATGTCAAATTCGTTATTGTCGTTCCAAGTGGCGTCCATGCCGTTTTGCAGCAGTTTTTCCGTCACCTGATCGTGCCAAAAAGCAAAGGCCTCCGGGTTCGTAAAGTCCAGGTAACTGCCCAGGCCGTCCCAAAACTGGGTAACATAGGGGCTGCCGTCTGCATTCTTGACAAAGAGACCCTTGGCCGCCAGGTCATCGTACATCGGGTGGCTGGTTAGGAACGCCGGCTTGATGTTGGGAATCAGGTGCACCCCGGCGGCGTTGAATTTACCGATAAACCGTGCCGGGTCCGGGAACTTCTCTCTGTTCCAGTGGAACACGCAGCGCTGGTTGCCGATGGCGGTGTAGCCGGAGGACAGATAAAACCCGCTGCAATTCAGATCCAGCGCCCGCACTTTGGCAAGGAACGCGTCCATCTTTTCTTCTGACTTGGGGGCGTCCGTATAAGCCATGGTGCTGGCGCAGTAGTCAAAGCTCCACTTGGGGGGCAGCGGCTGGCTACCCACTGTGCGGCAAAACTGCTGCAAGATCTCTAACTTGCTGCCAAAGAATACATAGTACACCAGGCAGTCTTCGGCAGAGCGATAATACTTAAACGGCGGGTAGTAGTTGTTGATCTCCCGACCCAGATCCATCTCACCGGGGGCTGTGGTGTCATAGAAAATGCCGTAGCAGCCCACGCTGTTTTGGCAGATGTAAAAGGGCGTGTGCTTGTAAAGCGGGTCGGTCATGGCGGCGTCAAAGCCCATGCTGTCCGCTGTGTCTATGCGAAAGCGTCGCCCGGCTTTGTTCACGCTGCCGCCCTTATCGCCCAGGCCGTAGATCCGCTCATCCCGCTCTCGAGTGATGTAATGGGTGGCGCCGGTGCCAAACTCTTTGTCCAAATTATAGGCCAGCGGCCCTCGATCCGCAAAGAGCACCCGATCGCCGATCTTGTAGGTGAGCAGCAGATTGTGGGGATCCAGCTCTGCCGTTACCCCGCAAGGCAAGGCAAAGGCGGTGCCGCTATCGTTCTCCGTGACTGTGGGCGCTGTCGGCTGAAAACCCACGGTACTCAGTCGCGCTCTGCCCTGGGGGCCGATGGACGCATTGTCCGGGTCAATATTAAAGGTGGGCAGCAGGTCGTCTGCGTTACGATAGAGCGCCACACGCAGGCAGCTGCCGGAGAGAAAGTCCAACTGCGCCTGCCAGCCGTCGGCGGCGTAAGTGCGCCCGGTGGGCGTGGCGGTGGTTTGGGTAAAGTTGTGGTCAAATTTCATTTATACCGGTCCTTTGTTATGAAGTGTTTCTTTAATGAGACGGCCGTCCGGGAAGGGCGCCATGCGGCTGGGGTCACCAAAGCGCATGACCTTGGCGGTGCCTGCTTTCCAGCGGGGCAGGGCGTTGCAGTTGGGATTGCCGCACTTGACAAAGTTGGCAAAGGCCGCCACCATTTGGCGTGAGATCTCCCTGTCCGTATCGGTAAAGGGTCGCCAGTTGTTTTGCAGTGTGCCAAAGGCATAAAGCAGGTCTGCCGTGTGCCAGGCGCCGTAGTTGTCGCCGGGCAGATCCCGGTCGAAACAATAGGCGTAGCAGGGGCTGCCCTTGTCGTCATGCGCCCAGCGGCGGATCAGACCGGACACAAGGGCTGGAATCATATCCGCGTTGGTCATGCCCAGAATCTTTGGCATTTTGGGTATGGTGCGCATATTGAATGTGGCTTTGGTCAGCAGCTTGCCATCAAACACAGGGAAGGTGTAGAGCATACTGAGCTTGTCGCTTTTGCAGGCGTCCAGCCAGGCGTAATACAGGGTGCGGGCGTCTGTTTGTCGCAGGGCGTTCATATCCGCTGCCCCGGCGTTTTGGCAGATTTGATCCCAGAACTGACCCACCTTTTCAATGGATTGGGGGCGTGCGGCTGCCCGTTGCAGTCCCGGTCCGCTCATCATAATGGCGCCGCGGTACCAGTCCCGGCACAGGGGAGAGGAAATGAGAATATCCACGCTCATCGCCCCGGCGCTCTGACCCAGCAGCGTTACGCGGTGGGGGTCGCCGCCCAGGGCGGCAATGTTGCGGCGCACCCAGCGGATCGCCTCCAGCTGGTCGTATAGCCCGTAGTTGCCGCAGGTGCCGTCCGCCTCTTTCAGCTGCGGATGGGCGCAAAAGCCATAGGGCCCCAGTCGGTAATTCATGGCTACGAAGATCACGCCTTTTTTGGCGTAAGCGGTGCCGCTGATATGGCGTTCGTCGGTGGAGCCGCCGGTAAAGCTGCCCCCGTGAATGTAAATGAGCACCGGGCAGTCCTTGGCATCCTTAGGCGCCCAAATGTTCAGGTACTGGCAGTCCTCACTGTAAGTGAAATGGCAGCCTACCCGAAATTCTTTGCTGTAAAAAGGATTGACCTTGGTATCCTCGTCAAAGCCCCGGTGCTGGTAGCAGCAGGCACCGAATTGGGTGGCATCGTAAACGCCCTCCCAGTGCTCTACCGGCCGGGGATATTCCCAACGGGCGGCGGTGGCGTAGCGAATGCCCCGGTACTCCAGGTGGTCCTCCAGCTCCAGCCCTTGCAGTGCACCGCAGGGTGTGGTGCGGGTTATGGTTTGCATATTGATTCCCCCTTATATCTGTTCATTCTCATTATATAGGACTACCTCTGCAAAATCAATTCTCTATGGAAAAAATTGCACCCGGGCGAAAAAATGGACGGCGGCTTGCAATGCTCTTGCGTTTATGATAAAGTGAACTTAATGTGCGCGGCACAGATGAAGGAGAACTGATATGAAGTTTTTGCATTTATCCGACCTGCACCTGGGCAAGCGGGTGCACGGCTTTTCTATGCTGGAGGATCAGGCGTATATTCTGCAGCAGATCATTGACTGCATTGCCGCAGAACAGCCGGACGGTGTGCTGATCTGCGGAGATATTTATGACAAGGCGGTGCCGTCGGCGGAGGCTGTGGCATTGTGCGACGATTTCTTTTATCATTTGGCGCAGCTAAAGGTGCCGGTGTTTGCCATCAGCGGCAACCACGACTCCCCGGAGCGGCTGGCCTTTGGCAGTCGGCTTATGGATGGCAGCGGGGTACACTTTTCGCCGGTTTATGACGGTGGGGTGCAGCCCTTTGTGCTGACGGATAAATGGGGCGAAGTGGGCATTTATATGCTACCCTTTGTGAAGCCCGCTCATGTGCGCCGCTATTTTCCTGAGGCGGAGATTGATAGCTATACGGATGCACTGTCCGCCGCTGTCGGCGCTATGCAGGTGGATACCTCCCGGCGCAATGTGCTGCTGACGCACCAGTTCGTTACCGGCGCTGCCACCTCGGACTCAGAGGAACTGTCCGTAGGCGGTACGGACAATGTGGACGGCAGCGTGTTTGACCCCTTTGACTATGTGGCGCTGGGGCATATCCATCGCCCCCAGAATATGGGCAGCCCGCGGCTGCGGTACTGTGGCTCCCCACTGAAGTATTCCTTTTCGGAAGCAGGGCACCAAAAAAGCGTGACCGTGGTGGAACTGGGGGCAAAAGGGGACCTGCAAGTGCGCACGGTGCCGCTGTCCCCCCGCCGAGATTTAACGCAGCTGCGAGGTAGCTATATGGAACTGACCGCCCGGGACTATTATACCAACGGAGATTTTCAGCAGAATTATCTGCATATTACGCTGACGGATGAGCAGGATGTGCCGGACGCCATGGGTCGCCTGCGCAGTATTTATCCTTACTTAATGCTGCTGGACTACGACAACGCCCGCACCCGTGCCCTGGGGCAGGTGCATGACGGTGCGGCGACAGAAAAGCAGTCGCCGTTTGATGTGTTTGCAGAATTTTACCGCCGCCAAAACGGTACGGATCTGACAGAAGAGCAGGCTGCCTTTTTGCGCAGCCAGATGGAAAGTGTGTGGGAGGAGGAAGTATGAGACCGCTAAAACTTACTTTGTCCGCCTTCGGCCCTTACGCTCGGGAGCAGGTGCTGGATTTTTCCAAGCTGGGTACCGGCGGCGTGTATTTGATTACCGGCGATACCGGTGCCGGCAAGACCACCATTTTTGACGGCATTATTTTTGCGCTGTATGGCAAGGCCAGCGGCAAAAGCCGGGAACCATCCACTTTGCGCTCCAAGTACGCAGCGCCGGAGACTCCCACCTTTGCAGAGTTGACTTTTGCATACGACCGGGCGGTATACACCGTGCGCCGCAGCCCGGAATACCGGCGACCCAAGACCCGGGGTGAGGGCATGACTACCCAACACGCTATGGCGGAGCTGATCTGTCCGGACGGTCGGGTGATCGCCAAACAAACGGAAGTGGACAGCCAGATCACCGCCTTGCTTGGGCTGGATCACGATCAGTTTTGCCAGATTGCTATGCTGGCGCAAGGGGACTTTTTGCGTTTACTGCTTGCCAAGACGGAGGATCGCAGCCGCATTTTCCAAAAGCTGTTTGACACCGGGCGGTATGCCTGCTTGCAGGAGAAGCTGCGACAGTCTGCTTTGGAGGTGAAGCGCGCCTATGACGCCGGGCAGGAAAAATTGCGCCAGTACGGCGAGGGCGTGCGCTGCCCGGAGAACTCTATGCTTTTTGCCAAAGCGCGGGCGCTGCAACAAGGTCAGCTGCCCTTTTCTGAAAGCCGAGAGGTGTTGGAACAGCTGATTCAGTTAGACACGACTGCCGCTGCGGAGAACACCCGCCAAATGGCAGAAATACAAGAGAAAATGCAAGCCGACCGGGCAGCATTGACAGCTGCGGAGCGCCGTTTGAAACTGGAACAACAGCTGCAAGAGCTGACCCGGCAGCAGGCGGAATTGACCCCCAAGCAAGCGGCGGCAGCGGATAGATTGAAACAGTGCGCTACACAGGCAGAGGAGACGAAACCGCTTACTGCCCGCCTGGCTTTGCTGCAAGCTCAGCTGCCCAAGTACGACCGGCTGACCAAAGAACAGCAGATCTTGGCAGAGGTGCGGCAGCAGGCAGAGCAGCAAACAGCGGCATACACGGCAGCCGGTGACGCTGCGGAAAAAGCCCGCGCAGAACAAACCCGTTTGGAACAGCGGCGGCAGGAACTGCAAGGGGCGGCCGCTGCATTGGAACAGGCCAAGGCTGCCTGTACACAGGCCCAGCAAAAGGTAGAGGCGTTGACTGCTTTAGAACAGCAGCGGGCTGCGCTGCAAACTACGGAGAATACTTATCGCCGTGCTGCTGCCGATTATCAGGCTGCGGCAGAGCACGCCCAGCGTTTGGAGCAGGATTATCAGCGCCTGAACCGGGCTTTTCTGGACAGCCAAGCCGGCGTGTTGGCGGCAGATTTACAGCCGGGTGCACCTTGCCCGGTATGCGGCGCCACGGAGCACCCTCATCCGGCGGTTTTGCCCACGCAGGCGCCTACACAGTCACAGCTGGAGGCAACCCAGCAGGCGGCCCGATCCGCTATGGCAAAGGCCACCACTGCCAGCCAGTCCGCCGGTGGTGCAAAGGGACAGTATCGAGAACAGCAGCGGGCGTTTATTGCCGGGTGGCAAGCGCTGCTTGGTGATTTGCCGGAGGAGCCGCAATCGGTTTTGGCAGAAGCGCTGTCACAGGCACAGACGGCTTGTACCGGGGCAGAAGCGAATAAGCAGGCCGCCCAGGCAGCCGCAGAAGAAGCGGCGCAGGTGGAGCAGGCTTTGCCGCAAGTCACCGCGCGCACCACAGAGCGTGCCCGACAGCAGACGGAATTGCAATTGCAGGTGCAGCAGCTGCAACAAGCGGTCAAACAGCAGCAAAGCCGGTGCAGCGAACTGGCGGCAGAACTGCCTTTTGCTACCCAGTCGGCTGCGGAAGAGGAACAGCACCGCATAACGGAAAAACGAAATGCCTTAGAACAGGCACACCAAAAGGCGCAAGCTGCCGTGGCAGAGCTGGACATGCAGGCGGCGGCCTTAGTGGCCACTTTGCAACAGACCCGACAGCAGTTGGAGACTTGCCCGGCAGCGGACCCGGCGGCATTGCGCGCCCAGCTGGCGCAGTTGCAGACCCGGCTGCATACGCTGACCGATCAAGGCAAGACACTGGCTGTGCGACTCCAGACCAATCAAACGGTGCTGGATCAAATGCGGCACACGGCGGCCGAACTGGAGGCGGCGGAGCACCGCTACGGCTGGATAAAAGCCTTGGCAGATACTGCCACCGGCAACTTGACCGGTAAAGAAAAGGTCACCTTGGAGACCTATGTGCAAATGCAGGACTTGGACGCGGTGCTGGCCTGTGCCAACACCCGCTTTATGGTTATGTCCGGCGGACAGTACGAGCTGGTGCGCCGCCAAACGGCAGAGAACAATCGTAACCAGTCCGGACTGGATCTGGATGTGATCGACCATTATAACGGCACCACCCGCAGTGTAAAGAGTCTGTCCGGCGGCGAGTCCTTTAAGGCCTCTTTGTCGCTGGCGCTGGGGCTGTCGGATCGAGTACAGAGCGCCGCCGGCGGCGTGCGGCTGGACGCGATGTTTGTGGACGAGGGCTTCGGCTCTCTGGACGAGGAGTCCCTCCACCAGGCACTGCACGCTCTGACGGATCTGGCTCGTAGCGACCGGTTGGTGGGAATCATCTCCCATGTGGCGGACCTGCGCGCGGCCATCGACCGGCAGATTCTGGTCACCAAGGCTCCCACCGGCGGCAGCCACGCCACCATCCTATAACTGCATTCAGATACAGAACACCCCCGCACGGCTTGCTGCTGTGCAGGGGTGTTTTGTCATTTTGTGGTTACGCTTTTTGTTTTTGACCAATTTGAATACAGTCTTTTTCCACTTACCGTTTTGTATGCTCGTATTTGAACATAGTATTTTGTATGCGTTTTTAGTTTTAAAATCTTCTTATGAGTGCTGTTGCCTCCTTTAATCGTAAGCGTTTTAGTTGAATTCATTGATTTGTTTCGACTGTAACGTATTTGGTATCCGGAACTGTCTCTAACTCTGATCCACTGTAAGTCAAATCCTTTTTTTAGACTTTTAATGTTTTTACAGTTGACGGATTTTTTTACGATTTTGGTTTGCTTTGTTAGAATGATTTTGCACTTTTTGCATTTTGAGCCGTCTGTTTTTCCATCCTTCCAGTATGTAGCATTTACTCCTTTGATTTTTTGAGGTTGGTGTCCAAGTGCCTTAAGGGTGGACTGTTTTTGTATAATCGTACCGCATATTTTGCAATGGCGTCCGGCGGATTTGCCCGATTTTGTGCATGTCGGTTGGACAGCTGGATCCGTTACAGGACTATGTGGCAGTTTGGCAATTGAAACGACTTTTTGAACACCGCAAGTTAGACATGTCAATTGCTTTTTACCAGTGTGGCTGCAGGTAGGTGAAGTAATCGTTTTGCCATTATCCCAGTTATGACCCGTTGCTGGAATGATTTGCTTCTCACTAAGGACAGCTTTACAGTATTCACAGTGGCTTTGTTTGGTATTACCTGGATTTGTGCATGTCGGTTGTATTGGCGGTTCATCGCATATTTCTTTGTGCCCAAGTGCAGGTGTAAGTTTTCGTTCAATAACGCCACACTCGTTGCAAGATCGGACAGAAATACCTGTTGATGTGCAGCTCGGTGATGTAACGATTTTCCATTCTCCGTAATTGTGTGGAAGAGCATCGGTAGAAATATGTTTAGTTTGTAAGACTATATTACAACGACTGCAATAAGTTACCAAATCATAAGATCCAGCTTTTGAACAAGTACTCGCAATTTCATTTTCTTTTCGGCTTTCTGTAATATGGTGCGACGGCAAGATAACATTGGTTGATTGTAGAACCGAATTGCAGTATTTGCAGCGAATAATCTCAGTATAACTGCCATCCGTTGTACAGGTGTCTTCTACGTAGTTTTCATTTTCTTTTGGAGCGGGAACATGTACAATATCATAGTCGTTACAATTTGTTAATGCGTTGAAAATGATGTCGTTTTGAAGAGCAAAGTCTTTAGCAGTCGAGTTGTCAAATCCAGAAATTGATTTTGTACATAATGTTGTTGCAAGTATCGTGCAATTAGGATTGAGTATAGTTATTGCTTGCAAATTGCAATTTACAAATGCATTTTGATCAATCAAGTTGAGTGATTTTGGAAGAATAAGTGACGAACATTGTGAAAAACCAGTGAGAAAATTAGGCGGAAGATTTTGAATGCCATCGCACAAAGTGATGGTATTAGCATATACCCAAGGTTGTACAAGGGATGTGGTTGTTGGCATTATACCGGTACCGGCAGTTATGGTAACATTTTTTATTGAGTTGTAGGTTGTTGTAAAAGCTGATTCTTCAATAGTAGTGGAGCAGGGAATGGTTACCGTCTTTAAGGCGTTACAATCCATAAAAGCGCCAGCCATGATTCGCTTTAAACTATTAGGAAAAGATAAAGATTCAAGCCTTTCGCATTGTCTAAAACAAGATTCTCCAATTGTTTTTAATGAATTTGGAAATTGTATTTCTTGCAGGTTGACACACTTGTAAAATCCTAATTGGCTCAAATGTGTAATTCCTTCTTTGATTATGACTGAATGTATAAGGTCTGAATAGTCGCACCAAGGTGCCCGGTGGCCAAGATTTGAATAATCGGCCATTGTTCCTTGGCCTTCTATCTCTAAGGTGCCTGTGGATGTGTCAAAATGCCAAACAATGGAACTGGTCTCCTGTCCGCACTCGCCGCTTGCTGTGTTGGCATAAGCACAGGGACCTTGAATCCAAATCGTTGTAAGTAGTACACAAGAAATAAGAATGCAGACTATTCGTTTCATTTCCTTTCTCCTTTTCATGCGACAGATGGCTTTTTGGGGCTTTCTAAACTATAGAATAGCACAGGGTGTTCAAAATGGCAACCAGTTTGATAAAAACACCCCCGCACGGCTTGCTGCTGTGCAGGGGTGTTCTTGCTTTTTGGTTATTGTTTGGCGGCTTTCGCAATGCAGCCCATGGCGTTTAGGCTGCGAGGATAGCCGATGTAGGGCAGACACTGGAGCACCACTTTGGTCAGAAACGCTGCGTCGTTGCCCATGTTCATATTGCCCTTGGCGTGGGCGATCAACTGGGGCTCGCAGCCCCCTTGGGCAGAGAGAAAGCAGAAGGTGATCATCTCTCGCTGGGCCAGATCCAGCCCGGTGCGGGTGTAGTAATCGCCAAAGCAGTTGGCGGCCAAATAGCGGTTGACGGTGCCGGCTTTCCACGCCTCATTCATGTGTTCGCCAAAGATTTTGACTTGGGCGGCAATGCCTTTCTCCAGCCGATCGTTCATGGTGGTGGTTGCCTGGCCGGGTAGTGGTAGGGCAATGCCGGCGGCGGTCAGCGCGTCGTTGGTGGCGTGCAGAAACGGCAGCGCACGGCCGTAGCCCAGGTAATCGGTGGCCTGGTACACCATCTCTTTGACTGCCACCGGGTCAAGCCCCTCTTGCAGCGCTTGGGGCAGTGCCTCTTTGTAGGCGTCTACACTGCCGTTGCCGGTGAGGGTGGCCAGAATCGCCAGCCAGCGGGTGGTGGGCTCCAGCATGCTGTCAGGTTCGTTTCTTACTTCTTCAAGAAATGCGCCCAGTCGCTGGGTGTATTCCGGGTCTGTGCTTTGCAAATTCATTTTTCTTCCTCCAGTGCATTATAATCTGTGTCGCTCACCGGCTCGCACCATTCGTTAGAGACATTCTCACCGGGCACTTCCATAGCAATGTGGGAGAACCAACTGTCGCCCTTAGCGCCGTGCCAGTGCTTAACCTCCGGCGGAATGGTGATGACCATGCCCTCGTGCAGCGCTACCGGGGCTTTTCCCCATTCCTGGTACCAGCCCTCACCGGCGGTGCAGATCAGCAACTGACCGCCGCCTTTTGTGGCGTGGTGAATGTGCCAGTTGTTGCGACACCCCGGCTCAAAGGTCACATTGGACAATGCAGCGCGTGACCTGGGGATCGGTAAGGGGATTCAGATAAGAATTGCCTACAAAGTATTGGGCATAAGCCGTGTTGGCGGCACCTTTGCCAAATGCGTTGGCACCGACAAAGGCTTCTTCTGTTGCGTATTTCATAGATAAAATCTCCTTGTTTTGGTTGCCTTTATCATAGCACTTTGCGTTTACTCCAAGTCAAGGGGTTTTGTAAAAAAATATGTTTTTGCTTATTAAGGCTTTGAAAAACAGTTGCTGTTTTACAAAGAAAATAGGAAACTGTACGCTGTTTGAGTATAGAAGTGCAATTCTTATTGCAGTACAATAACTAATGTATATATCTATATTGGGAAAGGTAGTGGTTTGGTTGTTCAAAAGATTTCAAAGCCTGCTGTTAGCGGTAGCTTTGGCATTGAGTATGCTGTGCAGTGCAGAGTCTGTTTTTGCTGCCGCAGATGGGCCAACGGTTTACGGTTCGGCGACTCAGGCATTGGCAGGTGAGCAGGTTCGCGTGCCGGTAATGATAAAGTCCAATACCGGCTTGCTGGGCTTTAAATTGTCATTAGACTATGATCCGTCCGTTGTTACGCCTCTTTCCGTAGAAAGTGGTCCGGTGACCAATGGCGGCCTCCAAGATAACATAGACGGCGACATGGTGCGCGGACAGATCCATGTGTATTGGGCAGGCAGTGAAGCGGTAGCACAGGACGGCATTTTATTTTATGTGAATTTCTCTGTTTCTGCCGGTGCAGTCGGTCTAACGAAGATCCACTTGTCCTATACGCAGGAAGATACATTTGACGACGCCTTTCGGGACGTAGCCCTGCAATGCGAGGATATTCCGATTACCGTAACGAACAAGAGTATCACAAAATATGCCAAATTCTCTGCGCAAACGGAGAATGTTACTGCCGGTGAGACGGTGGGTGTGCGGTTGCGTATGGACAATGCACAAGGCTTGACTGCCTGTACGCTGCATATGCGATTTGACCAAACGAATTTTGAATTTCTGTCCGTTAAGGGCTTGAATGGTGCCGTGGCAAGCGGTGTGCTCCGCAGTGACGTGCTTGTGATTCAAATTTCAAATCTGAATGCAGTTCCTTCTGCGACAGACGCGGTTGAAATTCGGCTGAAAGCAAAGGCACAAGCCGATTCCGGCGAATATCAGCTCTCTTTTTCTGCAGAGCAAAAAGAAGTTTCCTGTACGCCGTGTACCTGTGTGGTACAGCCGTCTTTTACCAGTGAGATGGCACGGGTATATGCAGACTCTCCGGTGGGACGAAAAAATGATACATTGTCCATTCCGATTAAGATCACCAACAATCACGGCTTGATGGGGTATCGGCTGCGCATTGTCTATACGGCTTCGGATATTCAGCCGATTTCCGCAACCTGCGGCAGACAGTTTTCCGGTACTTTCAATACCTCGATCGGAGATACGGTGGGTCAATTCGATGTGCTGTGGAATTCTACCGATCAGGTGATCGCGGATGATATCCTGTTTACGCTGCATGTGAAATTACTTTCCGGTGACAGCAAAAATTCAATCTTAACGTTGTCTTATAATATGGACGATACATTCAATGAAAAATATGATTCTGTTACACTGGATTGCCAAAAAGTCACAATACGCATGAATCCAAAATGCGACCACAGCCAAACACGAACGGAGCGCGCAAAGGCAGCTACCTGCACCGCAGAGGGATATAGCGGCGACATATATTGCACCAAATGCGGTTTGTGCTTGTCTACCGGTCAGGTGATCAAAAAGAAAGCGCATACCTACAAGTGGTACACCACGGCGGCTACATGGAGCAAGGACGGTGTGTCGGAAAAAAGATGTGCCGTGTGTCGTTATTCGGCAGCAAAGAACAAAGTGTATCGTGTGGCCGGCGTGAAGTTGTCCAAGAGTACATACACATATAACGGTAAAGTCCAAAAACCAAAAGTAACGGTCAAGGACAGTAAGGGCAACACACTGACAGCAGGCAAGCATTACATCGTGTCTTATTCCGGCGGTTGTAAGAATGTGGGTCGATATAGTGTGAAACTGACGCTAAAGGGCGCCTATAAAGGTACAAAAACATATACATTCACCATTGTACCAAAGGGCACAACCGTGGCCAAACTCCAAGGCGGAAAGAAAAGCCTGAGGGTAAAGTGGAAAGCGCAAAAAACACAAACCACCGGCTATCAGCTGCAGTATTCCACCAGCAAGAACTTTACCAAAAATACGACCAAATGGATAAATGTAGGTAACAATAAATCTACGGCAAAACGGTTAAAAAACTGAAAGCAAAGAAAAAATACTATGTGCGTATTCGTACATATAAGAAAGTGAAGACGCAAAAAGGGTATGTTACGATTTATTCTTCGTGGTCAAAAGTAAAAACCGTGAAGACAAAATAAGAAAAGGAGACTGGATACCATGAAAAAACGAAGTACAAGGTTTTTATCCCTGTTGTTATCCTTGCTGATGCTTATATCGGTTTTTCCGGCGGGAATAATACAGGCAAGTGCAGCCACATTTACACCGCGGTATTCGGCTCCCAGTCGTACGGGCTGGTATGCCGGATATTCTCGAAATAACTGTGTTGCGTACGCGCAATGTCGTGCAAATGAAATCCTTGGATACAGCGCATATTTGGGCAGATTTAGTGATCAAGGCGGTTGGTATGCCTACTGTAAAAGAACAGGCGCTTTTGAAACGGGAAACTATCCCCGGCCCGGTGCTATTGCCTGCTTCAGCGGACATGTGGCTGTGGTAGAAAGTGTTAGCGGAAACAGAATTGTTACTTCTGAGGCTCATTACACATTTCAGCCAAAATCAAGTTACCATAGCTATTCAAATACAGTCATCAACGGCGGTGGCGGTTCACGAGGAACATGGTTTACCAATTGGAGCGGTACTTTCAATACTTCAACAGGTCGACCTAATTACTTGAGTAATCAAACTTTCCGAGGTTATGTCTATTTGACGCCTTCTGCGCAATCTCAACCCACCCCGCCTGCACCGCCGGCCATTCCGGATAAGCCGACCATTACCGGTATCAGTGCAACGGATATTGCCGTAGGCAAGAGCATAACAATTACATGGAACGGCTCTGCGCGGGCGACGGCGTATAATGTAGCGGTTCGCGGCGCAGAGAATCGTGATCTGGGTACAGATGCGAATGCGCGCTCCTATACGCTTACATTAAGCAAGGTGGGCACATATACCATTTATGTTGAAGCAAAGAACCAATCCGGGACCAGCTCCAATAACAATTCCCGTACTTGTACGGCACACGCCAATTCTACTGTAAAATTTGTGGACTGGGACGGCAAAGAACTGCATACGCAAAGTGTGCGATACGGTGAGAGCGCAACTGCGCCCGCGTCCCCCACGCGCAAAGGCTATACCTTCCAGGGATGGAGCGATTCGTTCTACAATGTGACTGCGAACCGGACCATTCGTGCCAATTACAAAATCAATACCTATACCGTGAATTTCCTGGACAAGGAAAAGAAAGTTCTGAAAAGCGAAAAAGTTGAATACGGAAAAAACGCTACGCCGCCAACGGATGTGAATGTTCCCACCGGATATATTTTTGTTGGGTGGCAAAGTCAGGACTACAAGTCTGTTTACACGGATGCCACAAACAAGACGATCAATGTGCAAGGCATTTATGAGTGGAAGAATAAAACGCTGCCGATTGTTTGTCAAATTACTTCAGCCAAGCGGCAGTCGGACGGCTATTATGTATACTTTGATTTGACCAATACACCCAATGCAATTACAAGAGGCCGTGCGGTTGTATCTTTGAAAACAAAAACCGGTAAGCTGGTGGATGCCACCGAGTCGGCGGCGTTTAGTATTCCCAAAGGCGGTACAAAGAAGGGTATGGAAGTGTTCATTCCCTGTGACTATGCTGCTACCACGGCTGAGGTCATTATCGTGGACAGCTATTCGTCCGGCGTCCCGTTTTCCGAAAATATGGCGGCTACCATCGATCAGGGATTGATGTGGTCTGCCTGGAGCGGTACAAAGCCCAGCGGTACCGATCTGCAAATTGAAACGCGTACAGAGTACCGCTTCCGGGACAAGGAAACAAAAACCGGCAGCAGCAAAACGATGGACGGCTGGATCTGGGACGGTACCAAACAGACAAAGCTGATCTCACAAACCGGCTATCAGGATTCCGTTATGTCCACCTATGACAATGAAACGGGAAAAAGAGCGTTGCTGAGCACCCAATCTGTTCCGATATACAGCACGCGCTGGAAGTATGTATACTACCATTTCTACAAAAGGGGCGGAGGCAATCATACATTTTGCCCCACCAATCACGCTGGCGGCACCTATCATGGCCTTTACAGCAACTATTCTGCATTTGAGTGGTACAAAAAGTCCAGCTGTGGCAGTCGAGATCTTTATAGAGGGACGGCATGTCCGGAGTGCGGTTCCAGCGCTTATTGGTTCTATAACAGCGGGGATTCCGGCAACGAGACTTATCAAAGCGGCTCCAAGACCCGGTACAATTACGGAACCTACCAGTACATTTATAATTTCTATCGTTGGAAAGACTGGTCCGATTGGACAGACGCTTCTATAACGGCTACCTCTGCCAAGCAGGTGGAAACCCGAACGGCATATCGTTATAAAAGCAATTCGGCCGGTGCTGAAAACGACAGTGGCAAGCAGTATACCATTCGCAAAAAGGTGGACGCCTCCTTTGCTGGCAAGCAGATTACCCTCTATGTGTACGGCTATACCGGTGCTTCTGACTACACCAACGAATATATCGGACAGTCCGTTGTTGGGAAAGACGGCTCCTACTCTTTTTCCTTTAAATTGCGTAATGAACCGACGGTAGAAACCGGCGATTATACCGTTGCAATCGGAATCGAGGGCACGACAAACCTGATTGAAGTGGACAAAATTTCTGCGCCGAAAGCAACGCATACCGTAAAGTTCTACGACTGGGACGGCACGGTGATCAGCACACAAACTGTGGTGGACGGCGCCAATGCTGCCGTTCCGAAGAATCCTACAAGGGAAGGGTATGACTTTGTCGGCTGGGACAAGAGCACAACCAATATTACAGAGGATACGGATTTCTTTTCCGATTTCACCAAAAAGCAGTTTACGATTGTTTTTGTGGATTGGAAAAATCAAAGTATCAAACTTCAGAAGTTCCATTACGGAGACATATTAACGCCTCCGGAAGCTGAAACAGTAGAGGGTAAAACATTCTCCGGTTGGGATCAAATTCTGAAAGGTAATATTATCGTTAAGCAGGATATGGTTGTGACTGCGCAGTATGAAACCAATACATACACCGTCAAGTTCTATGATTTTAACAACAATGTGATCTCTACGCAGAAGGTGGCATACGGTGATTGTGCCAAGGCACCGGAAGATGTGAATGATTCTGCCGACGGCAAGCAGTTTGCCGGTTGGTTTAATGCAGATGAATACGAGAAAGTGGATCATGATATTGCGGTTTATCCGGCTTATTATTTTGCAGAGACAACGCCGACTCCGACTGCAAATTATGAAAGCGGTGAATTCAAAAACCGTATTCAACTTACCTTGACTTCATCGGATCAAAACGCGGTGATTTACTACTATCTGAATGGCGACGAGTCCACAGAGCAGATCTATACCGGACCCATCACCGTCAGCAAGACTTGTCAAATCTCTTTTTACGCCACCAGTTTGGGCAAAAACGACAGCGAAGAAAGTACAAAATATTACTGTATCAACACTTCTGCTACCCCCAGTGCCTGGATGCAAAAGAGCGCATTGCCAACGGAAGTGACCGCACACCCCAATGATTATACATTGGAAAGCAAAACCGGTTATCGCTACAAGGATGTTAAAACCGTTTGCAAGGTCGCTGACCAAAATACGCTGAAATCAAACGGCTGGACGCTGTCTAAGACCACCTATTCAGATTACACAGCGTGGCAGGACAGCCCGATTGCGAAAGACACCCGCTATATCGGCTTTGAGGTGGCGACACGCAAGGTGGAGGATTCGACGGTTACGCACTACAAGTATACACATTATAAATACACGGACGCCAGCGGAACCGTACAGTATGCACCCAAGAAAGTGAGCGGTTATTCTTGCACGCTGGAGACGGTGGTTTGCGACAGTCGTTTGACGGTAGCAGGCTTTTTGGATGACAACACCTCTTACTATGTACACAACGGCCAAAGATGGTTTAATCAGACAAAGATCAGCGGAGAAAAGACACAGTATCGTTCCCGTTATCAAAATGCAGAATACTACAAGTGGACCGCCTGGACAGTAAATGCGCCGACGACAAGTGAAACACGGGAAAAGCAAACGACCACGCTTTATCGTTATGCCAATAAGAATTATCATATCGTTACTGTAAATACCGGCTTTGGCGATGCGCCGTTTGTATCGCTGGTGCAGGATGGGCAGGCGTATGATGCTTCCAAGATTGCAGTCGACGGGTACACGCTGGAAGGTCTTTACAAGGATGCAGCGTGCAAAACCAAGTTCGCGCAGAATACCAAGATCACAAGCAGTCAGAACTTGTATGCAAATTATACCGCAAAGAAGTATAAGGTTGTATTCCAAATGCAAGATGGAACAGAGCTGGATACCCAGCAGGTAGAATATATGGGCGCAGCGACAGAACCGGCGACGGACTCGGTTCCTGGTTATGTTTTCAGTGGTTGGGATCGTGATTTCGATTGTATTACAGAGGACACGGTCGTGACCGGAAAATACTTCAAAACCGCGGAATATGCAAGGATTGCGTTAGACCAAACCAACGCCTCCATGTTTACCAACACATCTATGCGACTGAATGTTACAATTACACCTGCGAACTTGGCCAGTGAAACGGTGATTTGGACTTCAAGCAATCCGGGTGTGGCCTCGGTTGATGACGCAGGAAATGTGCTTGCACTTTCCGAAGGCGAAACAACCATAACGGCCACGGTAGAGAAGACAAAGGAAAAAGCTACCTGCCGTATTGCGGTTAAGGCCAATTTGGGTACCACCATTGCTTTGAAGGACAACGCAAAGCTGAATTACGATTCCGCCGGCTTTGTGCGCCGCGTGGCGTTAAAGTCTACGGTTGCTTCTGTGCAGCAAGAGTTTGCCAACAGCGGGCTGCAGTTTGAGAGTATTAACGGTATATCGCTCAAGTCCACAGATTATGTGGGCACCGGCACGGTTATTCGTCTTGGCAATACTGACAAGAGAACTGTTGTGGTTACAGGCGATATGAACGGCGATGGCTTGATCAACAACCGCGATGTTGCGGCGATGAATAAGTATTTGCTCTCAAAGATCACGGCCAAGGAATGCCAGATGCTGGCTATGGATGTAAACGGCGACGGCAAGATCAACAATAAAGACGCCGCCATGGTTGCCAGATACCTTGTGGGTAAAGAAACGCTGTAATGTACTTTGCCACTGCATCGATTTCGGTGCAGTGGCAATTTTAAGGGTGAAAGAGAATGAAGAAAATCATCGCTGTGATTATAGCAGGCCTTATTATGCTGCAAGCGGGTACAGTTGCGTATGCCCGATCACAACCCACCGTGTATTTGCATGCGCCAAGTGTCATAACAAGCGAACTGTCAGAGGTCTCGGTTCGCATCAAGGACAATAGCGGCCTTATGGGAATCAAGCTATCTGTCGAATACCCCGCCGCGCAAGTAGATGTGCGCTCTGTTGCTAAGGGAGAGGTGCTGAATGTCGGCGATTTTGCGACAGATTTTGGCGAGCAGATCGGTCATTTTCAAGTTTTATGGCACCATACGAATGCAGTTAAGACAAACGGCGTTCTGTTTACTTTCCAAATTCAGAAAAAAGCTGATTTCAATTGCGCAAAGATCAAAATAGCTTATAGTAGGGAAGATACTTTTAATGAAAAATATCAAAATGTTTTCTTGCAATGCAATGATATTGAGCTATATGGCACAGAGCAGAAAAGCGAACAATCCGGTTCTGAGTCGGAGGCCGACGCCAAAACTACACTTTCAAATTCTAAAAAAGGCATTGCAAACGAAGTGATTTTAAAAACGGTTGAGCAAACGCTCAAGCAACAGCATTACGCCTCCATTACAGATGTGAAACAGAAGAAAGCGTTTTTAGATGCTTTTAATGCAAACTTGGAAAAAAGAATGGGGGATTCGTCCTATGCTATGACGAGTTTTGAAAATGTGCAAAGTGCCTATCAATCTGCCTTTCAAGGAGAATATATCCGAAAGGTAGAAAACGGTATGGGAACCGCTGCTGCACAAGCGATCATCTCTGCGGAACTGAAAAAAGTGCATGCTTCGTCTGTTCAGAGCGTGCGTGATCGAACGGCTTTTGCAGTGGCTGTACAACAGCGATTGATAAGTGCAGATCCGTCCTTGCCAAAGATGACGCAGAATGTAAATACAGACACGGTCATGGCTATTCTTGCCGCGCTTTATACGCCGCAAGATGAAGTTGCAGCCGATCCGTCAAACCGGCAAAAGGCAACTGCGGGATCTAAAGCTCCGCTGGTGGTTGTGCTGCTTTTGTCAGGTGTTGCGATTGCCTTCTTGGCGGCTTGGCAAGCGAAAAAGAGAAAAAAGCAGAGATAGATGCAAACGCTTATGTGCCGTTTTTATCCACATCGTATTTGCCGCTTGACAGCAGGCGGCGGCTATGCTACAATACGGGACGAAAATTTGGTTGTGGATTTTTCCGGAGTTGCTCATCTTTTCGCCACACACTCTTTGGGGTGCGTGGCTTTTTTTATACCTGCAAGCAGAAAGGAAAACAGATGGACGAACAGTTTATGCGCAAAAAGGCAGTGTTGCCACTGATTACCTCTATGGCGCTGCCCATGGTGCTCTCCATGCTGGTGAACGCCCTTTATAATATTGTAGACAGCTACTTTGTGGCCCGCATCAGCGAGAACGCTATGACGGCGTTGTCCCTGGTGTATCCCTTGCAAAATCTGGTCAACGCCATTGCCATTGGTTTTGGTGTGGGCATCAGTGCGGTGATCGCTTTGTATCTGGGCGCCGGAAAGCAGAAGCGCGCGGACCAGGCAGCCACGCAGGGTATGCTGTGGGCGCTGGTGCACGGGGTGCTGCTCACCGGTGTATGTATTGCCATCATTCCGCTGTTTTTGCAGGCGTTTACCAAGGATCAAGCGGTGATCAATCTGGGAGTGCGCTACGGGCGCATTGTGTTTGGTTTTTCCATTATAATCAACGCAGACTTGGCATTTGAAAAGATTTTTCAGGCAGTAGGTCGTATGAAGGTGACCATGGTGGGTCTGGGCCTGGGCTGCCTGGCCAATATTATTTTGGATCCGCTGTTGATCTTCGGTCTGGGGCCGTTCCCCAAAATGGGCATTGACGGCGCAGCGCTGGCTACCGGACTGGGTCAGGTGCTTACTTTGGTGATCTATCTGCTGTTCTATTACCTGCGCCCCATTTCCGTCAAGATCCGCTTGCAGCACCTGCGGCCGTCCCGGCACCTGGTGGGTCGCTTGTATGCCATCGGTATTCCGGCGATACTGAATTTGGCTTTGCCTTCGTTGCTGATCTCTGCACTGAACGCCATCTTGGCTGCATTTTCTCAAACCTATGTGCTGATTTTAGGCGCATATTACAAACTGCAAACGTTTCTGTACCTGCCGGCCAACGGCATTGTGCAGGGCATGCGACCGGTGATTGGGTTCAATTACGGCGCCAAGGAATATGGGCGGGTCAAGCAGATCTTCCGCACCGTATTGGTGATGACTGCTGCCATTATGGTGGTGGGCACCGTGCTGTGCCTGGTAATCCCCGGTCAACTGATCGGTCTTTTTACCGAGAATGCAGCTACTGTTGCTGCCGGTAAAACAGCGCTGCGAATCATCAGCGGCGGGTTCATTGTGTCCGCCGTATCGGTGACCGCTTCCGGTGCGCTGGAGGGACTGGGTAAGGGCGCGCCGTCTTTAGTGATCTCCCTTTGCCGGTATTTGGTCATCATCGTCCCATTGGCATTCCTGCTGAGTCGAGTGCTGGGTGCCGCCGGTGTGTGGCATGCCTTTTGGATCACCGAGTTGTTCACCGCCGGTATTGCCCTGGCGGTGTACCGCAAAGCCGTGCAGATCAAAGTCTGATTATAAATGCACAGAACAAAGCCGCACAGGTATTTCTGTGCGGCTTCTTTGCGTCTATTTGTTTTATGCTGTTTCTATGCTGCTTAGGAAGCGCAGAAACTGGGCTTTACCGGCTTCATTCCGGTCAAACACGCCGCACTGCTCCAAAATGGCAGCAAAGACTTTGCCCACTTCCTGTTGCAGAATGTCCATGCAATTTTCGGCGGTTAAGGCGTTCTTGGCGGCGATCTCCATTGCCCAGTCCTTGTGTTTGGCAATGCGTTCGTCGGCGGCAATGTCTGTGCCATGGAGCAGTGCGTCACGCAACAGCTCCAGCTCTGTCTTTAACCGGGCGGGCAGTACCGCCAAACCCATAACCTCAATCAGGCCGATATTCTCTTTCTTAATATGATGGTACTCCGGGTGGGGGTGGTACAGACCGTCCGGGCACGCCGGGGTGGTAATGTTGTTGCGCAGCACCAGGTCCAGTTCATAGTTACCGTTCCGGAACCGGGCGATGGGGGTAATGGTGTTGTGGGGTGTGCCATCGGTCTCGGCGTAGATAAAGGCATCCGGGTCCGTATAGCCACGCCAGGCTTGCAGCACTTTGTCTGCCAGGTCGCAAATGCGCGCCGGTTCATCCCCACGCAGGCGCAGTACGGACATGGGCCACTTGACGATTCCGGCCTCAATATCTTTATATCCGGCAAAGGCATAGGCGGTCTCTATCGGTGCCTTTGTCATAGCAAAGGTATAGTGCCCGCCCTGGAAGTGCTCGTGGGTGAGAATGGAGCCGCCCACGATGGGAAGGTCTGCATTGGAGCCTACAAAATAGTGGGGAAACTTCTCTACAAAATCAAACAGCTTTTGGAATGCGCTGCGGTCGATTTTCATCGGCGTGTGCCGGCCATTAAACACAATACAGTGCTCGTTATAGTAGCCGTAGGGCGAATACTGCAAGAACCAGGGGCCGCCGCCCATTTCCAGGGGAATGATCCGGTGGTTTTGCCGTGCCGGGTGATTGACCCGTCCGGCGTAGCCCTCGTTCTCCTTGCACAGCTGGCACTTGGGGTAAGCGCTTTGCTTCATTTGCAGGGCAGCCGCAATGGCCTTGGGGTCCTTCTCCGGCTTGGACAGATTGATGGTTATATCCATATCGCCGTAAGGGGTAGGGGTGATCCACTTAGCGTCTTTGGCCAGTCGGTCCGCACGAATGTAATTGGTGGTCTTGCTAAAGGCATAGTAATCATCTGTGGCTGCCTTGGGGCTCTCTGCGTACAGATCCCAAAATCGGCGGATCACCGCAGAGGGTCGCGGGGTCAGCAGACCCATCAGCTTGGTGTCAAACAGATCCCGGTACACCACAGAGTCCTGGCACAGCCCGTTTGCGCAAGCATAGTTCAGTAGAGAGTCTAAAATTTCCGTCAGTGCCGGTTGGCCGGTGACGGTGCGTTCCTCGTATGCGTCCAGCTCCAGCGCCGCCAGCAACGCATTGACAGCCCAGGTGCGATCCGCCTCTTCAATCAGACCGGTGCGTACGCCGTAATCTGCCAGCGCTGTGATTCCCTCAAATACATCCATGATTCTACCTTCGCTTTCTGCCCTAACAGCGGGATTTTTTGGAGCCTTTATTTTACCACATTTTGCCCTGCGTGGCAACCGATTTGCACAAAAAGGACGGAATTTGCTTTGACGGCTCGCTTCCTATGCGCACCCAAACAGGCGTCTCTGCATAGTATGCAGAGAAAAGGAGAGATGGTATGTTTAGTTATATAAAAAAATTGCAATACCCCATCAATATTAAGAACCCGGATCCCCGCGCTGCCTCCATTATCATCAGTCAGTACGGCGGCCCGGATGGGGAACTGGGTGCCAGTCTGCGCTATTTGTCCCAGCGGTATTCTATGCCGTATCCGGAGTTGAAGGGTTTGCTTACGGACATTGGTGTGGAGGAACTGGGGCACCTGGAAATGATCGGCGCCATGGTGCACCAACTGACCCGCAACTTGACGGAAAAGCAGATCGAAGAAAATCCCGGATTTGCCGCCTACTTTGTGGATCACACCGCCGGCGTATATCCCACCTCTGCCAGCGGCTCCCCTTGGAACGCAGCGAGTATCGGCGTAAAGGGCGACACCATTGCCGACCTGAACGAGGACCTGGCGGCGGAGCAAAAGGCGCGGGTCACCTATGACAACATTCTGCGCATGGTAGACGATCCGGATATTATCCAGCCAATCAAGTTCCTGCGGGAGCGGGAGATCGTCCATTATCAGCGCTTTGGCGAGGGGCTGCGGGTAGCCACCGATAAGCTGAACAGCAAAAATTACTATATGACCAATCCGTCGTTTGACAAATAAGCCAATAAAAATACCCCGGTACAAAGTCGCATTGCCTTTGTGCCGGGGCGCTTTTTATTTGGTTGTAAGGGCGGTGAGCAGGGCGCGGCAGCCGGTGGCGATATCCTGGTAGGCGCGGGCAAAGTCCCGGCTGTACCAAGGGTCGACCACATCGCCGCCGTGGGCATAGTCCAGCAGCTTTTTGATCTTATGCTGCGGGTCGCCGTCCAGCATACGGTGCAGATTACGTACATTGTTGCCATCCATGGCCAGCAGCAGATCGTAGTAGTCATAATCGGCGACAGTCAGCTGCCGGGCGCGCTTGCCGTCACAGGACAAACCGTGGGCAGCCAGCTCTGCCTTGGCAGGCGGGTACACCGGATTGCCTTTCCCGTGCCAAATCTCTTCTCGGCTGGTGGCAGCGGACGCAATCTCAAATTGATCTGCCCGTCCCACCTGCCGCACCATATCCTTAAAGATGAATTCCGCCATAGGCGAGCGGCAAATGTTGCCGTGGCACACGAACAAAATGCGTATTGGCTGGTTCGTTACGCTCATTCTGCCAGCTTGGCCAAAATGGCGTCTGCCGCTTCTGCGGTGGGTGCGGTCTCAGAGAAACTCTTGTCCCGGGCGGTCAGCTCCACCACGCCGTTTTTCAGGTTCCGGGGGCTGACGATCACCCGCAGGGGTACGCCCAGCAGATCTGCGTCGGAGAACATAACGCCAGCGCTGACAGAACGGTCATCGTAGATCACTTCTACGCCCTTCTCCTGCAAGGTGTTGTACAGTGTATCGGCAAAGGCACGCACTTCTTCATTGTCTGCACGCACAGCGCACAGGTGCACCTGCCAGGGGGCAATGGCCTTGGGCCAAATGGGACCGTAGTCGTCGTGGTGCGCCTCGCACACAGCGGCGGCCAGTCGGCCAACGCCAATACCGTAGCAGCCCATGATCGGCACACGGCTCTTGCCGTCCCGATCCGTATAGGTCATACCCATAGGCTCGGTGTACTTCTTGCCCAGCTGGAAAATGTTGCCCACCTCAATACCACGGGAAATATGAATGCTCTTTTTGCCGCAGCAGGGGCAGATACCGCCCTCAACCACCTTGGCAAAATCGTGGTACTCCGCACCGGGCACATCCCGCTGCATGTCCACGCCGGTATAGTGGTAATCCGTCTCGTTGCCACCGGCACACAGGTTGTTGCGCCCTTCCAGGGAGCGGTCGTATAGCACGGTAAAGTCGCCGTTTAGGTTGGCAGGGCCGATAAAGCCGGCGTGCAGGCCACATTCTTCGGTGATTACCGCCGGGTGAATTTCCTCACCCAAAAAGTTGGTGAGCTTGGTCTCGTTCACTTCCAGGTCGCCTCGCAGGAACAGTACCACATATTTGTTTTCATTATTGGTCTGGTACACCACGGCCTTGGCACTGTCCTTAGGGTCGGCGTGCAGATAGGTGCATACCTCCTCAATGGTGTGCATATCCGGGGTGTGCACCTTAGTCAGCGGCTGGGAGGGGGCATTTTCCACCGGTTCCAGGATAGACTCGGCAGCCTCCATGTTGGCCTTATATCCGCAGTCGTCGCACAGTACGATAGAGTCCTCACCAATGGGGGTCAGCAGCATAAATTCGTGGGATACGCTGCCGCCCATCATACCGGAGTCTGAAGCAACGGAGATCACCTCCGGCACACCGGCGCGGGCAAAAATGCGCTCATAAGCCTTGTGGCACTTTTCGTAATAATCGTCCAGGTCCTCCTGGCTGGTGTGGAAGGAGTAAGCGTCCTTCATAGTGAACTCACGCACACGGATCAGCCCGGCTCTGGGGCGCGCTTCGTCCCGGAACTTGGTCTGAATTTGATAGATCATAAAGGGGTACTTGGTATAGGTGCCGGCGTATTCTCGCACCAGTTGCACTGCAGCCTCCTCGTGGGTCATACCCAGCACCATATCGGCGCCGTTGCGGTCCGTAAAGCGCAGCAATTCTTTGCCAATGCTCTCATACCGGCCGGACTCTGCCCACAGAGAGGCGGGCATCACCACCGGGAACTGCACTTCCTGACCGTCCAGGGCGTCCATCTCTTCCCGCATGATTTGCTCCAGCTTCTTCAGCACCCGCTTTAAGGGCGGGTAAGAGGAGTAAATGCCGTTTGCCACATACTTGATGTAGCCGCCGCGCACCATCAGGGCGTGGCTGTCTACCTGGCAGTCTGCCGGGCGCTCCTTAAAGCGATCGCCAACTAAGTGTTCCAGTTTCATACAAAAAACCTCCAAAAAATAAAGCCCTAAGCCGATCTGTGACGATCGGTTTAGGGCGAATCATTGATCCGTGTTACCACCTAAATTCAGGCTGAGCCTGCACTCTGCGCGCTCTGTAACGGGAGCTCCCGGTACGCCTTAATAGCCTTTGCGTTCGGCGCACAGCTCAAAGATGGGTTCCTCCGCCGCCTGCCCAGGCTTGCACCGACCGCCTGTTCTCTCTGCACAGGGTGGGGGAGTACTGTTTCTCGTCCTTGCTGTTACCTTGGTATCATAGCAAATCGGGACCGAAAAGTCAAGAGCGCTCCGGGTTTGTCTGATCTTTTCTCTGTCCGGTGCAGCGGCGAACCAAGGCGCGCACTACCGGGTCCAGTCGCGGCTCCAGTCCCATGGCGATTATCAGCGCCGCCACGGTGAGCAGGAGAAAGAACATGCCCTGCATATACCAGCCGGGCAACCCGGCGCACAGCTTGACAGATAGCTTGTTGAGCCAGCCATATAAATTGGGCTGGTTGTGAATGGCCATTAGGTACAGAGAGTGTACGCCCAAGTAGGCAAGACCTTTGTTCAGCATCGGCACCTTGCCCAGCGCCAGGCTGATACCGAGGATGCCGGCGCAGCCCAGTGCAGCCGCCGCCAAACTCAGCAGCGGGTGAGAGGCAGTCAAATCGTACATATCCTGTGGCGCCGCCTGCGCCAGCAAGCCACAGCCGACGGTCAGCACAGTGCCGCCAATGCCGCAGGCGGCAACCATCGCCGGCTTGGTACACTGCTTTTGCAAAGAACGAAACGCACCTTGTAGCAGGGTGCCAATAAACAGATAAAATGCCGCCTCCATGGGGCGAAGAACTGTCAGACCTACCATGCCCAGCACCCGGCCCACGCCGGACAGGGCGGTAAAGTCCACTGCTCTGCCTATACCGGCTGCCAGCAAAAACAGCCCGGCCAGGAACAATCCTTGCGCCCAGCGGGGCAGCGGGCTGCCGGTGAGCAGACTGCAAAGCAGTTTGCCCAAAAACAGGGTGCTTAAAAACCAAAGCACATTAAATCCGCACCCGACCAAAGCGGCAATGCCGTCCAGTGCCAGCGCCTTGCAGTTGCCGTTGCCTGCAATACAGGTCACCGCGCTGCACAGCAGATAAATGGCGCTGAATAAAATGTAATAAAACAGCAGCCGGGCGTTCTTCTCCCAAAAACGACGGAGAGAAAAGCTGCATGCATCCCTTTGCATAACCAGCCCGGACACCACAAAGAACAGGGGCATCATATAGCCGCCCAGCGCCGTATGCAAAGGCGAGGTGGGCAGGGTGTGGTACAGGATCACCGAGAGAATGCCCAGCCCTTTGGCAATATCCAGTTCTATTATACGCCCGGTGCGGGGCGACATTACCGATTGCTTCATTTTTCCGTCTCCTTGTGGAATATAAGCTCAATACAATTTTATTGTAGCAACCTGCCTACGGCTTGTCAATTCTTTTATCACTGCCGGATATAGGCGCTAATCAAACGAAAAAACGCAACTTATTCTTTACATCAGCGGCAAAAAATGGTACTATAAATTGTATTGCTTTGCACCGGTAGTGCTGCAAAGCGCCAAATTTTGTTGGAGGTACTGTTTATGACCAGTGCACAAGTTTGTATTCTGATCTCCATAGCCGTGTACCTGATCGCTATGCTGGCTATTGGTATTGTGTGCTCCAAGCGCAACAATACGGTGGACGATTTCTATTTGGGCGGCCGTCGGTTGGGGCCGGTGGTTACTGCCATGAGTGCCGAGGCGTCGGATATGTCCAGCTGGCTGCTGATGGGCCTGCCGGGCGTTGCCTATCTGACCGGTGTTGCGGATCCGGGATGGACAGCCATTGGCCTTGGTGTGGGCACTTACATCAACTGGCTGGTGGTGGCACGCCGTCTGCGCCGGTATTCCGCCCGCATTGGCGCCATTACCGTGCCGGACTTTTTCTCTCGCCGATTTGGAGAGAAAAAACATATTCTTACCGCCATGGCAGCCATTTTGATTATTGTATTCTTTGTGCCGTACACAGCCTCCGGGTTTGCCGCCTGCGGCAAGCTGTTTGGCGCTCTGTTCGGTATGGACTACCATGTGGCAATGATCATTTCCGCCATTGTGATCGTGGGCTATACCGCTACCGGCGGGTTTACTGCCGCGTCTACCACTGACTTAGTGCAGAGCATTGTGATGAGCATTGCGCTGGTGGTGGTGCTGGTGTTTGGCGTGTCCAAGGCCGGCGGTGTGGGCGCCGTGGTGGAGAATGCGCAGAGCATGAGCGGCTATCTGTCCATGACAGCTACCTATGACCCGGAAAGCGGCAAATCCGCCACATACAGCTTGTTGAAAATTTTGTCTACCGCCGCTTGGGGGCTGGGCTACTTTGGCATGCCCCACATTCTGCTGCGGTTTATGGCCATTGAAGATGATCGCAAATTAAAGACCTCTCGCCGCATTGCCACCATTTGGGTCGTGATCTCTATGTTCATTGCCGTGGTGATCGGCGTAGTTGGCTCCGCTATGGTCAAGAACGGCACTATGGGTGCCCTGGCAGACAAGGAAACCATTATTGTGCAGATCGCCAATCTGCTGTCCCAGCACGGGGTAGTTGCTGCATTACTGGCCGGTGTGATCCTGGCGGGTATTTTGGCCAGCACCATGTCCACGGCGGACAGCCAGCTGCTGGCTGCCTCCTCCGGCGTCAGTGAGAATATTTTGGGCAGTCTGTTCAACCTGAATTTGTCTGCCAAGGCTAAGATGATCGTGGCTCGGGTGACCCTGCTGGGTATTGCCGTGGTAGGCATCTTTATGGCTTGGGATTCTAACGCTTCTGTGTTTAAGATCGTCAGCTTTGCTTGGGCGGGCTTTGGTGCGTCCTTTGGTCCGGTAATGTTGCTGGCGCTGTTTTGGCGGCGCTCCAACCGCTACGGCGCTGTGGCCGGTATGATCGCCGGCGCGGTAATGGTGTTCCTGTGGAAGTATTGCATTGCCGACCTGGCACCGGTTTTGAAGATCTACGAGCTGCTGCCTGCGTTCCTGTTTGGCCTGCTGGTGAATGTGGTGGTGTCCCTGTGCACCCCTGCGCCGGACAAAGAGGTGCTGGAGCAGTATGACGCGGTAAAGGCAGAGAAATGAGCCCTTTGAACGATCCGAGAGAAGCGTTGCGCCGTGCCCTGCAATATGATGCCGGAGATCCCAAGCGGATACAGCATTTGATCAAGGTGTATACTTTTGCCGAAATGATCGCCGATGGGGAGCATTTGCCCGATGCGCAGCGGCGCGTATTACTGACAGCCGCTGCACTTCACGATATTGGTATTCACAATGCTCAGCTGCATTACGGTTCCTCTGCCGGTAAATACCAAGAGCTGGAGGGCCCGCCGGTGGTATGCCAACTGCTTGCAGATTGGCCAAAGGATTTTGTGGAAGAAGTTTGTGATCTGGTGGCCAGACACCATACCTACACCGGTGTGGACCGATTGACTTTGCGCATTTTAATTGAGGCGGACTTTTTGGTGAATGCGTATGAGGAGGGGCTTTCCGAAGAAGCCGTGCAAGTCGGCAGAGAAAAGCTGTTTACCACTGCGACGGGAAAGCGCCTGTTGCAAATGCTTTACGCAGTATAAGATAGTAAAAAACGCAAGGTGTATTTCGCACCTTGCGTTTCTTTATGTCGTTTAAGATTTATTTTACAAAGCGGATCAGCCGATTGGTAAGTAGGGCTGCCAGCAGGATCTTGCCACACTCCGGCAGCAGGAATGGCACCACGCAGGTGGCCAGTGCCGCTTTTAATGTGGCTTTGTAAGCAATGATGAACCACACGGTGCCAAAGGCATAGCATACAGTCAGGCCGATTACCATAAACAGGATCAACTGCCAAAACTTGTGACCGAACTTTTGCACCAAAGCGCCGGTGATCAGTGCGGTCAGGACAAAGCCGACAATGTAGCCGCCGGTGGGACCGGTAATGGCTGCCACGCCGCTTTTGAACCCGGTAAAGATGGGCAGTCCTACCATACCCAGCAGAATGTACACGATCACGGATACGGTGGAGCGCTTCCACCCCAGCAGTCCGGCGCACAGGCAAACGGCAAAGGTCTGCATGGTAAAGGACACGGTCATGGGCACGGCGATCTGGGCACACACAGCGATCAGTGCGGCAAACAGACCGATATAGGCAATGTCTACCGTGCGGAGTTTTTTCTTCTTCTTGCTGCTTTCGGCAGCTGCGGTTGTTTCTGACATACTTTTTACCTCACATTGAATTTTGTACTATTATGCCTTGATTTTGCGTAAATGTCAACCAAAATCATAAAATAAGTTGACAATTTGCAATTCCACGGCAAAATTTCGCCTGATTCCTGCCCTATTGCACAAATTCTTTGGCACTTTTTTGTGCACTGTACTGAATTTTAAGAATTTGGTTCATATCGGTAGGCAAAGGCTGCGCCAGCGTGTATAATGGTGCTGATTTTTGATGAAGGAGCGAACTTATGCAGCTGTTAGAAACAAAAAAAGAGAATTATATCGGTCAGGCAGATCCGTTTATTCTGGAAAGCGGCGGTCGATATTACATTTATACCACCGGCGATGATGGCATTTACGCTTACAGCTCGGATGATCTGCTCACCGGTTGGCAATTTCACGGTATGGTGTTTACCGTGCCTGGGGAGCATAGCTTCTGGGCGCCCAGCGTTATTGAACTGGATGGTACTTATTATATGTATTGTTCTTATGAGTTCTTTGGTGATACGCCGGATCAGGGCGGTCATCGGGAGGCGCTGTTTGTCAGTCAGGCAGATAATCCCCTGGGTCCCTTTGGGCAGGAGAAGCAGATTTTGCATCCCTTTTCCATTGACTCCCAGATTGTGCAGAACGAGAGTGGCCTGTATTTGTTCTATTCTACCAATACGTTTGAGGGTGACCGGATCGGCACTTATATTGTGGTGGATAAGATGCTGGATCCGTACACCCCGGCAGGACACCCGGTGCCGGTGGTGGTGCCCACCCTGGACGAGGAGATCTTCCGTCGGGATCGGTACAAGAAAGGCCAGCACTGGCACACCATTGAGGGTGCCTGCTACTTTCGGGAGGGGGACTGGCAGTATGTAATGTACAGCGGCAACTGCTACTTGCAGCCTACCTATTATATAGGATATGCCCGAGCCAAGACAGACGAAACGGATCTAACTAAGATCAAGTTTGAAAAGGTGCCGGATGAGCATACCTATGCACCGGTGATTCGCGCCAATGATTGGGAGGAGGGCACCGGTCATCACAGCGTGATCAAGAAGGATGGTGTATGGTACGCGGTGTACCACGCCCGTAATGTGGAGGACGACGGCTTTGAAGGCGACCGCCGCAATGCCCGCATTTGCCGATTGGAAGTGAAGGACGGCACCATTACCGCCCACCGCTATCCGGATCATATATAGGCATAATGCACCGCTGCTCACTACCAAATCTTGTGTACTGTATGCTGCCGGCGTACTAATGTTTACAGTTTGTTCATAAAAATCTCGCATTTGCTTGCATTTTTTTGTTGAAATTTGAGCAGCAAGATGATATACTACTACTATACTTATAAGGAGGGTACTGCCTTGAGTAAAGAAAAGAAGCTTGCTAAGAAAGAAGCGAAGGCGGCCAAGAGAGAAGCAAAGGCTGAAAAGGCACTTGCTAAGGCAAACGCCAAAGCGGAAAAGAAGCATGCAAAGGCTTATGAGAAATTCGTAAAAGAAACTACGAAGAAAAACGAAAAAGGGGAAAAGAAAGCGGCCGCAGGCGGCAAAGCATTTACCGCCATTGCCATTCCGACCATCGATGCTTTCCAGACTAAGGGAGAGATCAAAGCAGAGAAGGCCGGCCAGAAGGCATACGCTAAGTTGGTCAAGAAGATCGACAAGAAGAATGCTAAGCTGGAAAAGAAGTGCGCTAAGAAGGGTAAACCTTTCGTTCCGATCCCCACACCGTCTCAGGACGAGATGGCGGCAAGACCGGAGAACAAGGGCGGCAAGATCGTCCTGATTGTGATCCTGATCCTGCTCATTTGGTTCCTGATCTACTTTATCGTTCGTTTTGGCGCGTTTGTTTACAATCCCGCCCAGGAAACGACGGCTGCGGAAGAGGGAACAAAAGTGGCTCAGACTTACGATGCGTATTCCAACCCGCATAAGATCACAACCACACCGGATTACAGCATTGCGGATGCGAAGCTGCTGCTGAAGCAGACCATTCACGATAACTGGCAGGAGGTTGGCTACAGTGCGGATCCGTCCAGCAGTTCTATCTCTTACAACAATAAGGTAGTTACTGTTAACGGCGCAGATTGCTATGTGTTTAGCTGCTCCGGCAAGACTTTTGCTGTGGCTGTTAAGTTGTCTGCTGTGTACTATGCACATAATGGCGAGTACCAGCCGCTGACCTTTAACAACACCAATTACCTGTTTAAGTAATTACATACAGCCCACCTTTTTCAGGTGGGCTGTTTTTCTATGTGTTTTCTGTTCTAAAGATAATATCAATTATAGAAAAAGACCGCTGTGTTTTCCACAGCGGTCTTTGTTGCTTATGTTATAGTGTGCTGATGTCGTAGGGTGTGCGTTGGTAAACGAAATAGTTGAGCCAGTTAGAAAAAATCAGGCTGGCTGTACTTTTCCAGCTGACCAAGGGCACCAGGTTCTCATCATCGTGGGGAAAGTAGTTGTAGGGCCTGTCAATGTCCAGTCCTTTGCTCTTGTCACGAAAATATTCTTTGGCCAGCGTATCTCGGTCGTATTCGCTGTGCCCGGTAGAGAAGAAGTTGCGGCACTCCATATCGGACAGCAGGCAGACACCGGCAATATCACTGTATGCCAGGATCTGCAAGTCCTTTACCTGGGCAATGTCCTGCCGCAGAATTTCCGTATGTCGGGAGTGGGGAATGTAAAACACATCGTCCAGTCCCCGCATCAGCGGATGGGTCACATCTAAACTGCGGTGGGGGAATACGCCGAACATCTTTTTGCTGAGCGGGTGCTTTGGAATACCGTAGTGGTAGTACAGCCCTGCTTGAGCGCCCCAGCAAATATGGAAAGTGCTATATACATTGGTTTTTGTCCAATCCATGATCCGGCAAAGCTCGTCCCAGTAGTCCACTTCCTCAAAGGGCATTTGCTCCACCGGCGCGCCGGTGATGATCATACCGTCGTATTTCCTGTCCTTTATCTGATCAAAGGTGTAGTAGAACTTGTCCATGTGACTTTTAGAGGTGTGCTTGGCAGTATGACTGCTCACTTGCAGAAAGTCCACATTCACTTGCAGCGGCGTGTTGCTCAGCAGACGCAGCAGCTGGGTCTCCGTGTCGATCTTGGTGGGCATCAAATTTAATATAATGATATGCAGGGGACGGATGTCTTGCGTGTCCGCACGCTTGTTGCTCATGACAAAGATATTCTCGATTTCCAAGCTTTGCTTCGCCGGCAATTCGTTATCAATACGAATGGGCATTGCAGATCCCTCCTTATACATTATATATATCGTTTAGCCATTATAGCAAATTGTGCACGGAATTGCAACCCGATAAAAAAGTTGAAATTGGGTCTTGACATTTGCTGATCGGCGCGCTATAATATCACACGTTGCTTAACCGCAGCGCAGCCGACAGCAAGGCGCGGACGCTTGATTGTTTCGATCCCGCCGCTGTTAAAAAAATGAAAAACTTGAAAAAAGATGTTGACATTTGCGGCAAGTTGTGGTATAGTTATCAAGCGCTCGAGAGAAGAGCGGCCGGCCGAAAGGCTGGTTAAGGACCTTGAAAATTAAACAACGACGAGAAAGTAAGGAACCCGATAAGATTCTAAAAGAGTTTTATCAGTACTGCGTATCGAAAGATACGAACACAGTAATTTTGAACGTTAGAGTTTGAAATGAGAGAAGCTCAGATTTTTAAGATTTGATTGGTACACTCGTAAGAGTGTGTTAATACAATAGTTTTAAGAGTTTGATCCTGGCTCAGGACGAACGCTGGCGGCGTGCTTAACACATGCAAGTCGAACGAAGCTTGATTACGGATTCTTCGGATGAAGTATGATATGACTGAGTGGCGGACGGGTGAGTAACGCGTGAGTAACCTGCCCTTCAGAGGGGGATAGCGTTTGGAAACGAACGGTAATACCGCATAATGTATTTTGACCGCATGATCGAAATACCAAAGATTTATCGCTGAAGGATGGACTCGCGTCTGATTAGGTAGTTGGTGGGGTAACGGCCTACCAAGCCGACGATCAGTAGCCGGACTGAGAGGTTGATCGGCCACATTGGGACTGAGACACG
>ERZ773277.588-NODE-588-length-39499-cov-4.297206_pt1 | contig 39499 bp, 42 predicted proteins | sample MGYA00511957_ERZ773277 | MGnify/ENA primary metagenome ERZ773277 (study PRJEB29015, sample SAMEA2737800) | human gut metagenome | biome: human gut; feature: human-associated habitat; material: faeces | place: China | collected 2012 ... | reverse complement strand
TCTCAAGTCAATTTTACCAAAAAGGGGCTCCGCTTTCTATATCATATGAGTGATTTTCGGTTTCAGCCATGGCCGGGAACCATTGCAATTACTACGCTTTTGGAGTTTTGCTCATGGCTGCTACCCAACGGACATGAGGTGCCGTTTTGAACGAAAGAAAATAAAAAAGCCCTTGGAATATTTCCAAAGGCAGTAGATTTCTTCACATTTTCGTGATATACTAAATAATAGTGTTCGAGATAACCGTTAGGTGCAAGGAGGCACGAGATGGCTGTTACATATAAAAAATTGTTCCATATGCTGATCGACAGGAATATGTCACCGTCCCAGCTTCAGCAGGAGGCCGGATACAGCGCAAACATATCCACACGTCTGCGCCGGGACTATTACGTGTCCCTTGAATCCGTGGAGAAGATTTGCCGGGTCTTGAACTGCAAGGTGGACGATATCGTGGAGTTCATCCCCGACAGACCGAAAGAAGAATAATGGTGTCCGGAGGGATTTTATGACAAAGCAAGTAAAATCCAGACAGCGTGTGGCCGATCACGGCGAGGTCTTTACAGCTGAACGTGAAGTCAACGCTATGCTGGATTTGGTAAAACAAGAGACGGATCGTGTAGACAGCCGGTTTTTGGAACCGGCGTGCGGCGACGGCAATTTCGTAGCCGAGATTCTGCGCCGAAAGCTGGAGGCCGCAAAGAAACGTGCCATACCTCCGAGAAAGAAAAAACCGCTGCCTCTCGAATTTGAGAAGCAATCGGTCATCGCCGTGGCAAGCATTTATGGCGTAGATCTGCTGATCGACAATGTGATCGCTTGCCGTCAGCGGCTGTACGATATTTTCATGCTCCGTAACCTTTCCTCTCCGGAGACCTATTTCCAAGCGGCCTTTCGTGTACAGAGCCCGTGGGAGATCACAAAGGATAACGGTGAGTGTGAAATCGTCAGGCAGGAGTGCTATGTCTTTGACTTCGCGCTGGACCGTGCGCTCCGCCAGATTTCCGATTATTCCTGCCGCCTGAACGTGGCCGAGAGCAATCCGGAAAAGAAGGTCGGAGAGTTCATCAATTTCCTGCCTGTGCTGGCATATGACGGCAGCGCCATGCATCAGGTCAATGCCGCTGAAATTCTCGATATCGCTATGGCTGGTACCTCCGCCACGCTTCTTGCCAAACGCTGGGAGAGCGCATTGCTCGTTAATGTTGATAACGATACGCTTGCCCGTCTGCTCGCAAGCGAAGAGGCGATGGACGCTCTCATGCGTATTGAGGGGTTCCTCAGCTTGAACGCCGATATCGAGACCATTATCAATAAATCGAATGCGGTCAAGAAGGCCAAGCGTGACGGCGAGAAGCTGACGCCGAAAGAAAAGAAGGAACTGACGGACGCCGAAAAGGAATACAAATCCAAGCGCAAGATGATCCAGGAAAAGCTGATCAAATTCGCTACTCGTGTGCCTGTGTTCATGTATCTGACGGATTACCGAGAATACAGCTTGCAGGACGTCATCACGCAGTTGGAGCCGGAGCTGTTCAAAAAGGTTACCGGTCTGGACGTGAAGGATTTCGAGCTTCTCGTATCGCTGAACGTATTCAACGAGGCCCTGATGAACGATGCCGTCTACAAATTCAAGCGGTATGAAGCCGCCAGCCTGATCTACACTGGTATCGACAAGCGAAAATGTCGGCCTGTACAGCACCGTCATCAGCCGTGCGGATTATGACGCTATGGCCGGTCAGCTTGCGGCCTCCATGACGGCGGACGCTCCCCGTGACGATGATATTCCGGAGCGGCCCGTCTTCACGAACATCAGCAGCTACGATCTGGACGATGACGAGGAAGATCTGCCGATGGTGGCGGAGCCGAAGGCAAAATACGAGACGAAACGCAAACCGCTCGTTGAGCCGTCCAAGCCGGTATCCACGCCGACATACCGTCCGTCCTACGTGCCGCCTACGCCATCCGTAACGCCGGTGACGAAAAAGCCCACTGTGCATATTGACACCTCGAAGGTCCATGCCGGGACCATCGTCTCGCATAAAGAATTCGGCCCCGGTCAGGTTAAGGGTGTCGATGGAGGTCTTATTGTCGTTACCTTTGCCGGTGTGGATAAAAAGTTCCAGTTTCCCGGAGCGTTTGAACAAGGCTTCTTGAAACTGGGTGAATAGCAAGGAACAAGGGGTGAGTATTATGGCTGTTAGAAAAGAAGAGTTGATCAGGGAATATGCGAAAGCTATACGCGAAGGTAATGCTGCCATTTTTGGCGGCGCAGGACTATCACGGCCTTCTGGCTTTGTAGATTGGAAAGGTTTGCTTCGCCCGTTGGCTTCTGATATTGGATTGGATGTTGATAAAGAAACAGATATGCTTTCTGTTGCTCAGTTCTATAAAAACCAAAGGAGAACGCGAGCAGGAATAAACCAAGCAATCCTTGATGCTTTTTCTGTGAATGCTCTAATAAATGAAAACATTCGGATTGTTTCACGATTACCAATATTTACATATTGGACAACGAACTATGATGAGTTGTTAGAAAAAGGTATTCGAGAAGCAAATAGAAATCCTGATGTCAAATCGGAATCTGACCAGCTCTCAAACATGAAGCGGGATAGAGATGCAATCGTATATAAAATGCACGGTGATGTTAATCACCCTACAAATGCAGTCTTAACTAAAGAGGACTATGAGCTTTATGAACATCACCGTCCCTTGTTTCGCACAGCATTAAAAGGCGATTTGGTTTCAAAAGTATTCCTATTTATCGGGTTCAGCTTTGAAGACCCTAATTTGGACTATATATTGGGCCAAATTCACTCTCTTCTTGGCGAGAATGTCCCAAATCATTATTGCTTCTTTAAGCGGGTTCAGGAAAACGAATTCAGCGATCCGGCAGAATACAGGTATTGCAAAGCAAGACAGGACATGCAAGAAGAAAATCTGCGAAATTATGGTATTCAAACGGTTTTTGTAGATTCTTATGATGAGATAACGGACATTCTCCGTGAGATTGAAAGAGTATCAAAACTGTATAATGTGTTTATCTCCGGAAGTGCCTATGAGTACACTGCTCCATGGAATGAACAACAGGCGGAAACATTGGCAAAAAAGCTCGCCGGTGCTTTGGTACATGAGGAATGCCGCATAACATCTGGATTTGGACTTGGATTGGGGTCTGCTATAATAAATGGTGCGCTTGATATTATCTACAATGAAAAGTATAGACATATCGATGAGCATTTATGCCTAAGACCATTCCCGCAAAACATTCCTGATCCCGATGAAAGGGCAAAGCGCTGGAAAGAGTATCGTGAAAGCATTATTGATGAGACAGGCATTTCGGTTTTCTTGTTTGGAAATAAATATGATGCCGCTACCGAAAGTACAGTTGTAGCTGATGGCTGCATTCAGGAATTTGAAATAGCTAAGGCTAAAGGTAATCTTATAATCCCGATTGGCAGTACCGGGTACGCCGCAAAAGTCATCAGTGACGAGGTGAAATGCAATATATCAGACTATCCTTACCTTTCTGACATTATTGGAAGATTGGAGACAGAAACCGATATTGATAGTGTTGTTACACTCGTCATGGATGTAATAAAAAAACAGCAAAACTAAGGAGGAAAGAATAATGGCAAAACGACAAGTGTTTTTCAGCTTTGAATATGGGAAGGACGCATGGAGAGCCTCTCAAGTTCGGAATATGGGCAAAGTCAGTGACTCATCAACTTTTTCGGACAATGATTGGGAAGAAGTGAAAAATAAGAGCGACAAAGAGATTAAGGCTTGGATTGATGACCAGATGGCTAAAAGATCCTGTATTGTCGTTTTAATTGGCAAAACCACTTCTACACGCAAATGGGTAAAATACGAAATCGAAAAGGCATATGAGCTTAATAAGGGAATTGTGGGGATTTATATCCACAAGCTAAAAGATGAAGGCGGGAACCAAACGGACAAGGGCGCAAATCCGTTTTATTCTGTATATACCAATGATGGCGAAAGGCTGTCTAAGTATGTAACTTGCTTTGATTCAAATTATCAGACAAGCAAATACGTTTACGATGATATTTCAGACAATATTGCGGATTTAATAGAGGACGCTTTGAGTAACAAAGCACCATAGTGAGGGCGTGACCATGGCAAAGAATGTTTTTATTTCATTCCGTTTTAGCGATGGAAACAGGTATAAGGAATACTTATCAGGGCTTTTTGACAAGTATAGTGATACCATTGATTATTCTGAGGATGTGGATCGTTCTCGAATGTCAGACGTTACAATAAAGCAATATTTATATGGAAAGCTTCGTAGATCCAGCGTTACTATTGTTCTATTAACGCCATCAGCGGTTAATCACAAAAGGAACTGGATGGGGAACTACGACGATTGGATGTATGATGAAATCAGATACTCCCTTGAAAGCAGAGAAGGAAATCGTACAAATGGTCTTGTAGCAGTGTATACGCCGGAGGCTGCTGACTTGCTTATAAATATTCAACCATCTGGAACGGTATCCGTTAACAATGTGGACAATCTGTTTAGAAAAAACATGATGAATGTTAAACCACAGTACAAGAAAAATCCAAATCCCGGTATATTCGATAGGGATTATGATTCTTATTGCTCATTAATTGGGTGGGAGGAATTTATAAAAAATATCGGGGAATACATCAATATCGCGTCTGAAAAACGAGATAATATATATAGATTTGATATTACAAAAAGGCTATAAAGCGCACCTGCCAGTGCCAGAATGCACCTTGTATCAATCATTCGGTTCAAAGCCATAGAAATACCCACCCCAACTGGGCAATGTCAGTAAGTTAAGCTGACAAATCCTCCTACCCTCAGAAATGAGAGGGTAGGAGGATTTTTTTCGTAATAATTCAAAACAGGGCGATACTGCCGGATCATCCGTTTCAGGTTCAATGCGGTCGCAGGATAATGTACAATAACTTGCGCAAATTGAAAAGAGCATGAAGAAAGACATAGCTTGCAGGCTCTGGTAGAATGAAGTCACGACACACCGTTCTGAAAGGAGACAGCAAACTATGTCCGAGAAAATTGTACAGCTGAACGAGGAAGTAATCAAGGGCCAAATCAAGGAATTGGTTCGCGGCAGTGTGGAGGAGACCCTGAACGAGCTGTTGGAGAAGGAGGCGGAGTCCCTGACGCAGGCGGCCCGCTACGAGCGCAGCGAGGCCCGTCAGGGCTACCGCAGCGGTCACTATGACCGGAATCTCACCACGACCTCCGGCAACGTTACGCTCCACATGCCGCGGCTCAAGGGCATGTCCTTTGAGACAGCCATCATTGAGCGGTATCGCCGCCGGGAGAGCAGCGTGGAGGAGGCGCTCATTGAGATTTCCGTGCACCGGGTGGAGGACATCACGGAGGCACTGTGGGGCAGCAAGGTTTCGCCCGCTACCATCAGCGAGCTGAACAAGAAAGCCTACGTCCACATCGAGGACTGGCGGAACCGCCCCTTGCAGGGCGGGCGCTATCCATACGTCTACGTGGACGGCATCTACCTGCGCCGCAACTGGGGCGGAGAATACGAAAATGTTTCTGTTTTGGTGGCGATTGCCGTGAATGAGGACGGTTTTCGTGAGGTTTTGGGCGCTGCCGAGGGCATGAAAGAGGACAAGGCCAGCTGGGTCAGTTTCTTCCAATGGCTCCGTGGACGCGGCTTGGACGGCGTGAAGCTCATCGTCGGCGACAAGTGCATGGGGATGCTGGAGGCCGTGGGCGAGGTGTTCCCGGACGCCAAATACCAGCGCTGCACGGTGCATTTCTACCGCAATGTTTTCTCTGTTGTGCCCAAATCCAAGGTCAAAATTGTGGCAAAAATGCTCAAGGCGATCCACGCCCAGGAGAGCAAAAAGGCGTCCCGCGAGAAGGCAAAGGCCGTGGTCGCCGAGCTGCGCGCCATGAAGCTGAAGGAGGCTGCCAAGAAGGTCGAGGACGGCATTGAGGAGACGCTGACCTACTGCGATTTTCCCAGCGAGCACTGGACACGCATCCGTACCAACAACGTGATCGAGCGGCTGAACCGTGAGATCCGCCGGCGGACGCGAGTGGTAGGGACGTTCCCTGACGGCAACTCCGCCCTGATGCTGGTCTGCGCGAGGCTGCGCCATGTGGCAGGTACTCAGTGGGGCAGCAAGAAATACATGAACATGAAGCACTTGGAGGCGACCATGGACGACGCCTCTATTGCCGGCTGACTTCATTCAGCCAGAGCCTGCAAACAATTTTGCGCATAAATCTTGACGGGGCCGACAAGAGGCAGTGGTCCCCCGCTGCCTCTATGCCTCGTCGCAAAACGCGCGCTAAGTTGTGCTCGCGCTTCTGCGCGGAAAACGCGCCCTCGCACCAGACCTGCCGCAGTTTCAGCGCCTCCCGGTATTCCGGGCTGGAACGGCGTTCCAGGTTGCGCTGTCAGTCTGCCGCAAAGTAGCTGACGGACACCTTTCTTGCGCCGCGTTTGTCGCTCTCGCGCAGGCATTTTTCCCGCAGCGGACAGAGCGCACAGTCCCGCTTATCCGCCTGATACTCCCAAAACAGGCCGCTGGCGCTGCGGGCCAGCCGCCTTAAACACAGCTCTTTTCCAATGGGACAGAGGTACACATCACGGTTCTCGTCGCGGCAAAAATCGTCCCGCGTAAACTGTGTGTTTGCCCGCGCGGCGGTCTTCTGCGGCCGTACAAAGAAGTCGATCCCCAGCTCACTCAGCGCCCGATGGGCCAGCGGGAAATCGTAGGCGGCGTCCGCGGTAGCGGTCTGAATTGGTACAACATTTTCGTGAATATGCTCGATCAGGCCCAAAAACGGCACGGAATCGTTCACATCTCCGGCAGTCACGGTCTGGCCTACGATGATGCCGTAGTCGCTGTTCACCGCCTGATGGGCGAGGTAATGAGGCCCCTCCGGTTTCCCCGGGCGCTTCAGATGACCCGACTCCGGGTCTGTGCGGCTGACGCGCTTGTGGGAGCGGCGGTTGTCCCGTTTGAGCTGCTTTGTCCGCTTTTTGCGGCGCTTTCCGGTTCGCCGCTCAAGTTCCTCCAACCCTTCCTCCTCATAATCGTCCAGCCGTTCCCAGTAAACGCCGGTCTCCTCCGCGACTTCCACCAGTTCTTCCGACGCACGGGAGGCGTTGGCCCTCACATGGGTCGAGTCCGCCCCCACCACGCGCCCGCTGACCAGACCTTTTTCGATGCACTGTCCCACGACTTCTTCAAATAACCGCCGAAACACCTTGCGGAAGGACGGTTTCCGGCGGCGCAGCTGCGAGACAGTGCTGTGATCCGGCACCCGGTCGAAGAGGTCGAGACCCAGGTACCAGCGCAGGGCGATGTCGGTCTGGACGCGTCGCTCGATCTGCCGCTCCGACGGGATGCCGTACAGGAAATCCACCAGCAGATACTTCACGATGACCACCGGGTCGATGGCCGGGCGCCCGTATTTTTTGCTGTAAAGCAGGGCTGTTTCCTCGTAAACGAAGGACAGATCCAGCGCTGCTTCCAACTTTCGGAGGAAGTGCTCCCGGGGCATCAGATCCTCGATCGTTACCATGTGCATCGCTAACTGCATCTGCATATTCCTCCGTTTTACTCCGCCTTGACTGCGATCCGAATCTTGGTGTAGTCGTAGCCAACCATGTCCAGAATTCTTGTCGTCAGAATCCGCATGAGTGTTTCGGCATCATAGTGTGTCTCTATGTATAGAGCTTCATCGATCTTTACCGGGCTGCGCATTTTTCCGGTCTCACTCCCTAGCAGAACCCGATTCCGTCCCAACACTTTCCCCCGCAGATCCATGAGTGCCTGCCGCTGATCCGAATCTTTGCAGCAATCTTTCAGCAATTCCTCCGCAACGCTTTTCCATGTGGGGTTCTCTGTCCTACGTCCATCTGCAAAAATAACTCCGGTCGGTCGTTTTCCCTTGAATATCCCTGCACCTACATTCAACGGATATATGATCTCGTAATTTCTCGGTTTACGGCTCTCTTTTTGCCGAGACGGTACACTTTCTTTTTTCACCTCGTCGATGATCCAATCGAATTTTTCATCGATCTCGCGGATCAATTCCTCCCTAAGCTTTTGCAGTTCCTGTATGGTATTCATCCGTTTGCTCCTTTCATTATTTAGCGCACGTGCTAAATAAGCTATACCGGAACACTTCCCTTTTGTCAACCACTTTGTCAACACGCCCAAATGTGTGTCGGATGGCATGAAAATGAAAACCTCCCATTCCATTCACTTTTTTTCTTCACAGACCTACACATACTGCTGACTGTTGCAGCGCTCTCATAGGACCCGTCATGGCATAAGCACACAAAGGATATCTTAATCGTGAAATGCAATTAGACTTGCCACTAACATCAACTATTGCATCAAAAAATGCATCGACTGCAGTACACCCTTTTTTCTTCGCCTATATGATCATTCTGCAATTTGGCTTTTCTTCTCTCCCGGTAAGAAGCGCATTTAGGGCAAAATCTTTATTTTGTGGCAGCCAACTCATTAAAATGTAATCTACATTTGTGATATGTTACAAATTATTTGTCTGATTTTTATGAATAATATTTTTTTTATTTTATTGAAAATTATATTTCTTAGTGATATTATATACAACAAGAAAACAAAGAATTAAACAAGGAAAAGGCGATACTATTGAAATCTGTAAATAATGAAATGGAACTTTTCAAAGCAATTATGAAGATGATTGCAAAGCAGTTTGGTGATAAATGTGAGGTCGTTTTGCATGACTGGTCAGGAGGTTATGACAAGACTATTGTGGCAATCGAAAATGGCCATGTCTCCGGAAGAGAAGTGGGTGATTGCGGAAGCAATCTGGGGCTTGAGGTCATGCGCGGTATCTCGGGCGGAGATAACCAGTACAATTATATCACTAAAACAAAGTTAGGAAAGACTCTGCGCTCTTCTTCGATTTATCTGACTAATGATGAGGGGGAAAAGGTGGGCGCTCTTTGTATTAACTACGACATAACGGATCTTATCAAAATGCAGGATACTGCAGCGTCTCTGACAATGATTGAATCAGATGTTGAAGAGCATTTTGTCAACGATGTGGGGGAGCTTTTGGATCATCTCCTGCAGGAGAGTATTCGACTCATCGGCAAGATGCCAGAGGACATGAGTAAGGAAGAGAAAATACGCGTATTGTCCTTTTTGGATAATAAAGGTGCATTCCTGATTACTAAGTCCGGTACGAGGGTCTGTAACTTTTTGGGAATTTCGAAGTATACGTTGTACAATTATCTGGATGAATTGAGAGATAATGGTAAAGAGTAAGCGAAATGGAGGGGATATCGTGGTTGAAAATACATTCCTGTTGGAAACATTAAAGCAACTTGTGGAGATTCCATCTGTGACCGGTCAGGAGCAGCAGGTTGGAGAATACATATTCACTGCTCTGCAAGCCTGTGGTATGGATACAGTCTCGCGTCAAGACATTGGCGGGGGCAGATTCAATGTAATCGCTAAAATAAAAGGGACAAAACCAGGGCCTACCATTCTGATGACTGGTCATATGGACACTGTGGATGTAGGCGATGGATGGAGCACCGATCCCTTCCGAGCGGTGATTAAGGGCGAGAAAATGTATGGCCGGGGCGCAGCGGATATGAAGTGTGGAATTGCGGCGGTGATTGATTCTCTGCGTGCAGTTGCTGAGAGAAGGGGAGATCTGTGCGGAGAGATTCTAGTTGCCTTTGTATGTGATGAAGAGGCGTATTCCACCGGCGTGGATCATCTGATTCGCCAAGGCATTCATGCCGACTTCGGCATAGCCGCTGAGCCGGAATGGAAGGCAATTATCGGCTCCGTCGGCAAGATGCTCATCAAGGTGAAGGTCCAGGGCGTTGCCGCCCACGGTAATCGCCCGGATCTTGGGATCAATGCAATCGAAGAGGGTGGTAAGTTCCTTGCCGCATTAGGTAAATTGGAGGTTCTGGAGCACCCTCGGTTGGGACGGCAAGAATACGTAACACTGAAAATTGAGGGTGGATTTAAAGAATACGCAATTGTCGTTCCAGAGTATTGTGAGTTTTTAATTAATAAGCACACCGTTCCGGCAGAAACGAAGGAATTTGTTATTACGGGAATGGAAAATCTGGTAAAGCAGTTGGGATTGCGGGCAAAGTTTACCTTTGAGGTGCAACCGCCCTATTATCCTGCTTTTGATCTGGGGGATCAGGTTCCTTGGTTCGATCAATTGAAAGAGATATTCCGTGAAGTTACTGGCGAAGAACTAAAAACAGACTATAGTACTGGGGTATCTGATAATAACCGCTTGGTGCCAGATGCCGGTATACCAATGATTTGCTTGGGGCCAAAGGGCTATGGTGTTCATCAGAAAGATGAATGGGTCGATTTGAAATCAGTTGAGCAAATTAGTAAGGTGTATCAGAAATTCTTGCTGCTGAAAAAATAGATTCTTTATTTTCGGCTATATTTTTTAATTATTTGACAAAAAATTTTTAATTTGAAAATAAATAAAATTAATTTGTAAGGAGGATGACATGGAATTGATTAAAGTTGACACACCCAGGGCACCCGCTCCGGGTGGATGGTATTCCCAGGCATTTCGGGTAGGAGATATGATCTACACCGCAGGTGTTACTGCGAATGATCCGGTAACCCAAAAGATGGTAGCTCCCGGAGATATCGTAGGTCAGACAGAACAAATTCTAAAAAATCTGGACGCAATTTTGACGGAGGCCGGCTCTGATCTGGAGCATATTATTAAAACCCTAGTGTTTGTCAAGGATATTAATGATTTTCAGAAGTTCAACGAAGCATACAAAAAGTTTTTTCCGCGCAATCCGCCTGCTCGTAGCACGATGCAAGTCGGAAATTTTATTGGTGATATGGTAATCGAAATTGAAGCAATTGCTGTATGTAAATAAAGGAAGGGGAATTTTTGTTATGAACGTGCTTTACAATGAAATTTCTAAAGAATTGGATGAGAAGTTGAATTTTCAGCATGCACAGTGGCTCACCGATAATACACCATCAAGAATTTCTGGGATGGGAGATGACAGAAAAGCGGCAGAGTATTTGGTTGAACAATACCAATCTTATGGTTTGGATGCAAAAATCTTGGATATTGAAATTTACAATTCCAATCCTATCGGATCTAAATTATGCATTACTTATCCAGAGAAAAGAGAATTAGATAGTATTGTTTGCTGCCATATCAAGAGCACCCCTGATGAAGGCCTGAATCTTGAAGCGGTCTATGTAGGCCCTGGAGATTATGATGATTATAAGGGGATTGACGTTCGTGGGAAAGCGGTCATTGCTGAGGTGTCTTTTAATCCTGGAACTCCCGAAAAAGCAAGAATAGCAAATGAGATGGGAGCTGCTGCAATTCTTTTTGCCAACAGCGCCGAGGATGGAACGCCGGATGAGAATCTAATTTGCCGCAGAGCAATAAAGTCGGTCTGGGGCAACCCCACGGAGGAGACATTTTCAAAAATTCCTCAGTTAGCCGCAGTCAGCATCAGCCGCAAAGACGGTCAGTATCTCCGCCAGCTGTGTCAGCAGGGCACAGTACGAATCAACTTGGTAGCTCAGGCCACTCGCAGCTGGGATTATGTTCCTCAGCCAATTGCCATACTTCCCGGTAGTGAAGAACCTGATAAATATGTGCTCGTCAATGGACACTTGGATGCTTGGGCTCCTGGTGCAACTTGCAATGCTACTGGTGACGCGACAATGCTCGAGCTGGCACGTGTGCTGGCAAAGCATCGCAATAAAATAAAGCGCAGCGTGGTGTTTATAAATTGGAATGGCCACGAAATTGCAGAGTCTGCCGGTTCTACATGGTATCTGGATCATTTTTGGGACAAAATGGAGAGGGATTGTGTAGGGGGTATATATCTTGATTCCACAGGGCTGAAAGGTTCTTATTACTATGTGGGTAATGCTTCCCTCGAATTTAAAACCTTTGTAGAGAATGTAGTATTTGAAGTTACAGGAGACCGAATTGAAATTACTCCACTGCACAAATTTGGAGATCAGAGCTTCTACGGTATCGGGGTCCCTTCCGTTGTGGGCAGAATGGCTATGCCTGCTGAGTATGTAGAACGCACACATGGAGCAATCTTGGGGTCGTGGATGCACACAAGTGAAGACGACATGACCCATGTGGATCCTGCAAACCTGCTTAAAGATCTGCAAATTGCTCTGGGGATGACTCTATCGCTATCAAATGATGCGATCCTCCCCTATGAAATTGATGCTATGCTGAAGGACGCAAAACGAAAAATCGAGGAAGAGATCCTTCCGTATGCGGATAAGCGGATTGATATTGCTTCTATCAATCGCCAATTGGAGTCGTTGATTGATAAATACGACGAGTTCAACAATATCCGCGACTCGCTGAGAGACAAGCCGATAACGGACGATAGAGTTCGCTTGGCAAATCGCTTGACTATGAAAATCCAGCGTTGCCTTTCTTATGCTTTCTACACCTTTACTGATCGCTTCGAACAAGATTCCTATGACTATACGCCCATGATGTATCGGCCCATTCCGTTTCTGTGGACTGCCGTCGATTTAGCAAGACTTGATCCCGATACTGAGGCATACAAAATTAAATATACAACTGTACTGCGCAATCGTAATCGGGTATCGGAAGCTGTTAATGAAGCATTAGAGTACTGCGACCTGTTTATGGCGCTTCTGAAGTGATTTGGATGCGCACAATAATACAATAAAAAGAAAAGAGGTAAAACGATGAAACAGCTCCGGAAAATTTGTATCCTTGCGATGACAATGATTCTCCTATCGTCCGCTCTGGTTGCTTGCGGAGATAAAAGCAGCGGCGATGCCGAAAAGATCGTAATCGGTTATATTGGCCCGCTGACTGGCGAGGGAGCACTTTGGGGAGAAATGGAGAAAAACACGGTCGAACTTCTGATTAAGCAAACCAATGAAGCTGGTGGAATTTTAGGCAGACCGGTCGTTTTAAAGGCTTATGACAACCGAATGGATCCGGTAGAAACCTCAAATGCCGCTCGCAAGGCGATTCAGAATGACAAAGTGGTAGCAATTATCGGCCCTAATACCTCCGGTTGCGCTATGACCCTTGCGGAAGTATGTGAAGAATACAAAGTTCCCCATCTGACAACGGTGGCCACAGGTCCCAACGTTACAAGACACGATGACGGGACTGTTCGTCCTTATACCTTCCGTGTCAGCCAGAATGACAATCAGTTGGGTGCCGCTATTGCAAATTATGCCTATGAGAGCATGGGGATTAGGACTGCGGCTGCTCTGGTAGAAATTAGCAGCGACTACGCTGTTGGTGTTAATGAAGTCTTTGCAAAGACCTTTACTTCTTTGGGCGGTGAATATCTGGGATATGAAGGCTATAAGGGTGGCGATGTAGATTATCGCGCACAGCTGTCAAAAATTGTAGAAATGAAGCCTGATGCCCTTTTCCTGCCGTCTAACTACAAGGAGATGGGTCTGGCCTCTAATCAAATCCGTGAGCTGGGCTTTACTGGTGATATTATCGGCCCCGATTGCTGGCTGATGTATGAACTCTTTACAGTTGCAACTACCTCGGTCAATGGTGCAACCTTTGTCACAAGCGTAAATATTGCCGATCCCGCATATGAGCCTTGGAGACAGGCGTACTTCGCTGAATACGGGAGTTATCCCGATACCACCAACTCCTACTATGCGCACGATGCATTCAACATGATTAAGTGGGCCATCGAAAAGACCGAGGAAGCTACTTCCGAAAAAATAGTAGAGGGCCTTAATCAGATTAAGGATGTCGAATTTATTACCGGATTAGTAACTATGCCGGAAAGCCACGATCCGATTCGTGATGCTTATGTCTGCGTCATTGAGAATTGCGAATTTACCTTTCCTACAAAGATTCGTATCGAGGAATAATTACTGATCAATCTTTGTGGCGCCGCCCGATGGCGGGTGGCGCCACTTTATAACAGGAGAAAAGACTTATGCTGTTTCTTCAACAATTAATAAATGGGCTTTCTGTTGGCAGTGTATATGCTCTGATGGCTGTTGGATATTCTTTGATTTATAGCCTTTTGAACTTCTCTAATTTTGCCCATAGCGCGGCCGTTGCTGTAGGTGCATATGCTACCCTGTGGTGTTTATCACTACTGATACCATCTCTTGAACTTGCTATACCTGTGGGTATTCTGATGGCAGCGGCAATTTCTATTGTTATTCAGCTGGTGGCATATCGTCCATTGCTGAAAAAGAATGCCCGCCGGATTTATCTCCTTATCGCGGGCTTAGGAGTATCTACAATCAGCGAAAATTTATTGGTAATTGCATCAGGAGGTCGGTTCCAGGGTTATCCCGTTAATTTTTCAACAGTTTCACTGAAAATTGGCGGATTGAGCATTGGAATGATAGATTTAGCGACTTTGATTTTAGCGTGTATTGCCTTGGTTCTTGTTCAACTGTTCATTCAAAAAACTCGTGCGGGACTCGCTATCCGTAGCGCAGCATTTGATCTGGATGCCGCATCTTTAATGGGTGTTAATGTGCAAAAACTGATTTTAATCGTATTTGCCATTGCTGGCATTCTAGCAGGCTTGGCCGGAACACTCTTGGGTGCAAAATATACTGTGTATCCAACAATCGGCGGTCTAACCAACAAAGCGTTTATTGCATCTGTGCTGGGAGGCCTCGGCAGTGTACCAGGAGCTGTGCTGGGGGCAATTGCCTTGGGGGTTATTGAGGCTATGGTTGCAGGCTTTATTTCGTCTTCTTTGAGAGATCTGTTTTCTTTTGTTGTCCTAGTGGTTGTGCTGTTATTCTTTCCTCTGGGCTTCATGGGAAAGAGCTCCGATGATAAGGCCTAGGGGGTGAATGATAATGGCAACTTATTTGATTGGCGTACTTACTGTAACGGGGATTTATTTGATAGCCATTTTAGGCGTGTCGATCCTGACGGGCTTTACGGGCCTCTTTTCAATGGGGCATGCAGGATTTATGGCAATCGGTGCATATGTGTCTGCTTTGGTTGTAAAAAGCACAGGCTTGCCGATTAGTATGGGTTTAGTTTGCGGCACGATAGCAGCAACTTTAGTTGGCATATTGATTGGGTATCCTACACTCCGCCTAAAGGGCGATTATTTTGTTATCGCCACCTTGGGTGTAGGTGAATCCATGAAGCTTCTCGTGGAAAACCTGACGATTACAGGTGGGGCAAGAGGGCTCAACGGTGTAGCTGGAGGAACCAATGTATTCTTAGTTTGGGGACTCGTCATTATAATCGTTTTTTTGCTCGTGAATTTTCTTCGTTCCAAACAAGGACGAAACTGTGTGGCGGTGCGTGAGGAAGAATTGGCTGCAGCTGCCGTAGGCGTGAACATGACTAATTATAAAATGCTGGGTATGGCCATCAGCTGTGCACTGTGCGGTCTGGCTGGAGCTCTCCTTGCCCACTATATGAAATACCTTCATCCATCAATGTTTACCATGGCAAAATCCAATGAACTTATCATGACTGTTATTCTTGGCGGTCGTGGAAGCTTAACTGGGACGATCTTGGCCGCACTGATTCTGGTGCCTCTTCCTGAAATGCTTCGCTTTGAAGGCTTTCAGGCTTGGCGAATGGTTATCTACGGTTTGCTAGTGGTTGTTGTCATAGTATTCAAACCTTCCGGCTTGTTAGGAACCAACGAGCTACGGTGGTCTCAAATTAAGGCGTTGGTGGATAGGCTGAAGCGAGGGGGAAAAAATCGTGGATAATAAGTATGCCTTGCAAATCCAGAATGTGACAAAATGTTTTGGTGGTATTACAGCGTCGAATAATATTAGTTTCCAGGTTCCTGAAAAAGCTCTTTACGGTGTAATTGGCCCGAATGGAGCAGGAAAAACTACTCTCTTCAATATGATTACTGGCGTATATGCTCCAACTAGCGGAGAAATCCTCTATTATGGTAATTCTATTGTTGGTAAATCAACATATGAGATTGCCAATATGGGCATTAAGAGAACGTTCCAAAACATTCGGCTTTTTAATGACTTATCAGTTTTTGACAATGTACTCACAGCATGTCAAAACGATATTTCTTATAACTTGCTTGATGGCCTTCTGCGTACGAAACGCTGCCGGGAACAAGAAGCGATAAGTAAAAAACGTTGCCTAGAAGTATTGGAACAGGTAGGATTGGAGCAGTACGCAAGTCAACGGGCTGGTAATCTCCCGTATGGGTCACAAAGGCGCTTGGAAATTGCGAGAGCCCTCGTAACCTCACCTCAGATTTTGCTTTTGGATGAGCCAGCTGCAGGAATGAATGAGGATGAATCTGCGCAATTAACTCAGTTTATTCAAAATTTGCATATAAATAGAGATATTACTATCATTATCATCGATCATCATATGGATGTGATTATGAATTTGTGCTCTCGCATTAGTGTTATAAACTTTGGCATGCTACTTGCAGAAGGAACTCCTGAAGAGATTCAGGGCAACCAAGAGGTCATTGAAGCATATTTGGGGGTGGATGAATAGTGCTGAGAGTAGAGAATTTAAGTTTTTCTTATGGTAAAATTCGGGCGGTAACGGACGTTAGTTTTGAAATAAATGCGGGGGAGATTTTTGCGATCATTGGGGCAAACGGCGCTGGCAAATCTTCCCTTATGAAATGCATTTCGGGGATTTGCCGGCCGCAAAGGGGGAACATTTATTTAGAAAATGAGGAACTGCCATCTCAACCCCATAAGGTGGTAGAAAAAGGTGTTTCATTGGTACCTGAAGGTCGGTGGATATTTCCAAATCTGACAGTGGAAGAGAACCTGCTTATGGGCGGTTATACTGTAAAAGATCGGTCTCTGGGATTGGAGCGGTCCTATCAACTGTTCCCCAGACTTGCGGAGAGAAAAAGACAACGAGCAGGAACAATGTCCGGGGGTGAGCAGCAGATGCTCGCAATGGCTCGAGGCCTGATGTCAAATCCAAAGGTGCTCTTGCTGGATGAACCTTCTCTAGGTCTTGCACCACTAATTGTAAATGATATTATGCGGATTATCAAGGAAATCAACGAGGAAGGCGTGGCAGTACTTCTTGTTGAGCAAAATGCTAAAAAGGCTTTGAAAATTGCACACCACGGTTGTGTAATGGAGCAAGGACGTATTTCTAAATATGGAACAGGATCAGAACTTCTGAACGATTCAGATATTATCAGCGCCTATCTTGGCGGGGTGAAGGGAAAAGGGTGAGATTATGGGATCTTTTCGCTTGGATGGCCGTGTTGCAATTGTAACCGGTGGTGGAAATGGAATCGGTCGTGGCACAGCCATCAAACTGGCGCATCAGGGAGCAAGTGTAGCAGTTTGCGATATTGAAAAGGAAAATGCAGAATGTGTTGCTGCTGAAATTGTCAGAGAAGGCGGCAATGCGATTGGCATTTTTTGTGATGTATGTAGTGTCGATTCCGTTCGCAAGGCAATCCGAGCCACAGCAGAGAAGTTTGGCGGAGTGGATATTCTAGTAAATAACGCCGGAGGTGGCGGAGGCGGTATGCTTCTGGATGACGTCGATTATGAGGAGTGGGATCGACTGATTCTGCTGGATCTGACCAGCGCCTATATCTTCTCTAAGGAGGTTCTCCCTAGCATGCGCAAGCGTGGCGCAGGAAAGATCGTCAATATTAGTTCTGGCGCGGGCATAATAGGAGACGCTACGGATATTCATTATGCGACGGCAAAGGCGGGGCTGATTGGACTAACAAAAGCTATGGCGCGACAAGTGGCAAAGGATCATATTAATGTAAATGCTCTGGGGGTAGGTCCTACTGACACGAGAATGAGTCGAAAACGGGGGCTCGAAGAACAGTTAAATGATATTATTTGGTATAGGGTCGCTCAGCCAGAGGATCAGGCAAATGCGGTTGCTTTTTTGGTTTCTGATGAAGCGGAGTATATTACGGGACAAGTTCTGTGTCCCAACGGCGGGGCATGGATGTAGTCATATTTGAAGTGAGTTTTACACACGATTGCCATGACGCAAGCAAGGCGCTTTGGGAATTGATGCAGATTAATGTTCAATGACTTTGAATGATGTTAAGAAAAGCTGGTCAAGTAGTTGCTGAGTTGTCGGCTTTGAGCTCGATTTATGTACTGCTGCGAGAAGCTGCTTAATCGATTTTGAACATAATACGCAGCCTAAGGCAATATTTGTGAAATGCAGATGGGGTTGGATGCCCCAAGAGAGTCTGAAGTAACTCCTCTTTCCGAAGGTGGAGACCTGTTCACTGATGCTTGAAGAAGCATCTGGCATAAGCATTCTGCCCGACCGAGGTGCGGCCTGTCCGCTTCCAAGTGTTCTGTAGCGCACTTATTTCTTTAAGCCTATTTAATAAATTACGATTGTTGCGTTAGAAGCGCTCTGTTTCGTTTACTTTTGGAGCCTTTTAGCGCAATGGAAAGGATCATATCAATGAAGGATTACTTAAAAGTGTCTGGAAAAATCGCTATTGTGACTGGTTCCGCCCATGGAATTGGGCGCGGTGTGGCAATGGGGTTGGCATCTTATGGCGTAAAGGTTATGATTTGTGATATCAACGATAAGGATGGATTGAAGGTTAAGGAAGAGATTTTAGCGGCGGGCGGTGAGGCGGAATACTGCCATTTCGATGCGTTTTCTTCTGAAAGCATCAACCTTCTTGCAAAAGAAACAGTGAGGCTGTTCGGCGGAATTGACATTCTTGTCAATAATGTTGGAGGGGGTTTGCCCAGCAAAGGATTTGAAGCCATTTCTGATGAAGAATGGGAGAGAATCATTCGATTTAATCTTAGCAGCACTTTTTATATGTGTCGCGCGGCATTCCCTTATATGAAAGAAAAGAACGCCGGGAAAATTGTTAACATCAGTTCTGGCTACGCAATTGGTGGCGGAGACTATTGTGCGCATTATGCATCTGCAAAGGCGGGTATTATCGGACTTACTACTTCGTTAGCAAAAGAAATGGCTCCTTATAACATTAATGTGAATGTGATTCCTGTTCCTACCACCGATACGCCGATGGTTCATATCACTAACACGCCTGAGATGATTCAGGAGGAGGTTAATCTGACGCCGCTGGGGCGTATTGCAGTGCCAGAGGACATTGCTAACACGGTATTGTTTCTTGTCTCTGAATCAGCCAACTATGTGACGGGGCAAATAGTTGCACCAAACGGTGGAAAGCGAATGCTGGTATAACCGAGTTGAGCCGCTATTTAGAGACTTAGCTTGGTTAGACGAAAAGCGGAAGGATGGGTAATGCTATGTTTACGATTATACGAGTTGATTCTAACGTAGCACAAGATGATATGCTGGCTGAACAATGTGTTATCGAAAGACGACATGATGTTATTGTTTTCCCTGATACATGGCAAGGTAATCTATAACTACACCTATAATACCACCATGGCTCTGGCAAAATATGGAGTGCCCACTGGGAAAAGACGCTTGCTGGTGAAGATTAGCTCCACATTGTGGACATTGCCCCTCTGTCATCAGCGAGGGTGCTACGATTTGGCTGTTAGGGATAGGGGTAAAGGCGTTATAGTATGTTGCTATCTCAAATTCCGCAGGAATCTGTGGAAGTATGACAAAAGAGCCGCCGAAATTATGCAGGAGCCGGTGGAACATGCGGATGTGGCGGTGAGGCGAATCGGGAGAAGCACAGAGCCTTGAACAGCGAGGAGCTGACCGCCTGTCTTGATTGGCTATAGGTCTTCTGCCTGCTATTTTGAGTATTTATTAATGTGTAATTTGTTAGTAAAATTAACTGGGAGTACGCCACAATGGAATTACATTCTCAACAGGTACGCGCGCTTGCGCCAGAAAGTGATCCGTTGAAGATCGGCATGGGATGGACAGTCGATGACCTGCTCCGGCCCCAGATCATGGTGGAAAGTACTTTTGGCGACAGTCATCCCGGCAGCGCACATCTGAATCAACTGGTAGGCCAAGCTGTGCAGGCCGTGAACGAGCACGGTGGCAAGGCCGCCCGCTATTTTGCCACCGATCTGTGCGATGGCATTGCACAGGGACACGACGGCATCAATTATTCACTTGCTCACCGGGAAGCGATTGTCAATTTGGTGGAAGCGCAGGCCAACGCCAGCGGGTTTGACGGCGGCATATTCATTGCAAGCTGTGACAAATCTGTCCCCGCAATGCTGATGAGTATTGGCCGTCTCAAGGATATGAGCGACATTATGGTGACCGGCGGCGTGATGGAGGCTCATTTTCTTCCCAAGAAATACGTTGTGCAGGATCCCTCCTGTGCTGTCAACGAACTGCTGACGCTCGAGCAGATCGGCAAATTTGACGCATGGGAAAAGACCGGCGTGATTTCCGGCGCGCAGTTGGACTACTATAAGCGTAATGCCTGTCCAAGCTGCGGTGCCTGCTCCTTTATGGGTACGGCCTCTACCATGCAGATTATGGCAGAGGCTCTTGGGCTGATGCTGCCAGGAGCTTCATTGATGCCTGCCACTGCGCCAGAGTTGCAAAGATCTGCCTATGACGCAGGCGTTCAGCTGATGATTCTTGTAAAACGGGGCATCTGTGCAAAGGATATCGTGACAAAGGAGAGCTTCGAGAACGCCATCATGATCCATGCGGCCATTTCCGGTTCCACCAACGCGATTATGCACCTGCCCGCCATTGCGCATGAGTTTGGCATTGAGATCGACGCAAACACCTTTGATCGGATGCATCGTGGCGCGCACTACCTGCTCAACATCCGTCCCTCCGGCGACTGGCCAGCGCAATATTTCTACTACGCTGGGGGCGTTCCTCGCGTGATGGAGGAGCTTCGTTCCGTGCTACACCTTGATGTAATGACCGTAACCGGGAAAACATTGGGCGAAAATCTGGAGGCTCTGAAGCAAAGAGGCTTTTACGAGCGCTGTGATGCGCTGTTGCGCGAAAAATCTCAGGTGCTCGGTCTTGCTCTGAAACGCACCGATATCATCCGTTCATTTAATAACGCAAAAGGCACCGATGGCAGCGTTGCCATTCTCAAGGGCAACCTTGCTCCCGAGGGCTGCGTGATCAAGCACACCGCCTGTCCGAAGGAAATGCTTCAGGCCACCCTACGAGCCAGAGCCTACAACAGCGAAGAGGAGTGTATCGCCGCAGTGCTGCACGGCAAAGTTCACCCCGGGGACGCTGTCTTTATCCGTTATGAGGGTCCTCGCGGCAGCGGGATGCCCGAGATGTTCTACACCGGCGAGGCCATCTGTGCCGACTCGACGCTTGCCTCCAGCGTGGCGCTCATTACGGACGGGCGCTTCTCCGGTGCAAGCCGTGGTCCCGTCATTGGGCATGTCAGTCCCGAGGCAGCAGTCGGTGGGCCCATCGCGCTGGTGGAGGACGACGACCTGATTCAAATCGACATACCAAACCGCATACTTGCAATTGTTGGCGTAAGCGGGCAGAAAAAAACGCCCGAGGAGATCGATTCGATCCTTGCCGCGCGCCGCGCATACTGGCAGCCGAGGGAGCCCAAACACAAAAAGGGGCTGCTCAGGCTCTACGCCGAACACGCCGTCAGCCCTATGAGCGGCGCATATATGGAATAAGCGTGTAATTTGCGCTTGAAAGGCACTCAAATATAAGGTGTGCTGCTGTACTACATTGTTGGACAGATTATTACTCCGAATGGTGAAGGGAGAATGCTGATATGACAGCATTAGAAAGACTTTATAACGCGGCAGTGGTGCCGGTCGTCGTGCTCGACGACGCGGCGGATGCGGTGCCGACGGCTAAGGCGCTGCTTGCGGGCGGCGTGGACGTGATGGAGATCACGTTCCGCACTGCGGCAGCCGCCGATTCCATCGCGGCGGTCGCCAAGGAGTGCCCCGACATGTTCGTGGGCGCAGGCACGGTCATCACGCTCGAGCAGTGCAAGAAGGCCGTCGCCTGCGGCGCAAAGTTCATTGTCGCCCCGGGCTACAGCGAGGAGGTCGTGAGCTGGTGCGTGGAGAACAACGTCGCCATCACCCCGGGCTGCGTCACGCCGACCGAGATCATGGCCGCGATGTCCCACGGCCTGAAGGTCGTGAAGTTCTTCCCGGCGAACGTCTACGGCGGCCTGAGCGCAATGAAGGCGCTCTCCGGTCCCTTCGGCGGCATCAAGTTCATCCCCACCGGCGGCGTGAACGACAAGAACCTTGCCGAGTATATCTCCGCGCCGTTCATCCATGCCGTCGGCGGCAGCTGGCTGTGCGCCAAGGCGGACATCGCCGCGCACAACTTCGACAAGATCACGAGCCTCTGCAAGGAGGCGCGCAAGACCGCGCTCGGCTTTGAGATCGCGCACGTCGGCGTGAACGCCGGCGACGCGGAGGAGTCCCTTGCGGTGTGCCGCGCGCTCGACGCGGCCTTCGGCTTCGGCGTGAAGGAGGGCAACAGCTCCAACTTCGCCGGCAGCGGCGTGGAGGTCATGAAGAGCCCCTATCTCGGCAAGAACGGCCACATTGCGGTCAAGACCAATTCCATTCCCCGCGCGGCGGCGGAGCTTGCCAAGAACGGCTTCACGCTTGACGAGTCCACCGCCAAGTACAAGGGCGAGAAGATGGTCGCGGTCTATCTCAAGCAGGAATTCGGCGGCTTTGCCGTCCACCTGCTGCAGAAGTAAGGGAGGAACGAACGATGAAATTTTTGACTTTCGGTGAGATCATGCTGCGCCTGAAGGCGCCCGGACAGGAGTGCTTCTTCCAGTCCCCGATGCTCGAGGCTACCTTCGGCGGCGGCGAGGCGAACGTTGCCGTCTCCCTCGCCAACTACGGCGAGGACGCGGCGTTCCTGACGGTCCTGCCCGATAACGCCATCGCGGACGCCTGCAAGGCGGAGCTGCGCCGTTTCGACGTGGATACCAAGCGCATCGTCACGGGCGAGGGCCGCATGGGCATCTACTATCTCGAGGGCGGCGCGAACCAGCGTCCGAGCAAGGTCGTTTACGACCGTGCCTATTCCGCCATCGCGCTGGCCAAGCCCGGCGATATCGACTGGGACAAGGCATTCGACGGCGTGGAGTGGTTCCACATCACCGGCATCACGCCTGCCATCAGCGAGAGCGCGATGGAGCTTTCCGTTGCGTCTGTCAAGGAGGCGAAGAAGCGCGGCATCACCGTCTCCTGCGACCTCAACTACCGCAAGAACCTCTGGAAGTACGGCAAGAAGGCGAGCGAGGTCATGCGCGAGATCGCAAAGTATGTGGATGTCGCCATCGCCAACGAGGAAGACGTGCAGAAGTCCCTTGAGATCACCGTGGACGATGTGAACGTCGAGTCCGGCGAGCTGGACCGCGCAAAGTACAAGGCGCTCGGCGACAAAGTGCTCGCGGCGTATCCCGATATGAAGATGATCGCCATCACGCTGCGCGAGAGCCACAGCGCGGATTGGAACGGCTGGGCGGCCTGCCTGAACGACGGCAAGGACTTCTACGTTTCCAAGAAGTACGAGATTCGCGACATCGTGGACCGCGTCGGCGGCGGCGACAGCTTTGCCGGCGGCCTGCTCTACGGTCTCAACCACTATGAGGACAAGCAGTCCGCGCTGGAGTTTGCCGTGGCAGCGAGCTGCCTGAAGCACTCGGTCATCGGCGACTTCAACCGCGTCGGTGTTTCCGATGTGACCAAGCTTATGGGCGGTGATGGCACAGGCAGAGTGCAGCGGTAAAAAGCTTGCGGCAAAGATGTGATTGCGCAAACAGAATTTATTCACTGCCTGATTTGCGGAGAAAAGACGAGGACGAAGATCCGCAACGATACAAGTTTGATATGACACTTGCTGTATTGCCCTAAGTTTAAGACAGAGTTTCTTGTCGATGTCCGTAATAAGCCGGTGACCATACTTGAGAAACTGCAAACAAACGGGGAAGGGAACATCCGAAAGCGCAAGGACGGACGTTGGGAGGGCCGGTACACATTCGGTCACGATCCAGAGACGGGCAAAGCCATCATCAAAAATGTCCTCGGCAAGACGCAAGCGGAAGTAAAAGAAAAACTGAAAAAGGCCATCGAGGAAAATGTAGGCATCGACTACGGCAAAGCGAAAACTTACACCCTGGGGAGTTGGCTGGAGGTTTGGATGGAAAACTACGCGAAAGTAAAACTCAGACCGTCCACATTCAAGACTAGCCAAGGTGACTTTCTGAAGAACCACATCAAGCCGCAGATCGGCAGCATCCCGCTGGCAGACCTCACTTCTCTGGACTTACAACGGTCCTACAAACACCTGCTGGACGGCGGGCGAGTAGACCGCATCGAAGCGAAAAAGAAACCGAAAGGGGTTAGCGCCGAAAACCGTGCGAAACATCCACCGGATGATCGGCTCGTTAGAGATTCCTGATAATGTGTTTTCTCCCGCGTTAAAAGCGGAATAGACGCGGAATGAGAACGGAATATATGAAAAATGCGGAATAAATGCAATCCTAAAAATTGCAAAAATTCCATATAGAAACGAGTTTTCTTTATTTTACGCAGGCGAAAATGAAACAGAAAGAATGGGGTTCAAGAGGCCGCTGGTTCGATTCCAGTCACTCGGACCAACGAAAAAAGGGACTCTGAAATTGCTGATTTCAGAGTCCCTTTTCCTTGTTCAATGTCTACTGTGATGTTGGATCTAAATCCGTCGAATTCGACGGGTTTAGGCAGTTGGCCAGATCCGATTCATAATCACCACGCACTACCGCACTCGGTGAGTGAACGACATTAACCTGCACATTGACACTTGCGTTCATAAAAACGCCGATCTTTTCAGCCGCGCCTCGCTTCATTTGTTCTGTCACATGCGTGTAAGTGTCCAGCGTGAATGCGGCACTATAGTGGCCGAGCATGCCAGCGACCGTTTTTGCATCTACGCCGCTCTGAATTGCTAAGGTCGAAAATGTATGTCTCAAATCATGAAAGCGAACGCTTTCATCCACTCCGGCAGTGGCGAGCATTTGTTTGTGTAAATGTCGAAGAGAGTCCGGACTCCAGTAACCATTAGTTCTTGGACACCAAAACATGAGGGGACTATCCGGATGCTTGTTGTGCTCATCTATGAGCAAAGCAACAGTATTCTCCGGAAGAGCTATTGTTCGAATCGAATTCTCAGTCTTCGGTACAGAAATGCACAACTCTCCCCCAGAACGAGTGAGCTGCTTGTTAACCGTCAGCATTCGTGTTTCCGGATTCAAGTCGGCCCACTCCAGGCCAAGTAATTCTCCCCGTCGAAGCCCACTTGTCAATTCCAAATAGAAAAGCGCATAGACCCCAAGTCGCTTTGCCTCATCCAGATATGCACCTATCTTGTCCTGCGGTAGGACGTGCATTTCTTTCTTTTCACGCTTTGGAATTTTGCAGTTATCGCAAGGGTTGAAGGGAATAATCCGCTCCTTAACTGCCTGTTTCAGAGCGCCGCTCAATACCGCATGAATGTGCTTCACGGTGCTTGCAGACAATGGCTCATATTTCCGATTTCCATGGTTGTCTAAGCGGCCCTGTGTGTGCAGATCATTGTAGAAGCGCTGAATCTGGATTGAGCTGAGCTTTGAAAGCTGGATATGGCCCAAAACCGGGATGATGTGGTTCTCGATCATGCTCCTATAACCATCTGCTGAGCTGGGGCGAAGATTTGGCTTTGTGTAGGAATCAAACCAAAGCCGAATCCATGTAGAAAGGGACTGTGAATCATATCCTTTGCCCTTGCGATAATAAGGCCCTGTATCCTGTTGGATGGCTCGTGCCAGCTTCGCTGCGCATTCTTTTCGTGTCTTAGCAAAAACGCCCTTTTGAATACGCTTTCCCGTTAGAATATCGTAGCCGGCAGTATATCGACCTTCCCAACAGCCGGGGTATCTCTCTCGAATGCTGCCTTCGCCATTCGCTCTTTGCCTACCAGCCATAATGATCTCTCTTTTCCATTTGCGTCTGAGCATCAAGCCACGAGAGAAATTTTCCTTTGTCAATATATACCCTTTGACCACTTACTGTATGGGGAAAGCCGTCTCTCTTTAGAAGCTTATATGCGACCGTAAGACTGCACCCGAGAGTCTTTGCAACGAGCGGCATCGTCATCACATCCGGAAGATCTTCTTTGCGCCGGATTCGCGGCATCTTACTATCGTCCATCCTTGTCACTCCGTATAGAAGAGAGAGTCCTTCTCTTCTGTTTGCACATTTAGCCAGGTAAGGAATTTGTCTTTCGGCACGAAGATACGACTTCCAACTTTGAAGGCAGGAAAGTCGATGCGCTTCACAAGCTCATAGACCTGAGACAGCCCGAGGCCGAGGAAATTGGACACCTCTTGAACATTGAGGATAAGGGGGAGCTCATCGGAACTCTTATACTGGCAACTTTTCATTTTGCATTCCTCCTGTGAAGTAATCTATATCAATACTTACGAGGAGGTTTGGTAACCAACAACAGGTTCGTACAAATTATCAGCAATAGAAAGCAGAAACTGCATTTTATTTGTGGCGAATTTGCCGCAATTAAACGACAGTTGCGTTGGGGCGTTATGAGATTAGCTAAAAAAGAAGCACTTACGGATCAATACCGTAAGTGCCTCTCTATGGGTTTTCAAATTACTGGATGGCGTCTTTGAAAGCCTTTCCTGCTTTGAACGCAGGTGCCTTAGATGCAGGGATATCAATATGCTCACCTGTTGCAGGATTCTTGCCAGTACGGGCAGCACGTTCTTTGACCTCGAAAGAGCCGAAGCCCACCAGCTGCACTTTGTTGCCAGCCTTCAAAGCGCTCTCAGTAGTCGTGATAAATGCAGCGAGAGCAGCCTCGCAATCCTTCTTGGAAAGGCCACTCGCTTCAGCCATTGCGGCAATCAGTTCGGTTATATTCATAGTTTTTCTCCTTGATGTTATTTTGTTTTCTGTATAATTGTTTAGGTGCCTATGGAATGAAATGACAAGACCCTCTTAGAGTTTTTCACGCACCATCATAAGGGCATAACCAAGTAGATTTTGGCCTTGCCATTTTGCCCGGTCAAGTCTGCTTGGATCACGCATGGATAAACCAATGCCCCAAATCCGATCATTTACAGCACACTCAGCAAGAAATGCATTTCCAGTATCTTTCAGTCTCTCCCTTAGATCAGGGTTCTGCGTAAACTTTGCGAAAAGCCCCTCATAGACGACGATTTGTCGAATACCGTTCCATAGGCTCTCATCATAGCCGGATACAAGCCGTCCAAGAGCCTTTATCTCGGCAGCATTATCCGTAGCAAGAATCTGTGTGGCAACCTTTTCATCGCCAAAGGAAAGTGCCTTGCGGTACATCATATACTGCTCCATTGAGGAAAAGGTGATACCATTGTGCGTAAATGTGGAAGGATACCAGTTGCTAAAGTATCCATTCTCTTCGTTATTGTTGTGAAAACAGATAACAGTCATCACACTTCTCCTACTTTTTTTACTGCCAAATCAAGTTCCAAGTCATGGAGCCCAGCGTAGGCTTTTTTCAAAAAGGACACAGGAATCTTCTTGACCAGTTCCGCACTAGACAAGCCGTAAAACCACTGATAATAGGCGTAAAACTCTCCAATCCAAGCTGGCATAAACCCGCCCATCGCCTTGCCTTCTTTAAGACAATAGCTTTCTGTTTCGGTGAAATAAGTCCAAAGCTCCTTCGCATCCATTGTATTGACATACGCTTTTGCCTCGTCAATACTCTTTCTCGTTTTGCTTGCCATATAGGTGTTAATGAACTCCTCAGTATCTTTGTCGGGATACTGCTGTGCAACAAGGTCAAAGAGCTTGCCCTGGTTTTCTACAACATCGTCTAAGTATGCCTCTGCATACGCTCGCACTATCATCACCTCTCAAATAAAGTGCTGAACACCTTTGTGACCTTGTTTGCGTCGGAATCAACAAGTTCACGCATATTGTTTCTTGCAGACACATCTCTCTGGTTGTATCTGTCGTTAAACTCTGCATAAGGGACAACAAGTAGCTCGTCGCTTTTTTCTCTCAGATTCGCATAGGCTGCTTTGGATTTGATGCAGTACTGGAGACCTAACCCGCCCAACGAGAGCAGCTCTTCAAGAATATCAATATCGATATTGTCCCGAACAAATTCTTTCGCAATATAGAAATAAGAAGCGTTAGCTCTCCAGCCACGAATGACATCGTAATCGCCTGTGTCAATGCCATACTTCTCGATGAACTTCTCTGCGAGCATACGATATCGTTTGGAATCAGCTGCCTCCCTATGCTTCATCAGTTCTGCAAGCCACGCCAGGACATCCCGCTGCTGGAAATCTAAGATTCTTAGTCCGTCGGTATCAAGTTCGTACTTATGGACCCATCCGTTTGTATTATTAGGTCGGCAGACCGCCCATTCTTTTGCAAGTTCAATACTCTCGGTTAGATAAAAGCCTTTGCCATAGTCGTGCTTTTCATCCCCGCCACCGTATTGGGGAACTACGAGCTTATTGGGAGTACCGTGATATAGAGTTATGATTCCCATTTCCTCGTTCCTCCATAAACGAACATCTTCTCATGCATGGATATCTCTGACATATTACTATTATACCGAGCGCAGGATGAAATGGCAATCTCAACTTTTTTACTGCCAATTTCTACTTCGTAACCGTCAAACCTAACCGCGCATAGACACACATGAGACAATAGTAGCGGAACGTTGCGTGATATGCTCCCCCTTGATGAAACAGTGAAAAAACAAATTTGCTGAAAATCAAGGGGAGCATTATTATGCCACGGAAAACAAAAGCCAGTCCAGAAGAAAAGGCTCAAATCGTAGAGGCATACCTTCGGGGTGAGATGGGGCTTAAATCTGCAGCGGCGAAATTATCAGTAGTCATATCAACAATTGAACTATGGATAGCTCTATATAGAGCGGAAGGGTCAAATGCATTTGTTCAATCAAAAAGGAACCGTTGCTATCCTCCGGAAGTCAAAGAAGCTGCGGTAAAGGAGTACTTGTTTGGAAAAGATAGTATACTTAGTATCTGCCAAAAATATTGTATTCGCAGCACAAGGAGCCTCCAAAAGTGGATAAAGGTGTATAATGCCCATGGAGATTTTAACTCCAGAAGGAATTCAGGAGGCAGAAGTTACATGAGGCAAGGGCGAGACACCACGCAGGAAGAACGTGTTCAGATCGTCAAGGACTGTCTGGCCAGTGGAAAAAACTATGGTGAGATGGCCTTGAAGTATAAAGTAAGCTACCAGCAGGTACGCACATGGACGCTGCGGTTTGAGGAGATGGGCGAATCCGGTCTGGAGGACCGGCGCGGAAAGCGCAAGAAGGATCAGGCCCCCCGGACCGAGCTGGAGAAGGCTCAGATCGAGATCGAGCAGCTCAAGCACAAGCTGTATCTGGCGGAAATGGAGCGTGACCTGCTAAAAAAATTGGACGAGATCGAGAGGAGAGATGCCTTTCGGAAGTGAAACAGCGCCATATCTATGCTGCAATCCGGGAAGCACACGAGGAAACGGGCTATCCCATAGAATTGGCCTGTAAGCTGCTCCATGCAGCGCGCTCGGCCTACCACAGATGGGCTTCTGGCAAGCTGAGCCAACGGGCCACAGAGAATGAACGACTTGCGGACACGCTTGAGAAGATCCACGAGGAAAGTCCGGATAAGGGTTACCGAAGGCTCAACGATGACCTGCGCCATGACTGCGGCATCCATGTCAACGACAAACGGGTGCTCCGCATCTGCCGGGCCAGAGATATACGATCTACCGTGAAATATAACAACCGTGGCTGCACCAGACAGGCGAAGAACCCACAGTATCTTGCTGAGAATCTTTTGGACAGGCAATTTTATGCCGCAAAGCCAAACGAAAAGTGGCTCACTGATGTGACAGAATTCAAGTGGTATGAGGGAAGCGAGATCCACAAGCTCTACCTGAGCGCCATTCTGGATCTCTGTGACCGGCGCATCGTGTCCTACGTACTCAGCGAACACAACGATAACCCACTGGTTTTCAAAACCTTCGACAAGGCTGTGCAGGCCAATCCGGACGCGCATCCTCTGTTCCACAGCGACAGAGGGTTCCAGTACACCAACCGTACCTTCCACCACAAGCTTGTGCGGGCTGGGATGACGCAGAGTATGTCCCGCGTGGCGCATTGCATTGATAACGGCCCGATGGAGGGCTTTTGGGGCATCCTGAAACGGGAGCGCTATTACGGCAGACAGTTCACCAGTAAGCGGGAACTCGTTCAAATGATTGAGAACTACATCCGTTATTACAACACAAGACGTGTCCAGCGTAATCTGGGCGTGCTGACGCCGATGGAAAAGCACACGCTTTGCCTCGCCGCATAAAAAAGCGGCCAGCAGCGCTCGGCTGCTGACCAGGGAAATTTTATATTTTTTCACTGTCCTCTTGACGGGGTGCGGTTCAGCGAAAGGTTTCGCTACTGTTGTATTGTGGGATGTCAGAATGACAAGCGCAGAGTTGAAACATCGGGCGGAGCTACAGGAGTGGGCGGCACAAATCCAGGAATGTCGCAGCAGCGGTCTCTCCGTAAGCGAATGGTGCCGGCAGCAAGGTGTTACAACAACACTCCTGGCAAGTTTCTCAGGCATCCCTCTTTCTTTTGCGGAAGCTCAAATCCTGCCAAGTAAAAAAAACGTTAAAATGCTGCGCAGCGGATTGAAAAAATAAGCTGACGGGACTATTTTATACAAGGTGAGTGTGTAAAATCAAATTTTTAAGGGGGAGGCGGATAAAAATGCCGCACCGTAAGAAGATTTTACTCTCAGACAGTAATGAAGCCCTCAGCATGCTCCTGGCGGATTCCCTGCGTGAGCGCGGAAACTTCCATGTATTTCACGCAAAGGATGAGGACGAGACAACCAAGGCGCTCCACCGGCACCGACCTCACGTTCTTCTGCTGGATTTTCTGCTGCCGCACAAGGGCGGCTTTCACGTTATGCAGCATCTGCGCGAGGACGGGTACAAAATCTCGACGATTTTTATGACGGCTCTGCCGACACACAGGGTCATAGAGGAGGCATACCGTTTGGGCGCAAGCTTTGTGCTCCCGAAGCCTTTTACGGCAAGGGCGTTGGTCGAACGGATACACGATGCACTGCACAGTGATCGGCCCTAATTTGCACACATCAAAAATAGTGACCGCCATCTCAAAGTGAGCTGCTGCTCACCGAGATGGCGGTCTTTTATTTATGAGGCATATAGCATTCTTTCGGGGCTCTCGCGGGAAGCAGCTTTTCAGCCCATGTTTCATCAGTTTCGCTCAGTTGCGGCGTAAGCGTCAATTCTAACAGCGTATAAAAATCTCCACCTTGGCGCGAATGCGCTGAGGTGGAGATCAATCATTTTTGAGGGACATGGCATTCTTGTGGGGCGTTGGCTGGCAGAAGTTTTTCAGCCCAGAATTCGTCAGCCTGGCTCAGCACCGGCGCACTCTGCAGAACCCAAAGCAGGTATCTGTGCGGGTCAAGTTTGTTCTCCTTTGCGGTTTCAATCAAGCTGTAGATCACCGCGCTGGATTGAGCGCCTGCCGGAGTATTGACAAAGAGCCAGTTCTTCCGGCCCATAACAAACGGCTTTATGCTGCGCTCAGCACGGTTATTGCTCAGTTCCAGTCTGCCGTCTTCCAGATAACGTACCAGGTATGTCCACTGCTCCAGCAGGTAATGCAGTGCCTTTCCAAGAGCAGATTTCGGTGCCGTTTTGGAGATCGTCTCATTTGCCCATACCAATAGAGCGTCCAGAACCGGTTTTTCCTGTTCCAGGCGCTTAGCATATCGTTCTTCCGGTGTTAGTTCTGCGAAAGACTCCTCCAGTTGGAACAGCCTGGTGCAATAGCACTCACCAGTTGCTGCCAAAGAACCTTTTCGGTCCTCTTTGGGCAGAGTCTGTAAGGCTTCGTCAAATTTCCTCCGGGCATGTGCCCAACAGCCCACAACACGGATATTTTCAGGCAGTTTGTGGTAGCCCTGGTATCCGTCTGCATGAAGCCAGCCTGAGAACCCTTTCAGGAACTCTTCTGCATGGGCTGCCTTGCGGCTTGGCTGGTATTCATACAGGACGATAGGGCTTTCTGCACAGCCACTGGTCCGGTACAGCCACATATAGGACTTGCTGGTGGCTGCCTTACCGGATTCCTTCAGCACCTGTAGCGTCGTTTCATCTCCATGCAGAACTGTCTCCCGGCAAAGATTCCGGTGCAGTACATCATAAATCGGACGCAGCCAGACATCCGAGGTGTTCAGCATCCAGTTGGCCATTGTCTGCCGGGATAGCTTCAATCCCTCCCGGTTAAATTCCTGCTCCAAACGATACAGCGGAGAATACATCACGAATTTCTGAGTCATGATGTGAGCCACTGCTTCGGCTGAAGCAAAGCTGCCCGAGCAAAGCACTGGCTGCTTTGGCGTCTTCAGAATATTGGCTTCTCCGGTCTCTTCTTCACACTTCTTGCAGGCATATGTATAGTAGACATCCTCCCGGATCCAGAAGCGGGCAGGCTCCATCTGCAGGCTCCGGTGGACCTCCTTGCCAATCTCCTCCATAACAGTTCCGCAGAAAACACAGATCCGTTCTTCGTTAGACAGGCGGTGTTCCACCACTTCTGTAGGAGTTCCTTCGGGAACAATGTCCGTCACGCTGCCGGACTGCCGCTTGCGTTCATGGGCTTTCACAGCAATCTGCTCCGGTGTGGCAGATTTGGTTCCGTACGCATAGGCTTCTGCTTCGTTGATGGAAAAGGCAAGCTGGTCCATCAGTTCTTCCTGAATCCGCTCAGAGGACGAACCAAACTGCCGCTTTTTAGCAAGGCCCAACTGCTCCAGAAGCCATTGGTTCTGGAGCTTTAACTCATTGTATTCCGCGCGTGAAATGGTCACCATTTCAGCGTTACTTGCGGCAGTTTTCTTCTCGTTTTCCATAAGAAAATTATACCACAAAATATGCGAAAAAGCCAGCGTTTTCAGGTGTTTCAGGGCTCTATATCGCGCTTAAGCCAGACACCGCTTTGTTTGCTTTTGGCTGTTCTGTTTTCAAGCCTTCCATGAGCCAACGGTACTGTTGAGGGGTTAACGTCCGGACCTCATCTTTCGTTCGTGGCCACTGGAAGCTACCACTTTCCAACCGCTTATATAAAAGCAGAAATCCATCGCCCTCCCAGTACAGTGCCTTAATCCTGTCCCGTCGTCTCCCACAGAACAAAAACAATGCTGTCTGGAACGGATCCATCTGAAACTGTGTGCGTACTATGCCGGCCAAACCATCAATACCTCGGCGCAGATCTGTATAACCGCAGGCTATGTAGACCGGACAGATGCAGTTGAAATCATTCAGCATAATTTCAAAATCCGAAGCACATGTTCCACTGTGGTGGGATCTGCTCCATTATGGATATTTGTTGTAATACCTCCAGCATGGATACTAATGGCAATCTGGCAATTGCTGTTCGTTGCCATGACAGGAGTGACCTCGGCAAACTGCAGTTCCTGTTGTGCCTTAGCCATTGCAAATATCTTCTTCTGCCATTTGTAATAGGTCTGCTCGCAAACTCCTTTTTCCTTGCACCAGGTCTTTACGCTCAAACCACTATTTCTGCACTCCGAGATCCGCTCTGCCCACAGGGCCACTTTATTTTGCCCATTTAGCTGCTGTAATTCTGTACTCATAAGTAAAAAACACCCCCGTACCGCGGATAGTATACGCGACTCGCATATACTATCCGCTACTATACAGGAGTATTCTTTCACGCTATTCATTTTACCGCAAGTCGCCGTTAGCTTTGACGCTTACGTTGCGGCGCGTTTTGCAGAACCCACAGCAGATAACGGTACGGATCAAGGCCATTCTCCTTCGCCGTTTCCATCAAACTGTAGATCATGGCGCTGGCCTGCGCGCCACCGGTCGTATTGGCAAAGAGCCAATTTTTCCGCCCCATCACAAAGGGTTTCATGCTGCGCTCGGCACGGTTGTTGCTCAGCTCCAGACGGCCATCCTCCAGATACCTTGTCAGGTATGGCCACTGCTCCAACAGGTAGTGAATGGCCCTGCCCAACGCGGATTTCGGCGCGGTTTTCGCCTGCGTCTCATTTGCCCATGACAACAACGCGTCTAAAACAGGTTTCTCCTGCTCTAGCCGCTTTTCATATCGTTCCTCCGGCGTCAGCTCTGCAAACGCCTGCTCCAGCTTGAAAAGCCGGGAGCAATAGCATTCGCCAATCGCTGCCGGCGAGTCCTTTTGCATCTCCTTGGGCAGCGTTTGCAGAGCCTCATCAAATTTTCGCCTCGCATGTGCCCAGCAGCCCACCACACGGATGTTGCCCGGCAGCTTGTGGTATCCCTGGTATCCGCCTGCGTGCAGCCATCCTGAGAAGCCTTGCAGGAAATGTTCAGCATGCTCCGCTTTTCTCGTAGACTGGTACTCATACAGCACAACCGCCTGTTTCGCACAGCCGCTGGTGCGGTACAGCCACATGTAGGACTTGCTGGTGGAGGAACGTCCCGGTTCTTTCAGCACCTGCAAGGTCGTCTCGTCCGCGTGCAGCACTGACTCCCTGCAAAGCTGCTCTCGCAGCACATCGTAGATGGGCCGCAGCCATTTCTCCGAAGTGTTCAGCAGCCAGTTGGCCATCGTCTGCCGGGATAGCCTCAAGCCCTGGCGGTTAAACTCCTGCTCCAGACGGTACAGCGGCGAGTACATGACGAATTTCTGTGCTGCCAGATAAGCCACCGCCTCCGCAGAGGCAAAGCTGCCAGGCAGCAGTGAGGGTTCTTTCACTGCCTTTACAATGTTGGCTTCACCGGTCTCCTGCTCGCAGTTTATACATCCTCGCGAACCCAGAAATCTGCCGGCTTCATCTGCAGCGTCCGGCGAACCTCTTTGCCGATCTCAACCATCTGGCTGCCACAGGCAGAACAAGTCAGTTCGTCCTCCGGCAGGCGGTGCTCCACCAACTCGGTGGGAGTACCCTCCGGAACGACATCCAGCACATTGCCGAACTGCCGCTTGCGCTCGTGCGCCTTCACGGCGACGGGAGCTTTCCCAGCGGAATTCATGCCGAAGATGTAAGCCTCCACCTCGTTCATGGTCAGGCTCAGCTGATCCATGACCAGCTGCTCTGCCTGCTCTGAAGAACGGCCAAACAGCTTCTTTTTGGACAGCTTCAGCTGCTCCAGCAGCCACTCATTTTGCAGTGTCAGGCTGGTAATGACCTGCGCCTGTTCCTGTTCACGGGCGGCAAGCTTTGCTTCCAGCTTTGCATTCCGTGCTTTTTCCTGCTGCAAACGCTCATATTCCGCACGGGAAATGGTCACCATTTCTTCCGTGTTACTTGTCCGCATTTCTCTGTTTTCCATGAGGAAATTATACCACAAGGCAGAGAGAAAAGCCAGTATTTTCAATGGTTTTTGGACATTCTTCCTTACTTAGACTGCGCTCAATCCTGTCACCGGACGGTGAGCTTTCGGCTGTTCGATCTGCAACCCCTCCATGAGCCAGCGGTACTGCTGCGGCGTTAAAGTCTTCACCTCAGATTCTGAGCGCGGCCATTGGTATGCGCCCTGCTCCAGTCGCTTGTACAGCAGGATGAAGCCATCTTTTTCCCAGTACAAGCCCTTGATACGGTCTCGCCGCCGTCCGCAAAACAGGAACAGTGTGTTGGTAAATGGATCCAGTTCAAACTGCTGCTGGACGAGCCGCGCCAGACCATCTATGCCCTTGCGCAGATCCGTGTAGCCGCAGGCGATATAGACTTGATCTGCACCGGTGAAGTCATTCAGCATAGGCGCAGAAGCTCCACCAGCAGTCTCAGCTGTTCCGCATCGCATCCCGGGTAAATGTCCAGACTAGCCTCCCCCACATGCAGTGTGGCGCAACGTTCCGCTACGTTGCATGATACCTGTTTCGGCGCCGGTAACTCCGCAAAGGTCACGGCCGTTGATGGCGGTGCTCCGTTTTTCCGTACGCCTGTCAACAGTTCACGTTCCCAACGGTAATAGGTGGCTGTCGTAACACCCCGCTGCCGGCACCATTCACTTACAGAGAGTCCGCCGCCCCTGCATTCCTGTATAGACATGCTCCATTCCTGCTTCTTGGCTTCATGTTTCAGCTCATTGCTCGTCATTTACTTCACACCCTGAGTATTCCGCACGAGATTGCGCACCTCAACCGCTCAAATTGAGCATCCATTCCGGCGGGATTGAGCACCCTTGCCGCTGTCGTTGAGCACTGCGGTAAAATGTAGATATGCGTCAGATTTCTGGCGTAAATATCTACAAGGAGGTCACCTGTATGACCAATTACCGCGAGATCCTCAGGCTCCATAGTCTGAGACTCAACAAGACCGAGATCGCGTCAAGCTGCCGCTGCGCTCGGAACACTGTGGCAGCAACCCTGCAACGGGCGGCGAACCGCGGCCTGCAATGGCCGCTGCCGGAGGAAATGTCGGATAAGCAGCTCTCAGAGCGGCTGTTTCCGTCCAGCACCTCAACGCCTGTCTACAAGATGCCGGACTACGCCTCTGTCCACAAGGAACTCCAGCGCAGCGGTGTTACGCTGAACCTGCTGTGGCTGGAATACTGCGACCAGTGCCGGGCGGTGGGCGAGATTCCATACCAATCAACCCAGTTCAACAAGTACTATGCCGACTATCTGACAAAGGTCAACGCCACCATGCACCTGAACCACAAACCCGGTGAGGTTATGCAGGTGGACTGGGCCGGCGATACTGCCGCTGTTATTGACACAGACACCGGTGAAATTATCCCAGCCTATGTGTTCGTGGCAACCTTGCCGTACAGCGGCTACAGTTATGTAGAAGCCTTTTTCTCCATGAACCAGGAGTCGTGGACCACTGCCCATGTGAATGCCTACAAATACTTCGGCGGTGTCACCCGGATCATCCAGTGCGACAACCTGAAAACCGGCGTGCAAAAGCATGGGAAAGATGAGGTCGTTCTCAACAAATCGTACCAGGAGCTGGCAGAGCATTACGGCACGGCAATTCTGCCTGCCAGAGTCCGTGCTCCCAAGGATAAAGCTGCTGTTGAGGGTACCGTCGGTATCATCTCTACCTTCATACTGGCCGCTCTGCGGAACCGCCAGTTTTTGTCTCTATTGGAACTGAACAAGGCGATTTGGGACAGTCTGGAGACGTTCAACCACAAACCTTTCCAGAAAAGGGAGGGTAGCCGGGCCAGCAGCTTTGCGGAAGAAAGGCCCTTTCTGCGCCCTTTGCCGCCCAGACCTTTTGAATTGGCCACCTGGAAAGTGGCAACGGTGGGACCAAATTACCACATTTCTGTGGAGCGTATGAATTATTCTGTTCCCTTTGAATACATCAAGCAGAAGGTAGATGTCCGGCTCACCAAAGCCACGGCAGAGGTTTTCTACGGTGGAAACCGAATCTGTTCCCATCCCAGGCTGTACGGACGGTTTAACCAGTACAGTACGATCCAGGAGCATATGCCGCCAGAGCACCAGAAGTATGTCCAGTGGAATGGTGAACGGTTCATTTACTGGGCCGGTAAAGTCGGCAGCAACACGCAGGTCGCTGTCCAAGCCATTCTCAGCGGCTACAAAGTAGAGCAGCAGGGCTACAAGTCTTGCATGGGTCTGCGACAAATACACCCCGGAACGGCTGGAGAATGCCTGCAAACGGGCATTGGAATACACCCCCCGCCCTTCTCTCAAGAATATCCAGGCTATTCTGGCATCTGGCTAGGATAAAGCCATCCCTGAGCAGAGTGCGGCTACTGCGTCCTCATCCCGGTGCGGATTCACCCGTGGAGCTGCGTATTACGGAAGGGGGAACAAGTGATGCTGACTGAAACAACGGTATCCAAGCTGCGTGAAATGCGGCTGAGCGTTATGGCCAACGCGCTGAAGGACCAATTTGCCGATCCGCAGTTCCAAAGCATGGCCTTTGAGGACCGGCTCGGTCTTTTGGTGGATGCGGAATGGAATGCCCGAAAGAATAACCATCTGAACAAGCTGATCCGGCAGGCAACCTTCTCGGATCCGGGAGCTTGTCTGGAGAATGTGGAGTATCTGCCCGACAGAGGTCTGAAACAGGAGGAACTGCTGCGGTTCGGCACCTGCAACTACATCCAGGAGCACCACAACATCATCCTGCTGGGTGCCACCGGCAGCGGCAAAACCTATCTCGCCTGCGCTCTGGGCATGGCTGCCGCAAGGCGGTTTTATGCGGTGAAGTACATCCGGCTCCCGGATCTGCTGGTAGAGTTCCAAATTGCCAGGGGTAACGGCACCATCCGCAAGTTCATGGCCCAGTACAGGAAGTATGCCCTGCTCATTATTGACGAATGGCTTCTGTACCCTTTGAAAGAAACGGAAGCCAGGGACTTATTGGAAATCGTGGAGTCCCGGTACAAGCGAAACTCCACGATCTTCTGTTCCCAGTTTGACATTCCGGGCTGGCCGGAAAAGCTGTCTGACCCACTGCTGGCTGATGCCATCTGCGACCGAATCGTCCACGACGCCTACACCATAGTCATTGGCGGCAAGGAATCCATGCGCAAGCGGAAGGGGCTGCAAGACATCTGACTCCGACCGTATTTATGATACCTTGACACCTTTGTGCTGTCCATATTCAACCTGAGCGGTGGGACTGCTCAATCCGGGCGGTCCCATTGCTCAATTCAAGCGGAACCGCTGCTCAATTTCGCCGGTCGAGCTGATTTTGCAGAGCGGTGTATGCAGTGGGGCCGTTGCCGGACGGGAACGCTGCCCTGATGCTGGTCTGCGCGAGACTTCGCCATGTGGCGGGTACCCAGTGGGGCTGCAAGAAATACATGAACATGATAGTGGTGGAAAGTTTCACAACTCCCCACCACTATTGTCCCATGTCTGTCCAGCCGCTGCCTGCTTTGACGGTTACTCTACTTCTTCCTTATTTTGATGTAACTCCAGTAAGTCAACAGAGGGCCAGCCCTATTAGAGCTGGCCCTCTATGCACCAAAAGGCATACCTTTTGACCGACTGAACTGAACATGAAAAACACGCCCCAAGAGTGCGCCAAAACATCGGCGTTCACTTTTGGGGCGTGTCATTTTTGTTTAGTACATTTTTGGTCAGCGGGGGCAACGAGGATCTTCCCACTAACCCTCGGCTTTTGTAAAGATTATTTTGTTATCAACGACTTCGAAAAGCAGCTCATCTCCGTCGTTAAGATCCAATGCATTCCGCACCCATTTTGCAATATGGATCTGCCCATCATTAAACATAGTTGTAACATACGAATTAAGGCTCTCTCTAGTTACTCCTGGAATCAAGCCACCATCAATAGCGCTGTAAATTGTTGCTCGGGCTTTTGGGGCAGTGCTCCACTTTTCTTCTTGCAATCTATCAATAATTTTTGCTGGGCTTAATTTTTCTTCTAGAATTAGCATTGCAATGTGCTGAGCCAGCTCAGGAGAAATAGAGCAAATTGTCGGTCGTCCCTTTTCGGATAAATGGCCTCTGTATTGTTCCTCAGCATGGCCCGGA
>ERZ773277.580-NODE-580-length-39715-cov-81.435930_pt1 | contig 39715 bp, 67 predicted proteins | sample MGYA00511957_ERZ773277 | MGnify/ENA primary metagenome ERZ773277 (study PRJEB29015, sample SAMEA2737800) | human gut metagenome | biome: human gut; feature: human-associated habitat; material: faeces | place: China | collected 2012 ... | reverse complement strand
GGCTGGCAGCGGGACGGGATACGCACCCCGGGGGACGTGGCAGCGAATGAGCAGCACCGACAAGAGCAGCCTCGCGGGAAGCAAGCCACAGAAAGCACCGCAGAAGCATACGCAAATATTTTCAAGGGGGTGAAACCGTGACAGTGGAGATGATGACAAAGCTCCTTGCGGACGCTGAGGCTTATTTTGGACGGCCTCAGACCACAGAGAACCGCGCAAGTATCGCGGAGATCTGGGCGAACTCATCGCTCAAGGATGTGCCGGATGAGGTGGCCTATAAGACATTCCACGAGGTGATTTCGGAGTGCAGCTGGCAGAGCCAGCTGCTCCCGGCGTGGAAAAAGGCCATCGAAAAGGCCCAGGGTGAGCGGATGCTGGCGAAGCACTGCCTTGCTGCCCGCACCCGGATGCTCAAGTCCAAGGCAGAAAGAAAGCTTCTCGGGCAGGAAAACCAGAACGGAGGACGAAAATGCCTAGATACAAAGTCATTGTAGAGTGCAGCGGCCCGCACGGGAACGCGGCGCTTACATACCGCATCAACGCCGCGAGTCAGTTTGCGGCAGAGTTCCGGGCCTGCCAGCTGGCGGGCGACCATTACCCCGAGTATCGGGACATCAAGCCGGTGAGGACGGAGGTGCTGAAAAATGGCTAAAATCATAGACCATCTTTCACAGGGCGAAATTCTCGCCCAGATGGCAGAAGAGCTGGCAGAGGCCGCACAGGCGGCGCTCAAGCTGCGCCGGGCGCTGGATGACTCAAACCCGACTCCCAAGACTATTCCCGAATGCTGGGAGTCGCTGGAAGAAGAAATCGGCGATGTCATGAACTGCATTGACGCACTTTTGCTGGAAGACAATCTGAACTACCACTCATTTATGAGCAAGTGCGGCGAAAAGGCAGAGCCCAAAATGAGCCGTTGGAAGCAGCGGTTGGAAGCGAGGTACGCGAAAAATGACGATGACACCGTGTAAAGACTGCCTTGCACGGCACCCGGTATGCCACGACAGCTGCCTCAAATACGCTGAGTTCAAGCGACAGCGGGAAGCGGAGGCCGCTTACACCTGAGAGATGCTGGACACAGGCAAAGTCTACCACTACGACCACGAGGACCGTCACCGGGAGCTGGGCCGCAAGAAGTACATGGGAGCGAACGGAGGAGCGGACAGATGAAAGTGCTTATCGCCTGTGAAGAATCGCAGGAAGTATGCAAGGCGTTTCGGGCAAAAGGCCACGAAGCCTACTCCTGCGATATTCAGGAGCCGTCCGGTGGACACCCCGAATGGCATATCCTCGGAGATGCGCTCAAGGCTATTGAGGGGGGGGCAAGTTGTGACGATGGACGGTGTGGCGCATGAAGTCGGCAAGTGGGATTTGCTCATTGCACACCCGCCTTGCACCTACCTGAGCAACGCAGCAACGCACTCGTTCAGCCTGCGGGTCACGCCGGCCGAAAAAGTTGTTGCTCGGTGGGCAGAGCGCGTAAAGGCCGCAATTTTCTTTATGCAGTTCATGCTGGCAGATGTCCCCAAAATCGCAATTGAGAACCCTGTGGGCATCATGAACACGGCGTACAGGAAAGCCGACCAGGTCATTCATCCGTACTACTTTGCCGAAAGCAAAGCAGACACGGAAAACTATCACACAAAGCGCACTTGCCTTTGGCTGAAAAACCTGCCGCCTCTGGAACGGAAAAACAACTTTCCACCACCAGAGCCCGTGTACGTCTCAAATGGGGAAAAGCATAAGAAAATCAGCTGGTGCGAAGGCATACGCGGAACGCAAAACGGCCAAGAGGGACGGGCAAAAGCCAGAAGCAAAACAGCGCCGGGCGTTGCAAAAGCAATGGCTGAACAATGGGGGTAAGCAGATGAAACCGAAAACGAAATCTGAGCTGATGGCCGAATGGGCCAGCCAGCCCGGGCAGCTCAAGAAAGAGCGGGAGGTCAAGGCTGTCCGCAAGGCGATGGACGATGCCCGCGCCGTGATTCAGGACGGGCTGACCCGGTACGTCAAGAAAAAGACCAAAGCCCGCAGCATGGCAAAGGCTGAAGCTGACCCCTTTGCTGAGCTGGAAGGCTGGGAAAGCATGGAGCAGATCCAGGATGCCTACGGCTACGGCGAGATCACCGCCGACAGGCGGGACAAACTCACCGACCTGTGGGAAGCCCGGGAAGCGGCCAGGAGCAGCCGCAAGAGCGCGGACAAGTACCACGACCTTGTGACGGAGATGCTGGAAACCGCCATCCGCCGGGTGGGCAATGAGTACGCAGATATGCTATTTGAGTATGACCAGCAGCGCAGGGAAGCTGAAAAGCAGTGCGAGCAGCTGGCAATGGAAGGGATGATGAAAAAATGAAAGCTGTTCTGATAAGCATCAAACCTAACTGGTGCAAGCTGATTTGGAGCGGGATGAAAACCGTGGAGGTGCGCAAGACCCGCCCGAAGCTGGAAACGCCGTTTAAGGTGTACATCTACTGCACCGGCGCCGGGGTCTGGTGGCAAAGATTTTCAAAGACCGGGTTACAGAGGATGGAAGAGCACATCATCGGTACATTTGTCTGCGATAAAATCGACAGATTGACACATATTGGAGCAACGGGCAGCAGAGAGCCTGACAAGCTGTATATCGAAACTCCTGATTTAGAGTATGAATATGCTGACGAATTGCTTCGAGCGGCCTGTTTGACCGAAGCGGAGGCCGAAAAATATCTCAAGGGCGGTGACGGATACGGCTGGCACATTTCTGACCTGAAAATTTGGGACGAGTCTGTAAGGCTTAAAAATTTCTGGGGCATGAAGCCTTGCAGGCATGGTGGAGACTGTTGCACTTGCCTGCAATGGGACAACATGAAGGAAGAGTGCTGTGCATCCAGATACATTTCACGCCCTCCGCAAAGCTGGTGTTACATGGAGGACAGTGAATGAAGCTGATCCTCTACGGAGACCCCCGCACAAAGAAAAACAGTGCCCGCATCCTCAAAAGCCGCTCAGGCGGGCGCTTTGTGGCCCCCAGCAAGGCCTACGTGGATTATGAGACGGACTGCCTGCGGCAAATCAAAAGGCCGCGCAGCCCCATCTCTGCCCGCGTGAACGTGAGGTGCGTGTACTACATGAAGACCGCCCGCCGGGTCGATCTGGCAAACCTCATCGAGGCAACCACGGACATTCTGGTGAAAGCCCGCGTGCTGGAGGACGACAACAGCAAGATCGTCGCCGCCCACGATGGCAGCCGGGTGGACTACGATAAGCAGAACCCGAGGGCTGAAATTTGGATTGAAGAAATGGAGGACTGACCATTGAAACAGCTCAAATGTCCTAAATGCGGACACGAGTTTGGCTACGATAACGGCTATTATGACCGAAATATCGAACGGCTCGGTCATGAGATCGCCGACCTTAACCGTCAGATGGCCAACTATAGGCTCCTGTCCCTTGCGGAGCAAAAGCGGAGAACGGATTGGCGGCTCAGGACGAAAAAAGCTCTTGCTGAAAAGCAGGAACAGATTGGAGAGCTGAAGGCCATCCGAAAAGCAGCAGACCAACAGCTCAGATACGCCGAAAGCGTTATTTTCCGGGAACTTGTTAAAGATCGCCTCGGAGAAAAAGAGTACATGAAACTGGTGTTGGAAGCGGAAAAAGAGATGGATGCTTACAAAATCAGCGGTCAAATGTGGCACGAATATTCACGCGCTCGTGGGCAGAGTGTCACTAACATCAACAAACTGTAAGGGAGGGCCGATACATGATCCACACATGGATACCTGACTCCGACACACCAAAGCCTGACATTGGCGTGGACTACCGCACCGTCAAGGCGTGGTTTCAGCAGTGCCGCGACCTTGCGGCAGCTATCGAAACCCAGAAGCAAAAAATACAGCGCATCCGGGACGTGGCCGAAAAATGCACCCAGAGCCTGAGCGTGATGCCTGCGGGTGGTGGCAATGGGGACAAGGTGGGCTTTGCTGTAGAGCAGCTGGACACCGAGCGCAGACAGCTTCAGAGGATGGAGACGGACCTGTGCAATTTGCGTGTCGAGGCTACCCGGCGGGCATACTGCCTGATAGCCGAGCCGGAATGCGCCGAAGCGATTTGCGAGCACTATGTCATGGGCAAGTCTCACAAGGAAATCGCAAAAGAAGTCGGCGTGTGCGGGGCAGATGTGATCTACCGGCGAATCAAACGCGGATGTATGGCCTTGGCCGAGATATGGGACGAGTTTTCTGACGTGCAAAGTGTACAACATGCACAAGAAAACACAGCGTGATTTTGGAAGGGGTCAGCTCTTTTCAAGTCTGCAAGCTTGGATGTAAAATTCTAATAAGCGGTTCAGCGCTAAGCGGTAGCCGCTTGCCACGCAGCCTCCGAAACGGTTCCTTCCTTGTGACAGGTTTTCATGCTTTCCTGTTCTCCTTCACCGTTTTGCGGGCTGCTTCTATGCGAGGTTTGGGAAGCCACATAACGGGGCTGGCAGTTTTGTGGAACGGTTCGATTCCGTAACCTCGCACCGTATGGCGCATGGACTCATCCCCCACAAAGCTGCACGCTTAACCTCCCGTGCCACGAGAGAAAGCTTTGAATCCCTGAGGGTGTGGGTAGACTTCCCGACGGGATGTGCGTCAAACAACAGCTTTGGCGGAGAACCAGGGCTGTTTTATATGGCCGCCTGAGCGCAGTACGGAGCGCGTGTCAGCTGAGATATTGCTGGCTGGTTCGAGTCCAAGGGCGGTGTTTTATACTCCGGTAGCTCAAGTGGTAGAGCGGCGGTCTCCAAAACCGCATGTTGCAGGTTCGAGTCCTGCCGGGAGTGCTTGCATGATCTGACGAGAGCGGGGAGTGCAATAGCGGGGCATCCGGCCGCGAAAGTTCCGGGTGCAGAGGCTTTGCACCCGACAAGCAAAGCCTCTTATTTTGATATTCTGACCGTTCGGATTTCCGGGCGGTTTTTCTTTTGCATGAGTTTAGAGAGGTGGTGGCGGTGAGCGCGAAGCGGCTGACAGATAAGCAAAAAAAGAAGATCATTGCTGACTATGTGCAGCTGCAGAGCTACGCAAGAACCGCGAAGCTGAACGACGTAGCAGAAAGCACCGTGCGGAAAATCGTGAAAGATAATCCCAAGTGCGCGGATTTGTGCGCCTTAAAAAAAGAGCAGAACACGCAAGACATGCTTTCCTACTTAGGCAGCAAGCGCGAGGAAGCACAGGATCTTCTCGGGCTATACCTAAAAGCGATGGCAGACCCTGACAAAATCGCAGAAGCAACGCTGCCGCAGCTGTCAACGGCGTTCGGAACCATCGTGGACAAGTTTGCCATGCTGGGAGACCAGAGCAGCATGGAAGTACCGGACGATGGTCTTGTGGAGGCACTGAGCGCCGCAGCAGACCTCAGCCCGCCGGATGACGTGGAGATGCTACCAGAGGAAGAGGACGACCATGCGGAAAAGTAACGGTTTTCGCTGGAAAGCCCTCAGCCAGCGGCAAAAGCAGGTCTTGAGCTGGTGGACACCGCAGAGCGCATACAGCGGTTACAACGGCATCATTGCCGATGGCGCTATTCGCTCGGGCAAGACCTTTGCCATGAGCTTTTCGTTCGTACAGTGGGCCATGACCTGCTACAGCGGGCAGCAGTTTGCCATGTGCGGCAAGACCATTGCCAGCTTCCGGCGCAACGTGCTTGGTACGCTCAAGCAGCAGCTTGCAGCCCGTGGCTACAACATCAAGGAGCATCGGGCAGAAAACTGCATGACCGTCAGCAAGGGCGGCAGAATCAACGAGTTTTACTTTTTCGGCGGCAAGGACGAGAGCAGTCAGGACCTGATCCAGGGCATCACCCTTGCCGGGGCATTCTTCGACGAGGTGGCCCTGATGCCGCAGAGCTTCGTCAATCAGGCCACAGCCCGTTGCTCTGTCACCGGGTCAAAGTTCTGGTTCAACTGCAACCCGGGCAGCCCACAGCACTGGTTTTATCTGGAGTGGGTGCGCAAGTGCCGTTCCCGCAAGATGATGTATCTCCATTTCACGATGGACGATAACCTGTCACTTGCCGAGTACATCAAAGAGCGCTACCGCAGCCAGTACAGCGGCGTTTTCTACCAGCGCTACATTCTGGGCCTGTGGACGGTGGCTGAGGGCCTTGTCTACGATATGTTCGACCCGAAAAAACACGTCATTGATGTGCTGCCCGAGCTGTCCCCGAAGGGCGCGTATGTGGCGTGCGACTTCGGTACGCAAAACGCAACGGTTTTCTTGCTGTTCCAGATGCAGTCAGACACCGGCACATGGATAGCGACCCGCGAGTATTACTACAGCGGGCGCGAACAGAAACGCCAGAAGACTGTGGGCGAGTATGTTGCAGACCTCAAGCGATGGTTAAACGGCACAAAGCCAGAAAAGGTCGTCGTTGACCCGTCTGCACTGCCGCTTATTACGGAGCTAAAGCAAAACGGGTTTCCGATTCAGGCGGCAAACAACGACGTTCTGAGCGGCATTCTGGACGTTCAGACGATGCTCCAAACCGGCAGATTAAAAATATACAGAGAGTGTAAACGCACCATACAAGAGTTTGACGTTTACGCATGGGACCCGGACAGAGAAGATGTGGTCATCAAGGAGAACGACCACTGTATGGACTCTATCCGGTATTTTGTACGCACGAAGCGCCTTGTCAAGCGGGCCGGAGGATAAAAAGTGGCTACATTTACGTTTCAGACATTCCAGCAGGCCCAGCAGGAAGGGCGGCTCACAGATTTTCTGTGGGATTTCATCCAGCAGCACAAATCTTCCCCGCAGGTGGCGGGCAGGACTGGCGCGCTGGCTGCTGATTTATACGACCGCCAGAAAAACCCGGGCGCAGAGCAGTTCGCCGCAGCCTATGCAGAGATGCTCAAGCGGGCGACAAACAACACCCGGGACATCATGAGGCCGGATATGGTCAAAAGCAACCTGTTCCGGCGGCTCAACAAGCAGCGCGCGGCGTACTCGCTGGGCAACGGCGTCACATTTGCCGATGGCACCGACAAGCTAAAGCTGGGCTCGACCTTCGACGAGCGGGTTTTTAAGGCTGGATATTTTGCCCTCATCCACGGCGAAAGCTTTGGATTTTGGAATTACGACCACCTGGACGTGTTTAAGCTGACCGAGCTTGCCCCGCTCTATGACGAGGACACCGGCACACTGCGGGCGGCTGCACGGTACTGGCAGCTCAACCCGGACACGGCAACAAAAGTGGTGCTGTACGAAGAAGACGGATACACCGAGTACAAGTCTCAGGCGCGTGGCGCATACCCGCTGCAAGAAGCTGCGGCAAAGCGTGGATACCTCAAGACCACGATTACAACCAACGTGGGCGGCGAAGAGTCTGTCACAGAGGACAATTACGGCGCCCTGCCCATTGTACCGCTTTGGGGCTCAGACCTGCACCAGAGCACGCTTGTTGGGCTTAAAGCCTACATTGACAACACAGACCTTGTCATGTCCGGCTTTTGCAACGATTTGCAGGACTGCGCGCAGATCTATTGGCTGTGCGAAAACTTTGGAGGCATGACGCAGGACGAGCTGCAGGGCTTTTTGCAGCAACTCAACCTCTACCACGTCGCCAACGCCGACACCAGCGATGGCGGAAAGGTGCAGCCTTACACTACCGAAATCCCCGTCACGGCCCGGAGTACGCTGCTTGACCTGCTGCACAGCCGGTCTTATGAGGACTTCGGCGGGCTGGATGTGCATTGCGTGAACGCGGACAGCACCAACGACCATCTGGACGCGGCCTATGAGCCGCTGAATCACAATGCGGACGATTTCGAGGCACAGCTCACGCCCTTTATTCAGCAGATTTGCAAGCTGGCTGGGCTGGGCGATGTGTCCCCGATTTTTACCCGCAGCAAGATCACCAACACAGCCGAGCAGGTCGGCATGGTCATTTCCGAGGCCGCCATCATCGGGCAGGACATGGCCATTGACCTGCTGCCCAACCTGACCCCGGAACAAAAGGAGCAGGCCAAGGCCGCGCTGATGGCCGAGAGCGCAACACGGGAGACCATTAACGACAACAAAGAAAAGGAGGACGACAATGATAATTACTGAAAACGGGGCGAAAGTAATCTGTTTGATAGTTGTTTTTGCAATTTCCTTTGTAATCGGTTATTGGGGAACAAACTAAATGGACTTATCCGACCGTGACCGTATCTCTACCCGCCAGCTGAACCGCCTGCGCCGCCGTATCCTCCGGGTGTACGGCACTGCCCGCCGGGAGATGCAGGAGCAGCTGACCGAGTTTCTGGCCAAGTACAAAGCACTGGATGAGCGCAAGCGGGCGCAGTTGGATGCAGGCGAGATCGCCGAAGAGGATTACCGCATCTGGCTGCAAAATCAGGTCTTTCAGTCCGATTTGATGCGGGCAAAGCTGGACGGCATCACCCAGACCTGCACCACAGCCCAGCAGACGGCCTACAAACTGGCCCGGGACGAGCAATACAATATCTTTTCCTTTGGCGCAAACTGGGCCTTCTACGAGCTGGAACAGGCCGCAGGCGTGACGTTTGGGCTGACCCTGTACAACACCGAAGCGGTCAAGCTCCTGCTGAAGGAGAACCCCCGCATGGTGCCAAACAAGCGCATCAAGAGCGAGAGCAACCGCACCTATGACGCCCGGGTGTTCAACCGCTACGTCATGCAGGGCATCGTGCAGGGCAAAAACGTCCACGACATCGCCGTGCAGGCCGTAAACGGCATGGCAGACACGGAGATCCACTGGGCCATGAACAACGCCATCACATCTCTTACCAGCGCCCAGAACGCCGGGGCATTGCAGCAGATGCACAACGCCCAGGCTTTGGGCATCGAGGTCAAAAAGCGGTGGAACTCCACCCACGACTACCGCACCCGTGAGATGCACCGCCTGCTTGACCAGCAGACGGCAGAGCTTGACGAGCCGTTCAAGGTCATGGGTTACGAGATTCAGCACCCCGGAGACCCAAACGCCGCCCCGGAGATGGTCTACCACTGCCGCTGTGTGCTGTCCTCTGCGCTGGGCAGGTACCCCCGGCAGAACGCCGCCCGTCGGGAAAATATCGTCACATACGAGGACACGGGAATGGTGGATGCCAAAGGCAAGCCCATCAAAGTGGCCGTAAAGAAAACCGTGGCCGATATGACCTATACCGAGTGGTATAAATCCAAGGGCGGCAAAGAGAAAGAACAGATGTGGTGGGCGGAAGAGAGAAAACGGAGAAAGGAGAGCGAAAAGCATGAAAAATAAGAAGTTTTGGATTGTCGTAATCAACGATGACTTTTTCTTGAACTTTTGCCGTGATTTTAAGCCCCCGTGTGGTTACATTAAGCCAAAACACGTGCGGCCTTCCTACGGAAATGGCGCAAAGCCGCATGGAGCACACAAACGCCTTATTAGGACAATGGAAGGATTCAGAAAAAGAAAGAAGGGATGAGCCGTGATTCTGCCAATGGAAAACACCGAGAGGATGATATTTCCCGGTGTGGGTAAGTACGGCATCCCTGAAATCAAGCCGGAAACGGACATCCGCATTGACAAGCTGGAATGGATCCCGGTCAATTATGCGCTGACAGCCAAAGACAAGGCCACAAAAGGCGTGCATTTTTACAAGGACGATTACCAGTTTGAACGGTTCTGGAACAATCCGGACAAGTATATCCCGCTTTTGCAGCAGTTCGGCGCGATATGTTCGCCGGATTTTTCGCTTTACAGCGATATGCCGCTTGCGGTGCAGCTTTTCATGCACTACAAAAAACACTGGCTGGCGGCATACTGGCAGGCGCACGGCATCCACGTCATTCCAACGCTCTGTTGGTGCGGCGAGCAAAGTTATGACTGGTGTTTTGACGGTGAGCCTAGAAACGCCATCGTGAGCATTTCGAGCCACGGCACACAGTCTGACCCATACGAAGCGGAATGCTTCGCAAAACACTGCCGCAAGGCTCTGGAAGTGCTGCAACCAAGCGGTATTTTGTGGTACGGCAAATGCCCGGCGGAATTTGACTGGAACGTGACCAAAATTAAACCATTTCAATACGAGAGGAGGCGCTACCGTGAGTAAACGAGGTTCCGGAAGCGCAAGCACGAGGATGGGCGGCGGAAGCGCTGATGAGCACAAGTTTGAATCATTTGTAAATGGCCGCTGGATAACAGACGACAGAAAAGTTGAAGCAGAACGGCAAAGAAAGCTTGCGACTATTGTTGACAATTCGAGATATAAGAAATCACACAACGAAACCATTGACTTTGTGAAAAAGCAAGTTGGCGTTGACCTTAACAAATACAGAACTGGTGATGGTTCTGAACCTTACATGACAACATTTTGGGAAAAAGGCCCAAAAGTTGCATTTGATTTCAAAGGAATGTCTCGCGGCGACTGGGACAAGTTAATGCAGCTAACAACAAAGCCGTATGGCGTTACTTTTGAACAGGGCAATGCGTGGATTGGTTACATCTCCAGAAAGAAGAAAAAGTGAGTCATGAAATTTGAATATGACATCAAATTCACCGACAACACCCCGCAGCTGCACGAAGCGCTGGACAGATGGGCGGAGCGGGTGCTGACCATCTGGGGCATGAAGGTGCAGGACTATGCCCAGCTGCTTGTACCCACCGGCACGGCAGACAGCACGGGCATTGAGGGCTATGTGGGCGGTGCGCTCAAGCAAAGCCTGACTTTTGCCGTAGACCTTGCAAAAAAGACCGTGACCATCGGGTCCGACTTATTGTATTCAATTTGGGTTGAGCTTGGCACGGGCATCTTTGCCGAGAAAGGCAACGGACGCAAAACGCCGTGGGTCTGGAAGGACTTCAACGGCAAGTGGCACTTTACTCGGGGCATGGCCCCACGCCCATTCCTCCGACCGGCGGTGGAAAATCACATTGACGAGCTGCGAGAGATCGCGGTGGAAGAAGGAAACAAGGAGGTATAAGGATGACAGAGCTTGAAAACTTGAGCGCACAGCTTGAAGTTGCTACGAAAATGCAGGAAAACGCAGAAAGACTTTATCATAGGTCTGCCGAAAGAATTGAAGAAATCAAAAAGCAGATGCTTGAGGTGAAGGAAAAGAACAGGCCCAAGGCTGCAAAAGTCGAAGAGTTGTTTGCGGCTGGTGTTCAGGCACGCAAAGCGCTTCAGGAGATGTGTGATAACGCATACGGCGAGGGTAAAGCCAAAATTTCTGTTTTGGTCTATGTTCCGGCCGAAGCGCAGGACTATCCTACAGACACAGACTGTGAATTTTCGCTCTAAAACTAAATACTCAGCGGTTGGCGCACAGCGTCAGCCGCTTTTTTATGCCGCTTTAGCTCAGGTTGGCAGAGCGCCGGATTTGTAATCCGGGGGGCGTGGGTTCAAGCCCCACAGGCGGCACCACGCCGGCAGCGCGTCCGGCAAATTAAACCTTATTGCCAAGCATGGCAGCCCGAGCAAGGGCGGAAAGGACTATCACATGGCACTCGAACGCAAGACTCTCCGGGCGATTCTGGAAGATGAAACGACCGACACCAGCGGCAAGCTCAAGAAAATTCTGGACGTGCTGCATGAGGAAACGGACACTTTGCAGAACCAGCTCGATGAGAAGAACGCAGCCCTCGCCAAAGCCGAAAAGGACCGGGACGCAGCCAACGGCGGCAAGGAAGCCGCTGAAAAGGCGCTGACCGACTACAAGGACCAGCAGACCAAGAAGGACACCCGGGCCACGAAAGCAGCGGCATACAAGCAGCTGCTGAAGGACAATGGCGTGCTGGAAAAGCACTTTGACCGCGTTGTAAAAATGACCGGCGCGGACATTGATGCTTTGGAGCTGGACGAGAACGGCAAGGTCAAGGACGCAAAGAAGTTCATGGACAGCCAGAAAGACGTGTGGGGCGACTTTGTGGCTACAACCACGACCACCGGCGCAAAGGTGGACACCCCGCCCACCAACACCGGCTCCAAAATGACAAAAGACCAAATTTTTGCAATCAAGGACGCTGGCGAACGCCAGGCCGCGATTGCTGCAAATGCCGACCTTTTCACGGGCGGCGGAAAGGAATAACACATGGCAGCAAAAGAAAACCTTATCGTAACTACCGACATTACCGTCAATCCCCGAGAAATCGACTTCGTCACCCGCTTCCAGCGCAACTGGCAGCATCTGCGCGACATCATGGGTATCATGCGCCCCGTTCGGATGCAGCCCGGCACCACCCTCAAGAGCAAGTACGCCGAGGGTACGCTTCAGAGCGGCACTGTTGCTGAGGGCGAGGAAATCCCCTACAGCAAGTTCACCGTCAAAGAAAAGACCTATGCTGACATTACTGTCGAAAAGTTCGCCAAAGCCGTCTCTCTGGAAGCCATCAAGAAGTACGGCTACGATGTCGCTGTTCAGAAGACCGATGACGAGTTCCTGTACCAGCTGACCGCAAACGTCACCGACCGCTTCTACAAGTACCTGAACACCGGCACCCTGAAAGGCACCCCCAAGACCTTCCAGATGGCTCTGGCGATGGCCAAGGGCAGCGTTGAGGACAAGTTCAAGAACATGCACCGCACCGTCACCGGCGTCGTGGGCTTCGCCAACATTCTGGATGTGTACGAGTACCTGGGCGCGGCCAACATCACTGTCCAGAACCAGTTCGGCTTCCAGTACATCAAGGACTTCATGGGCTACAACACCATCTTCCTGCTTTCCAGCGGCGAAATCGCACGAGGAAAGGTCATCGCAACCCCGGTGGACAACATCGTCCTGTACTATGTTGACCCCGCCGACAGCGACTTTTCCAAGGCCGGTCTGGTCTACACCACTGCGGGCGAGGCAAGCAACCTTATCGGCTTCCACACTCAGGGCAACTACCACACCGCGGTCTCTGAGAGCTTCGCCATCATGGGCATGACCCTGTTCGCTGAGTATCTGGACGGCATCTCTGTCCAGACTATCACCCCGGGCGAGTAATCGCCCCTTTTGAGTAGGAGGCGTCCAATGACCGTCCCTGAGCTGTGCGCACTGACGCACAATTTCTTTGACCGGGCAGACGACCCCATTGCGGGGGAGTTTTCCTTTGAGCCGGATACCGTTCCCGCCGGGGTAGTCCCGGGGCAGTATTTCCTCGTGTGCGGATCCATCTTCAACGATGGCGTACACAAGGCAGGGGACGGTGATTTGGTGGTGGAGACCTTTAACGGCACGGTGCAGCCTATGCGTGTGCCTCCTGCCTTTGTGGCGCTGTCCAAAAAAATCGACGCATACGACAAGGCACTGCCGGCCGGCGGCGTGTATGTGTCTCAGTCCTTCGGCGGCTGGTCCGGCACGATGGCTACAGGTGCGAACGGTCTTCCTGCAGACGGCAAGACTAAATTCCGCGCCGAAATCAACCAGTGGAGGAAGATGTGACATGGTCAATTCGTTCACTGCATCCACCGTGATGCAGAGCTTTACCCAAAAATACCGTTTTCAGACCCGCAGCTATGAGCCGGACGGCGTGGGTGGCTTTGTCTCCGGCTGGACGGACGGCCCCGAGTTTGAGGCCGTGGAACGCCACGATACCACCGTGGAAGCTCAGGTGGCGGAGCAGGCTGACACCGCCTCCACCTATACCCTGCTGGTCAACACGGGCGTGCCGCTGGCCTTCCCGGACTACATCAAGCGGGTAAGCGATGGGCAGACTTTCCAGATCACCAGCACAGCGGACGAAGCCAAATCCCCGCCGGAATCCGGCATGGGCCTGCGGGCCGTGAAGTGCAAAAAGGCGGTGCTGCCGTAATGGGGCCGTCTGAGAGCATCAACCGGGCGCTGAACACGTTTTTCAACGGCTTTGACATCCCGGGCTATCTGGAAGATAACATCCCTCCCGGCGAAGAACTGCCGTATCTGACCTATCAGCCGACAATTCCCGGCGGCTGGAATGAGTCCGGCACCTTCCACGCCCGGCTTTGGTACCCGAGTGCCAAAGGCCGGACGCCTATTTTACAGACCGAAGACAAGATAAGCGCAGCCCTTGCAGATGGTTTGACCATCGAATGCGAGGGCGGCGCTATTCTTTTGCACAAAGGCGTCCCGTGGGCGCAGCCGCTCGACAACCCGCCCGAGGGTTATTTGTGCGAATACCTCAATTTTGAACTCACACGGTTTATACCGTGAGTAAAGGAGCAATATGGCAAGAAAATTTTCCAAAATTTCGCAGAAAGCGTTCGAATCCATGCAGTTCAACGCAGGCATCGTGGTCAACAAGTTTGATGTAACCGGCGAGACCGAAGTTCAGGACGCAGACATTATCACTGCTACGACCGGCGGCATCACCGCGACCTGCAAGGCAAACTTCACCGATCTGGGCGCGGACGTGGACAACGCCCAGAAGAACACCGCAGAGTTGATGCAGATCGAGGACTACGATTGCACGCTGGCCTTTACGGCCCTGAATGCCACAACGGACGTTATCAAGTTGGCGCTGGGCGCTGCGGATGTGAGTGACAAGAAGGTCACGCCCCGCATGACACTGGATCCCACTGAAAGCACCGGTGACTTTAAGGACATCTGGTGGGTTGGAGACACGCTGGATGGCGGTATGGTTGCAGTCCGGCTGATGAATGCACTGTCCACCGGCGGTTTGACCCTGAAGACGACCGACAAGGGAAAGGGCAACATTGCAGTCACCCTGACCGGCTGCCCCCGTCTGGGCAGTGACGTGGTGCCTATGGAGTGGTACTACAGCCCCAAGGCCGCAGCATAAGGAGGTTACAACATGAAAACTCTGAACCAGATGGACGAGACCGAGTTCCTGCGGCGCTGCTGGCTTATCGCTGACGCGGTGTCTGACCTGCTGACCAAGACCAAAGTCATGGAGCTGCGCAAGGTCATGCCTGTTTTCAACGGCAGCGAGACCGAGGAAGAAAAGAAGCAGAAGAGGGAAGAGCAGAGCCGAAAAAACCTCAAGGCAATGGCAAAAAGCCTGCTGTTCGACAACGCCGAGGCTACCGCCAAGCTGCTTCCGCTGCTCTATGAGCCAGACGTGGACAAGGACGGCAAGCCAGAGACCATGACGCCGTTTAAGACCCTGCGCGTTATCACTTCCACCATCGAGGACAAGGACGTGCTGGATTTTTTGTTATCGTTGGTGAAGCTGGGCCAGACGAGTATCGGCGCCTGACTTCGTCCATTCGGCTCGATATGCTGCGGCTCATCGGCAAGCCCTACATCGTCCAGCACATCATGAACACTCGGCGGCAAGAGGCTATTGCTTTGAGCTACCGGGCATACATGACGGACACGCTGGCAAGCTTTGCAGGAGTAGAAGAGCGCTGGGCTGACCGGGTGGCGGGAATCATCGCCCCCCTCCCCTCAGAGCCACAGCAAAGCGCCGAAGAAGTGATACAGAGAATTAAAAATGGCTTGAACGGGGGTGATGGAACCTGAAACTTTTTGAATTGAGTGCCTCCCTCGGACTGGACGACAGCGCCTACCGGCAGGGCGTGGAAGAGGCGAAGTCTCAGACTAAGGCCGCCGTCTCCACCATGATGAAGGATTATAACCGGCTGTACAGTGATGTCATTCACCTTACGGCAGCCTATCAGAAATCACGGAAAGAGACCGGGGAGACCTCCGAAAAAACTAAGGAATTTGCCCAGAAGCTGAAAGAAGCTCAGGCCCAACTCAATACCACGGCGCAGGGGCTGAATACGGCAGAAGGGTACATGAACAGCTTTGGGGATGCCGCATCGGGGTCCAGCAAGTCTCTGGCCGGTGCCATTGCGCAGGGCACGATCATGGCGGGCATTTTCTCGAAGCTTTACGCCGCTGCACTCAGTGCCGCAGAGGGGTTCATCTCTTCCGGCATCGAGTACAACGCCCAGATCGAGAAATACACCACCGGCTTTACCAATATGCTGGGCAGCGCAGAGGCCGCGAACGAGGCCATGAAAGCCATTCAGGAGGACGCCGCCCGCACCCCCTTTGATGTGGCGAGCCTGACACAGGCCAACCAGCTGCTCATCAGCGCCGGTGAAAACGCGGGCTACTCCCGCAAGGTCATCATGGCGCTGGGCGATGCTGTTTCGGCTGCAGGCGGTGGCAATGCAGAGCTGTCCCGCATGGCGGCAAACTTGCAGCAGATTGCCAACGTGGGCAAAGCGTCCGCTATCGACATCAAGCAATTTGCTTATGCTGGCATCAACATCTATCAGGTTTTGGCCGACTACACCGGCAAATCGGTGCAGGATGTCCAGAGCATGACCGTCAGCTACGACCTGCTTTCTGAGGCCCTTATTGCGGCCAGCGAAGAGGGCGGGCGATATTACAACGCCATGGACACCCAAAGCCAGACCATGAATGGCCGTGTGTCAACCCTGAAAGATAACGTGAGCCAGTTGGCTGGCCTTATGACCGGCGATTTGTCCAATGGCATCGGAATGGTCATCTCAAATCTTAATGATATGACTGTGGCCGCGCAGGAGGCCTACAAAACCGACGGATGGACGGGCCTTATCGGAGAGATAACCGGACTTTCCGGTGTGATCGACAAGGCAAAGTCCTCGCTTGTGGGCCTGAAAGCTGTTGCCGATTCCTTCAGAAAAGGCGAAATTTCGCTTTTTAGTGGCGACTGGGATGCTGTGTACTGGAATGCATTTAACGCTGACCAGACAACAAAACAGGGGAAAGAGGACTGGGATGAATCTCACGCTGGGATGGTGTGGGACGAGAATGACGGCTGGGTGCCTGCAAAGCCTTCTGGCAAAAGCAAAAGCTCTATTACCACTTCGCCCACCACGACCAAACCCAAGACCGAGACTCCAATCCAAAAGCACGTCGCCGCTGATACTAAAAAGCTGGCCGATACCATCAAGGAGACCTCTCAGGAGATACTTGCTGGTACTGGCAACATCGTTGGCAGCATCCAGCGAGTGACCGAGACTGCTGACAACACCTACAACGTCTATGACGGCACCACTAAGCAGCTCAAAGGCACCACCAAAGAGACGGTGCAGACTATCACCGACTCGTGGACTGAGGTAGTGGACGGCGTCGAAAAGACCATTAGAAAGGTCACAAAAAATGTGACCGATGCCGATGGCAAAATCACCACCACGGTCAACCAGACCTGCGACAAGGTGGTTTTGTCTGTCTCTGAGATGCAGTCTCGTATTGACAAAAATCTCAGCGAGGCCAAGACCAAATGGCAAAACGGCATCATGGGGACGCTCCAAAGTGTGCTCACCGACCTCAAAAACGGCAACTGGACGAGCCTTGCCACCGACTTTGCAAAGCTGATTTGGGGCGAGGTCACGCAAGAGCAGCGCAACATCATCTCCAAATGGTTTTCGGACGCCCTCACTGCTATCAACGACAGCTATTCCGGCGGCGGTATGAGCGGCCTGAAAGATACGCTCCACAAGCTGCTCGCCGATGGCATTACCTCGGACGCCAACGACGCAAAAGTGGCCGTGCAGGGCCTCTCTCAGGTCATAAACGGGCTGGGCGAGTCCGGCGGCATGGGTGCCAAGCTGGCGGGCATCGCCGGAAACTTTTCGGGCATGGCGGGCGTCATTACAAAAGCTCTCAGCGGCATTGTGGGCTTTATCATAGCAAACCCTGTGGTGGCCGCTATCCTCGGCCTGACGGCCCTTGTGGGCGGAGCGGCGTTTGCCAAGTGGCGCAGCAGCCGTGATAACGACGTCACCAACAACTACAAGAGCCCCTACGGCACAACGCCGGTGTATGACTCTCTGGCAGAGTTTTCTGCCCGCGCCGACCAGCTCAACCGCTACAGCAGCGTCACCGCGTCGCCGTTTGCTGGCAGTCAGCAGGACACCACCGGCAAGCAGCAGCTCAGCGTATTGCAGCGGATCTCCAACTCGCTGGATGAGCACCTCCCGGCTATCGGCACCGGTACGCTGGTCATCGACGCTAACGGTGTGCAGGCTCTTGCGGGTGCAATGCAGCCGACACTCACCAATGGCATTGATGGAGATTTGGGCATCCGCGCGGCCCGGAAAGCAAGAGGTGGTTAAATGGCAGCTTTACAAGGCGTCCAGCTGGGCGATTACCACACCCTCAAGGATTGGGGGCTTTACATCGTGGTGGGCGGTACGACCGTCGGCCCGGCAGAACCGGACCAGAGCCTACTCATAAAGGTGCCGTTTAGCGACCGTATTCTGGACCTCTCCAAATCTCTGGACGGCAAAGTCCATTACACCCAGCGCAAGATAATTATCACCCTCAAGTGTGTCAAGCCAAAAAAGCTTTGGCCCAGCATCCAGAGCGCCCTCGAAAACGCTTTGCAGGGACAGTGGCTGCGCTGCATCTTTGATGATGACCCGTCGTGGTACTGGGAGGGCTACTGGACAGTGACCCCCCAGAGCCGCGACCGGTGGGAGAATGTCTTTACCATCTCCGGCATCTGCAACCCCTACAAGGTCAACCTCACCGCTGAGGCGGGCGCTGACTGGGAGTGGGACACCTTTAACTTTGAGACAGACACTATTTATGATACGGCAACGGAGGTAAAAAGTCTGTGAGTTACAAAGTCTATGCAGGCACCCAGACCGCCGTAGGCGTGTGGGACACCAAAGCCTGCATCTATGACCCGACTGGCGAAGATCTGCGCACTACGGCTACGCTGCTCATCTCCCCGACTCTCACCCGTGAGGCCGGTAAGGCTGGCAGTTTTGAGTTTACGCTCCCGCTGGGCAATGTTGCCCACTCGGCGCTGCAAAAGCTCAAGACCATTGTGGAGGTGGAGCAGGATGGCACGCCCATCTGGCACGGGCGGGTCATGAGCCACGACATGGATTTTTATCTGAGACAAAAAGTGTACTGTGAGGGTGAGCTCGCGTATCTCAATGATACCGCGATCACCCCTTATCGGTACCCAAATATCAGCATCCGGGAATTTTTGGAAAATGTCATCCGCAATCACAACAGCCAGACCGACAAATACAAAGCCTTTACGGTGGGCGATGTCACTGTTTTTGCAGAAGGACCGCAGGAGCCCTTTAAGACGGTCTACATGCGCGGGTGCGTAGCAAAATACCATAGAGACAGCGACGACGAAGTCGACTATTGGCTAGAGGACGCTGACGGAAGATGGCTATGCGATACATCAAGAGACTATGATCTCCCAGCTGGGTACATTAACGGAGGCAGTGTGATACGCATTGTCTCCAATGATGGCCGTGACCCTAGCAGCCCTTCCTATGTCACGACGTATACAGTGGAGCGAAACGTGGCCTACAAAAATGGCAATTTCTATTCACTGAGTACTGTGCAGAAAGATTCGAAATACATCTACACCGTCGACACCACCCCGCTGGCGGGCTGGAGGCTGACCGATGATGGAGCGATTCAGCTCTACAATCCCAGTACGGGAATATGGTCGGTCTGCACGGGTTACTATCTGCACGACTTCGACGCCTCGACCAACGAGGCCCTCGATTTTGGTGATGGCAAGAACTTCGGCACCACGTGGGACATCCTGCAATCCGAGCTGACGGACGTGTACGGCGGCTACCTTGTCGTGCGGTACTCAGACGACGGTAAAACGCGGTATCTGGACTATCTTGCCGACGTAGCGGAGAGCAACACGCAGACGATCGAGTTTGGCGTAAATATGCTGGACCTCAATAACTATGTCAAGGCCGATAACATCGTCACCCGGGTCATCGCGGTAGGCTACCAGAAAAAAGGCTGGTGGATTTTTAAGAGTACCAAGACCATCCAGGAGCAGGCCGACGACAGAGCGGCACAGAGCTTCTATGGTATTATCACCCGGGTCATTGTCATCGACGGTAAGTCGATTACAAGGCAAAAGCTGCTGGACGCTGCGAACGAAGAGCTCCGGAAAAATCTAAGATACTATGATGGCATTGAGGTCAGCGCTATTGATTTGCGTGATGCAGGTATCAACACTGAGCGCCTGAGCTGGATGAAGAAGACCCGCATTATCTCAAAGCCTCACGGCATTGATACACCGTTGGTGTTGACCAAAATTGTCGAGCCGCTGGACGCGCCCGACAAGAAAAAGTTTACGTTTGGGACGAGTTTTTACTCTATCTCAGACCTGCAGGCCCTCAGCAGCCACAAAGCGTCTATGGCGTACAGTATCGCTTTAAGCTCTATGGGATACCTCAACGGCAATCCGATACCCACTACAAGCAAAACGTCAGCACAGTAAAGGAGTAAATTATGGCAAGTTTTGATGAGATCGTGAGCAAAATGACGGCAGCCATCAAGGGCGTCCGTGAGGCTGTGCTGGGCAAGGATGTGCGCGAGTTTATCGCCAGCGGCTATGAGAGCGTGCTGGATGCTTATAAGCAGCTCAATACCGCCGTTGATTCTGCCGCCAGCAGCGCCGAAAAGGCCAAGACGGCCATTACTGAGGCTATCGACCCCACCCTCTCCGTCGAGGGTAAGGCGGCGGATGCCAAAACTACAGGTAACGCCATCGAAACTGAACGCAAACGAATTGACGTGCTAAATGAGGGCGGACTCAACCTCAAGGATGATGTCATTGATACCAGCATCAAGGCATGGCTGACGGAACATCCGGAAGCGACCACGACAGTGCAGGATGGGACTATTGGCTTTTCAAAGCTAACCTTTGACTTAAAAAAAACAATAAATGAAACAAAGACTATTAAAGGGCTTGTAAAAACATCCGATTTAGTCTCCCAAAATACATCATCTCAAATTGTTGACGTATTAAAAAACGGAAGTGTATTATATGTAGACGATGATATTCTCTTGGATGATGACATTATTTTTAGCGGAAGTAATGCTGTGATTTTGGGAGACGGAAAAATCAACCTTAATGAGCATTCGATCAGAATTGGAAACTTGCCAGTTCAAGCGACGACTGGAACATATGAAGAAAATCAAATTGTAGTTGAATCTCTTAATGGATTAAATGTAGGCGATACCATATGTATCGGGTCTGATGTGCAAAAAGTGCATACTACAATAGTCGGAATCGATGGATTGACATTAACTGTATCAGATACAAAGGCTTACGCTGTGGATGAACATATCTATATTATGCCTAAAACCAATTTTATTATTGATGGAGTTACTTTTGAATCCGGCTCGGTAACATTATATAAAAATACGAATGGTGCGACAGTAAGAAATTGCAAATTTAAAAATGCGGATTTAATATGCGGGGGAACCCGTGGAGATATTTACAATAATTATTTTTCTGCCGGGAGAGTAATATCGTTATCATTATATTCAGCCACAAAATATAATGTGCACAACAATTCGGTTATTGGCTCTAAAAATTGTATTAGGGCGCAGTATACGTATCTCAATAAAATAAAAGACAATTATATTGAGGCAGGAACTTCCAATATGTTTTCAGTTGGAATTGAAATCTGCACAGAAACAACAGGAAAAGATATGTGTTGCTACAACATAATTGATGGAAATACTGTTGTTAATGGGCAATTTGGCAGGCCAGGGAGTGCAGTTGGAGGGATACACTTAAATTTTCACGCCTACAACAATAGTATAATAAATAATATTTCGTGCGGCAATTCTATAGGAATATATCTTGAAAATGATTGCTGCTACAATGTAATTTCTGGAAATAATTGCTCAAACAATATCGGATATTATGGAGTTGGCATAGAACTCGACTGGAATTGCAGCGGTAACGTGATAAATGGAAACACATGTAATTATAATGTTGGAAATTCACAAGCGGAAGAAAGTTGCGGAATTGAGGTTCGAACATCAAGCAAAAACCCTGACTACGACAATTCGATTGTGGGGAACACGTGCTGTTACAACGGAAAATGCGGATTACTTATAGCTGGAAATGGAATAGTGATTGCTAATAACATAATCAAAGGCAATGGGACATCAACTAAATATAATGAAAGAGGTGGTATATTAACGCATGAAAATTTAGTTGGCGCAAGAATAATCGCCAATGTCATAAGAGATAATGCGAGCCATGGTATATTAATCAAAAAGCACGAAAGCAAAAGCGCTTCAATTGATATAACACAAAATTATATTGTAGGCCAAAATGCGATAGATATTTTTAATGCAGATAATATTTCTGTGATTGGAAATTTTGCTGGAGATTATATTTCTATAAGCGGAGATGAAAACTCTTATTGCCACGTCGTGTTTATAACTCAAAATAAAATGTATAATTCTCAAAAAAATTATACGGCAAATATGAACTATATCTCCGGATATAAATGCTCCGATAATTTTATAAATTTTGACATGGTAGAATTCAATAAAAGCAATTGCAGCAATCAATATTAAAAAATAAAAAGGACTGATATAATGCTCCCTATCATGGACGTTTCCCGCTGGCAGGGCCACATCGACTGGGATGCGGTCAAGGCAAGCGGCCTTATCTCCGGCGTGATGTTCAATAATGCTTTATCTAACCTTAAAAACAAAAAGGAGTCTCAAAATGCTGCACATCATCCTCAACTTCCTCGCTTCCCTCTTCTCCGCTCTCTCCCGGGCGGCAGATGCCTCTACCTCTGACCCAGTGTCCACCGTGGACACCCAGAGTGCTGCTCCTCCCGGCTGGGAGGGCGCACCACCCTACCGCTACATTGACGTGAGTCGGTATCAGGGCAAAATCACCCTCGACGGCTGGCGCAAGGTCAAAGCGGCTGGCTACAAGGGGGCGATGCTCAAGACCGTGAGCACCAACCGCAAGCTCAGCAAGCGGGCAGACGGGCTGTACATCGACCCCACCTTTGAGACCAACTACCGCAACGCCCGGACTGCCGGGCTGGACGTGGGCGTGTACTACTACACCTATGCTATCAGCCACACCGGCGCAGACAAAGAGCTGGCTCTGCTGGCAGACGCTCTGCGCGGCAAAGAGCTGACTCTGCCGGTGGCTGTAGACGTGGAGGACAACAAGCTCAAGCAGCTTGGCCGACAGGCTTTGACTGACCTGACAGCCTACGCTCTGGCCCGTATCGAGGCAATGGGATTTTATGCCCAGCTGTACACCTACACCAGCTTCGCCAACACCCACCTTTACATGGGCGGCGCGGCGCTGACCCCCTACGACGTGTGGCTGGCCGACTATACGGGCAAACCGCCTGCTGTTACCTTTAAGTACAACTCCCACCAGCACACCAGTAAGGGCGCTGTGCCGGGCATCTCCGGCAACGTAGACCTCAACGTGACCACCGTCAACTACCCCAAAATCATCCGTAAGAAGGGCCTGACCCGTCTCCGGGAGGGCGCATGAGCGACGCGATCATCGTAGCCATTATCACCGGAGGTCTGAGCCTGATCGGCGTGATCGTCTCCAACAACCGCACCGCCCAGAGCATGGACGCCAAGCTGGACAAGCAGCAGGCTGTGACCGAAACCAAGCTGGAAGAGCTGACCCGGGAAGTCCGGACACACAACAATTTTGCCCAGCGCATCCCGGTGCTTGAAGAACAGATGAAGGTGGCAAACCACCGCATTGCAGACCTCGAAAAAGAGAAAGGAGAGTAATACATGGCAACAATCAATAACATTTTGGGCGTCATTCCCGTGCCGGTGGCCCTCGTGCTCATGCTGGGCGGGTTCATCTTCTACGCACTGGGCTGCGTCCGACTGGGCTATGGCGCAGCGGTAAAGCCGCTGGTGCTGGACCTCATCGAGCAGGCGGAGAAGGAAATCCTTGGCACAAAGCGCGGCGCAGAGCGTAAGGCGTGGGTCGTCAAGATGCTTCGCGCCGCCCTGAGTACCAGCAAATACGGCAGGCTCATCAGCTGGGCCATCACCGATGAGACCATCGGCATCGTTATTCAGTTTTTCTTTGACCGCGCCCGGGCGGCGCTGGAAAAGCAGTAAGGAGATTATTATGGCAAGCACTACATACGAGCAAACGCCACGCTATTATTATGATCAGCGTGCGTACCCGATTTTGTGGCCCGCAGTGTGTGACCATTTTGCCAACGGCGGCAAAATGGGACATTACCGTGCCGTGACCGTTCGAGTGCGCAACGCCGGACAGCTGCCGCAGCCTTTTTGGCTCGGTGCTGCCTGTGGCGGCGGCTCGTGTAGTGCTGCCCGCTTCGCTGCAAGGACTTGACCGACAGCAAATGACCGCCGCAATCAAAAACGCACCGCTTGGGAGGGTAGACCGTAAGATAGCCTTACTGCGGTACGTTGAGCGGCTCCCGCTGCCGGACATTGCAGCACAGACCCATTACAGCCGGACGGCGATAGGCTACCGGCTGAAAGTTATTGATGAAAAGCTAGACGAAAGGAGCTCACCGTGAACCTCGAAAATGTTCCGACCGCAAATCTTGTTACAGAGCTTCGCAAACGCGAGGGCGTGGAAACGACCATTGTCGAGCCATATCAGGACGCAGAGGTCAGCGTCAACGGCCCTGCGCTGGTTCTTGTCGTGACGGATTGATTGTGGTATAATAACATCAACAAATCCACCCGGCCTATCGAAGAAGCGCATTAGGGTGGATATTTGTACAACTGGCCAGTCTCCCGCGCATCCAGCGTGAGACGTAAAAAGCCCCGGTGCTCTGTTTGGAGCATCGGGGCTTTTTTTGTTTATTTGAGATATTCCCGCAGCGCCCGCAGGATGAGTTCGTTTCGGCTGCACTGCTCGGCATCTATCCGGGATGTCATCTTTTCGGCAAGCGGACCCGGGATGTAGATCGTTGCCTGTACATCCTTTGCGCCCTCGCTGCCAGCACCAAAGATGGCGTCGCACTGCTCCTCGCCGAGGTGCTCAAACGCCCACTTTTGCGCGATCTCATCGGAGAGAGGCACAATCTGCTCACCGGGAGCCGTCCATCCGTCACTACGTCGGACGGCGTATACAGTGGCTGCGTTGCCCATGCCGTAGATAAACCATTTGCCCGCCTTAGTGCGGTAAAGAGTCTCCTCACAGTGGTAAAAGCTGGTGTAGTCCTGGTCAGACTCCCAGTGTCCCATTTTTTTTGCGGTATCGGTGTCATAGCGAGAGCCGTTGATTATTTTGCGCATGGTGTATCCTCCGTGTTATCAAAGTTATCGTCGTCTGCGGTTTTGGGCGTGGGAAGCCCGGCCAGCTGCCACCCTTTATAGCTCGATGCCGGACGTGATTTTAAGCGAGTCCCCCGGATCGATGTGGCAATCGCCCTAAATCCTGCTGCGATCCTTTTTGCGGCAACGTCCTCTGGGATGTCGTCGTCAAAAAACAGCAAATGATTTTGACGAGCCCAGTCTAACAGATTGACCGCCTTGTGAGTGTTGCCGTCCGGGTCAATCAACCTCCAAACGAGAGCCTCGCGATTTTGTGGGCCTTTTTGGCCTCCCGGCAGTTTTAGAGCCGCCGAAACACCTACTGACTGCAATGTCTGCATATGCGCCTGGGTCTCCGGGTCTGCTGTCCGGCGGGCCTTTGCCTCATCCGACCATGCGGCATTGTTGATATGACCATTTTTTAGCCGCAGCGCAGCGCCGCATTTTTTTGAGCAGCATTGCTGGTTTACCTCACTGGGAGAGGCATAAAAAGGCTTGCCGCAGATGGCGCAGATCTTTTTTAGTGACTTGCCTTTATGGTCGGCAGTCTCCTGATCATACGGAGGCTGCTTTGAGGGCGCGACGGGTTGCTGGACGCGTCCGTCTTTTCTGTGCCGTCCTCGCTGGCAGCCGCAGCTCCTTGATAGTTTTACGGAGCTGTATGACATAACTCTATCATTGCCGCAAAGAGCGCAATGCACGACGACCATTGTGCATTTGTAGCCATCAGCCATGATTTTAGCCGGTGCCGTGCCGACGATGGAGAGATTGCCGAATGTTTTGCCAATCAGCCGGTCAGCAAGCGGCTCTTTGGGAGGCTTGGCGTCCGGCATCTTGGGCTTCGGAAGACCCGCAAGCGTCCACCCTTTATAAGTGCGCAGCCCGTGAGGTCTTTCCGGGTGCCGGAGCGCGTACCCCATCATCTGGACGCCCTCGGAGATCCGGGATGCGGCGTTGTCCGGTGCGGCATCCGGGAAAAACAATTTTACATTGTCCTGGCTCCACTTTGCCAGATCATCGACCTCGTGGCGCTCGCCATCCGGGCCGATGAGCACCCATGCGTACCCATGGGTGCTCATTGCATCACCTCGATGTCACAATCGACGGTGCAGTTTGGAGTCACGACATTGCCGTCCTCATCGACGGTGTAGTCGATGTCGCTGTTGGTGCCGTCAGCGTAGCTCTTGGCGTAATCGGCCAGATACTCGACGTCCTCGACCTTGTAAGCGTCCAGATCGGCGTTGTACTCGAGGCCACCGGCCTCGAAGAAATCAGCCTCAAAGTGTGCGCCGTTGGCGGTATCGGTCATCTCGATGCTCAGGAGCTTGCTGCCATCATAAAACTTAGTCATTGTCGTCGTCCTCCATCTGTTGTTTGGTGTTCCTCTTGACGCTCTTATTATAGCATAAATAATTTATTTTGTCAACATTAAATTTGAGAAAATAAATTATTTATGCTATCTTTTTTGTCCTTCGTTGTGTGTTCGTTGTCTCTTGGCTCTCCCTAAAAAGGTAAACTGAGCGCAAAGGGAGGGAAGCCCCATGTGGCACAAGTTTAACCCTAACCCCCACGGGAGCAGCGTCGGAGACTGTGCTGTGCGGGCGGTAGCAGCGGCCACCGGCCAGAGCTGGGAGCAAGCGTATATTGCACTTGCTCTCACTGGTTACGCCCTCGGCGATATGCCCAGCGCAAACCGCACATGGGGCGCATACCTCCAAAAGCAGGGTTACAAGCGCCGAATGGTGGAAGCGGACTGCGCCACCTGTTACACCGTGGCAGATTTTGCCCGGGAGTACCCGCACGGCGTGTATGTACTGGGCTGCTCCGGCCACGTTCTGGCCGTCATCGACGGCAAGTGGTGGGACAGCTGGGACAGCGGCGCGGAATGCCCGATCTACTACTGGTATAAGGAGGACTAAACGATGCCGTACAATCCATATGGCTATCAAATGCCAAACTACTACGGGCAGCCTATGCCTGACCAGCTCACGCAGCTGCGGCAGAATGCCGGGTATCAGCCGCCCATGATGAGCCAACCGACAGGGCAAAGCTCCCCATCCACGCCTCCGATCATCTGGGTGCAGGGCGAAGAGGGCGCAAAAGCCTACATGGTAGCCGCCGGGAACAGCGTGCTCTTGATGGATAGCGAGAACAGCGCCTTTTACATCAAGAGCACGGACGCAAGCGGAATGCCGCTGCCGCTCAGGGCCTTTGATTACAAGGAGCGCACCACGGCAGCTAAGATGCCCGCTCAGGCCGTCCAACAGCCCGGCGGGGAGTTTGTCACCAGGGCAGAGTTTGACGCCCTGGCAGCCCGCTGTGCAGCGCTGGAAAAGCAGGAGCCCACAAAAACCGAAACGGAGGTCAAGTGATCATGGCAAATCCTCTTTTTAATGCACTGGGCGGCGGCAAAGCATCATCCATGCCCGGCCCTATGGGCCAGTTCGGCCAGATGATGCAGCAGTTCCAGCAGTTCAAGGCTAATTTTCAGGGCGATCCAAAGCAGGAGGTGCAAAAGCTCCTGCAATCCGGGCGGATGAGCCAAGACCAGCTCAACCAGCTTCAGGCAATGGCTCAGCAGTTCCAGCAGTTTTTACACTAAGTCGTAACCGTGGCCACGGTCGAGATACACTTTTTATCAAAAATTTCGAAAGGAGTACAAAATGTCTCTTTCTTCTGACAACATCGGCTTGACTATGCCGGTGCAGCCCGCCAATACCAACAACGGCAACGGCTTTGGCTTTGGCGGCGATGGTTCGTGGTGGATCATCGTGCTCTTCCTTTTCATCTTCTGCGGCTGGGGCGGTAACTGGGGCGGCAATCGCGCCGGTGCCGGCGCCGGCGTCGTGGATGGCTACATCCTGACCAGCGACTTCGCCAACATCGAACGCAAGATCGATGGCGTAAACAACGGTATGTGTGACGGCTTCTACCAGCAGGCACAGCTCATCAACGGCGTCCAGCAGACCGTGAGTAACGGCTTCATGTCCGCCGAGATCAGCCGTGCAAATCAGCAGGCCGCTTTCATGCAGCAGCTGTTTGCTATGCAGATGCAGGCACAGGATTGCTGCTGCGAGACCCGGTCTGCTATCCAGGGCGTCAACTACAATCTGGCTACCCAGTCCTGCGAGACCCGGAACACTGTGCAGAACGCGACCCGGGACATCGTAGACAACCAGAACCAGAACGCCCGGGCTATCCTGGACGCTCTCACAGCTCAGCGCATCGAGGCAAAGGACGCCAAGATTGCGGAGCAGAGCCAGCAGCTCTTTGCGGCCCAGCTCGCGGCCTCTCAGGCAGCCCAGAATAACTATCTGCTGAACCAGCTGCGGCCTACGCCCATCCCGGCTTATGCATCCTGCAACCCGTGGGCATCTGGCTCTTACGCCGGTTGCGGATGCGGCAGCTGCGCATAACCGAATCACGACAGCTTTTTGAGTGGTTGTTTCCAAAATGGAAATTCCCACATCAAAATGTTCAGCCCCTGAGCTGATTTTGCAAACCAGAGCGCCGGGGCCGCAGTCCCGGCGTTTTTTATGAAAGGAGTCGATAAAATGGCCGAATTTAGCAACTCTAACACCGTCAGTGTGGCAGCGGGTGAAAACCTTCCCCTGACCGAGACCGCGGTAAAAGCCCCTGCCTGCATCATGCACCGTGAGGGCAGCGGCCTCGTGACCCTGCGCGGTCTGACCAATCAATGCAAAGCGCGCTTCAAGGTAAGCTTTGGCGGCAATATTGCCATTTCCACCGGCGGCACTGTGGGACCCATTTCCGTGGCGCTGGCTGTCGGCGGTGAGGCACTCAATAGCGCAACCGCCATTGTCACACCTGCTGCAGTCGAAAACTACTTCAATGTTTTTGTGGCAGCGTTCATCGAGGTGCCGCGCGGCTGCTGCGTGACTGTGGCGGCTAAGAACACCAGCGCGCAGGCGGTCAGCATTGCAAACAGCAACCTGATCGTTGAGCGGGTAGCATAAGAAAGGAGATAAAGCCATGCTGGATAAACTGAACCATCTGAAAGATGAAATGTGCGACGAGCTCATGGAGCTGACCGACAAAAAGAACCGTTCCCCGGGCGATGTTGAGATGATCGGCGAGATCGTGGACATCATTCTGGACATCCACCGCATTGCGGACTACTGCGAGGGCGGCGAGTACAGCCGTGCGGGCGAGTGGGCTGCCGATATGCGCGGCACCTATGGCCGCGACGCCGGAAACGGTTACAACCGGGGCAACAGCTACGCCAACCGTGGTCGTCACTATGTGCGCGGGCATTACTCCCGCACGGATGGCCGTGAGCGCATGATCTCTGACATCGAGGACATGATGCAGGACGCCACTGGCGCAAAGCGAGACGCTTACAAACGCGCGGCGGACATTCTGCGCAATGCATAAGTGAGGAGGGTGGCAGGTATGGACATCGACGAGATCAATGACCACATCCACAAGCTGAAATGCGGATCCACTGACTGGCAGAGCGTGGAAAAGCTTGCCGCCCTCTGCACCGTGAGAAATGAGCTGGAAGAAAAGCAGGCACCGGCAGAAATGCAGACTCAAGCGCTGCCTCCCACGTCGTACCCGGCGGCATACTCCACAAAAGCAAATCCGCAAAGCGAGTTCGTGGAAGCGGCCAGCGCCGCGCCCTTTGGCGGCTTGATGGAAGTGCTTGATGAGCACATGAGCGCCATAAAGCTTGCATACCCGAAAGAGTATGAGCTGGTCATGCGGAAGATAACCGCATTGTAAAACGACACAAAATGTGTTATTTTTACATACAGACAAAACTTGAAAAGCTGAATTTTTGAGTTTGATAAGCTAACACGTGACTAACAAATTTGACTTTATTCTCGATAAAACGTAAAATAAAACTGATTTGTAATCAGTGGGTTGCAGGTTCAACTCCTGTCACCAGCTCCAAAAATAAACGCACGAACGATTAAAACAAATCGTCCGTGCGTTTTTCTTTTTGCTTGAAATGCCTTAAAACCTCCTGAATGAACGTGACAATCTAACAAACAATCTAACAAATCAATACTTCATCTTTCGCATTTCCTGCAACAGATAATCCGGGTCATTGTGGGAGACGTACTTGTTTGCTGTGGTAGAGAAATTTTTGTGACCCAAGATGGCCTGCACGGCGGTCTTTTCCAGGCCGCACTCCACCATCTTGCTGCTGGCCGTGTGGCGCAGCGTATGCGGATGCACCCCCTCTATGTGGCACTCCTGCATCAAGGTCCGAAACTTTGTAGCCACGTTGCGCTTGTCCAGCTTTGTACCGGCTTTGGACGGTATCAGCCACTCACAGCCGCTGTCAAGCATCCAAAAGGCAATGATTTTGTAAATGGGGTCCAAAATAGGGATAATGCGGTTTTTGCCCGCATCGGTCTTCTCGCCGCCTTGCATATACCGCTCTTTTAGATGCACATCGTCGCAGCGCATGGAGAGCAGCTCATCGATACGCATACCGGTGTAGAGCAGCACCATTGCGATTTGTGCTGTCTGCCCAAGCTTCGGGTCGTCTTGTCGGCTGCTGATCTGCTCGATCTCCTGAGCGGTCAAGGTGCGCTCTGCCTTGCCTGTAGCCGCCGGGAGCTGCAAGAGCATAGCATAGTTTTTGTTTATGATGTCCTGAGCCATTGCCCACTCGCAGATCTGACTGAAAAGCGTGCGCTGCTTTTCGCAGGAGCTGCGGGAGAGGCCCTTTTCCACCATCCGGTCAATCACCTGTTGATAGTCTGCAGTTTTTAAGTCCCGGAGCTGTCGGTCATACAGCGGCGAAGCCTTTGCATAGGCCAGCTCATAACCCTTTTTCATGTCAGTGCCGAGCTTGTCAAATTTGGGCTGCGCTTTCCATTGGGCGTAGGCATCCGCAAAAGTACATTTCAGACGCGCTGCGGGGGTGTTCTGGGCGTTGTAAGCGTCCAGTGCTTGTACTGCTTCACCCGGCGTCGCAAACGTCCCCAGAACGTCTCGCTTGGCTGTCAGGGCCACATACGGTTTTGACCTCGTCCCGCTCAACTTATATACACTGCCGCTGCCCTTTGGGCGGCGGCGCTTTTTTCTTTGCTGCGGGGCGGCTTCGGGCTGCTTCTTGCCGCAGTAGGGGCAAAAAGATGCATCATCCGGTATTTCCCGACGGCAGCAGGCGCGAATACACCTCAACGCTCTTCACCTCGCTTTGCAGTATAGTCGGTCTCGCCGCTCTTCGCGGCCTCTTTTCCCGCCTGGTATGCCGACTGCAGAAGACTCACCGGAGGCTGGACTTCCCACGGGATCGGGTCTGTTCCTGTAGCCACGGCGAACCCGTAGTTGTCCAGTATTTGGCCGCAGACGGATACCTTGTTTTGCAAGGGAGTATGCAGATTTGCGCACACCTCAGCAAACACCGCCGGTGGATAGCTGCCATGTCGGCCCAAAAGGATAAACAGCACCATCTCTTTTACAATTCGCGGCGCTGTGCGAAAGTATTCTGTAAGCGCCTCATCCAGCTCTTCGTCTGATTTGCGCTGTACGGGCTCTTTATAAAGTTCTGGGTGCAGCATTTCTTGCATGGCGGGGAGCGGAGAAGTCCCGCAAGCCTCGAACCAGTCCATTATCTTGTCAGCTGGTGGGCTGGACGCCCCGCACTCCCAGCTCTGGATCGTAGCCTTTCCCTTGTTGATCCGGCGGGCCATGTCGACTTGGCTCAAGCCTGCCGCGACTCTGGCCCGCGCCAATGCGACACCAAGCTTTTCCGCAGTAAAGTAGCTCATCAATTATAACCTCACAAATTTCCATGCCATAAAAACAAAAAGTGACATGGGAAAAACCCATGCCACTCGACAGAGCGGAAGTCCTTCAAGTTTTCCCATAAAATGGTAAAATCTAAAACAAGTTGGACAAATTGAACAAAAACAGAGGTGAAATAAAATGGATTTCGAGCAAAGAAACGGCAAAGAAAACGAAATGACCATCATTGACGGGATGCCTGCCACCATTTTGACCGGCACGACCCGAACACCTGAACCTTGGGAGGACTAAAGATGGACAAGATGCAGCTGTTTTGCATACACATCCGCGCCGCGCTGGCCTGCTATGAGGATATGCCACCCGAGGGACAGGCTCGGGCTCGACTTTTTGTGATCCGCAAGTCCGGAGATCTCCGGCAGCTCAAGGCCGCAGCAGACGCACCCGGCGGGGAGCTTGCCGCTGAACTGTTGCAAAAATTGCAACAATCTTGCAACCACGGATAACAACGTGCATATTTTGCGCGGATTCTGCGTAAAACGCGCGTACTTAGCAAAAAGTCGGCGTAAATTTCAGCGATTCAGCGCAAATACTAAATTTTTCGCGCATTTTTGAGCGATTAAACGCGCTTGACGCATTACAATCAACGGTTGTATAATGCGGTTGTGAACAGGACTGCACATCAATATCCCACAGCAGTGGCTCCGTATTCCGCCTGGCCTTGGCTAAATCCCTCAAACTCCAGCTGTTCAATCAGACCGGAGCGAGAGAAAGACATGGAATTGATATAATTTTTTGCTCTTATTGCAGCCTGTTCGTTCCAGTCGGCGCCACAATGATCTACGGCATAAGTAGCATCTTCCGTGGAATATCCTTCAAACTCAAGCTGACTTTCAAGGCCGCTGTAAGAGAATCCCATGCCGGCACTCAGGTAGTTTTTAGCAGCCCGCAAAGCATTTCTCTGCCCCATTGTAAGGCTATCATCGGCAGAAATTGACGATTTTACGGAAGTGCTGTTCTTTGTTTCGTACGTTGAACTTGTCGTGCTGGAAGAAGGGGTAAGCATAAGAACGAACATGATCAGTGCAACACTAACAGCGACCGCGCATCCGCATCCGTGACCTTTTTTCTTCTTTTCAGGCTTTTCGTCTGATTCGATAGCCGCTGCCACAGAACCCGAAGCAACAGGTGCTCCACATTCAGGGCAGAATTTTACGTTCTCAATTTCAGCTCCGCATTTTGGACATTTCATAAAACGCACCTCACATATACAAAAATAGGCAGCCAACCAGCTGCCGAAAAGCTAAATTATCAAGGAAAATGCCAAAGGAGGAAAACAAAGTGGAAGAAAATAGCACAAAATTGATGAAAGACACCCCGGAATGTGTTATACTTGAGAAAATCAAGCTTGCACTTTCCCTTGGCATCGACGTGGATAAACTCTTAAAGGAGGCAATGCAAAATGTCGAATAATACGCTTCTTTTTATCATCGCCGTGTTTGTTATCGCAATGTTTGCGATTCTCTCTTACGAATTCCTTCAGCTCAATGATTTTGCGCTTTTTCGTCGAAAGCCGGAACCGGATCCGGAACATAAGCACCTTGACGACCTTTTCCGAGCAGAAGTCATGTATACAGGCGTGACCCTCGGCAGTATCTGCGAACTTTGCCCCAAAACCATTTTTAGGGTAAAGGACGGACACGGCGGGTATTTCGCTCTCGACACCGAAAAAGTGGATGAAAAAAAGCTGCGCTTTTACAAAACCATTTTTGTTAAAGCACTGGATGCCCCGAATTACGAGCTGGAGGTGCCCGACCCGTCACTTCTTTGAGACACTAAAAGCGTTAATAACGTACTCACAACAGCAGAGATCACCGCAATGGCAGCACTTTGAAAGAATTGCCTGCGGCTGATTCTTTGCTGTTTTTGCTGCTCAATAAAATAAAGTTTCCCCTTATCGGTTACAGCAAGACAGTAAAACACCGTAAGCTTTCCTTGCTCTGGAACAATCGTGTCTCTTACACGCTCAACAAGACCTGCTGCAAGAAGAGCATCAACAACCTTTTCGGCGTCTTTCACTTTAGACTTAAATACATCAGGAGGCATTCCAACTCGGTCAGGTTCATTTTCATGCCATTCAAGCAGAGCTTTCATCGCCTCATCGATTTGCTTTTCAGTGACCATTCTTTTTCTCCTGCGACGCTATAGCAGCATCCAGCATACTCTCAAACATGGCCTGCGTTGCCGGGTCAAGCATATTATACTTATCTAATATAGTCTGCCCGTGCGCATCCAGCCCATCACCCTCCGGGGTGCTGGGCTTTTCTTTTTGCTCTTCGCCGGTGAGCTCTTCTTTCGGAATGCCAAAATAAGATGCAACTTTCAAAATGGTTGCGTCAGTTATACCACCGCCATTTTTCCAACGATTCACAGTTGTCTTGGAAAGCCCCATTTCGAGAGCCGCCCCGGACGGAGTTTTTTTATTCTTATCGCAAAGCATTAAATACTTTTCGTAAAAGGACATAAAAAATCACCGCCAAACTTGTGCATAGTCACAAAGTAACTAAAGTCCACAGAAAAACATTGACAGTAAACAAAGTAACTGCTATAATGGCATTGTTAGTTAAAAAGGTTCACAAAGTACACAGCCCCACAACCGGGATACTGTGTACGGAATCTGTACTTTGTTCTGCAAATACATAGTATCACATTCTGTGAACTTTTTCAACTACTTTTGACACGGCGACAAGAAAAAATCTGCCTGTGGTCGCTTCACAGACAGACTTTTCACCGATTTGTCACCAGAACGCACCTGCACCCAGGCGGTAATGCAAACTTGCTCGTCTGCACATCTTTTTCAGGCATTTACGCCGCAAAAGTAACGCCGGGGCTGCAAAAGCGACTTACAGTTCTATTGGTACGTCACTCACTTTAGCGGGTCGGTTCCGCTGAACTTTTCAGCCTTAGGCATTGCGCACTTGCTCGTGTCTGGAACAGGCTGGTTCAAAAAGTCCTTCAATTTGCATCGAACTTCCTTTCTTGCCAGTATCTAAGGCTTGAACAGTATAACAAATCGGTGCGCCGTTGTCAATTTATTAACACATAACAGGGAGGTGGAAGAGTGCCTGAACCGTGGACTGGCCGATTGATTGGCCGAATGCACAACAACAAAGTCACGCTGGAACAGCTTGCCGCTCATCTGGGCTGGACAAAGAGCTACTGCTCGATGATCCTGAATGGCCAGCGCAAGCCGCGCGGCATCCGCGAGAAAATGGAAGCCGCCGTGAGTGACATTATTAAAATCAGGGAGGAAAAAAATTAAGCATGGCAAACATTCAAATTTTCACAAGCCCCGAGTTTGGGGACATCCGCACGGTAGACCAGAACGGCGAGCCCTGGTTCGTGGGCAAGGACGTGGCGGCAGCCCTGGGCTACAGCAACCCGCGCGACGCGATTGCAAAGCACGTTGATGAACAGGATAAGGGTGTCGCGATTTGCGACACCCCCGGCGGCAAACAGCCTATGCCGATTATCAACGAGTCCGGCCTGTACAGCCTGATTTTTGGCAGCAAGCTGGAAGGGGCGGTGCGGTTTAAACGGTGGGTCACCAGCGAGGTGCTGCCTACCCTGCGCAAGACCGGCAGCTACATGATGCCCAAGCTCAGCAAGGAGATGCAGGCGCTGTTTATGCTGGACACCCGCACCCAACGGCAGGAAGAACGGCTCACCGCGTTGGAAAACACCATGACGGTGGATTACAACCAGCAGCGTGTTCTGCGCAAGGCCATCAGCCGGGCGGTGATCGGTGCTCTTGGCGGCGAGGACACCCCGGCCTACATTGACAACCACGTGCGCAGCAAGGTGTACAGCGAGTGCAACCACGATGTGCAGGACTGGTTCCGGGTGAACAGCGTGGGCAACATCCCCCGTAAGCGCTTTGACGAGGCGGTGGAGTACATCCAGCGCTGGAAGCCCAGCACCAACACCGTGATGCTGATCCAGCAGACCAACGGGCAGACCAGCTTGTTTGACCGCGCCTACGCCCCGTCGGGGCGGATGGCTGAAGAAACCTCCCGCTTCCAGACTTTCAACCCCGATTGAGCATCAGGGGAATATAAGCATGAGCAAGAAGATCATTGCCTACAAAGGCATGAATAAAAACATGATGTGCCTCGACAAGCAGTATGAGGTGGGCAAGACCTACCATGAGGACAAGGCCGACTGCTGCCGCTCTGGTATGCACGCCTGTGAGAACCCTCTGGATGTGCTGCACTACTACCCGTTGAAGGATGGCCCGCGCTTTTTTGAGGTCGAGTGCGGCGGGAACGTGGATAAAAGCGAAGAGGACAGCAAACTGGCTTGCACTGAGCTGACGGTAAAAGGTGAGCTGAATTTTGCAGGGCTGGTAAAAGCTACGGTGAATGCCGTTTTTAATCGGGTGAAGGGCAAAGAGCCTTTTTCCAGCGGCTATTCCAGCACGGCAGGTTCCAGCGGCAATTCCAGCACGGCGGCAGCCACTGGGGCTTATTGCAGAGCAAAAGCAGATGGAAAAGACAATGTCGCAGTCGCAAACGGCGCACACGGTAAGGCACGGGGCATTCTTGGCTGCTATCTGGTGCTGACTGAGTACGACAATGACGGCAATATGCTGTGGGCAAAGATGGCAAAAGTAGACGGCACCCACATCAAAGAAAATGTCTGGTACACGCTCAAAAACGGAGAGTTTGCGGAAGCAGAGCCGTAAAAAGCACTGCAAAACCAAATTGAAAGAAAGGAGCAGGCCATGCAGAAGCCGAGTCTTACGATAGGCGAATGCGTCCAGATCCTTCGGGACAACAACATCTCAAAGACCGAAAAGGTCTTGGGAGCGCAGATCCAGGCGGGGCTGTTTACCAGCTGGGCGATTCCTTCCGTAGGAACAAAAGAGCCCTGCCCGGACATCTCCCGCGCCGGTTTTATGGCGTGGGTGAAGGACTTTTACAAACTCGAAAAGGTTTATACAAAGGAGGAACCAAGAGAATGAGACTCAAATCGTTCGCCGCCGTCGGCACGGTAGGTCTGCTGGCTATTATCGGCGCGGTGCAGGCGGTGCGTTGGGCCTGCTCCTGGCTGGCCGTTGCACTGGTTTGCTGGGGCGGCTGGGGCATCGCCGAGGCTGCACATGCAGCACCTTGGATTATTGTTGCATCCACTGCCGGACTGGCGATGTCGTTTTATGGGATGTATGAGGACAACAAACGGTATAAGCGCAGCGGTTACAGCAAAATCGTCCGCAACCATGCCAGGAACCCGGAGTATCCGCAGGATGAGAAGAAGGGCGCATGAAGCTGGAAGAGTTGATTCGGCAGCAGGCCGAAGAGCACCTGAAAACAGCCACGCGGCTTGCAACGGAGTCCGCGCTCACGGGAGACATCTGGCTGCGGGTCATCTGCCGGGAAAAATCAGAGGTCTATAGCGCGGCAGCAGATGGGCTGCTCACAGCCCTCCACGATGCGGAGGACGTCGCACATGGCTGATTACATCCACTATGTCACATGGTACACCGTGTACAGCGCCAAGACTGGTGAGGTAGTGGCAGCGGGAACGTCCGCCATGTGCGCTGCTAAGCTAGGATACAAGACCGCCAACAGCTTTGTGTCTTCCGTTGGACACCGACGCCATGAAAAAAAGCATCCGCACAAGTACATTTTTGAGCAGGAGCGCATTGATCGTGCGGAGGTCGACTGTCTCCCTCCGCTTCGCCGTTACTGCAAAAAGACGAAAAGGGAACAGGAATATGAACGGTAGATATATGCGAGCCGCAGAGATTCGCTGGAATAAGCGACAGCCGGAACGGCTGCGGCACATCCACCAGAAGAAGGAGAAGAAAAAGGTGAGCACGGTACAGATCTTTGACGCGGATTTGCGTTTTGTCAACGAAATCCCCATGCCGAACACGCTGGCGGGCATCCAGTACGCCGACCAGCTGGCAGCAGAAAAGCCGGGCCGTCTGTACGTCGTTATGGACGAGCACCGGCAGAAGGTTTACCAGAGGTGACGTACATGACTTTAGAGCAAAAAGAACGCCGCAAAGCGGTTCTGCGGTATGCAGTCAGCGTCCCTGAATGGAATCTTGCGCTCAAGCATCGGGCAGCAACAGAGCTTACGAAATGCGCAAGCCTCTTGATGAGCGTAAGCCAGATGATGCTTGCGACCGACGCGGAAGACCGTTTTTATCCGGACAGATTAGATTATGGGATGTCTCCGACGGGATATGCAAAAGCCATTTCGGATGCAGAGTACAGCCTCGGCGCAGCCGCTTCGGCGCTGGAAACCGTAGTTGCTTTGGCAGATGAGTCAAACGCCTTCCCGCTTATCAGCTCCACCCAGACCGGCGGGTTAGATGACGCGATGGGAAACATTGAGGCGGCCTACAATTCTGGTCTTGGGTGGCTGGCAGATCTGTGCCGGGTACACGGGATGGATGAGGTGACATACAATCATGGATAAAATGACCATTTACGAGCAGTGCCGGGAAGTCCCCAAAGACGCCCAGAGGCCTATCGCAGCGGGTCGCCTGAAGGGCAAGACCGACATTAACCCCATGTGGCGCATCAAGAAGCTGACTGAGCTTTTTGGGTCGGCTGGTATGGGCTGGAAGTTCGACCCGCCGGTGTTCGAGGAAAAGACCGGAGCAAAGGGCGAAGTTGTCGTGCAGTGCTTTACGAATCTGTACGTCAGGCAGGATGATGGGGAAGCGTGGAGCGCCCCCATCCCCGGAGTGGGCGGCTCTATGCTGATTGCGTTGGAGTCAACGGGGCTCCGAACGGATGATGACGCTTACAAAAAAGCGTATACGGATGCACAGAGCGTGGCCTGCAAGGCGCTTGGAATCGGCGCGAATGTGTACTGGAAAGATGAATCCACCAAGTACACCCCGCCTCCGGCCACTCCCGCCCCGGTGTGCGCCTGCTGCGGAAAGAAAATCATCGGCATCAAAACCAAGGACGGAAAAAAGATGACTGCTGAGCAGGCAGCGGAACGAAGCAAGGCAAAATATGGGCGTATACTCTGCGTAGAATGCGCAAAGAAACAGCCGAAAGAAGATGGAGAAATGTCTCATGCTTAACATCGTAGCATTGATGGGCCGTCTGGTCTACGACCCGGAGCTCAAGACCACCCAGAACGGCACCAACGTGTGCAGCTTTCGCATCGCGGTTGACCGCAGCTTTACCCGGCAGGGCGAAGAGCGCAAGGCCGATTTTATCGACGTCACCGCGTGGCGGCAGACCGCCGAGTTCGTCTGCAAGTATTTCCAGAAGGGCAGCATGATCGCCATCGAAGGCAGCTTGCAGACCCGTCAGTACCAGGACAAGAACGGCAACAACCGCACAGCTACCGAGGTTCTTGCGTCGCAGGTGAGCTTTTGCGGCGGAAAGGCCGCAGAGAAGCCCGCTGTGCGCGATTTCGACCAGCAGACGAAAAATCGTCTGCGCGAAGCAAACACCGCTCACAGCGCCCCGCAGAAGTCTCAGAACGTACCGGAGTATTCGCAGGGCAGCGCAGACGACTTTTCGGTCATCGACGACAGCGAAGACCTCCCGTTCTAAGCCGAGAGCTGTGCTATCTGGCTATACGGGCGTGTAAAGGAGGTGATTGAGTGGCGCAGGACGATAAAAAGTCATTTGTGGCGTATCTGAGCTGGTTCGACGCGCTGGAAGAATACTCCGACGCAGAGGTTGGGCAGTTGATGCGAGCTCTTGCACGGTATGCAAAAACCGGAGAAGAGCCCGAATTTTCAGACCGCGGGATGCGGGGCAACTGGAAATTTATGTGCAGCGACGTAAAACGGGCGTCTGAAAAATGGGATGAAACCCGCAAGAAACGCAGCAACGCCGGAAAACGCGGTATGGCAAAGCGCTGGGGAAAGCCTGACGACATAACAAAAATAACAAACGATAACAATGTTAATGACGACATAACAAAAATAACAAACGATAACAATGTTAATGACGACATAACAAAAATAA
>ERZ773277.575-NODE-575-length-39934-cov-5.543996_pt1 | contig 39934 bp, 53 predicted proteins | sample MGYA00511957_ERZ773277 | MGnify/ENA primary metagenome ERZ773277 (study PRJEB29015, sample SAMEA2737800) | human gut metagenome | biome: human gut; feature: human-associated habitat; material: faeces | place: China | collected 2012 ... | reverse complement strand
TGCGCATCTCACCCGACAGAGGCAGCATATACCGTTCGGGCTCGCCGCCGTTCCATAGATCGACGACCTCCGAGGCCGTGAGGGCGTAGTTGAAAAGACGGCACCCTATGACGATGCCTTTAAAGGAAGACCCGATAGCCAGATATTGCAGATTCAGATCGTCCGAGAAGTTCGAGGCGGATGTTACACGCCCGCCGTTCAGATAGACGACGATTTCGTTTCCGTCGTAGGTTCCCGCGACGGAGTAATAGGTATCAGGTTCGATTCCCGTCACGACTCTCGGTGCAGCACCCCTGCAACGGAATACAAGGTTGCCGTTGACAAATTCCAGAATCATCCCGTAAATATCGCCCGAAGTGGCAACGATCGTCTGTGTACCCGATACGTCGTGGCCCGTTTTGAAATTAGCTGCTATCGTTCGGGCGCCGGAGAACAGCAGCGCGGAGGCTGTGGAGCGGAAGTTCCCATCCGTGGTATTTACTCCCGTCTGACGCCCCTGCAAAGGGGCTATCTGCGACGACTCGACGAAGCCCGTCGCGGGGTCGAGGTCAGCTTTGCCGGTCACCATTCCCGGAATCTTCGCGGCCTCTTGATTCGCATTTTCCGCAGCGTCGTCGGCCTTCTTGGCCGATGCGTTCGCCGCTTCGGTGGCCGCAACGGACTGGTCGAGCAGATCGTCGATCTCCTCGCCCGTGGGTCGGCTCTGGTAGTAAGTGGTATTGTTCTCTGCCATGATCGTATTCTTTTAAGAGTATTGTTTCAATAAGTATTCGGAACCCGTGTATACCACCTCGAAGATGTTGTGGTTGTCGTAGGGAATCGAGTAGGTCGTACCCGAAGAGTTGCTTCCGAGCGGGCGGATCGTCGGCCCCAGCGACTGAATCGTGGCGTTGCCGAGGGCGTGTTTCCAGATTCGGAACACCTGCCCTTTCTGAGGCGCAGCGGGCAATCTGACCGTAATATCCGCGTCGTTGACGATCGCCTCGTAGTCCGCATCGGTCAGTTCGTAGGCCCAGTAGGCATTCGAGAGGATGCGGACGTTGTGGCGCACGCCGTGGATCGCTCCATGCGGAATGTCGAGTGCGATGTTGTCGACCACGGCCCCCTGCACGTCCAGTTGCAGGCCGTAGGCTTTGTCGTCGAGCGACGCCTCGTTTCGGATAATGCCGGGGATCGGCACCCCGAGCACCGCCGGTGCGACATTGGCGCCAAAGGATGCCGATATGCCGTTGTTGGAGAATTTTATAAATTCCGAGGTTACAACGACACCGCCGATATATCTCTTATCATCACCGCTCCCTTCGACTCGGCCTTCGATTCCGATCTGATTTTCGCTAATCTGAACTCCTCCGATCGAACCGCTCTTCGCATCGACCTTCCCCGCGATTTCGGCGTCCGAGGCATAGACCTTGCCTGCCTGTGTCACGCGGAACGGCGCGGTATCCATCGAGTCCTCCTCCGATCCTGCCCAGAAACGCACGCTGCCGTCGGTCGTCCCTGCGCCCGTAACGCCGGCCTTCGCTTTCGAGGGGTCGGACTCGTCGCCCAGCAGCACGGTGCCGGTCGTGACGAGACCGTTTTCGATGACGGTCTTCGTGTCGTCGCCGGTAATCACCCAGCCCTTCTCCCCGTAGTAGGTCTTCGTGTATCCCAGCGGATTCCCGTCGGCACCGACGGGTGACCACGTGTCGCCGGCTTTCATGTCCGTCGGCGGATCGCTTTCGGGATTGGTGTAGCGGTGCGACGCCTTGTCGCCCGCGGCTTTCTGTGCCGCATCGATCCGTTTGAGGATTGCGTTGCGCTCGGTGTAATAATAGCGTATATCGTCGTAGTCATCTTCGACGGGAATGTTTTCGGGCGTCGAAGCCGTATATTTGGCAAAAGCGGCGATCGCCAGGTCGTATTGCTGGTTGTAGTTGTTCGTACTCACTTCGTACAGGTTCGCCTGTGCGACGATCGTGTCGTGCTCGGCCCGGATGTCGGCCTCCTGCTGACGCATCGCCGTCTTCTCGGTGGGCGAGATCACGTCGTCCGAGGCCCATTCGTCGAGCCGCTTTTTCGCCGCTGCGGCCTCCTTCGCCGCTTCGTCGGCCGTCTGCTGGGCCTTGTCGCTGAGCCCCTTGTACACCGCGTCCAGCGCATCGTAGTAGGCCGTGAACAGCTCGGCCAACCGGCGCGGATCGAAGCCTTCGGTCACTTCGTCGTCGTAGAGCCGCATGGCGGCCAGATAGTCGCGCAGAGCGAGGTAGGACGTCGTCAGCGACGATGCGGAAGCCTCGCCGCTGCGCAGCATGATCTGCGCGTACTGCTCCGACTGCGGCGCGGTACGCACGAGGAAGATTTCGCCGTCGGCCGTGGCGAAGACGGACAGCCCCTCCGCTGCGGCGGCGATCTGCAACGCATGGTAATACGAACCGCTCCCGCCCATCTCGACGACGCTCGCCGCACCGTTGATCGTCTCCCACTGGATGCGCATCTGCTGCTTCTCGACGATGTCGAATACCGTGTCGTCGTTCATTGCGGCAATCGCATCATTCGCTTCGCTTGCTGCTTGCTGGGCTTTGTCGATCTGTTGCTGTGCCGTAGTCCATTCTGAGAGATTATGTAGTCCGGAGCTGTTCTTGCCTATAACGATGTCGGCTTTGATCTCCATGCGTCGCCTTGTTGCGCCTTCCCTTCGTTGATATGTGATGTATGTCGAGTCAGGATCGGAGAGATCGCGGTCTCCGAAGAACATGTCGCCGTAAACATACATGTAGGCTTCGCCGGTAAAAGGGTTGACACCCTGCCCGACATAGTTTTTCTCCGAGAGGGTATAACTGTCGATGTGTGCGAGTATGACGATAGAACCCCCATTTGTGGCATCGATGACTACTGCCGATTGCCGTGCAACGTCAGTTCTATTACCGAACTGTACGATATTGTCTCCCTCGTCGGGGATTCCGTTGCCGTCAGCGTCCGTTTTCGAGAGATCGACGTAGTTCTCCGTAACGGCCGTAACCAGACGCCAATAGTACTTTATAACCGTATTGCCTTCGGCAGCGTATCGTTGGCAACGAACTTGGTCGCCGACTTTAAGGCCGCTGTACTTAGCGCCGTCGTGATTGTTGTAGTAGCATCGATATGCCGTTGCCGTCTCTTCTACCGATGTGCATTCGAATCCCCCGCAGGAAAACACCGTTTCTCCGGTGACAAAATCCGTTTGCCGGATGACGAGTTCATTGAAAACAGCATCCTTGCGCACGATGAGCCGATCGGCTTCCATGACGGAATTGCCGGCTACATCTTTATACATTGCATACCCGGCACCGGAGAAATCCCCTTGTCTGAAATCGCGCGATACGATGTCGCCGCCGACAGCTACATCTTCCGAAAATAACGTGTTGCCTTGTACTACACCCCCTTTGCGCTTGTTCAGGAACAGCGTCTCGATCGCTAAGGCGGAGTAGGTGTTGTAGTCTGTGGGGTATGTAAGATCGTATTTCGATCGTATGAGGTAGATGCCGACCCCTGACACTACACCGATTCGTTCGGCATAGGCTGCGGCTTCGATGCTCTTTTCGATCTTTCCGAATCGGGAATATGCCGTGTTGTCACCGACAGTGTATGTGGCGATATATTCGTTGTAGAGTTTCTTTTCATATCCCTGAATGCGAGACAACCGCCCCTGCTCGCCGAATCGAGGGCCGATGAGTAACACTTTCTGTCCGACGTCGTAGTTCTTGTCGTTCTCTTGACAATATACGGGATTTGTAGGGCACGGGTATACATCGGTGTCGCTGCTGTTTTTCGCTGCCCACGATTTGCCGGCTTCCAATAGCTCCTGCTCGGCTTCCCGTATACGCTCTTCGGGTAGGTTAACGCCGGTCAGAACAAACGTATCGCCGGGTTCGGGATGAAGGCTTTCGTTGGGAATTATGATCGGTCGTTCCTCTCCCGAATCCTGCGTCTGCGCAATGATTTCGAATTTCTTGTCGAAATCGCTTTCGTTGATGCTCAGTTCGAAATCCCAGCCATTGAGGCTGCCGCTGGTAAAATGCGCTCCTATCGTTTCTCCCGCGATCAGGTCGTCTGGTGTAAATGGAGTATCTGCACACACCATGACGTAGGCATAGAATTTCGTCCCGTCATCCATCGAACGCTCGACAGTTTCTATGCTCGTAACGGTTTCCGTATTCTTGGGATAGATGTCTTCGAAAAAGGCGACTTGCTCCACGATGTCGTTGGGGTCGAGCGGCGTCCATGCATCGATATATTGCTGGCCGTTCGGCAGGTGTAGGCGTGTCTCCGATATGTGGTTTGTCACTCCGCCTTGCTCGGAGGAGGCGTAGTCGCTCGTAAGGTTGCGAGTGGAGCCGAAGACGTAGAAACGAGTGCCATAGTTCGAGTTGTCGCCTTTCTGCTCGGGAATAGAACTTACGACATCACCGCGTTCGAACCGTTCGGGTGTTCCGAATTCCAGCTTGCCGAAATAAATCCATATTTCATCGCCGTTTTCGACCGTCCACCACTCCACGTCGAATGTTTCGGCAATCGTGTTGATCGCATCCCAGCAATAATCGGCATTGAAAGAGACGAGTTTCACTTGCTTTGCCAGATCGTCAGGTACGGTAGCCACTTTCCAGTCTGTCGTGCCCAGAAAGGCGTTCATGTTGTCGGCGATGAGATTACCGAAGGATGCGAGGTCGGTCGTGTCGCTGAACGTCGCTTCGTCATTGGCTCCTTTCAACCAGAAGACCTTGCGGCGCTTCATGTGGTTTTGCCGTGCTTCGAATTTAGGCGTGTATTTATATCCGCCTGTCGTGGCGTTGTATTCGGGACGGGATTTCTGGGATATGATCTCGAATTTTCGTCCGCCATATAATATATAGCTACCCGTTTTGAAATCTACTTGCTCTGCGGTCTCGAAAGACAGTTGGACGTAATAATCGCCCATGAGCTCGTATTTCACGATAGCTTCGCTTGTGATAGGAGCCTCGTATAACTGATAGCCTTGTCGATCGAATATAATCATGTATCTTCGTCGCTGATGTGGTCTGCATCCTCACAGACACTTCAAAGGTCGTTATGTTCGGCACGTTATGCAAGAGTATTGAAAAATATTTTTCGGTCACATTTTTGTGAGTCTTAGAATAGGCACTATATTTACTTTATGAAATCATTGAATAATGGATAACTGTTTGTCATATATTGGATATTAGCAACCATTACCGTTGAAATCATGGAAACGACACGCAAGATTTATAGAGAGGATGAACTTATTCCATTTGAGCCGACCCATCTGGGGGAGATTCTTAAAGAGGAATTGGAGAGCCGCGGAATTTCACAGCGAAAATTTGCAGAGATAATAGGTATTCCGTACACGGCATTGAACGAAATAGTGAATAGGAAGCGCTCGATTTCTACCGATTTCGCAATTATGTTGGAGGCAGCATTGGGTATTGATGCTATTTTTTGGGTGAATCTACAAACCCGCTATAATATGCAAACAGCCAGAAAAGACAGTAAATTGCTGGAACGCATCAAGCGGATCCGCAGGGTTGCCGCAATATTGTAGGATTGCGAATGAATAAAATACGCTTGATTCAAGCAAGAAAAAACATTTTTTCATCATAAATTCATTTTTCCTTCGAAAAATTTGGTCGGGGGGGGGAAATCGTAACTTTGCACCACCTAACCAATACAATTTATGATATGAAAAAGATTTTACTATTGTTTGCTGCGGTAACTACAATTGTGTTCGCAGGGTGTTCGGATGATGATGAAAAAGCATCGAATCCTCTATCTGGGACTACATGGGAACGAACAGAGGACGGCGTCTTGGGCTCGTTATCATTTAGTGATACTCAGTGTAAATTTACTCTGAAAATAGCGAGTTCATCCAGTAATTATGCAACAACCATCTATGATTATACATATGATGATCCCAAAGTAACATTGTATCCTTTGGATGATGATTTGGCAATTTTGGAAGGAGAGATATCTGGCTCGGCAATGACGGTAACAAATACCTCTTCGGGAAAAAATATTGGGATTTACATCAAACAATAAATATGATACTCTATTTAGTGTCTTTCGGGATGCTTAAATAAAACGATAGCCGAGGCAAAACCTCGGCTATTGTTCATTTACAGGGTGGTATTTAGATATAGATTAATTAATCAAGGTAATTAATTATAAGACAGCAGTGACAGGAGCTAATTTAATTCTTTTTGTTATTTCTTCTCCATAGGCTGTTGTATAAGTAACAATAAGTTGATACCGATCTGTTTCAGAATTTATTTGTTTCATCTCATCTATGCCAATGCTACTAAAATAATACGTTAACTTAGGCGCACATTCGAAACTGTATTTAGATTTATTGTGAATAGATAAATTCAAATCCTGTATTTCCACAAGCTCGTTTCCATTACGCACAACAGTATACCCATTTAGTATGATGGATCGATCTCCATCGTTTAAGGGACTAATAAATTCTACAGATGCGTTCGCTGTTATCTCTGTTTTACCATTTAGGATAGATAATATTGAGTGATAATCTATATCCACCTCTTCATTAGGAACTGCTGTATCATGTCCGATACATACAGGGCAACAGCCAATTATGTCACCATATTTAGCATAAATATATGCAAATCCATTTTTCTTAGGAGTTCCAATTGCGCCATTGGTAAATTGTCCTTGACTTGTTATTTCGATTATATCAGGATCAGAAGTATACCAAATGGGATTAATACATGCATTTCCATCTTCTACATAGCTATATATCAAGAATGAATCGCCTACATCTACTATATCAGATCCACTAATAGATACATTTATTTTTTTGAGATCAGTAACATTAACATTGAATGTAGCGGATAAATAATTTTCGGCAGAAATGGTAATTTTTGTTTTCCCTGGTTTATAAGCGTAAATGGTTACATCTTTCTCTGTTAATAAATTGAATGTAGCAATGTCCGGATTCTCCGATTCAATTTTGATATTTGAAATTATTCCTCCTAATGTATTTGTGAAATGAACGGTATGGAGAGAACCTTGTATTATTTCACAATCAGTTTCTTGAATGATAATAGCATCATCATAGACTGTTACTTTACATTCGTCTTTAATTTGTTTTGGATTAATGACAGGCGAGGCAGTAATAGTAGCATGACCAGATTTGAGCGCAGTTATTTTCCCCTCCTTGACTGTCGCAACTTCTGTATTATTGGAATACCATTCGATTTCCTTATTTATGGCATCATTCGGAATGATTCGTGCCGTAATATCAATTTCCTCACCCTTAATTAAATTTATATCCTTATTACTAATAGTAATGCCAGAAGGTGCCCTTTCAATCGTTACAAAACACGTGGCAACGATATTCTTTACTCTTATGATAATATTTACCTTTCCAGGTGTTTTTGCTGTTATTGTTCCCGTTTCATCTATTGAGGCGTAATATGGATTAGTAGATTCATAAATTATTAAATCTTCCATATAATCCGGATCTACGGTAATATTTAATTTGTATGTATCTCCATCATATAGGGTCAAATAATCGGGACATCCAATAATCATTGGAGTCTTGTCTGTTTCCGAACACGAAGTAACAATAAAACAAATGATGAGGGTTAGTAAGTATAATAATCTTTTCATATTATTGATTTTAAGTTTTTACAAAAGTACCTGCCCTTCCTCTTTTATGCAAGAAATTATTACGCTTTTTTGAGAGAAAACGTTTTTTCTTGCTTGAATCAAGTATATTTTATACATTTGCAATGTTCAAGCAGTATTAAGGGAGTGGCGACGCACCATATCAAGGTGCTTTTTTGTGCCTTAAAATATTTTCAGCGGTATTTCACCCCGTGCCATGATTGCAATGATTATGGCAACACCCTTAAAAAGTGCTTGAACAGCGGGTCAGAGAAATACCGCTGTTTTTATTTCTCAATTAAATGTTCAAGCACTATGTCAAACACTCAGTTAAGTCCTGCAATGCAGGCTCGCCTTTTGGCGATTGCCGCTAATCTTGCGGCCTCGATGGAAAGTAACATTAAGTCCATTGAAGAAACGAAACAATCCCTATTCTCTTTATTAGCAAAAGTTCCGGCCGAATATCGTCCTAACATGAGCGATGTGATTGCGGGTGCAGATCAGGCAATTTCCGAAGCTCGTCAGCGCCTCGACAGGTATCAATCTTTAATTGCATAGGCCATGAATACTCCGCAGATATTCAGTAATGAAAAATTCGGCCGTGTGCGTATAATCATGGCCGACAATAAGCCGATGTTTCTTGCAAATGATGTGGCTAAGGCTCTTGGGTATACCAATCCCCGAAAAGCGGTTGGCGATCATTGCAAGGGTGTAACGAAACGTGACACCCCCACTAAAAGCGGAAATCAGCAAGTTTCATATATCCCAGAATCCGACGTATATCGCCTTGTCATGCGTTCGAAACTCCCGCAGGCAGAGCAATTCCAAGACTGGGTTTGCGACGAGGTATTGCCGACTATTCGTAAAACCGGAGGTTATGTCGCTGCACACGACAATGACACGCCCGAAATGATTATGGCTCGCGCCGTCCTTGTAGCGAATGAAACTATTGCCAAACAGAAGCAGCAGCTCGAACAAGCCCACAAGCAGGTTGCCGTTCTCGCGCCCAAAGCCGAACTTATGGACAAGGTGCTCGACACCGACCAGAAGATCGATGTCGGGCAGTCGGCGAAGATTCTCGGCCTGCCTTTCGGCCGCAACACGCTTTTCCAAAAGCTGCGCGAACGCGGCATCTTCTTCTGCAATCGCAACGAGCCGAAACAAGAGTATATTAACCGAGGCTATTTCGAGTTGAAAGAGAAATTGATCGACCGTAACAATCACGAATCTTTCACGGTCATCAAAGTCCTTGTCACGCAGAAGGGCCTTGATTTCTTGGCCCGGCAATTCGAGGTTGTCCAAACGCCCAAGAAAATGGCGACCATAAAATGACCCCTGTACAATCCCAATAGCTCACGTTGAGAGCGCTCCGCAACAATGCGGAGCGTTTTTTGTTTCATGTCCTGTTTGCGGGGTTCGGCTCGTTGAATTTTACCGACAATTTCGATGTACACCGATCGGCGGACAAAGAATAGCTATTGGAACTTCCCATATAGGTTAGGTGATAGTTGACGTCGTTTCCAATAGCCGGAACATTGATAGTAACCTTTCCGGTCTGCAAGAGCGTGTAAAAGCTCCTGAGATTGGTGAGATGATCTTCGGGCGTACTTCCCATTATGACAAATGAGAGTGTTACATCGCGTGCGGCAAGGAGCGGGTTATTGTACAACACCTCTTTGCCGTTTTTGAGACGGTCGTCGTTTTCGACGAAATCTTTCAGTCCGGCCGGCGCGAGAAGATTGGCGATAAACGAATCTCCCATGACGATGCCGATAGACTGTGCGTCGGTTCCATTTATAAAGAGGTCTCCATTCATTTTATTTCTCGGTTAAGACTTTGCGTAAATATAATACTGCCGAATCGATTACGTCATATCCTTTTGAACTGACAAAGGGGGCATAGAACATTCCCACGTCTAATACGACGCCCGTGTTGGGTTTGTCGGCTTTGTCGAGCATCTTGTTTGCCGAATCACGTGCGTCCCAATAGATCGCATTCTGATCCCCGATGAAGCGCACCTTCTCTTTTCCGGCATAGGTGACGACATATCCTATCGAGCTGCGCAAGTTCCACGTGTGATTGAGATAATTGGCTTTCTGCTGCTGGATTTTTACCGCTTCCCTGGCGTGTCCGTCAAAATAATCGACGACTTCTTTTTCGATACCGTCGATGAATTTGTCGAGATCGCGTATGTCTTTCTTTATTTTCATGGACTATATCTGATTCGTGTTCCTTTTGATTGCCGCAATATCCTCCGCCATGACTTTCAGGGTGGCATTCATGGCTGAGGTAGTGTCGTTGATCTGTTGAACCTCCATATACGTTTGAACGGCATATTCGAGCATTTCATTATTTACACGCAAGGAAGACGATACGACGTATTGTACCGATATTATTGCATTGAGGATTTGGTTTATCTGAGCTGTTTGGGGCATTACGGCTCCCCGAATGTCGGTGACCTTGCCTTGCACATCTGTGAAACGTCCGTTCAACTCACTGGCCGTATCTTGTGACATTGCCTCGAATCCTTTTGTGGTCGCAGACTGAGCGGATGCAGATGTTTTATCATATCCCGTAGCTTCTGCGATTTGATCCCGCAGTTCTAATCCTCGCTGCACCATGAAATCCCATCCTTCGCGCAAGTCTTTTATCTCTTCGGAATCCAACCCTCCGCCACTTTCCATTGCTTCGGCGAAATCTTTATACCATTGCTCCATATCGTCTTTGAGCAGTGCGTCCAATTTCGTGCGGAGCATCGCCTTCATCATATAATTCGAGAAGTCATTGGCGAAATTCTCGGCCGAAGCGTCCATATCCATCAAAGTATCGACGAAACTGTCATACAGGCTGTCGAACGAGACTTGTGTCAAGGCTTCGTTCAGCAATTCCTTGTTCTCTTCCAGCCTTTCATTCGATTCGATGAGTTCGTTTATATACTCACGTACTTTTTCAGGAAGATAGCTCCAAATGATGTCCGACTCCTTTAAGGAAATAAGTTGATCTGCGGATAGGTCTCCGAGATTCATCGTCCCGGAAGCAAAGGCTTTGGCATAGTCTCTTCCGAGTAGTTTTACCAGATCCAGGTAAAAATTGGGAACTTGGGCTGCAACTTCGTTGAAGTTGTGTTGTGCGGAATGCGAGCCACTGTCGTATTGCAACATCTCGCCTTTGATCGCCTTTATTATGTTGCGCTGCTCCTTCAATGTCGCTTCTGTGGCGTCTGCGGCTGCTTTCACAGCCTCCGCACCTGTGGAGCTTGATATGAGGTCTCGCATTTTGTCGGCGACTTCTCCATATTTATCAGCTAAGGCGTTTGCGCTTTCAATATAATCTTGCATATCGCGCCCTTTGCCGGCAAAAAGAGTTATAAGTCCGCTGACAGCAGTCGCCGCCAATGCAATACCGCTCGTAATTCCGCCCATAATAGAAGAGAATGATGCTTTCCCCTCTTCCTTTATTTCATCTTTGATGGATTGTATGGATTCCGAAAAGGTTCCGGCAGATGTGGCTATTTCGCCCATAACGGAGAGCGTATCGGCAAGTTCAGGTGCAAATTCTTGAAGACCTTTTGCAGCCTCTCGAACGGAATCGGCAATGGCTCCGAACGCCGTAGCCGCCTCTTTCCAATCTTTATTATGGGTAGATTTCTTGGCGCCGTTAAGCCGCTTTTCTAAAATCTTGATTTGTGCATTTAATTTATTTATCGTATCGAGATATTGTTTCGCTTCTGGGGTTTCGGACGAATCTAAGGCATCGAAAGCGTTTCTCGCCTCCTCTAATTGTTTTTTGGTTTCGGACATCAGCTTTTCCAATTGCGCTATTGTCTTGTCTGCTAAATCCTTCGTCCATGCTGATGCTTCGACCTCGAATTGTGCTATTGCCGCATTGCGTTCCGCTTCGAGTTGTGCCCGCTCTCCCTCTGTTTGCGCCTTTGCCAGTTTACGATCGTATTCGTTTTTGGTTGCTTGAAGCCGCTCCCGAAAAGTCCCGTATTTTATTAGATATTCATTCCATTGGCGGCTTTCATCTGTATTTATATTCGATACCTTTCTATGAGCCGTAATTTCCGCACCGGCCCTCAGTGAATCGAATAACTTCTGTTGTTGCTCGGTCAAGCCTTTTCCTTGAAGGGCAATAATTTCTCTTTCCCATTTCTCGATCTCGGCTATGCGCTTTTTGTAATCGAGGTCGATTTGGGCAAGGCTCTTTTCCGATCCCTCCCGCATGGAGTCTATTTCGGTCTGCTGTGCTTCATATTGCAGTTTCAACAGATCGTCTTGAAGCTTTTTGCGGTTTTTTTCTGTTTGCGATGCGTTCTTTGAGGCGTTTTTCTCCGCTTCCTTGAACGCATCGTTCATCTCATCGGGAGTAAGGGTTGTAAAAAGTTTCTCCGCTTCGGGTGCGAGTTTCTCATTCGCTTTTTCCAATGTTTGGTAGAAAAGTTGGGCGTCACCGTTGAAATCTTTTTCGATGCGCTCCCAGATCGCCTTGCCTTCGTCTCCGAGCTTTTCCAACTCGCCTTGAAACCTCTTTCGGGCCTCCTCTAATCTATCTTCGGCCGCTTCGAGACGGCCTTTTTCTTCGGTAGAGGCAGATTCTGCTATATAATAATACAAAGTAAGGCTACCGTTGGGATTAGACTCTTGCAATCTACTCGCCTCTGAGCTAAATTTTTTATTATACTGTTCTTTGGCGTTCGTTGCATTTTTTAGCGCTTTCGTATATTCGTCATAGGCGCCACCCGTCAGTTTTATATATTCCAAATTTTCGGTATTCTTAGCTATGATATTTTCCGCCGCTCTGGCTTTCGCGACCTCGATGATCGCGTTTTTCAGGTTGTTATATACGTCGATAGCGTTTCCGACCATTATCTGTTCGGTGCTCATATTGGAGAAATAGGCAGGGTAGAGGTCTTGCAACTTCTTTACGGCTGTCGCTCTTTCTTTGTAGGGCTTAGCGGTATCTGTCGCTGCATTGTAAAGAAGGTTCAATTTCGTGATTTCGGCTTGGGCACTTCGCTGTCCTTCGGCCATTGTGGCGTGAAATTGTTGCGCTGCGATCTTGGCCGAATCGAGCGCTTCTTTTCCCTTGAACAATGCGCCGACCCAATCCACGATTTCTTTACCATATAACGTTAAAATAGTAACGCCAGCTACAAGAAGAGTTTGCCAAGAGATAATAGAACGGGCGATCTGTTTCCATACGGGGACAAATGACTCTCCGCTCTTTTTCAGAGCCTGGACGGACTTGCTCGCACGTGCTATTTCGTCTGCCAATATTGGAATATTGTTCGATATTGCGGAAAAAAAGACTTGCGGCCCATATGCCAATGATGGCAATTCTCGTGCGACTTGTTGAATAGAAAACGATAGCCCGTTCCATCCCGAGGCATAGTTGCCGACATTACGCTGGTGATTGCCGATAGAAGCGTCCAGCTCCTTGATTTTTGTGTCGAGGGCCTGAATGTTTTTGAGCAGGTTTTGTCCGAATGCACTTCCTCGTTCTCCTTCGTCGAGCGATCTGTAAACTACCCGCATCCGGGAGAGAGCTTGCGACATTTGATCCATTGAGCCCTGTGCGACCTGCTCCAACTTGATTTGGTTTGCTACTTCTTGCCGCATTCGCGAAATGGCCTGCTTGTTTTCTTCATAAGCCAAAGAGAGGGACGTCCGGCGTGCAATTTGTTTATCCGTCAACGTAAGTCCATCTCGTTCGGCCTTATTTAAAGCATCATATTGAGCCTTCAAACCTCGATTCGCGGCCTTTAACAGTTCTATTTGCTCGATATTCTCACGTTTTGCAAGACTTACTTTATCTAATTCCTCCAATAAGCCCCTCCATGCCTCGGTTTCCGCTTTGACGGCCTGCGTTCCCGCGGTGGAGCCGGCCGATGATGGTGTGGCGGGCGATGCGGCAGTCGATTGCGAGACCGTTTTCGCCGCCTCGTTCTGCATCTGTGCGATCCGCTTCATGGCCTGCTCGACACGAGCTTCCATCTCGGCGATTTTCCGGTTTATAACATCGAATTCTTTGGTTCCCGACGGAATATCAGCCAGAACCTCTTTCAATCGTTTGAGAGCCGCGATAAAGCTATTAAGCTTATCGGTCTCGGCGTTTATTTTGAATGATAATACGCTCATTTGTTCTTCTGCTTTCTTCTTGCGGCCATCTCCCTGCCGCTGCCCTTAACTATTTTCTTTTCATCTCCCACAAGCGACCGCACCTTGTCTATCATCATCAGCATCATGGTAGGGTAGTTTACTCGCTCGAAAGCATCTTGGTAGCTGATGTTCAGATGTTCCATCATGGTTGCCATGATACCTGCGATGGAGTTGTTTCCGACAGTCTCCACGATGGCCTTTTTCCGTGTTTTGTCGATTTTTACCGATTCCAGCAGGTCTTTCCCCGTAGTGACGTCGGCGATTTTCTGTGCCGCGATTCGGATTTGCTGGTAGTCGCCGTAGTGTCTGGCGTACCATAGGAACATCCGTTGCTGCCAGCGGCGGTGAAACAGTAGTTTCGACATCGTTTCCAACGAATATTGGTGTCGTCCGTCGGTGGACAGGTTTAGCCGTTCGTTCGCAAAAGCCCGTGCGAGGTCTTTGATGCATGGCTGATACGCACGGAAACTCAACCGCCCGATCCGCACTGTCACATGATGTTTGTTCAGCAGCGAGGCGGCGACGATGCCAGCAGACTTACTCATGATCTTTTGCGATTGACATCGAGAGTTGTTCCATTACGGCTCCAATTCCGATAATGTCTTCCAGAGGTATCATTTTCAATGTCTTGTTGTAGGCATCGAACAACTCTTCGAACGAGGCCTTTTTCATAAACCTACGCTTGAGAACTATGCGCTTTAATTTGCTGAATATGCTTTTGCTGCCAGAAATACCCAATGCGACGCTTCGAGCCATTGCCGCGAGACATTCGATACTTTTATCTGGCTCTTTTTTCACGTCCCACGCTTGCATGATACGTGTAGCGGTTAGAGGCGACATTTTGTATATGCTGTAACCTTTTCCAGCTATGCGGAAACTAATAAAATCCATATCTCGAATAATTGAAACAACAGGGGCGAGGGGCTTACGCCTCCCGCCCCTTTCCGATGTGATTGCCAGTCGTTATTTGGATGATGCGCTCATTACCGAAGCAGCCTCCGTGACCTCCGATGCATCGAACCAGTATTCGGACGATACCGCGGTATTATCCGGTTCCAGTGCTGTTGCAACGACGCTGATAGCGACGGCATCGTCCGTCTCGGCGTTCCGCGCCACGACCGAAGCCTTCGGGAATACGCAATATTGATCGTCTTCCGTAAGAGCGATCATGCATTTCTCGATGTTTGTAACGCCGCGGGCTCGTTTCCATGATGTTTCCGTACCGGTTCCGCCCATAAATGCGGCTTTCGTTTCATAGTCGTATTGACCGATGGCGAAATTCATAGTGACTTCACCCATCTCTTTCGACTGGCGATATACACCGTCGGTCAGTTGATTTTTGTATTGTGTCGTGGATGGTTCGGCTTCGTCGAGGCTCCACGTGTCCTGGTGGACGTTCGGCACCTTCTTGGTGGTAGGGTCTTTGAGAATGGTTCCCAGCATCGTACCTGTCAGGTCTCCGGTGACTTTCGCGGGGTCTGCATACCAGATGTTTTTGATGCCTACGGCTGTGATAGTTGCCATATTTTAATCTTTTTTTACGTTTAACACTCTGAATAGGACCCGGACATAGATATAGTGGCATCCGAGGTCTTTGTCCTCTTCTCTGCCGATACCTTCATATCGATAACAATATGGTGTATTATCATATATTCCATAGGCCCACGGTTTAAATTTTGCTTTTGCGATTCGTTCAAGTTCACCCAGTCGTTTCAGGTTCGCTGTTCCTTTGACATCCGGAACACATAGATTCACCGAGATGTAACATGATTCCCAATAAGTCGCCGGAGATTGTTCCGACGGTGTTACGACTACGATCCGCTCGTCTTTTATTCGTCCTTCCGGAACATTCCATGTAGGAAATGTCTGGATTCCGAAATCGGCGCAGTCGTGAATCAGGATGTTCTGTACTTCGTTGGTAGTTATCATTATACAGTGCGTTTATAGCCATATTTTCGTATATTCATACCTTTGTCCGCTTTTGTAGAAGCCCTGCACGGGGTATGAGACCGAATCTTTCAGCGTGGTGCCGATAAGAGAGTCGGGGCGATGGTCGAATATGTTTTTCCCGCATCTGTCCAGGATGCGCACCTCCTCGTTTTCTTCGATTGGAAGCACATTAGCCGGCATAACTACTTCGTAGGTATATCTGATCACTTTTCCGTTAGGCGATTCGATAAACCGTGCTTTGCCGTCGTATCGGGCATTGCATTTGGTTACTGTCAGCCACTCGTTTGTATCGTGATTCCAGCGTTGAAGCGTATAGGGGAACCTAATCATAAGTCTAAGAAGAATATCTGGGGCGTAGGATCGAATTCCGAAGCAATATCGGTAAGGCCGTTATCCTTTGCGAGAGCGTGTATGCGGCGGCGCAGTTCCTCGACATTGTAGCCGAGAGAGTATCCGCCGTTGCTTTCGGATGAAAGGACGATAAGTTGTTTTAGGACATCGATAGCGGCTTTTGCCACAGGCACCTTGTTGGACGAAGAATACTCTTCGTCCGCCGATAGCCCCGTGTCCATGCAGGCTACTGCAACTAAGTTGTCATCCACGTCATAGGGATAGAGCCGAGCCGATATTACTTCAGAATTCCTCATTGTCGGTGGGTTTAACCGTTCATCGTCGATAGATCGAAAATGGCGATCTTGTTCGGTGCCGTGAAGTTGGGAATCCATTCGGCTCCATACTCCATGAAGCGGCCCTCGTCGGTTCGCCAGTTCGAAGTCCACATTCCACCATCGAGGCGCGTGTACGTTTTTCCCGGCACGGGGTCTGAGATTTCATAAGGCTCATGCCACATCATCTTGCCGATCTTGTCTTGCGGGAGTAGCGTGATGCGGTCATCCTTGAAAACCTGTTTGTTCGTGCCATCTTCCAGCGCAACCATGTCGTCGATGATGCGAATAGGCGGAAGCCCGATGCCGGAGAACACTTGATTGGCCATCGCGTCGGTAATGAGTCCGCCAGCCAAAGCAACTTGTGCTCCCGACATAATCATCTTATAGGTTGACTTGAACTCAGATGAGCCGACGATGTTCTTGGTGAATGTCGAACGGGACATCTCCATGACAGAAAATCTGCCCATTGTCGGGCGCAGGGCCTCAATCTGCTTTTTCAGATAGGTAATGAAGTTGTCCTTATCCCCCGTTGTCGGCTTGATCTTCTTAACGGGTAGTTCCATGTCGAGCAATGTGATTCCCTGCGGATTGTCTGCGAGCGCTACGGAAGCTGTGCCGTCCGAACGAAGGTCACCGACAACGATGTCCATACGTTTGTGTGGCGCGAGGCGAATTTGGCGGACGTCATCCACGATATAATCGATGATTGCGTTTAAGGCCGCCACTTGATCGGCGGGGCGCGCTGCATTGAACTTATCGATGAGTGACTTAATCATATCCAGACGGTCATTGTCCATCTGGTAGCGGTCCCCTAAATATGCGACCTCTCCGTATCCGCTTCCGAGCGATTTGCGTTGACGCAGGGGTTTGTTGGAATTCCGATCGATGATCGAGCCGGCCGTAACACCGGTGACGGTGCCGAGGTAGGCTTTGAAAACGCGGGATTTGGTCTCTTCGAAGTCGAGATAACGCTTCCAAAAAATCTCGTCGTCACGGGTTACCATCGAACGGTCAATGACTGCCTTGAAGACTTCTGTATTGTTGAAAAGGGTTTCGAGTGTCAGTTTCATTGTCGTTGTGGTTTAGATAGTGAAAAGGAATCGGGCCGTAAGGGTCTCCTTGTCTTTGGCCGAGATGGGGGCATAAAGTTTCGACTCCTGCACCTCATAGGCCCTGCCGATGGCAGTGACCGTTGCACCTGTCTCTACTTTCGTTACAGCGTAATTGAGGAAGTTTGCGGTAACCTTAGGTGTCGTACCGTCTACTGCTGCTGCTTCGAAGAGAATGTCCCCTGCTTCCGGCGTGAGATTGGCGGCACTCATTGTGAGTTCGTCATAGTTGGCATTGGTGGTACTGATGCTCGAAACGGTTGCACCGCTTGTACCGTCGCCCAGGTGCATACCTTTGTAGGCAAGCGACCCTTTTGCGATTTTGATCTTTGTTCCGGATGACACTTTCTCTACTACTTTGACGTTCTTTACCGCGGATGCTTTACGCGTTGTTAGATCGACATGCAGAGGCGTTAGCGGCATCAGCATCGTCCCGGTCGGGACATTTGCGTCCTCGAAGTTGAAACCTCCGGAGAGTCGATACACCGTATCGAATCGGCACAGTTCTCGCAGTACGTCTTCCGGATTCAGTTCATAATGAAATCCTGCTGGCATTTTTTACGGTTTTTTTGATTTGACAATTTGTTCTGTCCCCTGCTCAATCAGTTTGGCGATGTCACTTCCGTTATCGGTCATGCCGCCACCCTGTGCGGGCGGTTCGGAAAACTCAAAACCTGCGTCCGCCAATTCCTGTCTTGTACTTTTGAAATATTCATCCAAATCGGCGTCTTGGGTGATGTTTAACTTGGCGGCGAATTTCTCGGGAATTCCGTACTCTTTAGCTTTCGATGCGATGGCTGCGGCTCGCTGTGCGGCTTGCTGATTCTGTTGTGCGGCAGCTGCCTGCTCCTCTCGGAGGGTTTTTAGTATTTCCGCTTTGAATGTTTCGGCATCGAAGGGTTCTTTGGGTTCGTTTCGATTACTCTGGCTGCCCCCATTACCAGTTGTCGCGTTGCTATTGGCTCTTGCTTCTTCTACGGCTGACGTTACCCGTCGGTCAATCTCAGCCTGCATTGCTGAAAGGGCTGACTTCTGCCCCTCGACAATAGTGTCGAAGTTCTCGTCGTTTACCAATCCGGTTGCGGCCAGCGACTCGGCCACCCCCTCGATTGCTTTTGCGCTAAACCCCAGGTTGCTGAACTTGGTTTTCAGCGCGGAAAAGATTTTTTCTTTCATGTTTTTTCGTTCTATATGGTTTTGGATAAGTCATCATATCCACATTAAAAAGGTCTGCCGGCTAATGCCAACAGACCCTCCTAACCTAACAACTGCATGGAAGTTATTTCGTCCTATGTCTGTTGGCCTATATCTTCATAGGCTCTGCGACAAAAATCTATACATTCGGCACATTATCCAAATTATTTTATATAAAATCAAGTAAAAAACAGAGCTTTTTTCTCCATTATGATGCTTAATTTGGATGAGTTTGTTGATATTGAGATGCTGTTGTCCTATTTGTTTGATTGTTCCCTAACTAAAACACCCGATTTTCTTCATTTTTTGTTCAAAAATGTTAATCTGTGGACTCGGAAGCATTGCTTGTCGATTTGTCCGTCTGCTCTTCTTGGATCTCCCTGATCTCGTCATCTATGTCATCGACCAGCCCTGCCATCATGACTCCTGTTTTAAGGGATGCAATAGGCCGCCCGCAAGCATCTGTGGCATTCTTGATCTTCTCGGCGATGTCGTCGATGGTGAACGGTTGTATTTCAGTCTCTATGTCAATAGTTTGTGACGCTTGCATGAATTCAGCATTGAGCGATCCCACAGCAGATACAAGGAAGTTATATCGACGTTGGATATGTTCCCCGATAACCTCGGCGTGGTTATCTATTGCGAGGTCTGTACCCATGAATAAGAAGCGGAAGGCTCGGCCGGAAGGGACGTCACCCAATCCTCTCAAAGAATCCAGGGACAGTTGGGGTGTATTGGTGAGTTGGTAGGCTTTGCTCCACAACCCTTCCAGCTCCAAGCGCACGGCATCGCTCGCCTGATCCCAATTCAGGTAGTACACCTTGCCGCCGTTGATGATCTTGATTAGACGGTTTTTCCCCGATTGTTGTGGGGTTCCATGTATTTCTCCTTCGAGAATCAAATAAGGAAAGAAGCATCTGTCGATGCAATCTGCAAAGTTAGACATCAAGCGCTCCAAGCGCTCTCGAATGGGCTTGATGTTGTGACATAGAGCTTTGGGGCGCCATGAGTAGATGGTCGGATTCTTTATAAACCCATGTTTGAATTCGTTGACTTTTATCCAGTCTGATTCCATACGCCATTGATAGACTTTTTCATCTGTCACGGTCATGAAATAGGTTGTCTCCGTGCCGTCAGCCTCTTTTACGGAGTATTCACGGCTCAATGCCAGATAGTCGCCTTTATCGTCGAAAAGAGGGTATAATTTATCGCCACGAAACGGCGACCATATTGCACACCGAAGCTTGAATTGAGGCATTACATTCCCACCAAGCGCCCCTTTCACCTTTGCGAGAATCTTGCGCCAAAATCCCTCGTCTTTGACGACATACCAGTATTCGGCTACTTCGGTTTCGGAGAGCCACGACCGAACGATGCGTTTATTGTTGTAACGCATCTTGTTCTTCTTGTTGATGCTGTTTATAATGGACAGCAGGGCTTTTTCCTTGTCATCATTGGGGTTGCAATTAATTTTTGGGTCATTGCCCACAGCCCATGCAGTGTGAATGTTGACAATATCCTGCTCCAACGGCAACATGATGCGGTTTGTAGGGTTGATGTCGTCTTTCTTGTATTGAGGAGGGATTATTTTCCCTGTTTTTGGGTCTTGACGGCCCTCCTCGACGATCACTTTGTTGTCGGGGCGAATTTCGGGATCCATGACGTCATGTTTGTCTGGGTCCCAATCTTTATATAGGGCTTGTGCATTTGGAAGCGGAGTGCGGCGATATTTTAGGTAATATATCTTTTCTGCCTCCGAGGGCATGGAAAGGATTTCTTTTAGGGTTTTCATGTCGTTTCGTTTGTTTATGGTGCCTTGCTTCAATACAGGGTATTGGGTTGTTATTAAAAGTATCCTTCGTAATTCTTAACCTGCTTAATCTTACCCAGAATCATTCCTAAGACATAATAACGTACAGCATCTATAAGGTGATCTGCCTGTCCATCTTTGGGCATGTTGATAGGGTGCCCGTCTTTATCTTCATCCCATACATAATTTCGGAATTCCATTAACATGTTGTAAGAGTGTTCGGTAACATATATTTCCATTTCGAGCATCTTTTCGATGCCTGCAATAATGGATCGTCCGCTTTTATCAACTGGGTATATTGCTATTCCGGCGTTCCCGATCTCATCAACTAACCGAGGGTCTGCGGATTCAGACATAACCTTTAAATCGGGGTATTTTTTGAGCTCGGAAATAATCTCATTGGTGAGCATATGGGTCTTATAGCACAATTCATCAATATAAAGAGCATTGCCTATAACTCCGCATTTGGCTATTGCCGTAGGGTCATTCGAATATCCGAAGTCTTGACATAACGCAACTTGTTCACACCATTGCGGAAATTCTTTTACTGTGTTTATTTTCTTGAAAATTGCGCCTTCTGCTACATCTACCCACTTACCCATTACGACGTGCGCGTACTTGTCCGGATTCTCCACTTTCATGCGTTCGATCTCCCGCAGAAACTCGTCGGACAGGTTGTCGAGGTTATCGAGATAGGTAGTATGAATATGCAGGACATTGGGATGTGTGCTGATCTGCACGTCTACGCCGTCAATATTCACCAGTTTGTGGGTTTTCTCAATATACTTGCGATAGATGAAGTGATTGGAATCCGTCGGGTTCATGATGATGATAACTCTGTTCTGAATTCCTTTTTGGCGGATAGAAAGTACGAGTTTATCGAAATCCGCTTCGCTTGTCCACTCCTCAGCTTCGTCGCATACAAATGTTGTGATGCCCTGTATGGATTTCAGCTTTGCCGTCTGATTACCTGATGATGTTTTGATGCCTCGGAATAGAACTCGACTTCCAGATACGACGTTTTCAATATCTGTTTTTGTGATATTGAAAAATTCTCCCGTACCATCGGCTTCTATCTTCTCGGTAAATTCTGGGATTACTGAAATAGCGGCCGACGCCATCGTGTAACGGCAATATAAGATCACATGCCCTTCTTCAAAAGACAGCCGCTCGATGAACGTTCCGGCGTTAAATGATTTGCCCGAACCTCGGCCTCCCGTAATAAGGATGATGAAGTGATCGGTATCTTCATATAATGGCAGATATATATCCTGCGGTTGTATCATTTCTTTTGCAATCGAGCTTTGATCCATTCTCTTACTGGGATAGAGCCCTTGAATTCAATAGGCCCTTCGTCCTTCCCCGTCAGAGGTTGCGACGCTTTACCGAACAGACGATCGAATAGAGAATCGAGGGTCGTGGTACGTCCAGCATTGGCATCCTTAACGACAGCCCGAACTACACCAACAATCCAAATTGGTGTATTCTTGCTGTCGGCGAGTTTTTTGAGGTTATCGAGGGGCTGCTCTAATAGGAATTGGATCAGCTTGAAATAGTCCTCTTTGCTCAATTCTGCTTTGGCCTCCGTGCCGAGCAGTTTTTTTATATGGTTGTACAGAGAGGGCTTCCGGCCGGGATTTTTCGGCGGATTGGTACTGGAAAATCTGGTTCTTTTTCCCAATTCACATATATCTTTTCTTCCTGCCATTTTAACCTTTTTATAACCTTTTATACCTGTTTCTTATATCTGCGTTTCTGTAAATATTCATATTCACGACGATCTCTTGTCCATCGTCCTGCGATACCTCGGTAAAATGTATGAGTTGTGCCATCTCCCCAATTAAATTTAACAATGGTTTCCCCTTGTGATTCAGCCTTTCGCAGTGTAGAGTTGAGATCGGCGGTTCTTCTCATATAGAATTGTAAAGCCGTCTCGTTTTTTCTGGAAGCCACGCTTCTTATTCCTCCACTTGTTTTCGCCATATCATTTTATAGTTATGTTGTATCTTTTCTTTAATAATCTGCGGGCAGCTTGGACTGATTGATTATCCGGATGTCCTCTTGCCGCACTCAACAATGCTTCCATTGTTGTTGAGCGGGGACGTTTTATTTTGCCTGCTTTCACCAAATTTTCATATTCGGCTATGGCGTTGTTTCTTCTTTTGTGATATTCATTGCGGGCTACGTCGGCTTCTCGTTCAAATTTTTTACGACCACGAGCTGTTAACCGGATGTTCCGCCACTTATCATCCGTAAAACCACTGATTGGAGACTGAAGTCCTCGCTTCCCCAGATACTCATCAAGAGATATTTCTTTGGGGTGTTTATTTCCTCGTATCGAACCGCTTGTTTTAGCCATTGTGTTTTGTTGTCATTAATTGTTCGACATACACAAGGCTGTGTGTTGCACAATACTCTTGGACGATCTTTCCGCCTCCGTAAATGATAAGGTTCGGGGTATCTTTACCTGAAATCTCTTTCGCTATCTGATGCTCGGCTTTCAGGTATTCGAGTCGATCGGCATATCCTCGCGTGAAAAAAGCATTGTATCCATCGGGAATGCCCATGCGGTTGTATTCATAGAATTTCCGAGAGACATTCAAGTCGGCATATATAGAGATCCCGCATTCCTGAAAGTAGCGGGAAATCCACCGTTTCTTGTAGATTTGTTGTAGTCCCCACGCTATGGGGGTCGTGTCGAATAATGACAAATTCGGTTCTACGGCTGCTACGCATCCGCTATTCAATACCTTTGTCGGGTCTTTCCATATCGCCTCGAAGCGATAATCGTCTACATAGAAATGATAGGTGGATACACCTTTCTTTTGCCGTGATTCGGCGCCGTAAGGAGCGAATGGCAGTTGCAATTTACCGGCTTGCATGTCGAGGAGTAAATTCGGAATCTCGAAAAGATTGTTACTCTCGTAGATGCAGTCGGTGAGCATTAATTGATAGAATATGCTTCTATCTTCCTTATTTTCTGGATTGTCGTTGCCTGATTTATTATCTGAGGCCTCCCCAGATGCTACCGTTCCAACCTCTTCGTCAAATGCAGGCATGTCTAAACCGATCTCCTCGAAGTTTATATCCTCCCATTTATCGTCTTGCAAGACTTCGAAATCCCATTCCCCGTTGTTGATGTTATCACGCAAAATGATGTCATTTTCTTCTTGCTCGTCGAGGTTATCATAGATAATAACCGGAACCGATTTGAGCCCTATTTTTTTTGCGGCTTTAAGCCGTTGATTGCCGCATATGACGATTTCTGCTCCGGTTCGTGTGGATATGGCAATAGGGCGATGCTTCCAAAATCCGTGAGAACGGATTGAAAACATTAGACGTTCCATATCTTCCTCGGATATACGCCGGGGGTTACCTGGAAGCAATAGGAGTTCAGAAACCTTTCTGGTTATTATTTCGCTTGCATCCGCCATGTCCTTTCGTCGGAATCCGTGCCCTGCGTCATTGCAGGCTTACAAAGGCAAAGGTGCAACGCTTCGGCACATTATGCAATCTTTGCCGAAAAATTATTTGCAAACGACATTTCTTTTCTGCTGTCGTAACCCCGTCGGCCGTATTACCGACGGGGACATCTGTTTTCAACGCAGAGTATTGAAAGTACAGGGGCTCTATATTAGGTTCAGGCGCTTGAAGCAACGCCACTCTTGGCGCTCGGTGTCGTAATACACTTGTACGGTGTCGTTCTTCTTGCGGGTGTCGTTGCCTTCGACGGGCGGTACTATGTCAGAGCGCAGCGTGCCCCACGCTTCACGCAGGGTGCCGTCCACCTTGCGAAAGTAGAACCGCACTACCTCAGTGTGCATCTTTCGCACAAGGCAGAAGTTGCGCCACGCGAGTTTGAGGCACTCGCCGAACGCCTGGCGGGTCGTGCGATAGAATCGCCATGCCATGCACATGATGTTTGATAGATCGGTCGTTTTCATCGTGGTTAAGGTTAAAAGTTGGCTTTGAGTTTTAACAGTCGTAATACTTCGCGTAATTCGCTGTTGGTGTATTTCTCGGCGATATCTCGTGATACGCCATTCAGGTTCATGACGAGCTCGATTGCTCGGGCTTTCGATATTTTCGGGGCGGGTTTGCGGAATTTCATATCTCTGTTTTTTTTTTGTTTGTTCAACATTTTCTTCAACCAGTCAGCAGCTTCTTTGTCTTCTTCGCCGTCCTCGTCATAAACCGCTTCAACAGCTACCGTTTCGTCCTCGATCGACCAGCTCGGCGCCGTCCAGTAGTCGCCCTTGTCCTCGACGATCTCGGTGTCATATGCGATAACGGCCGTAATACCGTTACTCTCGATCTCGAAGGTCTCGGCCTCGCCGTTGAGCTTCGTAATGTACGCTGCCGCCTGCTTGGCGAGGTTCATAAGTTCGGTGCGAGTGGTTGATGTCATAGCTGTAAACCTTTTGTTGTCGTTTGATGGTGCAAAGTAAACTATAATTATTCAAACGCGCAAATATTTTGATAACTTTTTATTGTCAAATTGGCATTATTTGCACACTAAGAGTTTAATTTATATATTTGCTGTGCGAAACAATATGTTTACAATTATGGATAATGAGTTCAGAATCGCCGAAATTCTTAAAGGAAAGGGAATGACGCAAACAGATTTGGCCGAACGGATCGGCATTTCTCGTGTGGGGCTATCAAAAGCGATCAACGGAAATACAACTATAGCGACTCTCCGAAAAATTGCCGCCGCTCTTGATGTTGAAGTATCGGAATTATTTGCGCCCAAACCGACGAACACGATAATGTGTCCGAAATGCGGTACGGTGTTAGAGGTAAAGGAAAAAACGGAATAAGGCCATGAATACACTGCACGAACTACTGGCAGAGTGCGACGCCCTGCGTGCTCGTCTGGGCTCGTTGCGTCCCTTGCCCGTTGAGGCTCTGAAAAAAATAGAGGACGCTCTGAATATCGAGTATACCTACGAAAGCAACCGTATCGAGGGCAATACGCTAACCCTACAAGAAACGGCGCTCGTCGTGAACGAGGGGGTAACGATCGCGGGAAAGAGTATGCGCGAGCACCTCGAAGCCATCAACCACGCGGAAGCGATCGACTATATCAAGGATTTCGCACGCAACGACACGGAAATAAGCGAACGCACGATAAAGGAGATACACGCCATCGTATTACACGGCATCGACAGGGAAAATGCGGGGCGTTACCGCACCGTGCCCGTAATGATTTCAGGCAGTACCCACACCCCGCCGCAACCCTATTTGATCGCCCCGCAAATGGAGGCCTTTATGTTGAGGTTCGCACAAATGGAGGCGGCAAAGGAGCACCCGATAATTATCGCCGCCTACCTACACGACGAGTTAGTACGCATTCACCCGTTTGTAGACGGCAACGGCCGCACGTCCCGCCTGCTGATGAATTTATACCTATTGCGCCACGGCTATACGCTGGTAAACCTCAAAGGATCGAACGAAGCGAAAGCCGCCTATTATAAAGCGCTGGAGTCTTCGCACACGGAACAGCGCCCCGAGGAGTTCCGCCAGCTCGTGGCAAAGGCCGAGGCGGATTCCCTGCGCCGGTATCTGTCCATTATCGGCGGGGAGGAAACAAAAGGAACGGACAAATAACATACTGTTATGGGAAAGAAAACAGACCGGATAGATGCCCAAAGCCTCGACAAAGCGCGCGCCCTATTCGAGACGGGGGATATAGACCGTATCGAGGTGGGAACGGTCAGAGGGCTGTGCGAAATACACCGCTATTTATTCGGCGGGTTGTACGACTTTGCCGGAAAGATTCGGACGCTGAACATATCGAAGGGTGGCTTCCGCTTTGCTAATGCCCTATACCTCGACGCGATATTGCCGGTCATCGAGCGGATACCCGAAACGACATTCGAGGAAATAATCGCGAAATACGTCGAAATGAATATCGCCCACCCGTTCATGGAAGGTAACGGACGAGCCACCCGAATATGGCTTGATATGATGCTCAAAAAGCGACTCCGGCAGGTTGTCGACTGGCGCAAAGTGGACAAAGATTTATATTTGCAGGCAATGGAGCGCAGCCCGATCAACGACTTGGAGCTGCGTACGCTGCTCGGCGGGGCTTTGACCGACCGCACGGAAGATCGGGAGGTTATTTTCAAGGGTATCGAACAATCGTACTATTACGAGGGGTACGAGGCATAACACAATAACCCTAATGATATGGAACTGCAACCCATCCAAAGCAAAATTTACGAAATCCGCGGTCAGCGGGTAATGCTGGACTTCGATTTGGCGGAACTCTACCAAGTCCCGACAAAAGCCCTTAAACAAGCTGTACGACGCAACAGCGAAAGGTTTCCATCGGATTTCATGTTTGAAATCACTGAATCAGAGTATAACGCATTGAAAACCAGTTTGAGGTCACAAATTGTGACCTCAAACAAGGGAGGTATCCGGTATATGCCATTTGCATTCACCGAGCAAGGAGTGGCAATGCTTTCGAGTGTGTTGCGCAGCGAAACGGCAATACAAGTAAACATTGCCATTATGCGTGCTTTTGTGGCGATGCGCAACTACATCATGACCACGACGACAGTAACGGCAGAGCTGGCCGAAATTCGGGCAAAACTGGCATTGTTGGAACGGGCCGACGCCGACAATGCCGAGGCTATCAGCGACCTATCGGAGGATATGCGTAAGGAGCTCGATAACATCTATAACGCCATTGCGGCCTTGTCGGTCAAATTGCCGCAGGCCCACAAGACCGGACAGCCGATAGGGTTTAAACGATCAGACACGGAGAAATGACTCATACAAAGGAAGTACGACGAACGGCGGAGCCTGCGAGGTTTCCGCCGTTCGTTTGTTTGTTGTGCCGAAAGTTCCTATGTTGGCAAAAACATTACATGTAATGCGAATATAGGCTTATATTTCTATTCTTCAAAAATATTACTTCCAAAACAGTAATTATAACCCTATTTTAGAATAACTTAAAACCTTTGATTCCCTCTTCAAATTTTATTTGCATTTGTTGTTGGATATTGCGACGAGATTTTGTATATTTAACACTACCTTTTGGGTATAATGGCATTATCCGACTTTGCTTTGCTTAAAGGGAGCGACAAGATCAAGAATGCGATCCAGACGTTCCCCTTGTTTTTTCAGCTCTTCTTGATTCATACGGAGGGTGTTTCCATGCTGTTCAATAGCAGACAATAAATTTCGTAAGTCCATAGCTGTAATATTTAGGTTCGTAGTTTCTTCGGATATTGGGGTGTTTTCTTTAAGCATGGTACCTTCTCCTGTCAACAACCAACTATATTGTATTCCGAATAGGTCGCTCCATTTTTGAGCGACCTTTTTTCCGAAAGGCTGACCATTCAGATATGCTCCTACGGCCTGTTGCGAAACACCCAATTTAGCAGCTATTTCAGATTGGGTTATCCCTATACTGCTGAAATGCTCTTTTAATTGTTCGCTGATATATTTATAGTCGGTCATATGTTTATAATATTTTCTTATACATATAAAATATTTGTACTTCCCTATTGTATACAAATAAATTTATTGTATATTTGCACTGTAATTCAATAAACGTATGGCAAATTTAATCACAAATAGCGAAAAATCAAGAGGTCGCAGTGTTAAACTCTCTATTCTACCCTTTGAAGGGTATCTGCAAAGCATCAGCGATCCACTTGAAAGACGGGTGCTTATTGACGAGTGTAAGCATGCTATCGGCACTACGAGCGACACAACTATATACTTCTATCGTATCGGTCGTCGCCGCCCTGACATTCTTAAACGTCGCGAGATAGCCAAAATCATTCGTCGTCACTCGGGCGACAGCAGCTATACCGCCGACAACCTCTTTCCAGTGGAGTTTTACGAATAGATATAGTCATGATAGTATTATGCATCATATTGGTGTTGATCGCCATTTTATCGCTCATTATCTGCGTGCTTGCATTGCGTGCCATATATCGTCAATACGAGCAAAAAAGCAATCCTATCCTTATCGCACAAGGGATATTGCTCGTACTGCTCAATATGATTAACTGTGCTTGCGTGGTAGCGAGTATAAATAAGGTATTTCAATAAAAACACTCAATATAGCTTATGCAAACGCTTCGCAGCATAGAGTTTTTCAACGATCCCGAGGGAGGGGTAATGGTACGCGATACCGAAGGCGTCCATACTTACCAGTCCGAAGACAAGATGCTGACAGGTGCATTGTTTACCCGCATCGAGACCGAATATCCGAAAGCATTCAAGGCTCTCGCCGAGATTTACCGCAAGAGCCGTGCGAACGTGAACTACTACCGGTTCCTGATCTGCCACCGTTTTATTCGCTGCAATTTCGGGCGGTTGGACAACAGGCAGGACATCGACGGGATGGGGCGCTTCACCTTCGAGGATGTGAGTTGCCCGATCAAAGGCGAATGCAAGTATGCCGGCATTATATGCAGCCCCGAGTTCGATACCCGATTGACCGAGCGGCAGAAGGAAGTGATGAAACTCTATATGGAGGGGATGGGCGATGAAGAGATCGCGGATATGCTTTACATATCGCCTGAGACGGTGCGCACAACGAAGCGCGACGCCTTCCGTAAGGCCGAGGTGCACTCACTGGCTGAGTTTACGATGAAGTATAAAGACAGATTATAACCTAACAACGATATAAAGATGAAAACACTCTATTTATGGGAGAACGGATGGACACCTTTCCATTACAATGATTTATCCGACTTGAAAGATGAATTTGCTGCTCGCGGGATTATGCTGGGCGACGGCTGCAAGTTGGGCAACGGCTGCAAGTTGGGCTACGACTGCAAGTTGGGCGACGGCTGCGAGCTGGGCGACGGCTGCGAGCTGGGCTACGACTGCGAGCTGGGCAACGGCTGCAAGTTGGGCTACGACTGCGAGCTGGGCGACGGCTGCGAGCTGGGCTACGGCTGCAAGTTGGGCAACGGCTGCAAGTTGGGCTACGGCTGCAAGTTGGGCAACGGCTGCGAGCTGGGCTACGACTGCAATGTACCGAAGTCCTTGTTTATTTCAGCTTCCCGTCATGTTGTTTCTTATTGGGGTGCCGACGCAATTCAAATCGGTTGCACTCGGCATACTATTTCGGAATGGCAGGCGCACTTCCGCAAAATCGGGGAGGCAGAAAATTATACGCCGGAGCAGATCGAAGAGTATAAGGGTTATATCGACTTGATTGCGACGCTGCACAAGACGTGGAGTATCGAGAAGAAAGGAACGGAGGCATGATATGAAAACTCCGTGGCGATGGTGGCGGGAATACCAAGCGATCGAGAAAACATGCAAACACTTGGCGCTCACGACGGAAGATATTACAAATATCACAGACAGGCTGGTGGCGTTCGTGCGGGAAGATATTGGCAAGATCATAGACCAAATGTCGGAGGATTTGCTCCGGCCGATTGAAAGTATTAAACCAATAAAAAAGAATGTGATGAAAGATTTACTTAGCTGCGACGGCCGGAGGTTCCGGTGCAAAATTACAGGTACGCCCGTTGAAGGCAGGGTCAGAGTAGAAGGCAACAGAGTCTATCTCTGCCAAAATAAACATGATGGCAACTACGCAGACGACAAGCTTGGCTATAAGTACAGCTGGGAAGTGACCTCAGGCTTTGAACAAAATCGAGTTACGGAATTTAAGATTCTACCTCCCGACACAGCCGAAGAGATCGAAGCCTACAAGGATTGGCAGGTGGGGGATCGACTCAGAAAAAAAGACGGATTATCCCGAACTATAGAGGTTATCTTCCGCTGCGGAGAACTCGTAGTGGGCAAATTTATCGATACAGGGAGAGCATTAACTAACTACACCTGCGACGAGCTATACGAGGATGGTTACCGCCTCATTGTCGACCCTGCTCCCGAGGAGGAGATCGTCGAGGTGACGATGGACGAGATTGCCGGAAAGATGGGTGTGCCGGTCGAGCGGCTGCGCGTGAAGAAAGAGAAGTAGCGGCAAGGAGTGCGTAGCGGCTGGATGGTAGCCGTAGGGGAATATGAAGAGGTTTGATGCAAAAGGACGAGCGAAACAGCGTAAGAGGTTGCAAACCCTCGGTCTCGTCGCCCCGAAACACCTCACGGTAGGGATGCCGCCTCGGTAAGAAGGACGAGAGCCGTAACGGCGTTCCCGAGGCAATCGACACACAAGAAAGCATTGCAGGTTCGAATCCTGCCGCACTCCCTAAAATAAACCAAGAAATACGATCGGGAGCGGCAAAACCCGCTTTGACATAGGGCAGATTTGAATTAGACACCCTCGCCGCTCCCGATTTTATTAAACCATAGACTAATATGTACTTCGGCAAAAAAAATATCACCAAAAATTTGGCGGTTTCAGAAGAAGTCGCTAATATTGCATTGCCAAAGTCTCGTTGTCATACCGAGAATACATATTTTTGCCGCAATACGGCGAACTTCCTTTCGGGTGTCATCTCTTTTGATGACGGGACTTTGGCGAGTTTTCGAGAGGGGTTCGCCTCTTTTGTTACATACATAACCAAACTTTCAGACCAATGCCAAAGTCCCCTGAAAGTAGAACTTCGACGCAAGGCGTCAAGGCTACCGTACAGCCTACGAAACAGGCTACATCTTTTGATAAGCTATCAAAGTCACAGCTTATCGAAAAAACTCGCGAATTTATTTGCAGAGTTCAAAACTCTTTGTATCTTTGTATCGGCAAACATACTCAAATCGGTTTCCGATACGGTACTTTATTTTATAGCGAAGTCCCGTTCGGCTGTATCGGTATCGATTCAGTATGTTTGCCAAAACACAAAGGGGCTTCGCTTCTTTTGTGTACATACATTAACTAACTTTTGTTCCGAACAATGGCAAACATGGACAAAAGTATCGGCCCGAAGAACAGTACGGCCGCTACGTCTCGTACCAACGGTACGAAATCATTCGAACAGCTTACCAAAAAGCAACTTATCGAGTTATTGGAGGGTAACATTACCCAACCTCTCACACCCGAGGGCCTTTACCGCTGTGCCGTATCGGCTCTTGGCAAGTGGTGCGACGACGTCATCAAAGGCAGCTATGCCTCAATGTACGAACTCACTACTAAACTCGAAGCTCTTCAATCTATCTATCGTCAGCGATAATAGACCCTTTATTTCCGTGCCAGCCTGACCGCTGACACGGGAGCCAATAGCCACCCTATGAGGTGAGGGGTTCGATCGCTGGCAATATAACCCCAGCCCGCAAGGCAGAAAGCGATCCGGCAGTCGGAGCCGCACCATTCCGACCGACGCCTGCAACGTATCTGCACTATGTGCCGCCATTGAGAAGATGCGGCCGCGAGTAAGCAAATAGCCGAAATGCGCGAAAGACCGGCACAGGATCCGAAGCTGCGATGACATGAGCGGCGAGGGCCACCGGGACAAATAAGCGCATTATTACGCCCGGACGGCTTTGATCGGCTTTCCGGGCTCAATTGCGGGCTTACGCACACGTTCTTTCAGGGTTAGAAGTTTTGTTATTCCGCGTAAAGTCCGCTTTTTGCCCTGCGGCATCGACCGTGCCTTTGATGGCGACAGGGCACAAACCTTAAAACTTTATACATATGGATAAATCAAAACCAAATGAACCGCAGCGTCACATTCGGGATTACCTTATGCAAGGCGGTACGCTGACGGTTCAACAGGCATTCCGGCGGTTCCATACGACGGAATTACGGAAGGTCGTCACCCGTTTGCGTCGTAAGGGCGATACGATTGTCTCCCGTTGGACGGATGGCCAATCGATAGATGGACGTCGATCGCGTTATAAAGTATATTACATGATTCGAACAGACAACATCTCATAGCTATGAAAGAGAAAACTTTTTTCGGATTCGACGTTACGCCGCGCGGGGTGTATCGTAAGGAGATTTCGCGCCTTCATGACGAAGTGGGGTATCAACAGAAACGGGCCGACATGCTCTATTCCCGCAATCTGGATATGAACGACAAGTTGAAGCGGGCGATGGAGACTATCCATAGACTCGAAGCGAAGCTTGCGTCGCATGATCGAGAGCGAGATAAGCAAGGGCGATTTAAGAAATCGCAGAAAGGTATCTAAACCTATCGCAAGGTAATTCGCCATATTATTAGATTAATCACCCTGTCGTCCGCTGTGAAGCTCGCGGCGGGTGGCCGCACGAGTCGAGGCCCTGCGCAGGATGCGTGGGAGAGTGGTAGGTTCGGGCGGCTTTTATGGATGCATAGCTCAGCAGGTCAGAGCAGCCGGCTCATAACCGGACGATCGGAGGTTCGAATCCTCCTGCGTCCACGGGGAGTTTTGAAGATGTCTCCCTGTTTAAGAACACGAAATCCGAATCCGCTGTTATGGTAATGGCGGTGCTGGCGCCGGCCCCTGCGAAAGTGGGGTATTTTTGGATAACGACAAAAACAAAAGATATGGAGCAAGAGAATTTTAAATCCATTGATGCGGTGAGCCGTATATTCGAGATGTCGCAACTTTGGCTGCATCAGTTGCGAATATGCGGTTTCGTCGGTACTCGATTCTCCCGTAATGGGAAAGGCAAACCCGTTGCATTGTATAATGTGGACGATGTTCATGAATGGATCGAAGGGCATCGAGAAACGTATCAGACACGCAAGGCGATGGGGAGGTACGACATCGTTACAAAGACAACGGTAAGTGCTGTTGAATAGACGATATTGTCATAGACGTGTAGCGTAATGGTAGCGCATCAGACTTTGATTCTGAATGTGGCGGTTCGAATCCACCCGCGTCCACAAATTAAGTTAAACAACCAAGTTTATGAAACAACTGACCAAAGAACAGGCTATCGCTTTTTTCGATAGCAAGTGTTATGAAACATGGACGCCGGAGCAGATTGTAGATTTCCAATTATTTCAAGATAGATTGTGTATGCCGTTCGATGTATTCCATGCGGCGATTGAAAAGGTATTGGGCCGTCCAGTGTTTACGCATGAGTTCGCGTTTCGAGATAGGCTTATAAAGGAGTGTAGGGGCGATAGACCCGCGCCGATGTTGGATGAAATCATAAGTTTGATTCCCGAAGAAAAGCAAGGCGCTATTTTTGTAGAATAAGAAAGTGGAGTGTCCTACCACTCCACGACGGAAAGAGCGTTAAGCTACGCTATCTACTGGTACCCAAATCACAAAGACTTTCGCCTTCTTGGGATAAATGATTTTCCCGTTTTTTTGATGTACTTGCAGAAAACAGGCTTGCACAACTTTCCGTTTTTGAATTCAAACGCAGACATGGAGTCACACCTCCTTTCTTTTTTGGTTAAAAAACCTAAAAAATCTTGCGTCCTACCGCAAGATAAAACCCGGTAGTAGGATACCGGGTTCTTTAACTTGAATGGACAGGTTTCTGAAAGCAGTAATAGACCACTGTAAAGGGGTTACCATTTTGGAAACTCCTACAAACGGAGGTACCCAATCAATCAAATTCGGCAGAGAGGGTGATATGTATCGACTGGTGCTTAAATCAAATGCTCCGAAAGCCGAAGAGTTTCAAGCATGGGTATGTGATGAAGTTCTCCCCACGCTCCGTAAGACCGGCACCTACACAATGGCAATGCCGAGGAATTACGCGGAAGCCCTGCGTCAGTTGGCCGATACGGTAGAGGAGAAAGAAAAAATCCAACTTCAGTTAGAGAAAAAGACCGAGCAGCTCGACGAGGCAAAAGATTGGTTCTCGATCAAGCGTTGGGCAAAGGAACACGGTATTAACTGGCGAAAGGTTTCGTGGCGAGCTCTGAAAGCTATATCGGCAGAACACGGGCTTGAAGTTAAAAAGATATTCGATGGGAACTATGGGGAAGTGAATCTTTACCATCGTAAGGCATTTGCCATCTTGTATGGCAAATAACGTTCATAATATTTTAAGTGTTCGGCGGGGCTAATAACCCCGCTTTTTTTCATATTTTTTTGCAAATTCAAAATGAATCGCTATATTTGTAATGCCAAACCACCCAATTGAGGGTAATTTCAGAAATACACAACCGCACCTTTTAGGGCGTGTTCTCGGTTCACTTCTGCACCCGCAGTTGTGGTGGTTTGGCGACTAACTGGAGGGCACGTCCTTCTTTTTTACATATTAATTAACTTGTGTTAACCAAATGCCAAACCACAACACAAGCGTTCAATCCGTGAAGAATAGTAACGGTAACGCACCAGCTTTCGACAAACTCACGAAAGCCGAACTCATCGAACTTCTTTCTGGGGACATCAAGGCTCCCATTACACCCGCAGAGCTATACCGCTGTGCCGTGTCCATTGTTGCCAAGTGGTGCAACGAGGTTATTGCCGACCGTTATGCGTCGATGTTCGACGTCACGAACGGCCTCGAATCACTGGAAAAACTCTACAAAAACCGATAGTCATGGATTCATTCGAATTGAAGCCCGCGCCTCTCTGGAAGAGAGTGGCCGGTTATTTCTGGTGCATGTGGTATAAACGAGTCCATACTCAGCGTCGCAAACGCGATCTGTTCATCTATCGAGAGCGCAAACGTCTCTCCGAACCTCATAAACTTTACTAAAAGCGACTGATATGTACTTGGCAGGAAAAAATATCGGTGAAAATTTGGCGGTTTCAAAAGAAGTCGCTATACTTGCAGTGCCAAGACGTCGGCGATTCTTCGAATCAAAGACAAACATACGATTCACCGCAGATAAAGCGGGGTTCTTTTTTGGACGATTTCTTTTCGGAGAAGTCGACGTCTTGGCAGATTTCCAGAAGAGCCTCGCCTCTTTTGTCATATACATACAGCAAATTTTTGTTTCCATAATGCCAAGACGTGACAAAAATTTGACAGCCGACGCCCGTACTGCGTCCGCTTCAACGCCTACGGCGCGAAAGACCGTATCTGTTACCTCCCGCCTTACGAAGGCGGAACTTATCCAAATTATCTCAACCGGTCACATCGACCCGCCACTCACTTACGACGAGTTTTATCGTTGCGCCATTGCGACGGTTTCTCGCTGGTGTGTCCGTGTCAAAGAAGGCAACTTCGCCTCTACGTCGACGGACGGCATCAAGAGCACGCTCGACACCCTTTGTCGTATCTATCGAAACCGATAGCCTATGGCCGAGCTTGTGATCCTTGTTCTTTTCTCGTGTGCGATCCTGGCCGCCTACGGGTTTGCGGCCGCGCACCGTGATAGCTTCGATAAACTCTTCGACAAACTTTTCAATGAGCACTAAGATGAACCAGACCTATTCAATCCCGCTATCGAAGACCGATATATACGACATCTATCCTTCGAAATTGGGGCGGTCGCACGATTATACGACATCGATAACCCTTACAGTTGCAAGATCTATCTTCAATGATCTGCGCGAGCAGGTCGGTCAGACCAGCAGGGGCGACTACGACGGCGAGAGAGTCGAGACCGATTTCGACCTCTATCATGTGGAAGCGGTTCGCCACTACGAGGTGTGTAAAGATGTCGATGGATCCGGCGCTCCTCTGCTGGACATCCGCCGAGACGATATAGAAATCGTAAACGTGATGGATTTCGACTACGGAGATATGTCGTTTCCGGCGATTGTCGACAAACTCAACTACTACGGAAAACATAACAATCTATAAAATGAAAACGAGAATCGAAATCTACGAGATCGCCCGCCCTACGAACATTGTAGCATCGGGTTGTTGGAGCCGCAAGTTGCGGACGCAGGAGATACGCAAAGAGATCGCGTACATGATGTGCCATCTCGATGCGAAGAAGTTCACGCATCGAATAGTCGAGGAGGAGTAGGCTATGGAAACACGAACTATCACCCCTGAACAAAAGGCGGCATTGGATCGACGTCTTCCCGATGAAGCCGTCTCGCAGCATCCGACGAAGAAGTTCCTGTCGTCTATCAAGCCGATTTATGTAACGGAACGGCTCAACGAGGTTTTCGGCGTAGGCTCATGGCGTGTGGAGACGGAGATCGTCGAACGTTCCGAGCGCATGGTCGTCGTCAAGCTACGTTTTTCGATACCTGAATACGGCATCTATTACGAGTGTTTTGGCGGCAACGATAACGCCGATCTGGGCGACGCCTGCAAGGGAGCGACCACGGATGCGCTGACGAAGGTTTGTTCCTGGTTGGGTATCGGAGCCGAGGTATTCAAGGGCAGACAGACCGGCGCGGGGGCGCCACCTCAGAGCTCCGTGCAACGCCTGCCGGCTGCTCCCGACCCGATACCGGCTGCCGCAGCCGTGCAGGCAGCTCCGAAGAAACGGATCACGGCCGATATGCTGAACGATCCGGTCTTGCGCGATCAGTTCATGCGCTGGGCGTACAAGGGCAGTACGACGGTCAAAGACCCGACGAAATTCGATGTCATCGCCTTCCTTCGTCGCACTTACGATGCGGACGATACGACGGCGGTAGTCTTCGCCAAATTTTACGACGAATATCTAAACAGTAAACAGCAGAAAATATGAACACACAACCTGTATTGATACGCGAGACGAGCAGCCCCACGGAGCTGGCGAAGCTCGCCGTCGACGCCGTTACCCGCGGAGACGTCGATCCGCTCGTCGCTTACGAGAATATATCCCGCATGGAGAAGGCGATCGAGCTGTTCAAGAAGTCCGAAGAGGTGCGCGACATTACGTTGCGCGAACTGGCTAAATACGGACACGGGAAAACATCCTCGGACTGTACGATCGAAGAGGTGGAGGCCGGCGTCAAGTACGACTACTCGGGCTGTAATTGCCAGGCTTTGGACGACCTGTACAAAATGCGTGATGCGGTCATGGCCGACATCAAGGAGAAGGAGAAGATATTGCGGGCGTTGCCGGCCTCCGGCCTGACGGATCCCGCCACGGGCGAAATTTTCTATCCTCCTGCGCGAAGCAGCAAGACGACACTTAAAGTAACCTTCAAAAAACGGTAGCAATGGCAGATTTAATCAATGTATCGCTCTGCGTGAGCGATATTCCCAGAGACAAAATTTTCGTCGCCGAAAACGGCAAGAAGTACATTTCGATATGCGTTTCGGAGCTTCGCCAGCCGGATCAAGTCTCCGATTTGCCCGTAGCGGATAATACGGATGATCTTCCCTTCTGACGATGGATATGCGGATTACCGATGCGGAGGCGCGGGAAGCGCTCCGCATCCTCCGCGTCCTGTCCCGCATCCGCGGGCATACGTTGCTGACTGCAAAGGAATTGGATGCGTTACGCCGCGGAAGGTTGTTATTGAAGAAAATAAACAAACGTCATGACAAGGATCGAACAGATACGCAGGGAGGCGCGAGACATCCAGAATCTTCTTGAATGTACGACTTTTTCCGACATCGATTCGATGGTGGGGCGGCTGGATCAACTGGGTGTATATTATGCTCGCAGCGGGGCGTTGCTGAGCGAGGTGGTCGGAATGCGCGATGCAGCTGTGGCCAAGCTGTTTCACGACGAGAAAGAGACTATTCTCAGCCTTTCCCCGTCGCTTGCGAACAAACTGATCGGCAGTGCGTCTTCCGAGCTGAATGCCCTTGAAAAGTGGCTGGATCGGATCAATGCGGCGTGCAAGCACCAATGCGACAACCTTCGCACGATGATAAGTTTCGAGAAAGAGAGGATGCGATTATGAGCTATATAGACCTGATACGCAAATTTTGGCAATTGGATGCAACGTGGCAATTTGGCTGCTGTGAATCGAGGCTTTACTTCTACCTTGTAGAACAAGCGAATCGGTTAGGCTGGCCGAATAGCTTCACGCATTCCGACAGAAGGCTGTCCGAGAATGTAGGGGCGTCACGCAATGCAATTTCGAGAGCAAAAAACCGATTGGAGCAAGCGGGTCTGTTACATGTCATAACGGGAGGACGCGGGAAGGGGAATCGCACAGCTTTTTCATTCGTTGAAGAACCGAATCCCGAATCAGGCATCGTTTCAAATGGTTCAATTGGCTTAAACATGAGCCAAAACATGAGCCAAAAACGGAGCCAAAAACGGAGCCAAAACGAAGGCGATACTTCTTGTATAGAAGATAGACTAGACAAGAATAATATTACCCCCTATAATCCCCCTAATGGGGAGACAGTCGTACTACTGCCCTTCTCGGAGAAGGCAGAGGTAACTGACTCCTCCAACACCCACCCCCAGTTCCGCGGCACCCCCTCCCGCGAGTTCTTGGAGTTTCAACAATGGATTTCGGAAAATGCACCGCGAGTCGCGAAAATGAAAGAGCCTTTTTCCGAGGCGCAATTCTCGGCTTTAAAAGAGGCTTATGCTCTTGACTTCATCCGCGACCTATTGCGCGCGATGCATAACTACGAACCCTTGCTGAAACGCAATCGTTCTGCCTATCTGACATTTCTGAATTGGGCGCGTCGGCGTAATGAAACGTCGTTGCCCCGTTCGAACACTCGGCATCCGGCTACGACCTACCATGCAAAACCGACTCAACATTATGATGAATTCTGAATATGTCTTACGAAGAAATACTCAAACAACTACAAACTGAGGGTAATCCGGTTCCATGCGCACGCTTCCGGTTTCGGATACCCAATGCGCGGACGGAATTGAAAAACGCGCTGGTTACTGTGCTGTCGGCAATGGGAGAACGATTGGTATGGCTTCCCGAATACGACAAGGTTGCAGCGTGGTTGTCGGATAACAACGGTAAGGGACTTTTGCTGTTCGGTAATTGCGGACGCGGAAAATCCCTGATAACCCGCTACGCCATTCCCATGCTGTTACGCAAGTTCGCTAATCGAATCGTTACGGTCGTGGACTGCGGAGCGCAGGACGTATGTATCGACGAGGTATTAAAACGCAAGTTCATCGCATTGGACGATATAGGTGTAGAGGTGGATCGCGTCGAATTCGGTACACGCCGGAATGTGGTAGTCGAGATCGTGAACAAGGTGCAGGATAACCCCGATCGGATGGTTATAGCTTCCTCAAATCTGTCGGGTGAAGGCATCAAGGAACGCTATGGTGACCGGATATATGACCGTATTAAATACCTGTGCTATCGTGTTGCGTTCAATGGAAACAGTCTGCGCAAATGAGGCACGTTGAATCTCGTTTACAACAGTCGTTCGTCCGCTGGTTCCGGATGCAATATCCGTCCTATGCACTATGTCTGACGAGTGTCCCGAACGGCGGACTCCGGAGTAAGACCGAAGCCGCAATCATGAAGGCCGAAGGCATGACGGCCGGTGCTGCGGATTTGCTTCTGCTCGTGCCGAGGGGCAAATACGGATCGCTCGGCTTGGAGTTCAAGACACAGGGAAAGGGCAGTCGTCAGAGTGCCGTACAGAGAAGATGGCAGGAATCCTTTGAGGCTGCGGGGAACAAGTATGTTGTAGTTCGCACGCTCGAAGATGCTATTGCTGTTGCAACTCGATACATGAATCCGGATAAACAAATTTACCACAATGGAATCAACGAAACAGATTAA
>ERZ773277.562-NODE-562-length-40784-cov-39.464239_pt1 | contig 40784 bp, 30 predicted proteins | sample MGYA00511957_ERZ773277 | MGnify/ENA primary metagenome ERZ773277 (study PRJEB29015, sample SAMEA2737800) | human gut metagenome | biome: human gut; feature: human-associated habitat; material: faeces | place: China | collected 2012 ... | reverse complement strand
GTTCGCGGTCGGCGTGCTGCGCGCCGGCTCGATCAGCGGCCGCGTCGTGCTCGACACGTTCCTCATCGCCGTGAGCCTTGCGGTCGCCGCCATTCCGGAGGGGCTGGCCGCAGTCGTGACGATCGTGCTGTCGATCGGCGTGACGAACATGAGCCGCCGCAGCGCGGTCATCCGCCGGCTCACGGCAGTCGAGACGCTCGGCTGCGCGCAGATCATCTGCACGGACAAGACCGGTACGCTCACGCAAAACCGCATGACCGTCACGGCGTCTGCGGGCAGCGACGAGCACCTGCTCGCCACAGCCATGGCGCTGTGTGCCGATGCCGTGCACGACCCGGACACGGACACCGTGACCGGAGAACCGACCGAGGCCGCGCTCGTGCGCTGGGCGGTCACACTGGGATTGTCCCCGAGCGCGCTGCGCGCGCAGCTGCCGCGCGTGGCCGAGGCGCCGTTTGACAGCGCGCGCAAGATGATGAGCACCCTGCATTCCGACGACGGGCACATCGTGCAGTACACCAAGGGCGCGCCCGATGTGCTGCTGCCGTTGTGCGACCGCATCTGGATCGGCGGGCAGGCCGTGCCCATGACGGACGCGCACCGCGCTGAGATCGCCGCGCATAACCGCGACATGACCGGCCGGGCGCTGCGCGTGCTGGCGGCGGCCATGCGCACGTATGACGCGCTGCCGGACGATACGTCGCCCGCGGCGCTCGAGCAGCACCTGTGCTTTCTCGGTCTGGCGGGGATGATCGACCCGGTGCGTCCCGAGGTCGTGGACGCCATCCGTGACTGCCGCAGCGCCGGTATCCGCCCGATCATGATCACCGGCGACCATGTGGACACCGCCAGCGCCATCGCGCGTGAGCTCGGTCTGCTCGGCCCCGGCGACGAGGCCGTCACCGGCGCGGAGCTCAGTGCCATGGACGACGACACGTTCCGCCGCCGTCTGCAGCACATCAGCGTCTATGCCCGCGTGCAGCCGGAGCACAAGACGCGCATCGTCCAGGCGTGGCGCGATGCCGGCTTCATCACTGCCATGACCGGCGACGGCGTCAACGACGCGCCGAGCATCCGCGCGGCGGACATCGGCATCGGCATGGGCATCACCGGCACGGACGTGACGAAAAACGTGGCCGACATGGTGCTCGCCGACGATAACTTTGCCACCATCGTCGGCGCGGTCGAGGAGGGGCGGCGCATTTACGACAACATCCGCCGCGCCGTGAAGTTCCTGCTCGGCTCGAACATGAGCGAGGTGCTGAGCATCTTCACCGCGACGATGCTCGGCTTTACGATCCTTGAGCCGGTGCACCTGCTGTGGATCAACCTGCTCACCGACTGCTTTCCGGCGCTGGCGCTCGGCATGGAGCGCGCAGAGCCGGACATCATGTCCCGCCCGCCACGCAGCGCGCGTGAGAGCATCTTTGCGCACGGCGTCGGCTTCGACTGCGTGTATCAGGGCGTCATGTGTGCGATCCTGACGCTGGCGGCGTTCTTCATTGGCCACTACATGGAGTACGGCGTCTGGACGGTCACGAATTCGCCCGACGGCACAACGATGGCGTTTTTGACGCTGAGCATGGCGGAGATCTTCCACAGCTTCAATATGCGCGCACACCGGGTGAGCCTGTTCACGCTGCGCACGCCCAACTGGGCGCTCGTCGGCGCGGCCGCGGCAAGCCTTGCGCTCACGACACTGTGCATCTATGTGCCGTTTTTGGCCAACGCCTTTGACTTTACGCCCATCTCCGCCGCCGAGTATGCCGTGGCGATGGGGCTGGCGTTTCTGGTGCTCCCGATCGTGGAGGGCGTCAAATGCGTGCAGCGCGCCGCTGCGAAACGCCGCGCGCGTGCATGATTTTCGCGCGCCCGGCGCACACTATCTCCGAACGCATGAAACGAGAGGAGATGGATGCCGTGCGCCGAGCGCTGCCGGTCCCGCAGCGGGTGATGGCCGTCGTGCTGTCTGCGCTGTTCGTGCTCTGCCCGCTTGCGGCCTATGCCGCCGGGGAGGATGCGGACGCCGTGCCGCTGCCGATCATCATGTACCACGAGGTCAAGCCCGACAAGTCCGGCAAGGACGCCATCCAGCCGTGGGAGCTGGAATCCGACCTCCGGTGGCTGGCGGAAAACGGCTACACGACCGTCGTCATGGCGGACGTCATCGCTTACGTGCGCGACGGCACGCCGCTGCCGGAAAAGCCCATCGTGCTCAGCTTTGACGACGGGTACTACAACAACTACGTCTATGTGCTGCCGCTGCTGCGGCAGTATGCGGCGCGCATCGTCTTTTCGCTGCTCGGGCGCAACACGGACGATTTCACCGAGTGGCCGAGCGAGAGCATCGACTATGCGCACGTCACATGGGACCAGCTCAACGAGATGCTCGACTCCGGTCTCGTCGAGGTGCAAAACCACTCCTACGACCTGCACAGCTACACGCCGGAGCGCTACGGCTGCCTGCCGAATGCGGGCGAGTCGGAGGCGGACTACGCGCAGCTGCTCCGCACGGACTTGCAGCGCCTGCAGGATGAGCTCGCGGAGCATACCGGCCAAACACCGGACACCTTTGCCTACCCCTACGGAAAATACAGCGACCGGACGGACACCGTTCTGCGCGACATGGGCTTTCAGGCGACGCTGTCGTGCGACTGGGGCATCAACCGCCTCACGCACGACCCTGCGTGTCTGTACCGGCTGCAGCGCATCTGCCGCTCGCACGGTCAGCCGCTGTCCGCCGCGCTCGAGCGCGCGTACAAGGCGGCAGGATAAAAAACGCACACATCACAAAAGTGATGTGTGCGTTTTTTCTTGTCGAAGCTCAGCTTCTTCTCTCCGGAAACCTGCGCGGCCGCGCCGCTTTGCTTTGCACCCCGTGCACCGGCGCGGCATACATTGGGGCATAGCGCCTCGGCGCGAACAAAGGGGGAGACGCCATGAAAATCGAGCTGCGCCGCGCTGCCTTGACCTATCAGGCGCCGGACGGCGAGGTGGCGGCGCTGCGGGATGTGACCTTCGGCGTGGCCGACGGCGAGTTTGTGAGCATCGTCGGGCCGTCCGGCTGCGGAAAATCCACGCTGCTGGCGCTCATCGCCGGTATCGAGCGCCCGTCGGGCGGGGAGGTGCTCGTCGACGGCGAGCCCGTGCGCGCGCCGACGGGGAAGGCGGGGCTCATGCCCCAGCGCGATCAGCTTTTTGACTGGCGCACGATCTGGGGCAACGTGACGCTCGGGCTGGAGATCCGGCACGAGAACACACCCGCGCGGCGCGACGCCGTGCGCGCCCTGCTCACGCAGTACCGGCTCGACGGCTTTGCGCGCAAGCTGCCGAACCAGCTCTCGGGCGGGATGCGCCAGCGCTGCGCGCTCATCCGCACACTGGCCACATCGCCGGATGTGCTGCTGCTCGACGAGCCGTTTTCCGCGCTCGACTATCAGACGCGGCTGGCCGTGTCGGGCGACATCGCGCAGATCATCCGCCGCGAGCACAAGACGGCGCTGCTCGTCACGCACGACATTTCCGAGGCCATCAGCCTCTCGGACCGCATCGTCGTGCTCACGCACCGCCCCGCGACCGTTAAGGCCATCCACGACCTCGGCGCGCTGCGTGCCGTGCCGCCGCTGCAGCGGCGCAGCCGGGCGGAATTTCAGACGCTGTTCAATCAAATATGGGAGGAGCTGGATGTCAATGCCTGAACGGTCGCTCTCCCCGCAGAGACTTGCGTATCTGCGCGCGCAAAAGCGCCGCCGCCGGGTCGTGCTGGTGCTGCAGGTGCTGCTGCTGGCGGTGTTTCTCGGCTGGTGGGAGCTCGCGGCGCGCTGCGGCTGGGTGGACGCCTTCATCGTCAGCAGTCCGTCGCGCGTGGTGCACACGCTCGTGGGCCTGCAAAATTCCGGGGAGCTGTGGCTGCACATCGGCACATCGTGTCTGGAGGTCGTGGCGGGCTTCCTGCTCGGTACGCTGCTCGGCACGCTCATCGCCATCGGTCTGTGGTGGAGCGAGCTGCTCTCGCGCGTGCTCGACCCGTATCTGGTCGTGCTCAACGCGCTGCCGAAGACGGCGCTCGGCCCGGTGTTCATCGTCTGGATCGGCGCGGGCACGGGCTCGATCATCGCCATGACGGTCGCGATCTCGCTCTTCGTCACGATCCTGAATATGCACGTGGGCTTTCTGTCCACGGATCGGGAGAAGATCCGCCTGATGCAGACGCTCGGCGCGACGCGCCATCAGATCCTGTGGCGGCTGGTCATTCCGGCCAACTACGCCACGCTGTTCAATACGCTGCGTGTGAACGTCGGCCTGTCGTGGGTCGGCGTCATCATGGGCGAATTTCTGGTGTCCAAAGCCGGTCTCGGCTATCTGATCGTCTACGGGTCGCAGGTGTTCAACATGGACCTTGTGATGGCGACCGTCTTCGTGCTTGCGGCGGCGGCCGTGGTGATGTATCAGCTTGTGCTGTGGCTGGAAAAGGGATTCAAAAAACGGTTGGGAGTGACGCAATGAAACGGTTTCTTTGTGGGGTTCTGGCGGTATTGCTGCTGGTGGCCTTATGCGCCTGCGGCACGCAGGAGACGGCCACCGTCCGCCTGAGCGAGGTGACACATTCGGTGTTCTACGCGCCGCAGTATGTGGCGCTGGAGCAGGGGTTTTTCGCGGATGAGGGTCTGAAGATCGAGCTGAGCAACGGCGGCGGCGCCGACAAGGTCATGACGGCGGTGCTCACCGGGCAGGCGGACATCGGTCTCGCCGGACCGGAGGCGTGCATCTACGTGTACAATCAGGGCAAGGACGATCACCCGGTCGTGTTCGGCCAGCTCACGAAGCGCGACGGGTCGTTTCTCGTCGGACGAGAGGATGTGCCGTTTTCATGGGAGCTGCTGCGCGGCAGGACCGTCATCGGCGGGCGCGCGGGCGGCGTGCCGGAGATGACGCTCGAATACGTCATGCGGCAAAACGGCATCGTCCCCGGCACGGATGCCGACGTGGATACGACGGTGCAGTTCAACATGATGGCCGGGGCGTTTACCGGCGGTAACGGCGATTTTGTCACGCTCTTTGAGCCGACGGCCACCGAGGTCGCGCAGGCGGGCAAGGGGTATATCCTCGCGTCCGTCGGGCAGGAGAGCGGCGAGATCCCGTATACGGCCTACTTCGCCTCGCAGACGTACATCCGGGAGCACGCGGACGTGGTGCAGCGCTTTACAAACGCCGTTGCGCGTGCGCTGACATGGATCGCCGAGCACGACGCGGCCGAGACAGCCGCCATCATCGCCCCGCAGTTTCCGGACACGGGCGTGTCCGTGCTCACGCAGGTCGTGCAGCGCTACAAGGACATCGACGCGTGGAATGCGACGCCGGTCATGGCGCAGTCGTCCCTTGAGCGGCTTGAGACCGTCATGGAGACGGCGGGCGTGCTCGAGCACGCCGACTGGGTGGATTTTGACCGCCTTGTCGACAACAGCTATGCGCATAACGCCGCCCGATAATGCACGAAGCCCCCGGCCGCAGGCCGGGGGCTTTTTGCATTTTTTAGAAAAGAGGGGGGAGAGATCAATCAGAAGCTTGCAACGACAGCGCCGTTGTAGGTGTCGGCAATGTACTGCTTGACGGCGTCGGTCTTGAGCGCCTTGAGCAGCGCCTGCGTCTTCGGGCTGTTCTCGTCGCCGGAGCGCACGGCGATGATGTTGGCGTAGGTCTGCGCGGCGGTGCCGTCGGCGTTCTCGGTGGCGAGCGCGTCGCTGATGTTCAGACCGGCGGCCAGCGCATAGTTGCCGTTGATGACGGCGATGGTGCCGGCGCTCGCGTTCTTGAGCTGGGCCGGGACGGTGTCGGCCTGCACGGTGACGATGTTGTAGCCGCCGTCGTCGACGATGTCGAGCGTGCTCACGCCCTTGGCGGCGTCTGCGTCATCGGGAAGCTTGATCAGGCCCTCCTGCTGCAGCAGGAACAGGGCGCGGGTCTCGTTGCTGTCGTCGGCGGGGATGATGATGGTCGCGCCCTTGGCGAGAGTCTTCAGGTCGGTGACGCCGTTGCCGTAGATGCCGAACGGCTCATAGTGGATGATGCCGGCGGAGACGAGGCTCGTGCCGTTTTTGGCGTTGAAGCTGTCGAGATAGGGCTTGTGCTGGAAGTAGTTTGCGTCGAGCGTGCCGTCGGCCAGCGCCTGGTTCGGCAGGACATAGTCGTCATAGGTGACGATCTTGAGCTCGTAGCCCTCGTCGGCAAGCACCTGCTTGACCTGCTCGAGGATCTCGGCGTGCGGGGTGGCGCTGGCGCCGACGGTGATGACCTTGTCGTCGGCGGAATCGCTTTTTTTGTCGTCGGTGGCCTTGTCGCCGCAGGCGCTCAGAGACACGAGCGAGAACGCCAGCACGAGGGCGAGGATGAGGGACGTGATCTTTTTCATTTCAGGTTCTCCTTTATGTTATATTTTTTAGAATTTGTGTGGGAACGGATGATCGGGTGTGCGGTTCGGCGGGGATACATTCGTCCGCGCCGGATGTTCACGCGCAGCAGCGCGGGATAATGCAGACGCATTGGCGGCACCTCCCGTCAGCTGTGCGCGCGCCGGTCGGTGCGGCGGGCGATGTACATGCCGAACTCCTGCAGGATCTGCACGATGAGAATGGTCAGTGCTACGCACAGCCAGACGATCTGATCGTCGTACTTCTGGTAGCCGTAGGTGATGGCGATCTGACCGAGGCCGCCGCCGCCAATCGTGCCGGCCATGGCGGAGTAGCCGAGGATGGTCACGGTGGAGATGACGCCGCCGGTGATGAGCGCGGGCTTTGCCTCGGGGATGATGACATTCCAGATGATGCGCAGCGTGGACGCGCCCATGGACTGCGCGGCCTCGATGACGCCGGCGTTGACTTCCTTGGCGGCGGACTCGACCATGCGCGCCACATACGGGGCGGCGGCGATGACGAGCGTCACGATCACGGCGCGGTTGCCGAGGCTCGTGCCGACGACGAACTTTGCCACCGGCAGCATGGCCACCATGAGGATGATGAACGGGATGCTGCGCAGGGCGTTGACGATGATGCCGAGCGTGCGGTTGAGCCAGCCGATGGGGTGGATGCCGTCGCGGTCGGTCATGCGCAGGATGAGCCCGACCGGCAGGCCGATGAGATAGGCAAAGAACGTGGAGATGAGCGTCATGTAAACGGTCTCCCAGATGCCGAGCTGCAGGATGCCGTTTTGCCAGAGCTTGATGAGTAATTCAGACATGGCTTAAACCTCCTGAAGATAAGAGATGTGGTTGTGCTCGAGCCAGCGCAGCACATCGTGGAACTGCTGCGGGTCGTCGGGCAGGTCGATGACCATGTGACCGTAGATGCTGCCCTCGACGATGCGGGTGTCGGCAAAGAGGATGTTCACCGGCACGTGGCACTCGAGCGTGATGCGCGAGATGACCGGCTCGTTGGAGCAGCTGCCGTCGAAGACGAGGCGCAGACGCTTGCCGGTGCACGGCGGGAGGTTCTCGGTCGGGCTCTTGGGAAGGATGAGCGCCTTGGCAATGTCGGATTTCGGGTGGGTGAACACATCGCTGACGCTGCCGATCTCGGCGATGCAGCTCTGGTCGATGACGGCCACGCGCTGACAGATCTGCTCGATGACGCGCATCTCGTGCGTGATGACGACGATCGTCACGCCGAGCGTCTGGTTGATCTGCTTGAGCAGACGGAGGATCGACTGCGTGGTGTTCGGGTCGAGGGCGCTGGTGGCCTCGTCGCACAGGAGGTATTTCGGCCGCGTCGCCAGGGCGCGGGCAATGGCCACGCGCTGCTTCTGGCCGCCGGAAAGCTGCGAGGGATAGGCCTTCGCGCGGTCGGACAATCCGACGAGCTCGAGCAGTTCCTCGGCGCGTGCCTGCGCCTTGTCGCGCTTGACGCCCGCAATCTCGAGCGGGAAGCAGATGTTGCGCAGCACCGTGCGTTGCTCGAGTAGATTGAAGCTCTGGAAGATCATGCCGATGTCCTGCCGCGCCTTGAGCAGCTCGCGTCGGCTGAGCTGCGTCATGTCGCGCCCGTCGATGCGCACCGTGCCGGAGGTCGGCCGCTCGAGGAGATTGATGCAGCGCACGAGCGTGCTCTTGCCGGCACCGCTCAGGCCGATGATGCCGAAGATCTCCCCATCCTCGATGCGCAGGTCCACATCCCGCAGCGCGTGGATGTCGCCGGTCGGAGAGGGGTAGGTCTTGTTGAGATGTTCGATTTCGATCATAATAGCTTTTCCCCCGAAAATGATTTTTTGGCAGCAAAAGAAAAAACAGAGGCCGGAAGACTCGTTGTCTTCCGGCCTCTGCGGATACGGCTTGGAATTTGGATCAGCCGTTATTGGAAGCGAACACAAGACGAGTCATATTTCTGAGCACGACGGAACATGCACATGCAGCCGGGCATGTACATCATCATAGCCATCATCATGTTGTTCGTCTGAGCAAACTTCATAATACAACGCGTCTCCTTTCGTTCAAAATCACGGTTTCCTGTGGAAACGAGCGCAGTATAACGCAGTTCCCCGCGCTTGTCAACCCCAAAATCCACAAAAGCGGTATGAAATATGCATTAGAAAAAATGAACGCATCTATTCTAAAATTCGATCGTTTGCGGTGCTATATCGGGATCGTGGCTGCACAGCGACGCCACGCATGCCGGATCGCGGCTCATGCTGCCGATCCAGTCGAGCGCCTTTTTGGCGCGCACGCTGTTTTCGCAGATGCCGGGCACCGTGCCGTCCGCCCACGAGCGGGGACTCGCCGCACCGTCGGCGTTGAGCAGTACATAGCGCTCGCCGTTTCGGATGAGCGCCGCAAACATCCCCTCCGTGTGCCCCGCGATGTGCACGAGATGCACCGAGTCGTCACCGAAGAGGTCATATGAGCGGCTCTCCGGCCCGATGTGGTTCACGCGGTACCAGAAGCGCTCCGGCGGCTCGTCGATCCACAGCCTGCGCGAGGTGTAGCGCAGGTTGACGCGGCACGACCAGAAGTATTCCTCCTCCGGCACGAGCAGGCGCTTTGCGCCCCGCACCTCGCTGATGCCGGCGATATGATCCGGGTCGAGGTGGGAAAAGAGCACATAGTCCAGATCCCGCGGCCGGATGCCGCGCGCGGCCAGCTGCTCGCCGATCGACTGTCCCGGCGCGACGACGCTGTGCACGAGCGTGTACCACCCGCGACCGAACATGCGCAGCTGTGCCGCGCGATCCTCCACCCCGGTCGGGCTCACTGTGCGCGGCAGACCGGCGTCGACCAGAAACAGCCCCTTCGGGTGCTCCACGAGATACGCCGACACCGGCAGCCAGATGCGTGCATCCGCTTTTGTGCGCCGTGCGTCGGCCTTCGCCGGCCAGCGCCACTGGCCGCTCGCCGGGAGATCCGGCGCGACGCCGATCATCCCGCAGTGCAGAACATGGACCCGGATCCGAGCCATTTGTGCTCACCTCTGCAAATATACGAAAATTAACCATACGGTCAGCGAAAACATAACACTGATTGTGTAAAATGTCAACCCCGACGGGAAGAACAGCGGTGTTTTTGCTGCATTTTACGGTAAAATGCACATTTGTCTATTGAATTGTGTGTGTGAGATGTGTTACAATCCTTGTGTATGAATTCACAAATCAGGGAATGCAACGGAAATTATTCAAGGGGAAGAAAGGAGCCTGAAAATGGCAAGAGAACTGATCCTGAAACTAGGCAAAAAGATCACCGACCGTGTGGACGTCAAGCTCGGCATGACCCAGCTCGACGAGACTTCGCCCGAGTATTATGGCCTGGCCAGCGTCGTCACCGACGAGATGGCGGAGCTTGCGCTCGCGATGAAGGTGCGTGTGCCGACCACCCCGGCGGAGATGAGCAAAAAGACGGGCAAGGATCCGGTCTACATCGAGCAGCTCTTTGACCAGATGTCCATGATCGGCCTGCTCGAGTACAACTGGGAGAACGCCGATCACCACAAGCAGTGGACGCTGCCGATCTTCGTGCCCGGCTCTGCAGAGCTGATGAACATGAACCTGCCGCAGGTCGAGGAGCACCCGGAGATCGCGCAGTTTTTCGAGCGCATGTCGTTTCTGCCGCTGACGAAGATCACCTGCATGGTGCCTCCCGGAGGCGCCGGCGTCGGCATGCACGTCATCCCGGTCGAGAAGGCTATCCCGGCCACGAACGAGTCGGTCGATGTCGAGCACATCTCTCACTGGCTGAAAAAGTATGAGGGGCACATCGGCGTTGGCTACTGCTCCTGCCGCAACGCCATGCGCATTCAGGGCGAGGGCTGCGGCGAGCTGCAGGACGAGCTGTGCATTGCCGTCGGCCAGTTTGCCGACTATTGCCGCGAGACCGGCAAGGGCCGCGACATTACCTATGAAGAGGCGATGGAGATCATCCAGCGCGCCGAGGACAATGGCTATGTCCACCAGATCACGAACATCGACGGCGAGGACAAGATCTTTGCCATCTGCAACTGTGCGCTCGGCTCCTGCTTCGCGCTGAGAACGAGCCAGCTGTTCAACACGCCCAATATGTCCGCCTCCGCTTACCGCGCCCATGTCGACGCCGAGAAGTGCGTCGCCTGCGGCAAGTGCGCCGAGGTCTGCCCGGCCGGTGCCGCCAAGCTCGGCCAGAAGCTGTGCACCAAGACCGGCCCCGTGACCTATCCGAAGCAGCCGCTGCCGGACGACAACCACTGGGGCGAGCATATGTGGAGCCCGAACTATAAGGACGACAACCAGAAGCAGTGCCACGAGTCCGGCACCGCCCCCTGCAAGACCGCCTGCCCGGCGCACATCGCCGTTCAGGGCTACATCAATCTGGCCGCGCAGGGCCGCTATCTGGACGCGCTCAAGCTCATCAAGCAGGATAACCCGTTCCCGGCCGTCTGCGGCAGCATCTGCAACCGCCGCTGCGAGGACGCCTGCACCCGCGGCAACGTTGACCGCGCCGTCGCCATCGACGAGATCAAGAAATTTGTCGCCGAGCAGGAGCTGCAGGCCGACAAGCGCTACATCCCGAAAGTCATCACCCACCGCGGCATCGCCGATCCGTACCCGGAGAAGATCGCCATCATCGGCGCCGGTCCGGCCGGCCTGTCGTGCGCCTACTATCTGGCGAACATGGGCTATGAAAACGTCACCGTGTTCGATAAAAACGAGATCCCCGGCGGTATGCTGACCCTCGGCATCCCGAGCTTCCGCCTCGAGAAGGATGTCGTTAATGCTGAGATCGAGGTGCTCAAGGAGATGGGCGTCCACTTCCAGTGCGGCGTCGAGATCGGCAAGGACATCACCATCGATCAGCTGCGCGAGCAGGGCTACAAGGGCTTCTATCTGGCCATCGGTGCGCAGAAGAGCGCGCCCATCGGCATCCCGGGCGAAGAACTTTCCGGTGTGTACGGCGGCGTGGACTTCCTGCGCAAGGTCAACCTCGGCAAGAAGCCGCGCATCGGCAAAAAGTGCGCCGTCATCGGCGGCGGCAATGTCGCCATGGACGTCTGCCGCACGGCCATCCGCCTCGGCGCGAAGGATACCTACGTCATCTACCGCCGCAGCCAGGCTGAGATGCCGGCGGACGCGGAGGAAGTCGCGGAAGCCATGGAAGAGGGTGTGCAGTTCCGCTTCCTGAGCGCTCCGGCCGAGATCCTCGGCGAGAACGGCAAGGTCAAGGCCATCAAGGTCGAGATCATGGAGCTGGGCGAGCCCGACGAGAAGGGCCGCCGCAAGCCCGTCGGCACCGGCAAGTTCGAGACCATCGAGGTCACGTCCGTCATCGGCGCCATCGGCCAGCGCGTCGACTTCGGCCATATCGCGCCCGAGGCGATGGCCTTCAACCGCAACGGCACCGTCCAGGTCGACGGTGTGACGTATCAGACCGCGCAGCCCGACGTCTTTGCCGGCGGCGACGTGGTCACCGGCCCGAAGTTCGCCATCGACGCGATCGCGGCCGGCCGCGAGGGCGCTGTGTCCCTGCACCGCTTCGTGCATGAGGGTCAGAGCCTGACGCTGGCGCGTGACCCGCGCGCGTTCTACGAGCTGGACAAGAGCAACGCCGTCCTGCCCATCGACTGCTTCGACGCTCCGGCGCGCCAGACCGTCGCGCACGACGCGAGCAAGGCCAAGACCTTCTCCAACGACCGCATCACCTTCACGGAGGCGCAGGTCAAGGCGGAGGCATCCCGCTGCCTCGGCTGCGGCGTGTCCGTCGTCGACCAGAACAAATGCATCGGCTGCGGCCTGTGCACCACGCGCTGCGAGTTTGATGCCATCCATCTGACCCGCGACGTGCCGGAGGCCAGCCGTATGTACCGCACCGAGGACAAGATGAAGGCCATCCTGCCGCACATGGTCAAGCGCGCTGCGAAGCTCACCATCAAGGACATCAAGGAAAAGTGCGCGAAGTAAACCCACCGGAGGAACATACCCATGCATGAACTCGGAACCGTGTTCTATGTCATTCGTGAGGTCGAGCAGGTCGTCGAGGAAAACCACCTGACCAAGGTTGCCAGCGTCACGCTGGAGATCGGCGAGGTCAGCGGCATCATTCCGTACTATCTGACGGACTGCTGGCAGTGGGCGATCCAGAAATCGCAGTATCTGAAAGAGGCGGAGCTGAAGATCGAGACCGTTCCCGCCGTGACCTTCTGTGAGGACTGCAAGCAGACATATCCCACGGTAAAATACGCAAAAATATGCCCGCACTGTAAAAGCGAGCATACCTATCTGGTGTCAGGCAACGAATATAACATCAAAGAGATTGAGGCCTGTTAGCATCCCAAAAACGAACACGGAGAACGATTTTTCGTTCTCCGTGTTTTTTGGTATATATCATATCCCGACCGGCGCGCGGTCGATCGGCAGCTGGATGATCTCGAGCTTTCGCAGTGCGGCGTATTCGAGCGTGCGCGCCGTGCCGCCGGGCCGGCCGTCAAAGGCGGCGATGAGGATGCGCGAGGCGTCGACCATGTAGCGGTTGCGGCGCATCATGCAGCCCGGCGTGTACGCCTCCTGCACGAGCGTCTGATAGTCGCACTGGCGCAGGTCGTAATCATAGCGCGCGCGCAGCTCCGGCCGCCAGCGGTCGGCCTGACCGGAGAAGGGGATGGCCGCCTCGATCGTGACCTCCGGATGGCTGAGGCGCAGATAGCGCGCGGCATCGAAAAAATACAGGTCGCAGCCGTTGGCCATGCCGCAGATAAAGTGGCGGATGCCGTCGGCATAGACGGCGTCCACGGCGTCAAAGATCTGCTGCTGGAGTTTCCGGCAGCGGGGGTCATTCTCATCACTGCCCCAGGGCAGCTTGTATTCGCGGTATCCGGTGAAGCAGCAGGTGTGTTCGCGCTCAGGCATGGCGGCAGTCTCCTTTTCGGTGCTGGCATCCATTGTACGCGACAAAAAAGCGCCTGTCAAACCTTCCCTGAAAAAAGTGCTTGCAATCTCTGGACATTGTGTTATAATGCAGACAGTCAAACAACTGAATCGAGATGTCTTCGGGGCAGGGTGTAATTCCCGACCGGCGGTGATAGTCCGCGAGCCGAATGTGGTTGAATCGGTGCAATTCCGATACCGACAGTATAGTCTGGATGATAGAAGATGTTACGAACCTCCATAAGTTCGCAGCGCCTGAAGGACATGTTCTTTCAGGTGTTTTTCATTCCATGGAGGTGCTTTGTCATGTTGAAAGAAAACCTGTCCTTTATCGGTGTCTGCGCGCTTGTGTTCGCGGCATTGCTCGGCCTTGCGTATCTGTTTGAGCGCACGGTCTGCCACGATCTGCAGCGCCGCAGCCGCAGCCGCAACATCAGCTATGTGGCCATGTTCTCCGCTCTCGGCGGCGTGCTGATGCTGCTCGAGATCCCGCTGTTCTTCGCGCCCGGCTTCTATAAGATGGACCTGAGCGAGCTGCCGGTGCTCATGAGCGCGTTCTATCTCGGCCCTGTGGCCGGTGTCGTCACCGAGCTGCTCAAGGTGCTGCTCAAGCTTCTGCTCAAGGGCACGAGCACGGCTTTCGTCGGCGACTTTGCCAACTTCGTCGTCGGCTGCACGTTCGTCCTTCCCGCCGCTGTCATCTACCACCACCACAAGACCCGCCGCAGCGCCATCATCGGCATGGCCGTCGGTACGCTGTGCATGACGGTGTTCGGCAGCCTCTTCAACGCCCTGTACCTGATCCCGAAGTTCGCCGAGCTGTTCCACCTGCCGATCGATCAGATCGTCGCCATGGGCACGGCCGTGAACAAGGGCATCACCAGTGTGCCGACGCTCGTGCTGTTCGCCGTTGTCCCGTTCAACCTCATCAAGGGCATCGTCGACTCGGCGCTGACGTATCTGCTGTATAAGCGTGTGGAGTTTCTGCTCTTCCCGGAGCTGCGCAAGAAAAACCAGACCCCGTCGGTGCAGCCCAAAACGCCCACTCCGCAGCACTGAAAATGTGACGTTTCTCTCGCCCCTGCCAGGAGTGCTTTTGGATGTACGATGTTGTTATAAGATATTTGTATGCGGCAACGGGCCTTTTGATTCTCTATCTGCTTTCGGTAAGATCACTTGTGAATGATATTTTGGTCGGAAGCCTTCCTGGGAAGTATGGAAAGGCGGATAAGAAAGCAGCGTGTATCCGCGAAAGCCACCGCTTTATTGAGCGCATGACACAGAAGTACATCGGCCAATTTGTGACCGAGAAATACAGGGGCGATTATCACTTCTACATGTTTCTCAAGGCCGGATTGGTGGCGTATTATCTGCTGAGCCTCTTGGCGCTTCTCGTTCTTGCCGCAGCGGGACAAGAGCATGCGGCGCAACTGCTGTATAAGGTATTCCTATGGGCAGATGCGGCTATGGCGCTCTTTTTTATAACGCGTTATGATTTGAATAGAAGATGTAAGTATACGCGGGACAAATAATTCCGCAGATAGGGAAAAACTGCTGACATAATCGGTCGTGGGCGGTGCAACAGCACCGCCCGCGATTTTTATTCTTTCTGGTTATCGCTGCAGCAGCGGCGCACCGTGCGCAGCAGCAGTGTAAAGCTGAGCGTAAAGTTCACGCACTCATTGAAATACAGAACAAAGAGATATCCGGCCAGCCCGAACCGCGGCAGCAGCGCCCACACGAGCACCACGCCGAGTGTGGCGTCGAGCACGTTGATAGCCATGCAGCGCGTCTGCTGGCCGAGCCCGCGCAGGCAGCCGTCGGTCACGGTGTCGAGATACATCACCGGCACGAGCGGCGCGAGCAGCCGGATGTAGCGCCCCGCGTCGTCCGAGTGGTAAATCAGCCGTCCGAGCGGCCCGGAAAACGCCAGCAGCAGCATGGCCGTGCCGCACGCAAACAGCAGGCAGCGATACAGCAGCGTGCGCACCAGCCGCCGGATGTCCCCGCACCGGCCGGATACCTGCGCCGTCGTCAGCTCCGGCACGAGCAGATCTGCCAGCGCATACAGCAGGCATGAAGGGAAGAGCACCACCGGCAGCGCCATGCCGTGCACGATGCCGTAGCCCGCGAGCGCACGGTCGGCCGTCAGGCCGGCGCTTTTGAGCCCGCGCGGGATGAGCAGGTGCTCCAGCGTCGTCAGCGACGTGCGCGCATAGGCCGACACGGCCAGCGGCAGCGCCACGGCGAGCATCCGCCGCGTCAGGTGCGGCACGGTGTCGCCGCCGCGGCGGTATTTGCGCCGGTCGAGCGCATACATCGCTGTCATCATCAGCAGCGACACCACGTCCGCGCACGCGCCGCCCGCTGTGACGGCGGCGCAGCTCTGCTCCAGGTCGCCGGCGGCTGCAAAGGACAAAAACCACATCACGCACGTGATGCTCACCAGCTGCTCGATCAGGTGCACGAGCGTCGGCTTCCATACGCGGCCGGAGGCGGTGAAGTATCCGTCCATGACCGCCGAGAGCGCGATGCACGGCAGGCTGATGCTCGTGATGCGCAGCGAGCGCACCGTGCGCGCGTCGCCGATCCAGAGAAAGCCCACGGGCTCAGCCAGAAAATATACCAGCGTGCCCGCGCACAGGCCGAAAAACAGCGCATAGCACGCGCAGCGGCGCATCGCCCCCGTGACGCCCGCGCCGCGCTCGAGTCCCATCTCCTCGGAGATCAGGCGCGTAGCGGCAAAGCGGATGCCGGAGATGGCGAAGGTTGCAAACAGCACGCTCACCGACAGGACGAGCTGGTAGAGCCCGATGCCGGCCGCGCCGATGTGCCCGACGAGCCACGCCTGAAAGACGAGCGCAATGCAGCGCATCACGATCGACGAGCCGGTCATGAGCGCGGTGTTGACAATGAGCCTGCGATGTGTGTGCACGCGCGCGACCTCCCGACGCAGTTTGTACCACTCTATGGCGCGGGAAAGAAAAAGATGCCGCCCGGCGTTTGCCGGACGGCATCTTGTGCATCTTCAGGTGTGCAGGTCGGTCTTGATCTTCGTCGTGGAGATCTCGGGCGTGCGGGGGAGGTAGACGACTTCGCATTTGTCCTTCAGGAAGTCGAACTTTCCCTTCCAGTCGTCGCCCATGACGAACACATCCACGTGGTATTTGTCCACGTCGGTGATCTTCTGGTCCCAGCTCTCCTCCGGGATGACGAGATCGACATAGCGGATCGCCTCGAGCATCCGCTTGCGGTCCTCGTAGGAGAAGTAGCTCTTTTTCTGCTTCTGCTCCCAGTTGAATTCGTCGGTGCTGAGTGCGACGATCAGATAATCGCCCTGCTCCTTGGCGCGGCGGAGGAGGTTGATGTGTCCGTAGTGCAGCAGGTCAAAGGTGCCGTAAGTGATGACGCGTCTCATGTGTGCTCCCTTTCCCGGAGGCGCTCGGCCAGAAACGCGGCGACGCGCTCGGCAGAGTGTCCGTCTGTGTATTGATTGGTCAGCTTTGTGAGCTGCAGGCGCTTGGCCCGCAGCGGATCGTCGCCCGATGCAAGCTGGGCAAAAAACGTCCGGAAATCGTCCGGCGTGTCGAGCATGGCCGCGCTCTCACGCAGCGGCTGCGGGTCGATGGCAAAGCCCGGCTGCCTGGCGTAGGCATCAATGTCCTCGAACGTCAGCCCCACGGGCTTGCCCGTGAGCAGATAGTCAAACAGCACGGAGGAATAGTCCGTGATGAGCGCGTCCGTGCAGGCGAGAAATTCATAGGATGTGATGCTGTGCGCGGCGAAGAGCCCGTCGTCGATGAAGCGCAGGTTGCTCAGCTCCAGTGCGCGGATGTGCGCGAGATCCTGCGCCGGATGGGGCTTGACGATCACGAGCGTGCCTGTCTCCCGTGCTGCCGCGTTTACGGCCTCGGCCGCTGCCGGGTCGTGGATGACGGGGATGGAGATGTCGGTCGTTGTGACGAGGTCGTTTTTGTGCTGGCGGTAGGTGGGATACCAGACGACGAAGCGGTCAAACTCCGCGCCGAAGATGTCCTTCAGGTCACATTTTTGCGTGAACAGCTCATCGTTGCGCGGGAAGCCGAGCGTGACGAGCTTGTCCTGCGGGATGTGAAATTCATAGCTGTTGACAGCGTCAAAAAACGGCGCCTGGCTCAGCGCCCAGTCGGTCGTCGGGTCGCAGAAATAGTAGTCGTGCACGCTCTTGAGCGGGCTGCCGTGCGTCAGGTACAGGTGCACGGTCTCCGGCCGGAGCGTCTGGATCTGGCCGTTGCAGTCCACGATGGCAGCGGCGCGGGCGCGCAGCGCAAACAGGCGCATCAGCGCCCATTTGCCATGCGTGCCGACAAAGCCGACGTTCTTTTCGTGCACGTGCCGGAATGCCGCCGGATCCGGCACGACCCATATGAGCCGGTACCGGTCGTTCCAGCCCTGGGCCAGCAGCTCACGATACAGGGCGCCGGTGTTGTCGCCGAGGGGCGGCGCACTCTCGAGCAGGATGACCGGTTTTCCGGGCAGCAGGCTCAGCAGATGCACAAGCAGGCGTTTCAAGCGTTGTTTCATTTTCTCAGCACCTTTCGCACCATGCCGCCGACGAGCGCTTTTTCATATCCGTTCATGCTCAGCAGCCACACGGAGGCACAGTAAATAGCCGTGTAAACGATGATGCCGCCGAGCAGCATCGGAATACTGTAGAGGTTTACAAAGCGCATCATCAGCACGCCGCACGCGGCGGGCGGCAGCAGGCCGAGCGCCATGCGGCCGATGTTCTTCCAGAACACGGTCACGTCGATGTTCAGCCGCCGCTGATAGAAGATGTTCATCACGAGCCCGTTTGCCAGCGCAACGGCAATGGCCGTGCCGATCGCGCAGCCGATCGCGCCGAGGTACTGGCACAGCCAGATGCTGATGGCGAGGTTGCCGATGGCCATGGCGCCGTAGATGATCGAGCGGTATTTGTGCAGATTCTGCGCGCGCTGCATCTCGATGCCGAGATTCTGCGTCAGCGGCACCATGCCGGGGATGATGAGCAGCAGCACGATGATGTACGCATCGTCATAGCCTGGTCCGGCCCAGAAATAGATAAACGGCTTGCCGAAGAAGACGATACCGGTGCACACGAGCGACAGGATCAGAAACTGGATGCGCCCGACGCGCACAAACAGCTCCGTGAGCACGGAGCGCAGGCGCGCCTTGTCATCCTTGTTATCCTGCACAAGCTGGTGGATGCGCGGTGTGAACACGGACGACACCGCCGTCGAAAACGAGATGAAGTACGTGTGCAGCTGCTGGCCGACGGCGTAGACCGCCGTGGCGGCGGTGCCGCAAAAGCGCGTGATGATGAGCTTGTCGAGGTTGTTGTTGACCTGGTCGACGACCATGTTGATGGCAATAAAGCCGGAGAACACGGCAATGTCCTTGAGCACGGCACCGTCAAAGCCCCGGAACAGAACCCGGATGTGCAGCTTGCCGAAGCAGTAGATCAGCCGCAGCACGTCCACGAGCACCGAGATCGTCACCGTGATAACGACCATGCCGATCGAGCCGTAGCCCGCCAGCAGCACCGGCAGCGTCACGAGCGGGGACACGACCGTGCGCAGGATCTCCGTTGCCTTCAGGAACACGAACTGCTCCTGCGCGCTGATGATGTTGCTGAATACGCTCATCGGGAAGCTCACAGCGAGGTTCGCCGTCAGCAGCAGCATGAGGATGCGCGCTGTGTGATACTCAGCGTCTGTCAGGCCGGTCTTGAACACCATCTCCAGATGAAATGTCAGGTACAGCCCGCACGCGAGCGCGATCAGACCGATGACGGAAAACACGATCAGGAACAGGCCGTTGAGCCGCGCGATCTTGTCGTCCGCCTTTTCCTTGCGGTAGAGGATGTAGTAGCGCACATAGCTGCCGCCGAAGCCGAGACTGAGCACCGACAAGATGGCGATCGTCGAGGCGACGGTGGAGTACAGGCCGTACTCGCTCTTGCCGAGGATGCGCAGCATGAACGGCGTGTAGGCGATGGAGACGATGATGTTGAGCGTCATCTGCACATACGTGAGCAGAGAGCCGGAACGCAGTTGATTGTGATGCTTCATAGTGTCAGTGTCCGGCGGCGGCGAACAGCATGTGCACCGCCCGGTAATGTTTCTTTCCGAGCAGGGACAGCACCAGCTTCTTGCGCGCCGGATAGCCTTTCAGATAGGGGTTGTGCCGGTAGTCGGGGAAGCGCGCTGCGGTGAAGTCCAGCAGCTGCGGCAGCAGTGGGTGCGTGCTCTGTGCCTTGAGAATGCGCACGGACGCATCATAGAGCACATTGTCTACGCAGAGCTTGCCCAGCTCGTTTTCATACTGCTCGAACAGACCGCGCGCCTGATACCACGTCAGCACATCGTCGATCGCGTCCATGATCTCGGCGTTGGCGTCGAGCGCGCGCTTGGTCACGGAGCCGGCGTGCTGCCGGTAGAGATAGAGCACATCCGGCAGGATCACAACGGACCTTGCCGCCGTGAGCATCTTGCGCGTCATGCACAGATCCTCGCCCCAGCCGCGGGCGCGGAAGCGGATGTCCGTGTCCGTGAACAGGGTGCGCCGCCACGCGGCGATGCAGGCCGACGGGCGGTTGAGCAGCAGGGCAGGCGTCTCCGGAAGCGTCAGCGGCGTGCGCAGCGGCAGGTCGTCGGTGAACACCGCGCCGTCATTGTCGCCGGTCATGCGCAGGCCAAAATAGCACACGTCGGGCGCGAGCGCCTCCAGCGCGGCGGACAGCACGGCGAACGCCTCCGGCGTATAGCTGTCGTCGCTGTCGAGAAAGAGCACATAGTCTCCCTGCGCGAGCGGGAGCGCCGCGTTGCGTGCGTCGCCCGCGCCGCCGTTGGGCTTGTGCAGCACGCGGATGCAGTCCGGATGTTCGCGCGCGAGCGTGTCGCACAGCGGGCCACTCTCGCCGTCGGTCGAGCCGTCGTCCACGAGCAGGATCTCAAAGTCTGCGCCGGTCTGCTCCAGCACGGAGTCCACGCCCGCGCGCAGGTATTCCCAGCCGTTGTAGACCGGGATGATGACACTGAATTTCATAGCTTCCTCCAGTCCGGGCGCTCAGCCGAGCTTGTCCTTCACGGCAAAGAGCATCCGCACGGTGCGGTATTTGCGCTGCCGCAGCAGGCGCAGGATCAGTTTGTGGCTGCGCGAGAGCGTCTGCAGGTACGGGTTTTCCAGATAGTCCGGGAACTGTGCCTGCACGTAGTCCTGAAACCGGTCGAGCAGTTCGCTCTGCGGATCCACGCGCAGCACGCGCACCGAGGCTGCCAGCAGCACATGATCCACCGCCAGCCGCGACAGCTCATTGTAGTAGCGCTCAAACAGGCCGTTTTCACGGTACCAGTCGAGGAGATTGTCAAAGGCTGTGAACAGCTCGGCGTTGCGCGCCGTGTTCGTGTTGCGCGTGATGGAGTTGGTGCGGTCGACATAGTAATACAGGATGTCCGGCACGAAGGCGGCGCTTTTGGCCAGTGCCAGCAGCTTCACCGAGGTACACAGATCCTCATACCAGATGCGCGCCGGGTAGCGCACACCGGAATCCATGAACAGGCTGCGCCGCCAGATGCGGCTCCATGGGGATGGCATGGTCTGCATCAGCTCGGGCGTGTCGGCGAGCGTGAAGGTGCGGTCGGTCGGCAGGGAATCCACCAGCTCCTTGACCACAACGCCGTTTGCTTCCAGCGCTGCGCCGAAGCCGATGATGTCGCTCCCGAAGCGGGCGACGGCGTCGGCAAGAACGCGGAACATGCCGGTGGCGATGTAGTCGTCACTGTCGATGAAGATCAGATACTCGCCCTGCGCCGCCTCGATGCCGACGTTGCGCGCCTCGCCCACGCCGCCGTTCGGCTTGTGAATGGCGCGGATGCGTTCCGGGTGCGCCGCGGCATAGCGGTCGCAGATCGCGCCGCTCTCGCCGTCGGTCGAGCCGTCGTCGATGAGGATGACCTCATAGTCGGTGAAATCCTGCGCCAGCACGGAGTCGATGCACTTGGGCAGGTAGTCCTTGACGTTGTAGACCGGGATGACAACACTGAAAATCATGCGCGTTTCTCCTCTCCGTCCGGCAGTGCGTCCGGCTGCTCGCTGCGCATCTGCGTCAGGTAATAGGCCACGGCCAGCAGCACCGACATGTAGATCGAGGCGTTCGGCCGCCGCAGTACGCCGGCAGTGAAATAGGCGTATACCAGACACAGGCACAGTCCGATGCCGTAAGCGCCGGCCTCTATCGTGAAGTATTTGCGGAAATCCTTGATCAGACACTTGACGATCAGGTACAGGAAATAACCGATGAAGGCGACCATCATGGCCAGCCCCACCCAACCGTACAGGAAACAGATGCCGTGGAAGTCGTTTTCCACGTCGTAGATCTCGCCGTCAAAGGCCATGCGGCCGAGTTCCATACCGAACAGGCGGGAGGTGAACGGCTGCTCGTCGAGCAGCATCTCGCAGAAGACGATCTTGCGGTGGCGGGTCGCCGTGATGTCCGTGACCTGCGCGGAGTAGTCGTAGGCGGACATGACGCGCGCCGTGCCGAAGCGCCGGCACATATTCGGCGAGTAGAAATTATAGATCGTGCACAGGGCGTGGTAACGCTCCTCGGGCGTGACGGTGGATGTGCCGTCCTTGTTGCCCTCGGCGCGCTTGATCATGACGTTGGCGTCATTCTGCTTGTAGCTCATGGCCTCATTGTAACGGTTCTGGTTGATGTACATGGGCGACTGCTTGTAGGTCGCGCAGCACACGGCGAGGATGAGCACCAGCACGGCGATGTAGCGCTTGGAGGTGCGCGCCTTGCCGGTCAGCACCAGCACGATCGGCACGCCGAGCGCGACGACGGCGATCGAGAAAAACGCCAGACGCGTTCCCATGAGATAGAGCTGACCGAGCGCCGCAACGCTCGTGAGCGTGAAGAGCAGAAACTGCCTGCGGCGGTAGCAGAGCAGGATGACGATGGGCGCAAGTATGCTCATGATCGCGCTCTGCGCGTTGCCGAACGAGTACCAGCCGAGGATGCCCACGTTGGTGGACTGATAGGTCGCCGAGGAGGTGTGCGTGAGCACGCTCACGACGACGGAGGCCGTGATGATCCAGAAATCGAGCAGCAGGCCGGTCTCAAACGCGCGGCCGCACTTGTCGTTCGCCCGCAGGAACGAGATGAAGCACAGCACGAACAGCGGCATCTGCACGACGCGCACGAAGTTGGTCAGGTCGTAGACGATGCGCTGGTAGCCGACGATGAAGCAGGAGATGCAGTGCCCGATGAGCAGCACGGCACAGGCGGCGACGGCGATGCCGTAGACCTTCTTGCGCGACGAGGTCACAAGCCCGAGCACGCACACGACGGCGAACACGGCAAAGCGCAGCAGCAGCGTGATGGTGTTGCTCATGCCGAGCCGGTCCGTCCAGAAGGACAGGATGTCCATCAGCGGCTGGATCGCCATGAGGATGATGACAAACGCGGGCAAAAGGCGCGCAAGTGCGCCGGAGACGTGGGTTTCTTGACTCATGAATGTGTTACTCCTTTGTTTGGGTGGCATCGGATGGTACCGGCCAGCAGACGCGCAGGATCAGCAGGATCAGTATGCCGAGCACAAGCCCGAGCGCGAGGCCGAGGCCGGTACGCAGCAGCGAAACGAGAAAGTGCGCGCGAATGTGGCAGAAGGTGTTGGCGACGGAGGCGAATCCGATCGCGCCGAAAACGCCGAACAGCCACGCGGTCAGGCGGCTGCGGTGCGCGGCGCAGCAATAGGCCGCGGCGATGGCGGGGTAGGCGATGAGGAATTCCTTTGTGCGCGGCCGGAACAGCAGTACACGCTCCAGCCAGTTGCGCGCGCGCTGCTCGCCGACGGAGACGGACAGCATCCCGTCGCCGGTGCGCAGGATGTAGACCGTGCCGACGGCGGCGAGGATCACCAGCAGGCACAGCAGCTTTCGCCGCCAGTGGCGGCTGTTTTCCTGCCGCAGCGTCTCCAGATCGGTGCGCAGCGAGTGACCGCGCGTGTGCAGCAGCGCCATAGCCAGAAGCAGCATGCCGACGGTATACACGGCCAGCTGACTGAGCTTCACGCCGCGAAACAGCCGCAGCACGAGCAGATATTCCGACCCGCTGAGGATCGCACCGATGTAGCAGCAGCCCCAGAACGTGATGGCTGTGCCGAGCGCGGTCATGCCGGCATAGCGGCCGATGCCCGGACGCGTCTGCACGCTTTCGCGCAGCATGGCTGCAAGCACTGCGACGGCCAGACACGGGAACACGATGGCGGCCAGCAGCGCAAGCGCCGTGCTCTGCAGGGCAGGCGCGAGCAGCGCGCCGCCCACGCTCTCCGCGCAGCCGAGCGTGAACAGCAGCACGCGCAGCCAGCGCGCACGCAGGGACACGAAAATGCCCAGCAGCACGATCGCTGCGGCGAACACGCCGATGCCGCACAGCATCAGCAGCACGGGGCTGACTGTTTTGGCCGGGATGCCGGTGATGCTGCCGTAGGAATAGCCGGCCGGTGCGATCCGCTGCGCCAGATCCTGCAGCAGCTGCGTGTACACCTCCGGCTGCGCGACGGTCTCGCCCGCGGCGTCCGTCAGCGGCGTGAGCCACAGCACGGTCATGCCGCGGTCTACGACGGCACGGTAGAGCATATTGACGATCTCCTCCGCGCCGCTGTAGCCAAGTGTCTGGTAGCGCGCGCGGAATGTCTGGTTGAGCCAGAAGCCCTTGACCATGCTGCCGGCGTACCCGTCGAGCGAGTACCCATCCGGAAGGACACAGCCGGTCTGGTTCCTGTCTTCAATGAGCACGAGCGTGCTGCCGCTTTCGCGCAGCGCGTCGAGCACCTGCGCCTGCGCCAGCGGCTCGGTGTCGGTGTCGATGCCGGTCTGTCCGGCGGCGGCAAGCGTGTCATACCGCGCGGCAAAGAAATACGTGCCGCCCTGTGCAAGGTCGCCGACCTGTGCCGTGCCCAGACCCGCATCCTGCGCGGCGCGCACGATGTCCGGGTCGGCGAGCTCTTCCGGCGTGACCAGCAGCTCACGCGCGCCGGCATCCGCCAGCTGCGTCAGCCAGTCCTGCACCGGGATGCCGGATGCGTCCGAGAGCGCACAGACGTCCTCGTAGCTGACGACCACGTCGACCTGCCGCTGCGTCTGCTCAACACCGATCCGGACGCCGAGCAGCCAGAAGGCCGATAGCGTGCACAGCGCTGCCACGATCAAAAATAGACGGTAAGAGTGGAGAAATTGTTTCATAATCACGCACGCTTTCTAAATTTTTGCACGATCGTCTGCAGTGCCTCCCGCTCGCGCAGCAGCCAGCAGATGCCAGCATACAGCCCGATGCCGACAAGGCCGAGCGCGCAGAATTCCAGCAGAGTCAGGAGCTTGCTCAGCCCCGGCCGGTACAGCAGCGTCTCACAGCCCCACATCGCCGCGCCGGTCAGCACGGCGGCAGCGAGGTTTTTGAGCAGCTTGCCGGTGCGCAGACTGCCGCGCGTGTCGCGGAAGAAGCAGACGAGCGCAATGACACCGCCGACGGTCAGCGACACGGCGGTCGTCCGTGCGATCAGGCCGCAGCTCTGACCGCTCCGGAACACGAGGTTGAGCGCAATGTTCAGCGCCAGCACCACGGCATTGATGAGCAGCGGCGTCAGCGTCTTGTGCATGGTGTAGTATGCCTTGTTGATCAGGTCCAGCACGCAGAAGCCCGCCATGCCCAGTGCGTACATGGCGAACACGCTGCTGGTCATCTGCGTGGAGACGGTATTGAAGTTGCCGCTCTCGAACAGGACGTGGATGATCGGCACGGCAAAGGCGGAAAACAGCGCCGAGAACGGCAGGATAACAAACAGCGTGTTTTCTACCGTGCCGCCGACATAGCGCTTGTACTCCTGCGCGTTTACCTGCGAATAGGTCAGATTGTATTTCGGGAACAGCACAACGCTGATGCTGTAGATAAGCGTCGTTGCGACCGGCGTGAAGAGCTTGTCCGCGTAGTACACGGCACTCACGGCGCCGCTGCCGAATGCAGATACGGTATTGGAGTCTGCCAGATAGCACAGCAGGAAGATGGACGTGGTGAACACCGTCACGACCGTTGTGCGGGCGAAGAGCCTGAGATCGGGATCACGGAAGTGCAGCCCCGGGATGAGCCGGAATTTTTCGCGCACGATACACGGGATCGTCATGGCAAACTGCAGCAGCCACGCAAAGCAGATGACCAGCACATATTCGAGCACGCGCTCGCTGCTGGAAAACAGCACGAGAAACACGATCAGCAGCAGATTGTACGGCAGGCTCAGACTGCCCTGCAGCGTATAGTGCTCCATGGACTGGAACACGGCGACCAGCAGGTAAATGACCACGATCAGCGGCAGCGTCAGCAGGCAGATCTGCAGATATGTCCGCAGGGTCGGCAGGTCTGCGTCGCTCACGCCGAGCCAGTGGCCGACGGGGGCGAAGCGGATCAGCACCGAGGCCAGCACGACGACCAGCGCACTCACGAGCACACTCACACAGATCAGGTTCCCGGCTACGGCGAAGGCCTTGTTCCGGTCCTCGGCAAGGTGGCGCGAGATCACGGGCACGGCCGCGATGCACAGCGCGTAGGCGACGGTCGTGAAGATGTAGATCGTATAGTTATAGGAGATCGTATAGAGATCAAAGGCCGTCTGCGTGCCGAATACGCCGGCCTGCAGCGCCTCGCGGACGATGCCGAGGATTTTGGTCAGCAGCGTGACTGCAACGACCAGCCCGATGGTGCGCAGGGTGCGCTTGTTCTGATTCTGACTCATGATGCGGATGCTCCTTCTTCACACGGCGCAGCGCCGGCGCGCACCGTCAGGCAGTAGAGCGCGGCCAGTGCGGCGGAGAGATAAAACGAGGCGTTCGGCCGCCGGAGAACGCTGGCCGAAAAATAGGCGTTGACGATCAGGATCACCGCTGCCATGCCAAAGGCGCACACCGGCAGCGTGCAGGCTTTTCCGGGCTCGCGCAGCATGCGCCAGAGCGCGCGCCCGATGAAATACAGCAGGAAGCCGGCCATCAGCACCAGACCCGTCAGACCGTAGAGATAGTACACACCGTGGAAATCGTTTTCCGCGTCAAAAATGGCGCCCTGGCAGCGTGTTGCCTCCAGCTCGAAGCCGAACAGCCGGCTCGTGACCGGCAGCTCCGCCATGAGCAGGCGGCAGTAGACGAGCTTTGTCAGGCGGATGTCGCCGATAACGGACACGTCCATGGAGTCGTGAAATGCGTGCTCCACCTTTTCCAGACCGAAGCGATCAACTGCCACCTGCTGGTATTTGCGGTAGAGCGCATCGCGCGTCTCCTGCTCGGAGGCACCCAACTCACCGGCCGACTGCTGCTGCTCGCTCACGCTCTCGGCATAAGCCTGCCGGTTGCGGTACATGGGGCTCTGGTGATAGAGCCCGCCGCACAAAGCGGCACACAGAAGCACGACGGCCAGCGCGCGCGCGTTCCACTGACGGGTCAGCGCCATACTCACGCACACGCCGGCGGCAATGCCGAAGATCTCGGCATAGGCCAGCCGCGTGCCCAGTACGAACAGCAGCGCAAAGCCGGCCACACAGCGCAGCGCGGCGGCGGTGAGCTTCTTGCGGCGAACGGCCGCAAGAAGAGAGATCACGGTCAGCACGCCGAGCACGGCGCTCTGCGAATTGGGCAGCCAGAACCAGCCGCTCCAGCCGATGTGAAATTTCGCATAGGTGGGCATGCTTGTGCCGGTCACAACGGACACGAGCGTGATGAGCGCGATCAGGTACAGGTTGATCGTGCAGGCATCCTCCAGCACGTCCGGAAAGTGCGGCGTGCGCCGAAAGAGCGTAATGAGGGCGAAGGTATAGACCGGAAGCTGTGCAACACGGATGAAGTTGATCAGATCGGACATGGGTGCGGCGTAGCCCACGCGGCGGCAGGCCAGCACATGCGCCCCCCAGAAGAGCGCCAGCACACCGCACAGGATCAGGTAGGCGCGTTTGCGCTCCGAGAGCACGAACGCGAGCACGGCGGCGGCGGCCAGCAAAAGCATCCGCAGTGCAAGCGAAACGCTCGTTGCGCGGCCCAGAGTCTGCGTCCAGAACGACAGCACATCCAGCAGCGGCTGCGCTGTGCACAGGCCGATGAGCGCACCGGCCAGCCAGCGCGGGGCAGGGCGCTCCTGCGGCGATATTGATTGCATAGTTTTTCCTCTTTTTCTCACAGGATAGTTACACTACATCATACGCTTTTTTCGCGTTCAGGTCAACCTGTGCAGGCGTACTGTTTCTGTTATTCTTTTTAATATTGTGTGGACGAAACACCCCCGGCCGGAAAATGCCCGGTCGGGGGTGTCGGAAACCGTATTTACAGGAGCTTATCCGTCTCATGCGTGTAGCTGCAGATGAGCTTGTCGAGCAGCCGCAGCAGCTCGGCGGCTTTGGGCTCTGTGACGGCCTGCGCACGCAGCCGGTGCAGCCCGTCGATGGCCTCCTGACTGAGGCCGAGGGCGTTATACACGTCGCTCTCGCCGGCGCGCTGCGCGTCCTCACTGCCGATCTCGGCGTCAAAGCCGAGCAGGAAGTTCGGCGTCGTGTGGAAAAACCGCGCGATGCGGCTCACGACCAGCGCCGACGGCACCGTGACCTCGCGGCGGTCGTTGGGCTTGATATATTTGCGCACGGCGGGACGGCTGATGTCGATCTCATCTGCCAGCTCCTGCGTGTTGACGGGCTTGCCGTAGACATTGTTGCCGTTCATCAGATAGGTCAGCCGGTCGCGGAACACGTTGCCGAAACCGACGGCTGCCTCGTCGATATCTTTGCCCATGAGTGCGCCCTCCGTTCTTGCAGAAACAAAAAATATTTTTTTCGGAAAAGGACTTGACAAACCTGTAGAAATAGTTTATACCAAAGTTACGTTAATCAAAAACGAAACTTTGGTTTCTATCCACAGGCCGGATGTAACTTTTCTGACCACAGTAAAACACAACCGCCTGCAAAAGTCAAGACATATCCCCCATAACCGCAAGGAGGTAATTTTATGAGCAAGAACCGTGATCTGATCTATGATATGGCCGAGGCCCCGGAGACGGAGGACTTCGAGCAGCTCGACAGCGAGCCGCTGCAGCTCGGCGGCGTCGGCGAGGATGCGCCCGCCGCAGACGACCGTCAGGTGACGACGCCGGGCGACGTGCACGTTGCGCCGCAGATGCCCACGCCGATCGACGGCACGCTGCGCCAGTTTGCGCTGCGCGTGCCGAGCGTGATCGACGAGTGCAGCGGTATCATGGTGTTCGGCAAGCGCATCAAGTCGCTGGTCTTTTCGACCGACCTGAGCATCATCCGCAATGTCAATGCCGACGCGGTGTTTGCGGTCTATCCCTTTACGCCGCAGCCGATCATCACACAGGCGCTGCTCATGGCGAGCGACCTGCCGGTGTTCGTCGGCGTCGGCGGCGGGCTGACGACGGGAAAGCGCGTCGTGAACCTCGCCATGTACGCCGAGATGCAGGGCGCGACCGGCGTGGTCGTCAATGCGCCGACACCGGGACGCATCCTCAACCGCATCCGCAGCAGCGTCGATGTGCCGGTCGTGGTCACGGTGGCCAATTCCGACACAAACTACCGCCACCGCATCGAGGACGGCGCTGCGATCCTGAACGTGGCCGCCGGTGCGCAGACGCCGGAGATCGTGGCCGAGATCCGCGAGCGCTTCCCGGATTATCCCATCATTGCGACCGGCGGCGCGGATGACGAGAGCATCCGTGCCACCATCCGCGCGGGCGCCAACGCGATCGTCTGGACGCCGCCGTCCAGCGCTGAGCTGTTTCGCGACGTGATGAAAAATTACCGCGAGGGCAAGCCGCATCCCTGAGGCCGCATTTCGTTTGCTTTCTCTTTCCGTCCCCCCTGTTTGTTATCCGCGCGCGAGAGGCGCAGTCACACATCCGGCCGGATGTGCGGCTGCGCCTCTTTTGCGGTTTCTTATCTCGGTTTTACAGTGCGCAGAGCACAACACATGCCTGCTCGCGCGTCATGCGCTCGCGCGGACGGAAGCTGCCGTCGGGCATGCCGCTGATCACGCCGGCACGCTGCAGCGCCTGCACGGCGGGCAGGGCATAGGCTGCGATGTCACCGGCGTCCGCGAACGTGACGGGCGGGACATCCGTGCCCAGCCGGATGCCGAAGCGCTCGGCGTAACGATAGACCATGACGGCCATATCCTGCCGCGAGATGTTGGCGTCGGGCGCAAACGCGGAGTCAGAGACGCCATAGACGACGCCGTTTTCGGCTGCCCAGTTGACGTAGGGCGCATACCACGCGCCTGCGGGCACGTCGGTGAATTTCCCCGTCCGGTACGCAGACACGTCGGCGCCCTGCAGCCCGGCGAGCATGGTCACAAACTGCGCGCGCGTCATGCTTGCGGCGGGGGCGAAGGTCGTGGCCGTCATGCCGGAGATGACGCCCGCGTCATAGAGCTGCCTGATGTACGGATAGCTCCAGCGGCTCTCGGCCACGTCCGTGAACGGGAAGGGCGTTTCACCCGGCTGCACGGCGCGGTAGGTGCTGTAGATATCGTCCATCAGGTTCAGATAGAACAGGTGCGTCTGTACGATGCTCTTATTGGCGATGCCGCCGACAAACTGCATGTGGTCGGCGCGTGTGACGGGCATGACGTACCAGATGCCGGGACGGAAGGCGATATCGGAGTAACCATCATAATTGACCCAGCCCTGCGAGCCGTCCTGCTTGCGGCACTCGGTGGTGTTTTTGTCCGTCGTGGTCGGATAGAGGGCGGAGACGGTGTTGACCAGTCCGTCGTTCGGCAGCCAGCTTTTGTCGATGTAGATGCCGCCGGCGGTGTACTTGTCATAGTATTTGCCCATGTTGTACGAGAACGACAGCATCAGCGCGCACATACCGTTCGACGGGATGGCCGATACGGTGGGATAGCGGTTGCCGGTGCGCGGATCGGTCGAGGTCTGGTCGCCTGCGTAGGAGAAATAGTAGACGTTCGGCTGGATGGCGATGCCCTTGTTGATCTCCAGCGACTTGTCGATCGTGAGGTCGAGGAAGGCGTTGTCGTTGTGCGACAGGAAATCGGATTTGAGCACGCGCTCGAGCGCCTGCGCGAAGGTCTCGTTTTCGTCCTTGCGGATGCCGAACTGGTCGAGCTGGAAATCATACACACCCTTGAATTTGGACAGCCCCAGCGCCTTGGATGCGGAGGTGGCAAGCTCGGACGCAGCCTTTGTAAAGTCTGCATTGCACTCAATGAACGACGTGCCGTTGTGCGGCGCGGCGATGGCGGTCAGCGAGTGCACCCAGCTGCCCTTGCCGCCGAGGAAAAACGGGCTCGGCTCGACACCGGCGGCTTTGGCCGCGGCGACCTCCTCCGGGCAGCCGTTGGTGAGGATCTCGAGGAAGAGGCGTGTGGTCGCGCCGCCGAAGCTGTGGCCGACGAGGTTCACGGCGCGCTTCGTGCCCCAGCCGTCAAAGAGTGGCTGCTCATAGTCGATGCCGTAGCGCTCGTGGCCGAAGTCCTGCGCATGCTTGACGCCGTAGTCCGTGCGCGCGCCGACGAGCTGCGCATAGAGCTCACACGCGCGATCCCACGCGCTCGAGAGCGGACCGACGGAGGCGGCATACGTCTCGTAGCCCTTCGCGGACAGATAGTCTGTCAGGCTCCCTGTGGTCATGCCCCAGTAGGGCATGATGCGGTAGATCTTGTCGCGCTGTCCCCAGCCGAGCAGACCGTGCACGAACACGACCGGGTCGTCTGAGTGGGCTTGGTCATCGGCCGCGGCGGCCGGGATGGCGCACAGGCTCAGCGCGAGCACGACTGTGAGCAGCAGGCACAAAAATCGACTTGCTTTTTTCATGGTTTACCCCCTTGTCTTGTTGTTTTCACAGGTTCATCCTTCTCACATAACCGGCAATGTGTCTATATTATACTTGCGGAATTTGTTGATTGCAAGACATTTTGACGAAAACCTGCCGATCATTTCCCGGCGCCGTGTGCAGTGCGCAACAGCGTTTGGCGCGCACGAAAAAAGGGACGCATCCAAGCGGATGCGTCCCTTCTGCTGTTGGGTCATGCCGGGCAGTGTGCGCCCGTCACGGATAGGTGCTGTAGATGTCCTGCACGATGTCGCGGTAGAGCGCGCGCGTGTTGAGGATGCTGCCGTTGAGCATACCGCCGATGAACTGGATGTGATCGAGCGTCTGCACGGGCATCACATACCAGAGACCGGGGCGGAATGTGGTGTCGGTGTAGCCGTTGTAGTTTTTCCAGCCGCGCGCGCCGTCACCGGTCAGGCAGGTGCTGTCGCTGTGGGTGGGATAGAGGGCGGAGACGGTGTTGACCATGCCGTCGTTCGGCAGCCAGCGCTTGTTGATGTAAAAGCCGCCGGCGGTGTAGCGGTCATAGTATCTGCCCATCTTCGCCGAGCCCGGGTGAAACAGTCCCCACATAGCCGGCGAGGGGGAGAAGCTGTCGCCGGCCGCGTTCGACACGGTCCGGTTTCCGGCGTAGGAGAAATAGTAGACGTTCGGCTCGATGCCGATGTCGTCGTTGATCTCGAGCGCGCGGTCGATCGTGAGGTCGAGGAAGGCGTTGTCATTGTGCGAGAGGAAGTCCGAGTGCAGCACGCGCTCGAGCGCCTGCGAGAAGGTCTCGCCGTCGTCCTTGCGGATGCCGAACTGGTCGAGCTGGAAGTCGTACACACCCTTGAATGCGGACAGACCCAGCGCCTTGGAAATCGAGGTGGCGAGCTCGGCTGCGACCATCGTAAAGTCACCGCAGGTCTCAATGAACGTCGTACCGTTGTGTGGTGCGGCGATGGCGGTCAATGAGTGTACCCAGCTGCCCTTGCCGCCGAGGAAAAACGGGCTCGGCTCGACACCGGCGGCCTTGGCTGCGGCGACCTCTTCCGGACGTCCGTTGGCGAGGATGTCGAGGAAGAGACGCGTGGTCGCGCCGCCGAAGCTGTGACCGACGAGGTTCACGGCACGCTCTGTGCCCCAGCCGTCAAAGAGCGGCTGCTCGTAGTCGATGCCGTAGCGGTCGTGGCCGAAGTCCTGGGAATGCTTGACGCCGTAATCCGTGCGCGCGCCGACGAGCTGCGCATAGAGCTCGCACGCGCGATCCCATGCGCTCGAGATCGGGCCGACGGAAGCGGCATACGTTTCATAGCCCTGTGAGGAGAGGTAGTCTGTCAGACTGCCTGTGGTCATGCCCCAATAGGGCATGATGCGGTTGATCTTGTCGCGCTGCCCCCAGCCCATCAGGCCGTGCACGAACACGACCGGGTCGTCTGAGCGGGCCTGGGTATTCGCGGCGGCAGCCGGGATCACGCATAGGCTCAGCGTGAGCACGAGCGTGAGCAGCAGGGACAAAAATCTGCGCGTTTTGTTCATAATAACCTCCAGTCAAGTGATTGTTTCCGCATTAAAAATTCTCACAGTAACCGGCAATTTGTGTACATTATATCGGGACATAGTGTCGTTCGCAAGACATTTTATAGGACAACGGCGCTGATTTGCGTAAAAATTTTCCCCGCGCGGCAGCGCGGGGAATTTCAGTCGTCCAATTCGGTAAATCGGTCCCACGGATAGCAGTCCGGCGGCTGCTGCTCGAAGTAGAGCACCTCGCCGGTTTCCGGGTGGGCAAAGTGCAGGCAGTGCGACCAGAGCGCGATCGGCCCGTCATCGGGCAGGGTGCTGTACTTCCGGTCGCCCCAGAGCGGCAGACCGCGCGACGAGAACTGGCAGCGGATCTGGTGCGTGCGCCCGGTCTGCAGATAGATGCGCACGAGCGAGAGCTCTGCGCGCGTGCCGAGCACTTCGTAATCGAGCACGGCCTCCTGCACGCCCTTGGCCATCCTGTCTGTGACGTAGGTCTTGCGCTCGTTCGGGTCGCGGCGCAGCAGATCACGATAGGTGCCCTGCAGCGGCGAAGGCGCTCCGTGCACGACGGCCAGATACGTCTTGCCGAAGTCGTGCTCGCGGATCTGCGCCGAGAGCTTCGACGCAGCGCCCGGCGTGCGCGCGAGCACCATCAGCCCGCTGACTACGCGGTCGAGCCGGTGCACGGTGCGCACGCAGGCCTTCGGGTCTCCGAGCGTTTGACGCACCAGCTCGGGCACGCCGCCCGGCTCGTCCGTGGACAGCACGCCCGCCGGCTTGATGCACACGAGGATGCTGTTGTCCTGATAGAGAATGTCCATGTCGTCGCCTCATTTTTCAGTCTGCCGCGAGTATACCACAAATGCACCGCGCGGGCAACAGCAAGCGGTGCGAAGGCGGCGTGGACAGTGCCGGCTTGCCTCGGCGCCGAGACGCAGCCGGAAATGACCGGAGAAGACCGTGCAAAGCACAGAAAATTGCCCTCCCGGATGGCTCCGGAAGGGCAATGCGGTGGATTTGAAAGTCTGTCTTACAGGGCGCACAGCACGACGCACGCCTGTTCGCGGGTCGCAGTGCCGAACGGCTGGAAGCTGCCGTCGGGCATGCCGCTGATGACACCTGCACGGTGCAGCGCCTGCACAGCGGGCAGAGCATAGGCGGAGATGCTGCTCTCGTCTGTAAAGGGCGTGACCGTCTGCTGCTGCAGTGCGACATCGTAGCGCTGCGTATACTGATAGAGCATCACGGCCATGTCCTGCCGCGTGATCTTGGCGTCGGGCGAGAAGGTCGTGGCGCTCGTGCCGCTGACGATGCCGTTGGCGAGGGCCCAGTTGACGTAGGGCGCATACCACGCGCCCTCCGGCACGTCGCGGAACGAGGTGGCCGGGTATTTCGACACGTCTGCCTTTGCAAGACCGGCGAGCATGGTTACAAACTGCGCGCGTGTGACATCGCCCGCCGGCTCAAAGGTCGTGGGCGTCATGCCGGAGACGACACCGGCATCATACATCTGCTTGATGTAGGTGTAGCTCCAGCGATCGGCTGCCACATCCGTGAACGGCAGACCGGACGCCGCGCTCACGTGGGAGAGATTGTCCATCAGGCTCAGGTAGAACTGGCGCAGCGCGGTCACGCTCTGCGACGCCAGATCGGGCACGGGCATGCCGGCGATGAAGTTGCCGTGATCATAGTGGCGCACAGGCATCACGTTCCACACGCCGGGCTGATAGCTGACGTTGGAGTAACCATCCTGCTGGATATAGCCGGTCTGACCGCTCTTGGTCAGGCAGCGGCCGGCGCTGTCGGTCGGATACAGGGCGGAGACGGTGTTGACGAGGCCGTCGTTCGGTGCCCAGGTCTTGTCGATGCGGAAGCCGCCCGCAGTCGTCTGGTCATAATAGCTGCACATTCTGTTTGCAAACGGCACGAACAGCGGCGTCATGTCAACGGCCGAGGTGCGCTCACCGGTGACGCTGCTCTGGCGCGTCTTGTCGCCGGCGTAGGAGAAGTAATAGACATTGGGCTGGATCTCGATATCGTCGTTGAGCTCCAGCGCGCGGTCGATCGTCAGGTCGCGGAAGACATTGTCGTTGTGCGACAGGAAGTCCGAGTGCAGCACGCGGTCGAGTGCCTCGAGCACGGTCTCACCGTCCTTACGGTAGAAGCCAAACTGCTCGAGCTGGAAATCATACACGCCCTTGAAGTCCGAGATGCCCAGCAGCTTTGCCATCGCGGTCGAGGCCTCGGCCGCAAACTGCGCCATGTTGTCGCAGCACTCGAGGAAGGTCGTGCCGTTGTGCGGGGCAGCCAGCGTCGTCAGGGAATAGACCCAGTCGGCCTTTCCGCCCTCGAAGAAGGGGGAGACCTCCGTGCCGGCGGCCTTGGCCGCAGCCTGCTCCTCTGCAGAGCCGTCGGCGAGGATATCGAGGAACAGGCGGATCGTTGCGCCGCCGAAGCTGTGGCCGACGAGGTTGATCTTCTTGCTCGCGCTCCAGCCCTCAAACAGCGGCTTGTCATACGTCGCGCCGTAGCGCGCGTGGCCATATTCGGCGGCGTGCGCCGCGCCGTAGTCCACGGTCGTGCCGGTGAGCTGGGCGTAGAGCTCGCACGCGCGGTCCCACGCGCTCGAGAGCGGGCCGACGGAGGCGGCGTAGCTCTCATAACCCTTGCCCGTCATATACGGCATCAGGTCGGTCGACAGACCCCAGTAGGGGACGGCGGAATAGATCTGGTCATGTTCGCCCCAGCCCATCAAGCCGTGGACATAGACCGTCGGGTAGCGCGTCGCGCCGGACTGCGTGTTCGCAGCGGCCGCCGGCAGGAGCAGAAGACTCCCGGCCATCACCAGTGCGAGCAGCAGACACAAAAACTTCTTGCTTTTTTTCATGGTGTATGCACATTCCTTTCCGGCGCGCCCGAGCGCGCTGTAATTTTCTTGCTTTCCGTTATATTATAGTATCGCGTGTGAGGATTTTCAATCCGGGCAGCACATCTGCTTTGTGTCAATTTATCAAAAATGTGAGGTTTTGTTACATATAGACGGAGTTGTCTGACTTTTGACTTGGCGCTCGCGGCGCATGGAACACGTCCTCCGGGCACCCGGAGGACGTGTTCAGCTTGTCAGAAGACCTCGCAGCCTTTCGCCGCCGGAGCGGCGAAAAAAGTCCAATCATTTTCTCAGGCGACATGTGCGGCTGAGAAAATACTTCTCGGCCTACAAACGTGCGCGCTGCCCGTCAAAGGCGGACAGCGCGTGCGCTGCAGTCAGGCTGCAGCCCCCCCTTTTTGTCAAAAAAGGAATACTTTTTTTGACCGTCTTAAAAACGTCCCCCGGGTACCCCGGAGGACGTTTTGACTGTTTTGTGCATTACAGCATGCACAGCATGGTGCAGGCCTGTTCGCGGGTAGCGGTTCCGTAAGGCTGGAAACTGCCGTCGGGCATGCCGCTGATGACACCGGCGCGCTGCAGCGTCTGCACGGCGATCTGAGCATAGGCTGCAACGCTGTCCGCATCCGTGAAGGGTGTGACCGGCTGCTGCTGCAGATGCACCTGGAAGCGCTGCGTGTAGCTGTAGAGCATCACGGCCATGTCCTGCCGCGTGATGCTGGCGTCGGGCGAGAAGGTCGCAGCGCTCGTGCCGCTGACGATGCCGTTGGCGAGCGCCCAGTTGACATAGGGGGCGTACCACGCGCCTTCCGGCACGTCACGGAACGGCGTGGCCGGGCAGTTCGACACGTCCGCACCGGCGAGCCCGGCGAGCATGGTCACGAACTGTGCACGCGTCACGTTCGCGGCGGGGGAGAAGGTCGTAGCGCTCGTGCCGCTGACGACACCGGCGTCATACAGCTCCTTGATATACGGGTAGCTCCAGCGCGACTCGGCCACGTCCGTGAACGGGAAGGCGGTACCGGTCGCCGCGGTGGTATAGGTGCTGTAGATGTCCTCCATGATGCCGCGGTAGAGTGCGCGCGTCTTGACGAGACTGCCGTTGAGCATGCCGCCGACGAACTGGATGTGGTCAAACGACTGCACGGGCATGACGTACCAGAGGCCGGGCTGGAAGTTAATGTTGGAGTAGCCGTCGTAATTCGTCCAGCCCTGCTTGCCGTCCTTCGTCAGGCAGGTGCCGTCGCTGTGGATGGGGTAGAAGGCGGACACGGTGTTGACCATGCCGTCGTTCGGGCGCCAGCTCTTGTCGATGTAGAAGCCGCCGGCAGTGTACTTGTCATAGTATTTGCCCATGTTGTAGGCACCGGGGTAGAACAGCGTCCACATCCTGGCCGACGGGATGTAGTTGCCGGAGACCGGGTCCTGCACGGTCTGGTTGCCGGCGTAGGAGAAGTAGTAAACGTTCGGCTTGATGCCGATGCCGTCGTTGATCTCGAGCGATTTATCGATCGTCAGGTCGAGGAAGGCGTTGTCGTTGTGCGACAGGAAGTCGGTGCTGAACACGCGCTGCAGCGTCTCGAGCACGGTCTCATCGGGGTCTTTGTAGATGCCGAACTGCTCCAGCTGGAAGTCGAGCAGGTTCTTGAGCTCCGTGATGCCGAAGCCCTTGGCGAGCGTCTCGGCCAGGTTCGTGGACACGTCCATGATCGTGCCGTTGGATTCAATGAAGCTCGTGCCGTTATGCGGCGCTGCGACCTCGGTCATGGAGTGCACCCAGCTGCTCTTGCCGCCGGTGAACAGCGGGCTCGGTGCGGTGCCGGCGGCCTTGGCCGCTGCGACTTCCTCCGCACTGCCGTTTGTCATCAGCTCGAGAAACAGGCGCGTCGTCGCGCCGCCGAAGCTGTGACCGACGAGATTTACGGCGCGCTTCGTGCCCCAGCCGGAGAAGAGCGGCCGGTCGTAGGTGATGCCGTAGCGCGCGTGGTCATGTGCTGCGCTGTGCGCCGCGCCGTAGTCGACTGTCGTGCCGGTCAGCTGGGCGTAGAGCTCACACGCGCGGTCCCATGCGCTCGAGATCGGGCCGACGGTGGCCGAATACGTCTCGTAGCCGAGGGAGTTGAGATATGCCGTCAGGCTGCCGGTTGTCATACCCCAGTAGGGCAGCACGCTGTTGAGACCGGCGCGCTCGCCCCAGCCCATCAGACCGTGCACGAACACGACCGGGTCGTCCTTGCTGCTCGGGCAGGTCTGGTCTGTGGCTGCTGCCGGAAAGACGCACAGGCTCACGGCCAGTGTGAGCGCCAGCAGCAGACTCAAAAATCGTTTGTTTCGTCTTGTCATTTGCTTACCTCCTAATATCGTGGGTGCGGGTGCCGAAGCTTTTCCGTGCGCGCGGAAAGTCGGGGGTGGCGCGCCGCTGCGTACCTGCGCACCGTTCAGTGTATATATCTGTATGCAATACAAATGAATTACAATACTGGAATAATGCACACAATTCCGGCGCGGCGAGAGATTTTTGCACACAAAGAAAATATTGTATAAAATGGAAAACCGGTTTTGCATTTTTCCCCGTCATCATTCACGAAAATTCATAAATTCTGTATTTGATTTCGGAAAATTCTACGAATTTGGGCATTCTCTTGCAAACTGTATAAAAACCGCTTCCGCACATTGTGAAGATTTGGACAGTTTTGCGCACATTCGTTATAGCATCGCACGGGGGTGCTTGATATAATATAAACGAAATAGAACGGAAACGTATCCCAGCGAAAATCGAACAGTTGGAGGTAATGGAATGAGCAAAAAGTATCTGTATTATTTCAGCGAAGGAAGTCAGGCATTCGGCGGTGACAAGACCGCGATGCGCAACACGCTTGGCGGCAAGGGTTCCGGTCTGGCGGAGATGACAGCGGCCGGTATGCCGGTGCCGCAGGGCTTCACGATCACGACGGAAGCCTGCACGCAGTACTATACGGATGGCCGGCAGATCAATGCGGAGATCCAGGCGGACATCTTTGCGCACGTCAAGGGTCTTGAGGAGATCACCGGTAAGAAGCTCGGCGACGTGGAAAATCCCCTGCTGGTGTCCGTGCGCTCCGGCGCGCGTCAGTCCATGCCCGGCATGATGGACACCATCCTCAACCTCGGCCTGAACGACGCTTCCGTCGAGGGCCTGGCCAAGAAGACCGGCAACCCGCGCTTTGCCTACGACAGCTACCGCCGCTTTGTGCAGATGTTTGCTGACGTCGTCATGGGCGTGTCCAAGAGCCTGTTCGAGGAAGAGATCGACAAGATGAAGGCCGACAAGGGCGTCACGAACGACGTCGATCTGGACGCCGACGATCTCAAGCAGCTTGTCGCCATCTTCAAGAAGATCTACGAGGACAACGAGCACAAGCCCTTCCCGCAGGATCCGAACGAGCAGCTCATCGAGGCCGTCAAGGCCGTGTTCCGCAGCTGGGATAACCCGCGCGCGAACGTTTACCGCAAGATGAACGAGATCCCCTACGAGTGGGGCACTGCCGTCAACGTCCAGCAGATGGCCTTCGGCAACTCCGGCGACCGCTCCGGCACGGGCGTTGCCTTCACGCGTGATCCCGCCACGGGCGAGAAGAAGCTCATGGGCGAGTACCTCATCAACGCGCAGGGCGAGGACGTCGTCGCGGGCGTCCGTACCCCGAGCCCGATCAGCCACCTGCAGGAGCAGATGCCCGAGGTGTATGATGAGTTCGTGGCGATCGCAAACCGCCTTGAGCACTATTTTAAGGATATGCAGGACATGGAGTTCACCATCGAGGATGGAAAGCTCTACATGCTCCAGACCCGCAACGGCAAGCGCACCGCGCAGGCCGCGCTGCAGATCGCGTGCGACCTCGTCGACGAGGGCATGATCACCGAGCGCGAGGCCGTGCTGCGCGTCGAGCCCAAGCAGCTCGATACCCTGCTGCACCCGCAGTTTGACGCCGAGGCGCTCAAGCGCGCCGACGCCATCGGCAAGGGTCTTGCCGCGTCCCCCGGCTCCGCCTGCGGTCAGGTCGTTTTCTCCGCCGAGGAGGCCGAGGAAGCCGTCAAGAACAAGACCATGCCGAAGGTCGTGCTCGTCCGTCTCGAGACCAGCCCCGAGGACATCGTGGGCATGCAGGTCTCTCAGGGCATCCTGACTGTGCGCGGCGGTATGACCAGCCACGCGGCCGTCGTTGCCCGCGGCATGGGCACCTGCTGCGTCTCCGGCTGCGGCAATGACAACAATGTCCGTATCAGCTACGCCGACAAGTTCTTTGAGATCAACGGCCACAAGTTCACCGAGGGTGACTGGATCTCCCTCGACGGCAGCACCGGCAACATCTACGCCGGCCAGATCCCGACCGTCGCCGCCACCGGCAACAAGAACTTCAACCGCCTCATGGGCTGGGCTGACGCAGCCCGCCGCCTGAACGTCGAGGCCAACGCCGACAACCCGCGCGATGCGCAGCAGGCGGTCGATCTCGGCGCCGAGGGCATCGGCCTGTGCCGCACCGAGCATATGTTCTTCGCCGAGGACCGCATCAAGGCCGTCCGCGAGATGATCTGCGCCCGCACCGTCGAGGAGCGCAAGGTCGCACTGGCGAAGGTCGAGCCGTTCCAGCAGAGCGATTTTGAGGCCATGTACCGCATCATGGGCGACCGCCCGATGACGATCCGTTACCTCGATCCCCCGCTGCACGAGTTCCTGCCCACCCAGAAGGCGGACATCGAGGAGCTGGCGCAGGAGATGGGCATGACGGCTGAAGAGCTGCAGGACGTCGTCGTGTCCCTGCACGAGTTCAACCCCATGATGGGTCACCGCGGCTGCCGTCTGGCTGTCACCTACCCGGAGATCGCCGAGATGCAGACCAACGCCGTCATCAAGGCTGCCCTCAAGGTCAGCGCCGAGACCGGCAAGATGATCACGCCCTACATCATGATCCCGCTGGTCGGCGAGCGCAAGGAGCTCAAATTCGTGCGTGACATCGTCGTCCGCACGGCGGATGCGCTGATCAAGGAGGCCGGTGTGAACATGAAGTATCACGTCGGCACCATGATCGAGATCCCGCGCGCCGCACTCACGGCCGACGAGATCGCCA